>Ga0070667_100002229_pt1 | contig 17056 bp, 20 predicted proteins | sample KBSS33metaG_FD_64659 | JGI IMG/M metagenome (GOLD analysis project Ga0070667, IMG submission 64659) | Switchgrass rhizosphere microbial communities from Kellogg Biological Station, Michigan, USA - KBS S3-3 metaG | ecosystem: Host-associated > Plants > Roots > Rhizosphere > Soil ... | reverse complement strand
GTCCTTAGTGACCAGATTCGGGCCAGTGAGCACCGTTTCACCGCCGCCAAGGACATTCAGGTTGTGCTTGTACTGAGTCATCATTACGACGGCGAGGTATCCCTCCAAATAGGGTTGCTGATCGACGGCGAACTCGATCCTGCCATCGGCAACAGCTTGGGCAATATCGCTGTTGAGATCAAACGTCACTAGCTTCGCGTTCGACTTTGTCGCCGTTATCGCTGCTTCGGCGAGCGAGGCCAAGTGCGCCTCGAGAGTCACGACACCATCGATAGTGGGGTGTGCTTGCAGCGCAGAGTGCAACCTTGCGGTCGCGTCCGCTGGCACAACACTGACCTGCAAGCTCGTGACGGTGCCGCCAAGTGTGGCTTCGATGCCTGCGCAGCGCTGCATGAGGCCAATATTGGTGGGCTCATCCAACACACAAAGCACGTGTTTAACACCCAACTTCTGTAACTGCGTACCCACCGCCCTACCCGCCACAGGTTCGTCCGAACCGATATGGGAGAGCGCACCATAGCTTTTGGATTCTGCTGTGCCTGAATTGATCGTGATCACATCGACACCTGCACTGATCGCCCGCTGGATCGCTGCTCGCAGGGCAGGCGGATCTGCCATCGAAATCACCAGGCCGTCCGACTTCTGCCTGACGGCCTCATCGATAAGCTTTGCCTGCTCGGTGGCCTCGCCGTTGCTCTGGTAAGTAACGATGTCGCCCATGTCCTTGCCTGCCTGCATGGCACCGTTCTTGACAACAGTCCAGAAGGCATCGCCGACACGACCATGTGTCACGACCGCAATTTTGTAGCCGTACGTGCCGCTACCACCATTGCCGCCGCTTACGGTGGCCTTCGTGGCTGGTCTGGCACCACTGCATGCCGCTGACACCAGCAAGGTCAGCGCGGCGATGGCAAGGCCTCGCCTTAGGACGGGATACCTATGCAGCACGCGCCGGTTAGCTGTGACCATCGGTTCCCCTTCATAACCCTCAGAATGTGCGCGCAGTGTCACTGTCGCACCAACGGAACCCACCGGTTCACCACCGCAAGGAGGCGCTCCATAACGATGGGCTTCGGCAGATAGTCGTCCATGCCCGCGGTGAGACACTTCTGCTCATCCTCAACCGTCGCGGTGGCCGTGATCGCAATGATGGGAATCCGTGGCTGTCCGACGCTCTGAGCGCGGATCTGGCGCGTGGTGGCGAAGCCATCCATCTTGGGCATCTGGCAGTCCATCAACACCATCGCGTAGGGCCTACTAGCCAACGCTGCTAGGGCTTCGGTGCCGCTGTGCACGGTGTCGCAGGGATAACCGATGATTCCGAGCATGCGGGTCAAGATGGCCGCGTTTACCTCGTTGTCGTCGACGACAAGCGCGCGCAGTCCCTCCGCTTCAGATAGTTGCGGCTCCGTCCTTGTCGTCTCCGTCTCTGTCGTCTCCGTCCTTTCATCGCTGTTCGGGCCCGCCCGACCGTCCGGGCGAGGTGGCAGCGTCAGCGGCAAAGTGAACCAGAACGTAGTGCCACCAGATGGATTCGGCCGACATCCAATTTCGCCGCCCATAAGCTTCACCAGGCGGTCGCTGATCGCGAGTCCCAGACCCGTCCCGCCGAAGCGACGAGTATTGGACGCATCTACCTGCGTGAACTCCTTGAACAGATGCTCGGCGTCGCGTTTCGAGATGCCGATGCCGCTATCGGTGACGTCGCACCTCACCACCACCTGATTGGACGGGGGAGGCGTGGACTCATCACGTTTGACGTCTACGACGATGCTGCCTTCGTCGGTGAACTTAACGGCGTTGCCAACAAGGTTCGTCACCACCTGCCCAAGGCGTACCGCGTCACCAATAACCATCTGCGGTAAGTCGGGCGAGGTCACGAGTGTGAGCCGCAGCCCCTTCGCTTCAGCCTGAGTGGAAAGCATCTCCACAACGCCGGTGAACGGGTCGAGCAAGGTGAAGGGGGCATCCTGCGTTTCCAGACGTCCCGCCTCAATCTTCGATATGTCGAGGATATTGTTGATGATGGCCAGCAGGGATCTGCCTGATCGAGAAAGGATCGCGACAAGATCGCGCTGTTCTTCTTCTAACTCTGTCCTGGCCAGGAGATCCGCTGCACCGAGCACGCCGTTCATCGGCGTTCTAATCTCGTGGCTCATGTTGGCGAGGAACTGCGACTTCTGTCGTGACGCTTCCATCGCTTGATCACGAGCACCGCGAAGTTCGTGCGTACGTTCACTGACCAATGACATCGCGTAGTCGCGTCGTCGGCTCAGTAGCTCGACCATTGCTGCCATCACCAGGCCGATGAGTAGCGAAGTAAGACACAGGACGAGTGGCAGAGCATGGTTCACCACGCCGGCCAACGGGCGCTTTGCTTTCGCCACCACCAGCCAGCTTCCGTCCCCCACGACGACTTTGCTCATCCGAGTCTGCCCCTGCAGCGGAGTGCGAGGACTCGTGGTGATGAGGAGCTTGTTCGCGTCGACCTTGTCGCCGACGTAGACCGCGATGGAGAGCTCTTCGAACGGCTGAGAACTAGTGACCGGAAGAGGGCGACTCGGATTGAGCGGGTACTCCTCATAGATCACTGAACGCGGCGGCGCAGCAGGTGGACCTACCGCCAATGCCAGTCGGCTACCCGCTGGGGTATCGACAACGTCGGAGTGCAAAAGCGTCGAGGCTGCGGCAAACAACGGCACTCGCACACCTGCCACGCGGCGACCCACCTGCAGGCCGCTAGTCATCAGGTCATCGCCAGCCGCTGCCTGGACGATCCACCCGTCGCCCTGGCGAGTGAGAAGGGCGACCGCACTCGCTGTACCTGCGCTTGTCTGCGCTTGCGCCGCGAGCGTGAAGGCGGCCGGAGAAGCCTGTGCTGCCGTGGCGAGCGCAGTCATCGAGGCTTGCAGGCCGGTAGTAACGCTGTTGGAAAGGATGGCACTGATCTCACCGGTGCGCTCCGTGAGCAGCCGCCGCTCCTGGTCGTCAACGACACGCGTCGTACCCCAGAAAAGGCCAGCGGAGACGGCGAGGAAGGCGGCCATGACGAGGGTCGAGACAGATCGCAGCCGCCACCATGGCGTCTTCAGCCGGGCGTGAAGTAGATCAGACATCACGCTCATCGACGACACCTCGTTCAGGGACATTGGTGATCATCTGACAGTCGAACACCTTCGGTCCCCGTCAAGCACCCTCTGCAGGTTCAGGAAAGGCTCAAGATCGCCAATGCGAGCAGCCGCCTCGATCACTGCCTTGGTTCGGTTCGATCACCCCAGTGAACGTGGCTCGGGGAGCACCCGTAGCCGCCGCGTCCGCGCCGCCTGCGGAGCGAACTCATCAGGTTGCGGGTAGGCGACCTCGACCAGGGTCAGGCCGTGCGGGGCAGCGACGGTGACCTCGTCTGCCCGACTGGTACGGGTTAGCAACGACGCTGGCCAGTCTTTAGGGTGACGCCCCTCCCCGACCGCGATCAGCGCACCTACCAATGAGCGCACCATCGAGTGGCAGAACGCGTCGGCCTTCAGCTCACAGAGCACTTCTCCGGTCGCGCCGTCACGTGCGATATCGAACCGATCAAGACGACGGATTGATGTCGCGTTGGGCCTGAATCGGCAGAAGGCGACAAAGTCGTGCTCCCCGATGAAGCGCTGCGCTGCATCATGCATCGCCTCGACATCAAGTGCTCGAGGCCACGAAAGTACGAAGCCGCGCCTGACTGGATCTAACTGCGTATTGGCGTCCGCAATACGGTACTGATACCGGCGCCACAGGGCGCTGAACCTAGCGTCGAACTCCGGTGGAACGGCCTGCAAGGAGTACAGCTGGATGTCCTCAGGCAGCACTCGTTGTAACCGGCGCAGTAACGCCGGATAGCCGTCGCGCCACAACGAGGTAGCCAAGTCCACGTGCGCGACCTGACGATGGGCGTGAACACCTGCATCTGTCCGCCCCGCAACAGTCAGCCTCGGTGGGAAGTCAAGGCGGAGGATCCGAGCAAACGCCCACTCCAGCACACCTTGGACCGTGCGCCGATCAGGTTGGACGGCCCAGCCAGAAAACGCGGCGCCGTCATAGGCGAGGTCCAGGCGCAGGCGTACAGACTCCCCCGAAAACACCTCGACGGTGTCGGGAAACCTGCGGATAGGCAGGTTCTCCGACACCGTCGACTACAGGTGTGTCGTTCGTTGGGCTACTTGTCCGACTTCTTGTCGTCGCCGGCCTCGACACCTTCGGTGTCGTCCTCGGCGTCAAGACCAATCGCTGCGAGACCTTCGGTCTCCGTCTCGTCCTCAGATGCCGTCACTTCTTCGGCTTCTTCGGCCTTGGCCTCGGCAGCTTCAGCGGCCACAGCAGCCGCCGTGGCTGATTCAGCCTTGGCGTCTTCAGCGATCTCTGCGGTCTTACCGGTCGGAGCCTTCGACGCCGCAACCTTGGTGCCACGAGCCTTCTCAGCCTCGCGAACTACCTTGGCCGCCGCGCTAAGTTCCTCGACGAGCTCGATGATCGCCATCGGCGCGTTGTCGCCCTTACGCGGGTTGGTCTTGATGATGCGTGTGTAGCCCCCCGGACGCTCCGCCATGTTCGGACCGATCTCGGCGAAGAGCTTGTGCACAACGTCCTTGTCGCGGATCACGGTCATCACTTGACGGCGGGCGTGCAGGTCACCGCGCTTAGCGAAGGTGATCAGCTTCTCGGCCAGCGGGCGAAGCCGCCGCGCCTTTGCCTGCGTCGTGGTGATCCGGTCGTGCTCGAAGAGCGCCGTTGCCAGGTTGGCAAGCAACAGTCGTTCGTGCGCTGGACCGCCGCCGAGACGGGGACCCTTGGTGGGCGTAGGCATGTCATGCTCCTTGGTGGTTACCGGCGGAGATCCGCCGATGGCAAATCAGATGTACGAGCGGTTAGAGCTGCTCGGTTTCGGCGAAATCTACGTCGTCCTCGACAGCGCCACCTTCGGCGTCGTCGCCGTAGTTGGCAGCCGACTGGCTGTACTCGAATCCGGGCGGGCTGTCCTTGAGCGCAAGACCCAAGCCAGCGAGCTTGACCTTGACCTCGTCGATGGACTTCTGACCGAAGTTACGGATGTCGAGCAGGTCGGCTTCACTGCGGCCAACCAGTTCACCCACATTGTGGATGCCCTCACGCTTGAGGCAGTTGTACGAGCGGACCGTGAGGTCAAGCTCCTCGATCGGCATCGAGAAGGCGGCAATGTCGGCGACCTCGGCCGGCGACGGGCCGACGTCGATGCCTTCGGCTTCTTCGTTCAGCTCGCGGAACAGGCCAAACAGCTCGACCAGGGTGTGGCCGGCAGAGGCAACGGCGTCGCGCGGGGTGATCGAGAACTTCGTCTCGACGTCCACCACGAGACGGTCGAAGTCGGTGCGCTGCTCGACGCGGGTGGCCTCAACGGCGTAGGTGACCTTGAGGACCGGCGAGTAGATCGAGTCCACTGGGATCCGGCCGATTTCCTGACCAGGCTGCTTGTTCTGCACGGCGGTGACATAGCCACGGCCACGCTCGACAACGAGCTCGATCTCCAGACGACCCTTCTTGTTGATCGTGGCGATCTTCAAGTCCGGGTTGTGAATGACGACGCCGGTCGGCGGGGCGATGTCGGCAGCGGTGACGTCACCAGGACCCTGCTTGCGCAGGTACATGACGACAGGCTCGTCCGAGTCGGAGGAGACGACGAGTTCCTTGAGGTTCAGGATGATGTCGGTGACGTCTTCCTTGACGCCCTCAACGGTGGTGAATTCGTGCAAGACACCGTCGATACGAATGCTGGTGACCGCCGCGCCCGGGATAGAGCTGAGCAGTGTACGGCGAAGGGAGTTGCCGAGGGTGTAGCCGAAACCAGGCTCGAGCGGTTCGATGATGAAGCGCGAGCGGTTCTCGGCAATGGGCTCTTCGGCCAGGGAGGGGCGCTGAGAAATCAGCAAGGTGGTGCTCCTTTAAGGATCAGGGACGACCGCTATATGACGTCCGCGATGAGGGTTATTCAGTTAGTCACGGTCGGCCTCGCGAGAGCTAGCGGCTTGTGGCCGCCTCTGCGCGAGGCCGACCGTGCATTGCTTTCCGGCTGAGCCGGGCTGTGCGGTGATGTCGCAGGCGGTGGACAGGGACCTCCGTCGGCAACACCACTGGGGTTAGTTCTTCGAGTAAAGCTCGACGATCAGTTGTTCCTGAACCGGGATGTCGATCTGCGCACGCTCAGGAACGTGGTGCACCAGAATCCGCAGGCGGGAGGGCACAACCTGCAGCCAGCCTGGGACCGGGCGATCGCCCTGGGTCTCACGCGCGATCAGGAAGGGCGTGGTCTCTAACGACTTCGGCTTGACGTCGATGATGTCGTGCTGCGTTACGCGGTAGCTGGGAACGTCCACCTTGTGGCCGTTGACCAGGAAGTGACCGTGACTGACCAGCTGACGCGCCGCACGGCGAGTCTTGGCAAGGCCCGCGCGGTATACCACGTTGTCCAGGCGGGTCTCCAGGATCTGCAGGAGGTTGTCACCGGTCTTGCCCTGGCGACGAACGGCCTCTTCGTAGTAGCGACGGAACTGCTTCTCGAGCACGCCGTAGCTGTACTTGGCCTTCTGCTTCTCCTGCAGCTGCAAGAGGTACTCGCTCTGCTTGATGCGAGCGCGACCGTGCTGACCCGGCGGGTAGGGACGACGCTCGAATGCGGCGTCACCACCAACGAGGTCGACGTTGAGACGACGCGAGATGCGTGTCGCGGGTCCGGTATAACGTGCCATGTTTTCTCAGGTCCTCTTTCGTCAGTCTCGTATCAGACCCGGCGCCGCTTGGGCGGGCGGCAGCCATTGTGCGGCTGAGGGGTCACGTCGGAGATGGTGCCGACCTCAAGGCCGGTCGCCTGCAGTGAACGGATCGCGGTCTCACGTCCCGAGCCTGGGCCCTTGACGAAGACATCCACCTTGCGCATGCCGTGCTCCTGCGCCTTGCGGGCAGCGTTCTCAGCCGCCATCTGCGCGGCGAACGGCGTGGACTTACGCGAGCCCTTGAAGCCGACGTGGCCGGCCGAAGCCCAGCTGATCACGTTGCCCTGCGGGTCGGTGATGGAGACGATCGTGTTGTTGAACGTGCTCTTGATATGCGCGTGACCGTGCGCGACGTTCTTCTTTTCCTTGCGACGAATCTTCTTCGGCGCACCAGCGCGAGCCTTAGGTGGCATTACTTCTTACCTGCCTTCTTCTTGCCGGCGATGGTCTTCTTCGGACCCTTACGGGTACGAGCGTTGGTCTTGGTGCGCTGGCCTCGAACCGGAAGACCGCGACGGTGGCGCAGGCCCTCGTAGCAGCCGATCTCGACCTTGCGGCGGATGTCAGCGGCAACCTCACGGCGGAGGTCACCTTCGACCTGGAAGTGCGCGTCAATGTATTCGCGGAGCTTGACCAGCTGTTCCTCGGTCAGGTCCTTCGCGCGAATCTCTTCGCTGATTTCGGTAGCGGCGAGAGCCTGCTCCGAACGGGTACGGCCAATGCCGTAGATGTAGGTAAGTGCGATGACTACACGCTTTTCGCGTGGGAGGTCAACGCCGGCGATACGTGCCATGAAGTGGCTGTTCTCCTGTTATGTGATCGAAGGTTTGGTGCGCATCCGTCCTCGCCGTTCGTATCGATCGGCATAACCACTGTTGTCGAGAAGACTCAGTCTTCCCAAACTTCAGCGGCGAGGCCCCGGCCTTCGTCCGGGGGTGTCCCCGCTCTCATGCGATCGGCTCACGAGCCGACTGCGTTGTGCGAGAGCAGGTGGTATGCGCTTGTTCTGTTGTGAGTGTTTTAGCCCTGACGCTGCTTGTGGCGCAGGTTCTCGCAGATCACCATGACGCGACCATGGCGACGGATGACCTTGCACTTGTCACAGATCGGCTTGACGCTCGGGTTGACCTTCACGGCCCATTCCTTTGACTACTTGATGCGGCTTCGGGTTTGGTTGCGTGCCGCGTGATGCACGGCATGCGGTGGCTGAGGACAGCGGCCTACTTGTACCGGTAGACGATGCGCCCACGAGTGAGGTCGTAGGGCGAGAGTTCCACCACTACCCGATCCTCAGGGAGGATGCGGATGTAGTGCTGGCGCATCTTGCCCGAGATGTGCGCGAGGACCTTATGCCCATTGCTCAGTTCCACTCGGAACATGGCATTGGGCAAAGGCTCGACAACACGACCCTCGACCTCGATGGCCCCGTCTTTCTTGGCCATAGCCTCCACATTTCTCGTAATGCTCTACTGCGCTGACTGCCGCATACTGCTGGAGCGGTAGCTACGCGTCTCTGGCGTCACGCCACGAATGCAACGCAACATGACCCGGGTCGCCTGGGGACAATGTCCATCCCAAGCAACTAGGGCTGGTGATGGTCCTGAGCGTCCATGCTCAGCTCGGGCTGCACCTGTTGGCTTGACCTGTTAAGGTTCGCCGCCCGAATTAGGTCAATCAACTCGACCTGGACCTCTAGGGACTCTACCCGGTGGGCGCGCAGGCTCCAAATTCCGGGGCTTTTCGAACGGTCGGCTACTCCGCCACAACAATTCTGAGGCTCGGATCAGGTTCAGTGTCCGGAAAACGACGTACACCACGGCTTCCGGACACTGAAGCTACTGGGCAGGCCGTGCTCTAGGTTCATCAACTGTGCCGACTCTTTTGCTCCGGGGGCTGACCTCGCTCCGCGCCCTGCCTTCGCTAGGTGGTCTCTCACCAGATCTACTTCGCGAATACGTCGCAAAATGGCGGCACTATCGGGCCCATCTGACACCTTGGGCACGCCTACAGCTCGACATGGAGTTGGCCAAACGCCGTTGTTTTCGCCGGGGCGACATATTCGGCGAGGTGCTGCAGTTGCTCCGCGAAGACCGCCTGGCCCTCGGCGAGCACACCTTCTTCGAGGACGGCGTCTGGCTGACGTCGCACACGGGACGGATCGAAATCGGTACCCACTGCGTGCTCAACCGCAACGTCATGATCGCCGCCAGCCAGCTAATACAGATCGGCGATTACAGCATGATCGGCAATGGCTGCGTCATCACCGACTCATTCCACGACAACGAAGACACCGACGTCCCGATGCCCTGGCAGGGCTACACATCCAAGGGGCCGACGCGCATCGGCGACAACACCTGGATCGGCGTGAACAGCGTGGTGACCAGTGGGGTGACGATCGGCCGTCGCTGTGCCATCGGCGCCAACTCCGTCGTCACGCACGACATCCCGGACTACAGCTTGGCGGTCGGCTCCCCCGCCCGCGTCATTCGGTCGCTGCGTGCCACATTGAACGGAGCTACTCAGGAAGACACCGAAGGTGGCTGATCCGTGCGTATTTTGCGACAGCCCAGCTCGTTCGAGAGAGCATCTGTGGCCTAACTGGTTAAACAACGTGCTGGCCGACAATCAGCCCACTACCTATGTGTGGTCAGGCGCACATGGAGTACGCAGATGGGGTAGCCCTAGGCCTGCCAACCAGCTCGTCAAGGCAGTGTGCAAGGAATGTAATACCGGATGGATGAGTGCATTAGAGGAGGCAGCCAAGCCGATCCTGACGCCTATGATTCTTGGATCGACGACGGACCTTTCTTCAGACGATCAGCGGGTGCTCGCTGCCTGGAGTTTCAAGACCACGTCTGCGCATGTTCCTTGGCCGCCCGGGCAGGTGCTTAGTTCAGCGGGGTTGCAGGCATTTATTGACCATTGGCGAGGAGATGCTCCACCACAGCAGATCTGGCGGCACCTTCCAACGCCGTAAACATGATGGCGAGCCGCACCAGGCCGAGTTGGAGACCGTCGGCGATTACGGGACAGCAGATTACGCGTCACACTTCCGGCAGCAGGGTGAATCGTTTGCGACCATGTAGCCGATAGACCTGAAAATCACTGTCGAGCGTGAAAACAACGCCTTCACCGGCTTCTTCTGCGTAAGCCACCAGAGTGGCATCAGCGAGATCCATCGGAAGGTCCGCGTATTTGGCCATCAGCTTCTCGGACCGGCGCAGCACCTCAGTCGATAGCTCGACAATCTCTAGGCGACCATCGCCCAGCAAGCGCCATAGCGCTTGCTGGGCTGGCCAACCTCCGCCGCGCGCGAGAAGATACATCGCTTCCGTAAAGGCGGGCCAGGTTGTCACGAGGGGTAGGGAAATCGCTCCCAACGCGTCAACACAAGCGCCGTGATCCGGCTCACCTGCATCGATCAGAGCAACCAGAGGACCGGCATCGACGAGTGTCACCGTTTCGAAGCAAGGATCTCAGCGAATGCTTCCCCGGTTCGTCGCGCACGTCCACGAGGCGAGTCAGTATCCTGCTGATCCGTTGAATGAACCACTCCGATGACATCAGCAAAAGCTGCTCGCGAGTCACCTCGGAGTACTTCAGCGGCCCGCTGAGCCGCGGCAGATCTGATGAATTCAGATACAGACATGTCCTGCAACTTGGCCGCCTGCTGCACACGCGCCTCGAGGTCGTCGTCTAACCGAAGGCTACGCATAGAAGCACCGTATCACATATGCCGAACAATCGTATTACGACCGCTGCGCCTTAGGCAGAAGCGGAGGCCAGCGCGCTGAGCTGGATTCCGCGCTCACCCAGCTCGACGCGGCCGCCATCTTCGGCGGTCAAGACCCACGGGCCGTCATCAAGCAACGCAATGGTGTGCTCCCAATGCGCAGCCAGCGAACCGTCGGCGGTGACGACAGTCCAGCCGTCGTCCAGCTCGGCCGTTGCCGGCGATCCGAGGGTGATCATCGGCTCGATCGCCAACGCCATGCCCGCCTCCAACTTCGGGCCATGGCCAGGCGCTCCGTAGTTGAGGATGTGCGGGTCCATATGCATACGAGAACCAATGCCGTGGCCGCCATAGCCTTCGACGATGCCGTAAGGCCCAGATCCCGCCGCGCCTGAGGCACGGACCGATTTCTCGACAGCATGCGAAATGTCAGTCAGGCGCGCTCCGGTCGCCGCGGCAGCCAACCCGTCCCATAGTGACTTACGGCAGGCCTGGGACAGTTCAGCGGCGTCATCGGCGACATTGCCGATAGCCACGGTAACGGCGGCATCGCCGTGCCAGCCGTCCACGACGGCACCAAAGTCGATGGAGATGATGTCACCGTCGTTCAGGATTGTGTCGCTGGACGGAATACCGTGCACGACCTCATGATTCACCGAAGCACAGATCACGCCTGGGTAAGGGCCATTACCGATGTCGTAACCAAGAAACGACGACGTGGCACCGTTGTCGGCTAAAACTTCACGGGCGACACGATCGAGATCGGCGGTAGTAACGCCGGGTACAGCTGCGTTGGTCATCGCGGCAAGCCCGCGGGCAACGACCAACCCCGCAGCGCGCATCAGCGTGATCTGCTCTGGGCTCTTCAGCTCGACGTTGTGGCGAATCCGGCGCATTTTGACGACGACTCGTTACTTGGCGACGCCGCGCAGCGCACCGATCGCGCGATCGGTCACGTCCTCTACTGCACCCAACGCATCGATCCGAATTAGCTGGCGCCGCGAGTCATAGAACTCGACTAACGGTGACGTTTGCGCGGTGTAGACATCGAGACGGTGCCGCACGGTCTCCGGCAGGTCATCGTCACGCTGGTACAGCTCGCCACCGCAACGATCGCAGACGTTAGAGGTCTTCGGCGGGTCGTACTCCAAGTGCCAGACGTGGCCGCATTGCTTGCAGGTACGACGCCCAGAGAGTCGCTTCACGACCTCCTCATGATCGACGGCCAGCTCTAGCACCACGTCCAGCGTGTTGCCGAGGTCCGCGAGCATACTGTCGAGTTCGTAGGCCTGGGCGACGTTGCGCGGAAAACCGTCAAGTAGGAAGCCCGCCGAGGCATCCGGCTCACCGAGCCGGTCACGCACCATCGCGTTGGTAACTTCGTCGGGAACGAGGTCGCCTGCATCCATAAACTTCTTGGCGAGCACGCCAAGATCGGTGCCACCGGAGACGTTCGCGCGGAAGATATCCCCGGTCGAGATCTTCGGAATAGTGAAGCTTTCGGCGATGAACTCGGCCTGGGTGCCCTTGCCCGCACCCGGCGGTCCTACAAGCACAAGCCTCACTATCGCAAGAACCCTTCGTAGTTGCGTTGAAGCAGTTGGCTTTCAATCTGCTTCACCGTATCGAGTCCGACCCCGACCATGATAAGTACCGCTGTCCCACCAAATGGGAAATTCTGGGTGTCGTTGGTACCGCTGAAGGAGAACGCGAGGTTCGGAATCACTGCCACCACGGCAAGGTAGATAGCGCCGGGCAGGGTAATACGCGAGAGGACAAACTGCAGATATTCGGCAGTGGGGCGTCCTGGACGGATACCCGGAATGAAGCCGCCGTACTTCTTCATGTCTTCGGCACGCTCTTCAGGGTTGAAGGTAATACCGACGTAGAAGTAGGCAAAGAAGAGGATCAATGCGACGTAGATCGTGATGTGCACGTAGGACTGCTGGTCAACGATGTAGTCCTGGACAAAGCGGTAGAACGAGCCAGAGGTGCTACCTACGAGCTGCGAAATCAGCTGCGGAATGTAGAGCAGAGACGAAGCGAAGATGACAGGGATAACGCCGGCCTGATTGACCTTGATCGGCAGGTACGTAGAGGTACCGCCGTACTGACGCCGCCCGACCATGCGCTTGGCATACTGCACCGGAATGCGTCGCTGGGCCTGTTCGACGAACACCACCGCGGTGATGATGAGCAGCCCCAGGGCGACGATCATCGTGAAGACAAAGCCGCCACTGCCCTGCAGGATCGTCTGGCCTTCGTAAGGGATACGCGCGGCGATCGAGGTGAACATCAGCACGCTCATACCGTTGCCCACGCCCCGGTCGGTGACGAGTTCACCCATCCACATGATGACGGCGGTGCCGGCGATCATGCAGATGACCATGCTCGTCAGGCTGAAGATATCCGTCTTGTAGAGAATCGACTCGGCGTTGGCCGGAGGGTTCGGAAACAGCTGACCGGTACGAGCCAGAGCAACGAAACCGGTCGCCTGCAGCACTGCCAGGCCAATCGTCAAGTAACGGCTGTACTGGGTCAGCTTGGTCTGCCCGACCTGGCCCTGCTTCTTCAGTGCGTCAAAATGTGGGATCACGACGACGAGCAGCTGAATAATGATGCTCGCGGTGATGTAGGGCATGATGCCGAGCGCGAAGGCAGACAGCTTAAGCAGCGCACCACCGGAGAACAGGTTAATCAGCGAGTAGATGTCCTTGTTCGCACCGTTGTTTGCCGCGTCGAGCCGCTGCTGAATCGCGTGACTGTTCGTGTTCGGCGTCGGCAGGGAGGCACCCAGTCGATAGATCACAATCATCAACAAAGTGAAGAGGAGCTTCTTTCGAAGATCCGGCGTGCGAAAGGCCGATGTAAAGGCGCCAAGCACGGGGTCCTCCTGCGGTCGGGGCGGCCGGTTAGGGCTGCGACACGGCACCGTATGAACCGGTGCCTCGATTATTCGGTCTGGCTTCGAAACTACTACCGATACAGCTTGTCAAAACGGTCAAAACTGCTACTTACTGGCCAACGGCCGCAAGCCAAGACAGGCTAGCGCACCGGAATGAGAGCGAAGGCGGGCGGGCCAGCTAGTGCACGAAGATTGTCCTCGCATTACCACCTACTGTCACCACGCCCGCCTCTGCTCGCGTAGTTCAATTGTGTTGCTCGGTTGCGACGCCCAAGGCGACACAGCCTTTATAGAGTTGTTGCACTGCCTCCAGCGGCGGCGATCTTCTCAGCAGCCGAGGCGGAGAAAGCGTTTACGGTGATCTCCAGCTTGATGCCACCGAGATCGCCATCGCCGAGCACCTTGACCAGCTCGCCCTTACGGACGGCTCCAGCCTCGACCAGCTCGGCAACGCCGATCTTGCCACCGCCTGGGAACAGCGCGGCGAGACGGTCGAGGTTCACGACCTGGTACTCGGTGCGGAAACGGTTCTTGAAGCCCTTGAGCTTCGGCAGACGCATGTGGATCGGCATCTGGCCACCCTCGAAGCCTGCAGGAACCTGGTAGCGAGCCTTGGTTCCCTTCGTGCCACGGCCAGCGGTCTTACCCTTGCTGGCTTCACCGCGTCCGACGCGGGTCTTCTTCTTGTGGGCGCCTTCGGCCGGGCGAAGGTGGTGAACCTTTAGGGGTCCGTTACTCATTAGTCGACCTCCTCAACCTTCACCAGGTGGGTGACGGTGTTGACCATGCCACGAATCTCGGGCCGGTCTTCCTTGATGACAGTGTGGGAGATGCGCTTGAGCCCGAGCGAGCGCAAGGTGTCGCGCTGGTTCTGCTTGTTGCCGATCCCCGACTTGGTCTGAGTGATCTTCAGACGGGTCATGACGACGCCTCCTTAACTCTGCTGTGCAGCACGCGCGCGGAGCATGCCGGCGGGTGCTACTTCATCAAGCGGGAGGCCACGGCGAGCCGCAACTTCCTCGGGGCGGACGAGGCTCTTGAGTGCCACGACCGTGGCGTGCACGATGTTGATCGGGTTGTCCGAGCCGAGCGACTTGCTCAACACATCGTGAATACCGGCACATTCGAGGACGGCACGCACCGGGCCACCGGCGATAACACCGGTACCGGGGCTTGCCGGCTTGAGGAACACGACGCCGGCAGCCTTCTCACCCTGCACCGGGTGAGGGATGGTCTGCTGGATCCGCGGCACCTTGAAGAAGTTCTTCCGGGCAGCCTCGACACCCTTGGCGATGGCGGCCGGTACTTCCTTGGCCTTGCCGTAGCCGACGCCGACCGTACCGTCACCGTCACCGACGACGACCAGAGCGGTGAAGCTGAAGCGACGGCCACCCTTGACGACCTTGGCGACGCGGTTGATGGTGACGACGCGCTCTAGGTACGCGCTCTTTTCGGCACGATCGCCTCCGCGACCGCCCTCGCGACGGTCACGGCCGCCGCGTTCGCCACGCTCGTTGCCGCCACGTTCGTTGGCGTTCCCGCCGCGCTGTGGTCCGGGCATCAGCCGTTCCTTCCGATCTTTTCCGAGCCGACGATGTCAGCGATATTCGTGGAAAGCAGGGTCATTTAGAACACCAACCCTGCTTCGCGGGCTGCGTCAGCAAAGGCGGCGATACGGCCGGTGTAGGTGTTGCCGGCACGGTCGAAGACGACCGTGGTGATACCGGCAGCCTTCGCGGCTTCCGCGAGCTGTGTTCCGATCGTGGTGGCCTGGGCCGTCTTGTCACCGTCGGTGAGCTTGTAGGTCGAGACGGAGAGCAATGTCTTGCCCTGAGCGTCATCGACAAGCTGAGCGAAGATGTGACGCGAGGAGCGGGTGACCACCAGACGCGGACGCTCGGCGCTGCCGACGACCTTCTTACGCAGACGGAAGTGACGCCGGGCCTTGGAGGCACGACGAGCGGCGGAGATACCTGCCGAACGACGTGCACGCTTGGTGATTGAGGATGCGGCCATGGCTTACTTACCTGTCTTTCCGGCTTTGCGGCGGATAACTTCGCCCTGGTACCGAACACCCTTGCCCTTGTACGGGTCAGGCTTACGGAGCTTGCGGATGTTGGCTGCGACCTCGCCCACCTTTTGCTTGTCGATGCCCTCGACCGTGAAACGCGTCGGGGTTTCGACCTTGAAAGCGATGCCGTCCGGCGCGGGGACGACGACTGGGTGCGAGAAGCCAAGAGCGAACTCAAGGTCCGAACCCTTGGCGGCAACACGGTAACCAGTACCGACGATCTCCAACGTCTTGATGTAGCCGCTCGTCACACCGGTCACCATGTTGGCGATCAGCGTGCGGGACAGGCCATGCAGTGCCTTCGATAGACGCTCATCATTCGGGCGAGTGACCTCAAGTGTGCCGTCGTCGGCCTTGGCGATCGCGATCGGCTCAGCTACGACGTGGCTCAGGCTCCCCTTCGGGCCCTTCACCGTCACCTGCTGACCATCGATCGTGATGTCCACGCCACCGGGAACCGGGATCGGGAGCTTTCCAATACGACTCATGTTGGTTCTCCGTCCTTACCAGACGTAGGCGAGGACTTCCCCGCCTACTCCACGCTTGGCGGCTTGCTTGTCAGTCAGCAAGCCGGTGGACGTTGAAATGATGGCAACACCAAGGCCACCGAGCACACGTGGCAGGCCCGTGGACTTCGCGTAGACGCGCAGACCGGGCTTAGAGACGCGGCGTACACCGGCGATGCTGCGCTCGCGGTTCGGGCCGTACTTCAGGTCAAGAGTAAGAACCTTGCCCGGCAGACCTTCACCTGCGTCGGCCACCTGGTAGCCGGCGATGTAGCCCTGCTCCTTGAGGATGTCGGCGATGTGTCCTTTGAGCTTCGAGTGCGGCATGACCACGGTGTCGTGGTACGCCGAGTTAGCGTTACGGATACGCGTAAGCATGTCCGCAATCGGGTCAGTCATTGTCATACTGCGCTACTTTCTCGCGCGGTTCCCGCCATGCCGGCGGGCCTATCGCGATGTGAGGTGGTCCGACACGGGCGAGTGCGCCCCATCGGATCGGCTCCGTGCCATGGCCTCATATATGAGGCCAAAGTCCACAGCCTACGTGCTTGTGAAGTTTTCTAATCGGCGGCCGACAGGCCGCCGACCTGGCAAGACAACTACCAGGACGACTTGGTGACGCCTGGCAGCTCGCCCGCGTGTGCCATCTCGCGGAAGCAGATACGGCACAGACCGAACTTCTGGTACACCGAGTGTGGGCGTCCGCAACGCTGGCAGCGGGTGTAGCCGCGCACGGCGAACTTCGGCTTGCCAGCAGCCTTGTTGATGAGTGCTTTCTTGGCCATTGGCTTAGTTCTCCTTGAACGGGAAGCCGAGCGCCTTGAGCAGCGCGCGACCTTCGTCGTCGTTGGCGGCGGTGGTGACGATAGTGATGTCCATGCCGCGTGGGCGGTCAACGGAGTCCGGGTCGATCTCGAGGAACATCGACTGCTCGTTCAGACCGAAGGTGTAGTTGCCGTTGCCGTCGAACTGCTTCGGCGAGAGGCCACGGAAGTCGCGGATGCGCGGCAGCGACAGCGTCAGCAGGCGGTCCAGGAACTCCCACATGCGGTCACCGCGCAG
>Ga0070667_100002227_pt1 | contig 17058 bp, 14 predicted proteins | sample KBSS33metaG_FD_64659 | JGI IMG/M metagenome (GOLD analysis project Ga0070667, IMG submission 64659) | Switchgrass rhizosphere microbial communities from Kellogg Biological Station, Michigan, USA - KBS S3-3 metaG | ecosystem: Host-associated > Plants > Roots > Rhizosphere > Soil ... | reverse complement strand
GCGGGTACCCGCCGAGATTGCCGAAGGTTTGATAGATAAAAAGAGTCAACGCGAATACACCGCCAAAAAGCGCGACATCCACGAAAGCGACCGTGCGCACATGCAAAAATCGGTTGAAGTGTTCGATGACCTCACCCAATTGTTCCCGCGCGACTTCCAACGTATCGATTGCGTGCGCAGCGGCAAAATGCTCGACATAAACACCGTGCAAAACATGCTGTGGGAAAAAATTACACCACTCCTGCCTCCGCCGCCACAGTTAGAAATGACTTCTAAAGACATTCCAAGCGCTTCGAGTGCCGCGGCTGCCGTGCAATCACCCAGTATTAACGAACCTGCTTCTGAAAATTCCGGAACCGCAGGGCAGCCTGTGCCGGGGCCGGAGAAATCCGGCAAAGCCGAAAAACCCAGCAAGAAAGATAAATCTGCAGCCGCCGAAAAAGCGCCAGTAAGCGATTTCCGCGAGGTAACCGCTCAACACTTTATACTACGCGACGCCAGCAATTTGTTGATTCAGCGCGTGCAATGTGCCCGTGTAGCCTATGCAGGCGAGATTAACCCCTCACCCGATTACACGCAGAAGGACGAGAGCGGCCGCTACCGCTACTACACACCAGAAACCTTCAGCAAGGAAACGGCGCAGCATTACCACACCTACATTGGTCAGCTGTTTGAGCTCTATGGCACAATTGTCGCAGCCCTAGCCAAACATCTTGAGCAAACCTCGCCGGTGCCAAATAGTGGCCGCAGTAAAGAGTGGCAAGCAGGGATCCGCGCGCAGGCCCTGGAAATTGCCCGCCCGGTGCTGCCCGCTGCCGCCGCCAACGATGCGATCGTGCTCGCTTTTGGCCAATCGCTCGAAAATGTAGTCGTCAGCTTACTAAGCAGTGACTTGCCAGAATTACAAGCCGCAGGCAACCTGTTGTATAAAGAAGCGCGCATTCTGTCACCAACCTTCTTGCCGGAGCACAGCACCGGCAGCGCTGGCGACCCGATCGCATACAAAACAACCAACGACAACGCCGTTAAGGCGCTGGCCCACAGCTTCCTGCCAGAGGTACACGCCGCCGAAACTCATGGCGTGCAGTTGGTTGAAGTCAGCCCGCGCAACGAGCTGGATATTATTGCCGACGCGCTGTACCCGCACAGCAACCTGCCAATGAACGACCTGCGTATCGAACTCGCGGCCTGGCCGTACAACCGCAAACTTGACGTGTTTGAGGCGCTGGCTGGCACGCGCTCGCACCGCCGCCAACAGCTCAGCCATGCCTTTGAAAAGGCGCAGTACACCTGGGATTTAGTAACCAGCTACGCGCTGTTCCGCAACTTGCAGCGCCAACAGCTAGTGGAGGGCGCAACCGCGCAAACGCTCACGCCGCGCTACGGATATGAAGTTCCCGCTATTATTGAAGCCGCGGGCGTCTCCGACGAATACGAGCAGTGCTTCGATCTCAGCCTGGAATTGTACAGCCTGTTGCAACAGGCGGGTCATTCTCTGGAAGCGCAATATGCCACATTGCAAGGCCACCGCATGCGCTGGAAACTCAGCCAAAACGCCCTAGAAACCACGCGCCTTATTGAACGCACACCAAATAGCCCGGGCATGCGTAAATTCCAATTCTCACTCCATGCGCATTTGGCGGAAACGCATCCGCTTATGGCCGAATTGGTTTTACTGCCGTAGCTACTGGGGCAAGTTCACAACGACTTCACCGCCGATAGGCACGGCTAATGCAGACATAGCCGCTATCGTTTCTGGCGCGCCCGAGCCGACCACCTGCTCAGTCCCGACACCGCCGATGGCCATTGACGTAAGAGTCGGGCCACCAGTGCGGTCTAACAACGCTCGGCGCTCCACGGCCGCAGCAACCGCGGCGGCGCCTGTGGCTTGGCGCTCAAGGCGTTCAGCGGTTGTTTCTGCTCTCACTTCGCCGGTAATTAAATCTCGTACTTTCATATCATCTCCTTTTCTGGTAAACAAAAAACCGGGCTCTTGGATTGAGCCCGGTACTGTTTTGCTTGATTTATATTAGCGTGTGCTCAATCCAACCCGTGCGGGCGCAAAAAACCAGCCATAAAAGAAGGCCTGGGTAAGTGCGTATACGGTTTGGGTAACACTTTGCATGCCTGCATTTAAACGCCGCTTGCCAAAAAAGTCAAATAAAAAATGTTGACGAGTTAAGCGTGGCGGTTGTATACTCCAAAGCAAATGGCAACAAATGTGATTATTCTCGACCTCGTTATTATCGGCTCGCAGGAGCGCGGTTAACGTTTGCCAAGAAAATCCAACTAACACAGCAAACAGCACCGGGCTCCAAAGCCCGGTTTTTTTGTTAAGGAAAACTATGGACATACACGAAAAAGTTAACCCCACAGCCGCAATCGGCAAACCGCCGGTTGAGTTTGCGCCGAACGCCACCTTTGTAGACGACAGACCGCTGGGCGAAAACGGCGGCGGTATGGTTGTCACTGCTAATGGCGTTTTCTCGGTAGCCGTGAAAGAACTGGCACCGGGCGGCGAATCTACCGCCACCGCGCCAGACGGCACGGTGCAGGTACCGTTTAACCGCGCGGGACAGGCCACCTTTAAAGAAAGCACGTTAAGCGAGCAGACCACTACGGGCGCCGAGCTGGAGAGCGTACGCCTAAAAGCCGACGGTTCCTACGCCACACTCCCCTACGATTACCTGCTAAAAGTAGCCGAACTGTACAACTTTATGGGAGAAGACGGCACGCCGCCCACTACCGACCCACAGCAGCTGACGCAGTTCTACTGGGAAATGGTGCACGGGCAAGTTGACGCCGCAGCCGCGGTAGGCGAGTTTGTTGCCGCTCTAGCCGTATTCGGACAACCGATAAGTGCCGACCAAATAAATCCACACCCATATGTAAAAAACGTAGCCGCCAACATGAGCAAGCGCACCGGCTTCGACACATTGCAGGCTTTTCGCACCGGCGGTGCGCAAACACACACCGGCGTGAGCGACACCATGTCGGGGGTAAAGGCCGCGGAAGCAATGCAATACTTCAGCCCACTGTTAATGGCTCCCACTATGTCTGGGCCAGTGGTGCACGGCGGTATGGCTGGCAATTTGTCGAATATGCAATTCACCCCGCAGCAGCACGAGCACATGGCAAAAATGGGTCTTACCCGTGACGATTTAACCGGCCCCTATCAAAGTTACCGCTACTTATTGCGCCTGTTGGGTTCACCATCTGCCGGAGTGTGGCAAACACCACCGCCAGATACACGGGAAGGCTACATCGCCAACGCCAACCAACGCTTAAAAGATGGCACTATCAACAGCATAGACCGCGTAAACGGCTGGCATGCCGACCGCGTACGCGTGGTGTTAGACGGCAGGGGCGCCAACACTATAGAAGACTGCTCGGCCGACCCTGCATTAGGCAACGTGCCGGTATTATCTGCACTGCATGTGTTGCGTAGTGCCATGACCACTGCGTTAGAAGCCATGGCTATGCACGGCCGGGATCCGCGTACAGCAGCAGCCGAGGTGTTAGGCATAAGCGGCATAAACCGCGCTGGTCGCTTGCAGGCGGCAGGCGCACTGTCGCTGCGCGAGGTAGCCCGCTATGGCAACGACGCCACCACCTATAAAGGTAGGACTCCTGGTGAGTGGCTGTCAGCCATGTTCGAATTAGCAGATCAAGCGCCGCATCTGCGCGTAACCGATGAACAAAAACAAACCCTGCAAAAAGCCTACGCCACCCAAGAAGAAAGCGCCGCCGCCATCCGCCAGTGGTGCCGCGACCACGGCGTAGACAGCCCCACGGCCCAAACCTACTTCGACTTGGGCCTGGGCACACCCGCAACCTACATACACGCCCACTACATGCATCTGCGCCAAACCAGCGACAACGAGGCTGCAGTCCGTGGCATGGAGTTAGCCGCCGGTCAAGCTCTACACCAAGCCAGTTACCGCCAGCGAGAAAGCGCTAGGCACTAACATGGCCGTTAGAAATACCCTAGTAAACCAAGCACAAGCATGTCTTGACACAAGAGTTAGCCGGGCGTATAATTCCAGCCATTATGAAGAAAAGCATGGTCTGCCGCCTCATGATTGTCACCAGCTCTCAGGAGCGCGGTTAGGCAGGCTATTCACGCAAGCAAACCAACCGGGCTCCCAAGGCTCGGTTTTTTCATTAAGGACTTCAGCATGAACCGCAAACTTATAGAGCAAACCAAACAACTCATCGCCATTCCTTCTACCGCCGACAACCCGCAGGCACTCAAAGAAGCCGTTGACTTTGTAGCCAACATCGTAAGTACGCACCCGGGCATAACAGTTGAGCGCTTTGAGCGCAATGGTCGCCACAGTTTCGTAGCCTACCACGGCACCACGCGGCCCGAAAAATTCGATATCTTATTAAACGCCCACGTAGATGTGGTGCCCGCCAACCCAGAACAGTTCAAACCATATGAAGAAGACGGCAAATTGTACGGCCGGGGCGCACTGGACATGAAAGGTACCGCGCTGACGCTCACCGATGTATTTTGCGAATTAGCAGGCAAAGTGCCCTACGAGTTAGGTCTAGAGATAGTAAGCGATGAAGAAGTTGGTGGCTACGATGGCGTGCGTATGCACATCGCCGATGGCGTGCGTGCCGATTTCGTGGTTATGGGCGAATACGCCAACGAGCGCAACACCATCTATAACGCCGCCCGCGGCTTATGCTGGGCCGAAATCGCCTTCAGCGGCAAGGCCGCGCACGGCGCACACTTATGGCACGGCAACAACGCCGTCCTCAAGGCAAGCGCCTTTGCCGACGCCATTTTAAAACGCTACCCCACACCAGACGAAGAAACGCTCACCACCACCGCAAATGTTTCCAGCATAACCACCACCAATGAAACATTTAATAAAGTACCCGACAGCGCGATTCTGAAGATAGATTTCCGCTTCACTCAGGAAGATCCGGTATTCCACACCCGTGAATCGCTGGAGGCGTTCTTCAAAAGTATCGACCCCGATGCCAAAATCGTAAATCTGGCCACCTTTGAACCGGCAGTGCACGTAGAAGAGCTAAACCCGTACGTCCAGGGGTTGAGTACCGCTCTTAGCCAAGTTACCAAGCAAAAAACACGCTTCTTAGGCCGCCCGGGCGCCAGCGACGGGCGCCACTTTTCGCAAATAAAAAATGATGTCATTGAATTTGGTTTGTACGGACACGGCCCGCACAGCGACAACGAATGCGTAGAGTTGGCCTCGTTTAATGAATACCGCGACGTGATGCTAGCCTTCCTGAAGAACCCGTTACCTAACAATGCCGAGCAGCAACCCAGCACCAAAGAACCGGTGCACATGCAAGTGCTACGCAAGCTGGTAGACACACCAACCATAACCGGCCACACCGCGCCCACCAAACAAGCGCTTACATATATCAGCCACTTCCTGGAAACACGCGGCCTGCACGTGCAGCATTTCGAACGCAACGGGTTGCACTCGCTGGTGGCAACAGTCAAAAAAGGGCAACGTACCCCCACCGTTATGCTGTGCGGCCACATCGATGTCGTGCCCGGCAAGAAAGAAATATTCACCCTCCAAGAAAAAGAGGGCAAACTGTACGGCCGCGGCGTCATGGATATGAAATTCGCCATTGCGAGCTATCTAGCCTTCGTAGATAGCGTGAAAGACAACATTGCCGACTACGACTTCGGCATCATGGTTACCAGCGATGAAGAAGTCGGCGGTCAAAACGGTACCGGCTGGCTGGTGAACGAGCTGGGCTACAAACCAAAGGTCGCCATAGTTCCCGACGGCGGCGAAAACTGGCAGCTAGAAACATTCACTAAAGGTGTGCAATGGATTAAGCTAGAAGCCACCGGCAAAACCACGCATGCTTCGCGGCCGTGGGAAGGCGAGAGCGCCATCCACCGCTTACTGGGCGCATTAGATGAGGTGCGCAAACTCGTGCCCGAAGAGCCGGTACGCACCGGCAGCTATCTCTCTGTTGGAACTATTGAAGGCGGCACGACCGCTAACCAGCTGGCAGCCACTGCCAGCGCCATGCTCGACGTGCGCACCGGTAGTGTCAACGAACATGAAGAACTAACCGAACGCATCGCCGACATCAGCAAAAAGCATGGCGTACAGGCCACTGTTTTAGTGAGTGACGCCCCCTGCGTGAACGACCCCGAAAATCCATACATCATGATTTTCGATGAATTACTCAGCACTATTACCGGCGAAAAACACGACTACAACTATGGCTTTGGAGCCACCGACGGCCGCTACTTTAGCCAAGCTAGTATTCCTACCATTATTATCGAACCGCCAGCGGGCGACCGCCACCAGGAAACAGAATGGCTGTCGCGCGAGGGCTTCGATCAATTCTGCGTCCTGCTGCAACAATACATGGTGCGCATAGGGCACACGGGCAAAAAAACTGAAGTCACCAAAGAGGATGAACTCCGCCACCTGGCGAACGCCTTAAACCCGATGTAAAATAGCTGAGTGAGCATAGTTGCACATCTCGCTACATTGGTGGCAATGCCTACGGTTACCGCCAACACGGCTGGCACGCGGGCGGCTATCGAATATATCCAATCTTATCTAGCGCAGCGCGGCATGCACTGCACGCTGTACGAATATAGCGAGCGCACTGCACTTACGGCATGTACTGGCACAAAAGAGCGCAAAAAGCCTCTGGTGCAGCTTTCCGCCCATATAGATGTCGTGCCCTACAGAGACAGCCAGCTTACACTCCAAGAAAAAGATGGCAAGCTGTATGGCCGTGGCGTATACGATATGAAGTTTGCGATCGCTGGCTTTATGGAGCTGGTCGACATGCTGCATGAAGAAGGTACACTGCATGAATATGATTTCGGCATTGCCATCACCCCCGACGAAGAAGCCAGCACTCAAATAAGCGGCGTGGAACATCTTATACAAGAAGGGTACCGCCCAAGCGTGGCTATTTTGCCCGATTCAACCGCGCCCGGGTGGGATATCGAAAAAGTTGCCAAGGGGCGGTGGTGTTTTGAACTGATTTCTGTGGGCAAAACCACGCACGCTTCGCGGCCGTGGGAAGGCGAGAGCGCTTCAACCAAATTAGTGGCGGCACTTCACGAGCTCGCCACCCACTATAAAGATGGCGGCCGCGCTACAGATACGCTCAATATCGGCAGCATTAACGGCGGTGGAGGCATTTATAACAGCGTACCCGACCAAATGGTTGCCAATGTAGAGATACGACTTTCAAATGCCGAATCATATCCCAAAGCGACAAAACTAGTCCGTGAACTGTGCGAAAAACATAATGTCACCAGCGCCGATTTTTTCCTGGCCGAACCAGCATGGCCCATAACAGATGACCCCCTGGTGCAGGAATACTGCCAAAGCGTAAAGAAGATAACTGGGAGAATGCCGGAAGGCGTTACTTCACTGGGCGGCAGCGACGCTAATTTTTACACCAGCGTAGGCATTCCGTGTATCCTCAGTTGCCCGAAGGGCGGCGACCACCACAGCGGCACCGAATGGGTCGACAAAACCTCGCTGGAACAATTTGTACCAATTTTGCGGGATTACCTTGATAAAGTCGCCCGAAAGGTGTAAAATACATCAGAACATTACCGAAGACCGTAGCGATCTCTACACAAAAGTAAGGATTTAAGAATGCTACCGAGGCGATGAAACAGTTACAACTTGTTTCTTTTTCCCGAATCTTTGGTAATGCGAGAACCAAAGATTTTTTATTTCCCGCAAATTTGCGGCCGGAATAAAACGGTTCTCGAATCCTTAACAATCTAGGTCGAAGATGTAACTAACAAGGAAAAATATATGGCATTAAGCAAAGACAAGAAGTCGGAAGTCGTCAGCCAAGTAACCGCCGCTTTGCAGTCATCGAAAATGACCGTGGTAGCACAATACCAGGGCACAACGGTGAAGGCAATCCAGCAGTTGCGCCGCGACTCCCGCGAGAACGGCACCCAATTGCGTGTCGTTAAGAACCGCTTGGTAATCAAGGCATTGCAAGATGTTGACACCCTGAAGGATGTTGACACTTCCGAGCTGAAGGGCCAACTTCTGTACGCGTTCAACAGCGACGACGAAGTTGCACCTGCGCAAGCTCTGGCCAAGTTCGCCAAGCAAAATCCCACCATCGAATTTGTTGGCGCCATTACGGCTGAAGGCAAATTCTTAAGCTCTGACGAAGTGAAAGCTCTGGCAACGCTGCCAAGCAAGAACGACCTCATTGCCCAGGTGGTCGCAACCCTTACTTCACCTCTCAACGACGTGGTCAGTGGCCTATCTGGCAACCTGCACGGCCTGTTGGATGGTATTGAAGCTAAGGCTGCAAACTAATCATTAAGAAAGGAATCTAACGAAATGGCAGATTTGAAGAAACTGGCAGAAGACCTCACCAAGTTGACTGTCCTCGAAGTAAACGAACTGAAGAACATCCTGAAGGATGAATACGGCATTGAGCCAGCTGCTGCAGCTGTTGCTGTTGCCGCTCCTGCCGCTGACGGCGGTGCCGCTGCTGCTGACGAGAAGAGCGAATACGACGTTGTCCTGAAGGACGCTGGCGCTCAGAAGGTAGCAGTTATCAAGGCTGTTAAGGACCTGACCGGCCTCGGTCTTGGCGAAGCCAAGGCTTTGGTTGACGGCGCTCCTAAGACTGTCGTTGAAAAGGCTAAGAAGGAAGACGCAGAAGCCGCCAAGAAAGCTTTGGAAGAAGCTGGCGCTACTGTTGAACTGGCCTAGTACCAATTCACTGCAAAAAGGCTGCCTCTAAACAGGCAGCCTTTTTGGTATAAGAACTTAGTTATGCCTGAGCAACCTCCGCTCCCACCAGTGCAACCAAGTGAAAATCAAGCACTTCCCCCTGCCGAACACCAGGAGCAGGTGTTTGATTTTAACGCCCTCAAAACACACTACATTGGCAAGAAGAGGTTGGGCGTACTAACCGCGCTCGAGGAAGTAGAGCTCGGCACCATGATCCAGGCTCGTGAACAAGCGAAAGGCTTGCTGGCGCAAGCCGAAACCATGTACATAGCACTTGACCCAGGCGAACACGAACAGTGTTTGGCTGACATCAAAACCGGCAGCCTAGCAGCCGACATATTTGCCCGCGCCAACGAAGGCATGATACGGAAGATAGCGTACGCGGTATATCAGCAGTACTCCCAGGAAATGCCACGCCTCGAAATGAAAGAGCTGCGGCAGCAGACCAGGTTCATACTCAGCCGTTCCATAGCAAAGTTTGACCCCGCGTGGGGAGTAAAATTTTCCAGTTTCGCCCAGCAATACATCTACCTAAAAATGCTGGGCTGGGCGCGCGACAACGGCAGGTTAATACGCGTGTCGCGCAGCATGGAAGATAAAGCAGCTCAATTCCATGCGCTCACGATGCAGGGGAGAACAGAAGAGGAGGCAGCCGAGCTAGTGGGCCTGACCGTTGACGGCATACGGGAGGCTGAAGCAGCCGCCAAAAAATTTCACGACGCCATTTCGTACGACACCTCTTACACTGGGAATGATGATGACCCGCCGCTCATAGAAACAGTCGAGAGCCCGCGCGACGAGATACCGCATGATGAGCCCAAGAGTGGGGGATATCAAGGGAGCGCGTCACGCAAATTATAAAAGCAGCCGAGACCCTTATTAGGACGCAACTAGGGAGTGATGTCGCTGAACAAATTGCAGCAGCGGGATTTCCTCTAGACCTACCCCGCCAGCCAAGCACAACACATCCCGGCATACTGTAACTACAATACCCGCCACAGCTAAGACTGGGCGGGTATTTGTAGCTTACCTTATCGGCCTATAAGGAAGCTGGGGCGCCATAGGTTATGTGGAGCTGAGTTGCAACCTCATCAATCCACATACCCGTAACGCTTGCGTCGTGCATACGCGTCTGCACCGTGAACTTGTACTGACAGCCGCCTTCTGTGCCACAACGGACTTCCCAGGCGCGGGCCATAGAATGGGCCTGCCAGTTCAGCGACCCACCGGCCACGGAGTCGAATGCGAACGAACTAGGCTCAGCCGCGACCGGTGCACCTTCGGCGCCATTCAACAGTGCACGAGTTTGGCACCATTGGCCATTCGTCGGCGACGTGCCGTTACAATCCGCTTCAGCATTAAAGTTAGAAACAACGAGCGCACGAGCGCCGTTAGCTATGCGGAAAGTAGTGCCAGTACAATCTACATCTTGCCATGCACCAGAAGCGTTGGCATACGTGCGGGGAGTTGCTGTGCTCAGGAAGATGTCCTGACCAGCTCCATTGGCGGCGCTCTGTCGTTTACAATCCGTCACCTGTGCCACCCCCAGCTGAGCCTTAACATCCAATCCAGCCGTTTGCGGGTTTGTCTGTTCAGCGGCTACAAAGCCTGCAGAACCAAGAATCAATAACAAAGAAGTTCCGGCACTAACTGCCAGGGAACGTATAATACGCATAATTTCTGCTCCTTAAAGTAATGTGACTTTAGGCGAGCATGCCACACCCACATGGCATTGTGACAACCCGCTCACGGCTTTTCAATAACGCATTTTTTTGTTAATACAATGTGAAAATATCGCGCAAAATTACGGTTTAGATGTGACGTTATCCACGGTACATCCAGATATACAGTAAGCAGAGGAGGCGCCTAATTTCTGCGCCTTGCCCACGTCCGTAAGTGCGGAGTCGCCGCGGTCTCGGCCGGAGGAAGCTCACCGGCAGTGCGTTTAATTTCCAATAACTCATCTGCGGCCTGCGACAAGCCGCAGTCAGGTGCGATAGGGCGGATCAATCTCCGGCCACTATTTATACCGTAGCAGCCCGTTTTATCCACAGCCACATAGTTACTTTGACTTGACTAAGTGTTCGTGATAGTCTTATGTGTAAGTGTAACTAATACAAACACTACACGAGAGACTAGAGAGACAACACAACCAATGGCAGACGTACCAGACAAGCAAATAAAAAGGCTACGGGCTCTTATTCAGGAGGCTGAGACTAATCTTGGCGCCGCGAATGAACTGCTTATTAGCTTGGTTGGCGACGACGCCAAAATCGCTCCTGTAGTAAAAGATGACAATCTTGGCAAAATAGTCGAAGGTGTTTTCGACGGCCAGAACATGGTCGGCTCCGATGGTAAAACCTACCCGGTGCCCGCAAACTACGCCAGCAAATCCAAGCTGGTACAGGGCGATATCCTCAAGCTTACTATCGCCGACGACGGCACATTCCTATACAAACAAATTGGCCCAATCCCACGCAAGCAGGTGGTTGGCCAGCTCAAACTGGAAAATGGCCACTACTTTGTAGACGTAAACGGCAAAGATTTTCGCGTCCTGCTTGCCAGCGTAACCTACTTTAAGGCTAAGCCGGGCGACCAAGTAAGCGTAAACCTGCCCGAAGACGATTCTACCGCCGAGTGGGCAGCACTCGAAGCAGCACTCTAACAGACTAACTCTAATTTCTATCCTTTTGGTACTTCGGAGGGGATATGACTATACAAATAAACCGACAAGTTATCGGTAATTCTTTTAAAACACTTTCGGCTTGCTCTCGCGGTGAGAAAGTAGACCCAGATGCATTCTCCGCAGCCATAAACATGAGGAGCTGGGTGTGTCTTGTTGGTGATAATTTGCTGGCTTTTGACGAGACAAAAGCAGATGGCGACTATTTTGTATACGTAGCAGATCCTGTCAACGGCCCACAGATAATCCGAAGTCACCTGGGCGGAATCGCCGTAGGCAACAAGTTAGTCATGCCGGAGGGTTTACCACCGCGAGGGGTGAGCCCGTACGTCTTGTTACAATTAGAGTGCCCAGAGCCGGATTACAACATAGATTTGTCTGGCGCGACCGGTTATTGCAGGGGGACGAAAGCAATAGGCTATAATGAAGCTCGTGTTTTCGTAGCACTTTCCGAACGAGCAATATCCATACCCGACCGTCCCGAAGAAGAGCAGCCGCTGCGATACATCACCCAGCCGATGTTACGCGTGCGCGCCTCCGAGAACGCGCTGTATACCCCGCCATACGTTCCCATACGCAGAATCTAGTACTGAATCACAACAGTCTTTCTGGCCACCCTCTGCTAAAATAGGAGTATGAGTACGAGGGTAACACTGGCTTTTGGTGGCCGTTTTTTTGAGGTCGCTCGGTAATGGGGCAGGCACTCTACCGGGCATACCGGCCTAAAAAATTAGAAGATCTGGTTGGACACGAGCAGATCACTACTGCGCTGACGCGCGCGCTTAAAAATGGCACAATTAGCCATGCTTATTTATTTACCGGGCCGCGCGGCATAGGCAAAACCACCATTGCGCGTATTTTAGCGCACGAAATAAACGGCCTACCGTACGACGACGAATCCACTCATTTAGACATCATTGAAATTGATGCCGCCAGCAACCGCCGCATAGACGAAATCCGCGATTTGCGCGACAAAGTCCACATTGCCCCCAGCATGGCCAAATACAAGGTGTACATCATCGACGAAGTGCACATGCTTACCAAAGAGGCGTTCAACGCGCTTTTGAAAACCTTGGAGGAGCCGCCAGCGCATGTGGTGTTTATTTTAGCCACAACTGAGGCGCACAAACTGCCCGAAACCATTATTAGCCGCACACAGCGCTTCGGTTTTAAGCCGGTTGACGCCATTAAAGTCGCCGGACTCTTGCGCACCATCGCCACCGCTGAAAAAATTTCCATTGACGACGACGCATTGGCACTCATTGCCGCCCATGGCGAAGGCTCGTTCCGCGACAGCATTAGCTTGCTCGACCAAGTGCGCAACACCAGCGACAAAGTTACAGTGGCAGACGTGCAGAGCACATTAGGCATTGCCCCAAAGGAGCTGATTGAAGAGCTTGTGGCTGCACTTAGCGCCCACAACGCCGCCGCTGTTGCCAGCAGTTTGCAGGCGGTGCATACCGGCGGCCACGAGCCGTCGCAGGTCGCCAAACAACTCGGCGAAGCGCTACGCGAACAGATAATTTCTGGCAAACCTTCTATTCCGGCGCCAGTTATTTTGCAATTACTGGCCAAGTTGTTAGACGTACCAAGCTCGGCCGACCCGAAAAGCTATCTTGAAATTGCACTGCTTGATGCTGCACTTGCCGGGGTCGACGTTGCCATTGCCGCGCCCGCAGACACTCCGTCGACGGCCGCGCCTAAAGTAATGAAAGAGGTGGTGGCTGCCGCACCAGTTATTTCCGAGCCACATCCCAGCTCTGTTCTACGCGAAGCCAAGAAAGAAAACGTGACTGCGCCCACACCTGCATCAGTAAAACCTCAACCGGCAGCCGGACCAACTCCCACACCAGTCAAACCAGCCGCAAGGGTAGAACTGCCCGAAGAAAATGACGATTCCGCGTCTGTCTCCAGCGCCTCCCTAGATGCGACCATCTGGCCGAAAGTACTAGCTGCCATTAAAGCCAAGCACAACACGCTCTTTAGCATTGTGCGCGCAACTGAGCCACATTTTGACGAGCCGGGGCGCGTGCAATTGGTGTGCGCTTACGCCTTCCACCAAAAACGTCTCAACGAAAAACGCAACAAGCAAGTATTGGCCGACATTATCCAGGATGTTTCCGGTGAAAATATGCGTATCGAATGCATCGTTGGCACACCGAACGCGCCAAAGGTTGCCATGGGCCCGCCGCAGTTGCCACCAGCAGACGAGCAGGTGCATACCGTTGCCAGCGCGCCAAGTTCCGTCCCCACTGTCGGGGGTTCGAATCCCTCATCCCCAGCAATAGCCAGCACACCAGCACCAAACGCCGCCGTTGAAGCCGTAAGCAATATCTTTGGCGGCGCCGAACTGCTAGAATCGTAAGTAAGATGGACCAGGGGAACAACAAACAGGCACCGCAGAATGTCGAGGCCGAAGCGAGCTTACTTGGCGCGATTCTTATCGACACCGACGCGCTCATTAAAATTGCCGACGCTATTAGCGCCAACGATTTTTACGACCAACGCCACGCCCGCATTTACGAAGCAATCGTGGCGCTGTACGAGCGCCGCAGCGTTATCGACGTGCTCACCTTAGCCGACCAACTGAAAAGCACCGGCTTTTTAGACATGATTGGCGGCCCGGCGTATCTTACCGAGCTGACCAACTTCGTACCAACCGCAGCGCACGTTGAACAATACGCCGAAATTGTAGCGCAAAAAGCATTACGCAGGCGGTTAATTAACGCCAGCCGCCAATTGACCGATTTAGGTTACGACGAATCCAAACAACTGAAAGAACTGATTGAAGAGGCCGAATCCAACCTGTTTGCCGTCAGCCAGCAACACGTAAAACAAAGCGTATCCAGCTTGGAAGCTATTTTAGCCGACAGCTTCGACCGCCTGGACGAGCTACATAAAGACAAAGGCAAGATCCGCGGCATCCCCACGGGTTTCCGCGACCTCGACAATGTTCTAGCCGGCCTGCAGCGCAGCGACCTTTTCATCCTTGCTGCCCGCCCGGCCATGGGTAAAACCGCCTTTGTATTGAACCTGGCACACAACGTTGCCGTACTGGCGAAAGAGCCGGTGTTGTTCTTCAGCCTGGAAATGGGTAAGGAACAGCTGGTTGACCGCCTTTTAAGTATGGAATCTGGGGTGGATGCCTGGGCGCTGCGCACCGGCAATCTTACCGACCAGGATTTTGAACGCATCGGCGAGGCCATGGGCACTCTTTCGGAAGCACCAATTTACATCGACGACACGCCCGGCCTCACCGTAAGTGACCTCCGCACTAAAGCTCGCCGCGAGGCACACCAGCACGGCCTGGGTTTAATCGTAATTGACTACTTGCAGCTGATGAGCGGCGGTAGCCGGTTCAGCGGCAGCGATAACCGCGTGCAGGAAATCTCCGAAATTTCCCGTGGCTTGAAGATGATCGCGCGAGAGCTGAACGTGCCGGTAATCGCTTTGAGCCAGCTAAGCCGTTCCGTTGAAAACCGCTCCCCGCAGATTCCGCAGCTGGCCGACCTTCGCGAATCCGGCTCCATCGAGCAGGACGCCGACGTGGTAACATTCATCTACCGCGAGGAATACTACAACCCCGAAACCGAAAACAAGGGCATCACCACGCTGTTAATTAAGAAGCACCGCCATGGCCCAACCGATAACGTCGACTTATACTTCGACCGCGACAAACAGCGCTTCCGCTCCCTGGATACACACCACAAAGATCCGTTTATGGAATAATTAACGGGCGCGCACTTGCCAACTATCGCCGGTAGTTGGCAGCGTTTCATTAGCTGTAAGATGGTGTGCAAAAATCTTCGCCTTAGCCACCATAGGACCTAACTGATCTAAGCGCAATTGCAACATTTCGGCAGCTCCCAGTTTATCTTCTACTGCAGCGCTGTGCACTTCGTACTGGAATGTAGCTGCTAACGCATATACCTCCTGCATCTGATGGGTGAGGATAGGGGGCGTAACCCCGCCTTTGCCCGGCAGACGGTAGCTCCATTTATCGTTTACGGCGATTTGGGCGGCCAAAGGCGTGTACGGATCCATGAGTGCGGCCGCCAGTTCAGCTGTGAGCGGTTCTCCCTGTTGCTGTCCATAGAGTGCACGGCCTAAACGGTGTAGACGCTCATGCATGTCAGGCGGTGCATCCCGCCTCAGTGCGCGGGCGACTTCTGGACGATCTGCAGGTTCAATCTTGGTAGCATCTTTAACACGCGCTTCGTCGAGGTTCATACGCAGCATGGTGGCGGTAGGGGCGTCTTGCGACTTCTGGGCGTAAAACGCTGCGTAAGCACCATCGCAAACTTCTTTATATGGGGGAACCAGCGGGAACTCCACAACGGTGCCTTTATTTTGGTCCACTGTAAGGACATGCCTTTTGCCTCCCCGCACGTGCACAATTTGCGTGAGATTAAAGGGCGTAATAGGTGCTGGGCCGGTCTCTTCGCGGGGTACTATATCGCGATACTCCATGCCGTGTATGTACACCCCTCTCTTGGGTATTTGCCTTCGCAAGTCCTTCGGCAGCTCACTGCGCAGGTTTACCTTATCTGGCAGCAGCAAGTCCTGCGGTGCTGTAATAACACCCACGGCTTCACTGACACGCAAGCGGGCGCGGGTGGCGAAGTTGATCTTCTCATCGTCCACGCGGGTCATGACGCTGTCGGCGCGCCATGAGACGATCTCGGTGGCAGCCACATCGTTAACCCCGGCAGCCTGGATTAAAACCGCCTCGCCCACAATAGCCGACATGCTTTCTTGGCGCGCTCCGGCAATGGGTGCGGCTATGTTAGCGATGTAGTCAGATTGTCCAGCAAGTACAAAGGGCGTGTGTATGGCCTCACGCTGTGCTTGCATTACCAACAGATCGGGTGTCCGTAACATGACGCATATTATATCATCATTCCGCCGAATAGAATTGCAGCCACCACAACACCCAGCTATTATAGCCACATGAGTAAACCAGCTAGCATAGACGAATACATCACAACGTTCCCAGAAGCCACGCAAAAAGTGCTGCAAAAAGTGCGCAAAACTATTGCAGAAGCCGCGCCAGATGCTACCGAAGCCATCAGCTATGGCATGGCCGCATTTAAGCTGGATGGGCGACCGCTGGTGTACTTCAGCGGTTGGGAAAAGCACATTGGATTTTACGCGCTGCCCAGCGGCACGGCCGCGTTTCAAATACAGTTGGAGCCATATAAAACAGGGAAAGGGTCGGCACAATTTCCGCTCGATAGACCCATTCCGTACGACCTCATTAAGCAGATGGTGAAATTCCGTGTACAAGAAGTGCGTAGCAGCCCGAAAGGTGGCTATTAGCCAACTCTATAACGCGCCGCCAAGGTAAGCTATAATATTCATAATATGCGTATGCCCGTTGCAGTTCGCGATTTTGTTGCTAAATATTGGCTGTCGTCGGCTATTTATGGCGGCGTGTTGCTGGCATTTGGTTGGCTGCTATGGTGGCAGCTGGGTACGCTTACCGGCGGCTACAGTCAAGCAGAGCTAAACACATACAATGCCAGTCTGCACTTAAAAAATATTTACCATTTTCCGGTTGACGCGCCATTTACATTACTGACGCACGCACTGATGTATCTTCATCACAATAGCCTGCTAGTAGTA
>Ga0070667_100002220_pt1 | contig 17075 bp, 13 predicted proteins | sample KBSS33metaG_FD_64659 | JGI IMG/M metagenome (GOLD analysis project Ga0070667, IMG submission 64659) | Switchgrass rhizosphere microbial communities from Kellogg Biological Station, Michigan, USA - KBS S3-3 metaG | ecosystem: Host-associated > Plants > Roots > Rhizosphere > Soil ... | reverse complement strand
TATACCCGATGATGATCATACCAGGTATTGCAAAAAGAAGACATGTAGCATCAAAATTACTTAACCGTAGCGTTTTTCTGCGCACCAGCAGCCATCCGGCCAACAATATCAATGCCCAGTATACCATCAGCTCTACTGAAAAAGCAAGATAGATTGATTTTCCGCCAACGCCGGGAAACGGCTGAAAAAAGCCATTGGCAAATGCTGTGGGCAAAATGTGCAAGGCGCTTTGTATAGAAGGCTCCAGCACCGGCAGCGCTATTCTGGAGCCACCTTCCAGCGACTGAAAATCTTTTTGTCGTTCGCTCACAACCGTTAAAATGCCGGATGCTAACAGGTTGTTTAATAGAATAACCACCATCAGCGCAGCAAGCATTGTAAATACAAACGCCCTTTTCTTCGTTACTAATTTTTCTGCCAGGAAAAAGAAAAGCAAGGCCGGAAATAAGGTAATCAGGGCATTTGCTCTTGATATAAACATCAGGAATGTGCAAACCAGCAATAAAATAATCCTTTGTGGTGTTGGCTTACCCCGAAACAGCAGAAAATAAAAAAAGTATCCGATCGCCATATAAAAGACACCGTCTTTATATACAACTGAAGTCCAGAAAAGCACGGAAGGAAGCAGCAAACTGCAGAAAGCCGGTAGCGGCTTCTGGTAAATCTTGTAAAAAAATTTAAACAGTGCCATTGTTCCTGCAAAAACCGGCAGCGAGAATAAAAGGGTATTGATGTAAATATTGTCAAATGAAAATATATTCAGGAGTACATTAACACGCTGAAAGAACTGGTATTGAAAATCGAGTAGCGGTTTATGTGTATCCGTAATATTAAATCCCGTACTGTCGAGGAACGTAAAAAAAGATGCAGGATCGTATACAAACAATTTCCTCAAACGGATGCCCTCTTCAAAAAACACCCATATATCCCCATGCCCGGGATAGTAGTGAAAAGCAATCCAATTATGCAGGCACCCAGTGGCAACATGCAGAGAAAATAACAAGATCAGGTATACAGGCCTGATATAACCTCTGAAAAAACCTAACCTGGTTATTATAAGACACAGAACAAAAAAATAAAGTATGAAAAGGAAAACATGCATCATGGTGTTAAATGGATATGAGCCGAATTTTTATGACTGCGGCCGTCATCGTTTAAGCAGATTCAGTTTTGCCAAATAGATACTGGTAACGATGTCCTGCGTAAAATGGTTCAATACCAGCTCCCTCCCGGCCATTCCCATTGCTTTCTTTCCCGCCGCGGGTAATGCATAGTAGTGCTCCATTTTGGCAGCAAGATCGGCCGGGTCTTTTTCACGACACAATAAGCCGTTTACGCCATCCCTGATAACTTCCCGGCAGCCGGCTACATCGGTTGCAATAAGTGCCTTGCACATGCTGGCACCCTCCAGCAGGCTGAGCGGCAACCCCTCCCGGTAAGAAGGTAATACAATACAATCGGCCGCTGCGATAAACGGTATCACGTTGTCTGTAGCTCCAAGATAATTAATAGTTTTATCATTCTCCCATTGGTTCAGCCGCTCACGGGGAATGGCTACAGCACTTTTTTCATCAAAAAAGCCGAGTATGCTGAATTGTACATTTAATTTTTTGGCGTGCAAGAGGTTTGCCGCGGCCGCAAACTCATAGACACCTTTGTGTTCAATCAGCCTTGCTATCAGCAGAAATGAGATGGGCGCTGTTTTGTATTCGTAAGGAGCAGCGTGAAATGCAGTTGCGTCCACACCCTCACCCGGCAAAATGAATGTTTTTTTTTCAGGAACCAGCCCGGCCTTAATAAAAATCTGCTGGTCATCATGATTGAGGAACCAGACCTCTTCGGTTTTTTTTAAGGCATACCGGTACAACAAGGAAGCAATGAATTTAAAAATGCTTTTGGCGGTAAACATATATCCAAGGCCCGTTATAACGGCTACGGCCGGGCAGGATGCGCGCGCCGCTGCCAGTGAACCATAGATATTTGCTTTAATAGTATAATGGAAGATCAATCCCGGCCGAATGGATTTGTAATGAGAAAGCAGTTCTCTGTACAGGCTCAGATCGTCCTGCACGGATATACTTTTGCTTTTGAATCTTTTTAGTTCAATAAAAAAGATGCCTTCGCTGTGTTCAAAGAAACTGCTGTATTTATCGCGGGGCGCCAGCACATACACATCAAAACCTTTTTGTACGAACGCTTTCAAAAGTTGCAGCCTGAATTTATAAATACTCCAGCTGGTATTGGCAACAAAAGCGATACGCTGTTTTGAGGGCATAGTGTATTTCTGGTGAACTGGTATAAAAAACCAGCAAACCTACATAATTATGATCGTATTGATGTGGCGACTATCAACTACAATAAAATATTGCACAGGATTAACCGGGTGTTTGTACTTTTGCGCCTTAATAACTAACATGGAAATAACCGCTTCAACAGCTGCCAAACTTCGGCTTACGGCAGAAGAATTTGAACTGATAAAACAAAAACTGGGAAGAACGCCCAATTTTACTGAGTTGTGTTGCTTCTCAGCAATGTGGAGTGAGCATTGCAGTTATAAGAATTCTATCAAATGGCTAAAAACCCTTCCCCGTGAAGGAAAGAAAATGCTGGTAAAGGCAGGTGAGGAAAATGCAGGACTGATGGATATCGGAGACGGCTATGGCGTTGTATTCAAAATAGAATCGCACAATCATCCCTCCGCCATTGAGCCCTTTCAGGGTGCGGCCACGGGGGTGGGGGGTATCCATCGCGATATTTTTACGATGGGCGCCAGACCGGTGGCAGCCTTGAATTCACTCAGGTTTGGAAACCTTACAGAGGCAAAAACACAACATTTACTCAATGGAATAGTCCACGGCATAGGGCATTACGGTAATTGTTTTGGCGTTCCTACAGTGGGTGGTGAAATATATTTCGAAAGCTGCTATCATACCAACCCCCTGGTAAATGCTATGAGCGTAGGCGTTCTAAAAAATGGAGAAACCATTTCTGCTACCGCCAAAGGAATCGGCAATCCTGTTTTTTTTGTGGGCAGTGCTACCGGTAAAGATGGTATTGGAGGGGCTTCATTTGCTTCGGCAGATATCACTGCCGAAAGCGCAGAAGAACTGCCGGCGGTTCAGGTAGGTGATCCCTTCCAGGAGAAAAAATTACTGGAAGCATGCCTGGAGGTGATAAAAACCGGTGCCGTGGTAGGCATGCAGGATATGGGTGCGGCAGGCATTATTTGTTCAACATCGGAAATGAGTGCTAAGGGCGAATCGGGCATGCGCATTGATCTCGATAAAGTGCCCACCCGTCAAAAAAATATGAAAGCCTGGGAACTACTGCTAAGTGAAAGCCAGGAAAGAATGCTGATGGTGGTAGAAAAAGGAAAGGAAAAAGCAGTTATTGATGTATTTGAAAAATGGGACTTACCCTGCTCGGCCATTGGCGAAGTGACCGGTAACGGCATGCTTGAATTTTATATGCATGGAACCCTGGAAGCATCTTTACCTGCTTATGAGTTGGTATTGGGAGGTGGAGCACCGCAATACAATCGCGAAACAAAGGAACCAGCCTATTTACAAAAGATAAAGGCCTTTAACCAGGATACTATCGACGTACCCGATGATTTAAAATCTGTTGCAGAACAATTGATTGCCATCCCCAATATCGCTTCGAAAAAATTTGTATACGTGCAGTACGACAGCATGGTGGGTGCAGGAAATGCTTCTACCAACGAGCCAAGCGACGCTGCCATCGTAATAGCCAAACCTACGGGCAAAGGGCTGGCACTAACAACAGATTGTAACAGCCGCTATGTATTTGCTGATCCTTATAAAGGAGGAATGATTGCGGTGGCGGAAGCCGCGCGTAATATTGTATGCAGCGGAGGCCAGCCACTGGGTATTACCAATTGCCTCAATTTTGGCAATCCTTATGATCCGGAAGTTTATTACCAGTTTGTACATGCTTTAAAAGGTATGGGTGAAGCTTGTATAAAATTTGATACGCCGGTGACCGGTGGAAACGTAAGCTTTTATAACCAGGGCCCGGAAGGCGCCGTATACCCCACACCCACTATCGGTATGGTTGGCTTACTGGATAGTGTAACCGAAAAAATGACGCTTGATTTCAAAGAAGAAGGAGATATCATATTCCTGGTTGGTTCATGCAGCAATGATATTAACTCATCCGAATACCTGCATAAGATCCGTGGCGTGGAATATAGTCCGGCGCCCGAATTTGACCTTGAAAAAGAATTTTTGCTGCAACAGAAAATAACGGAACTCATCAGGAACAAAATAATTAAATCGGCTCATGATGTGAGTGAGGGCGGATTGTTCATCACCCTGGTTGAATCCTGTCTCAACCACAACCGGGGTATTGATGTGGTAGCTGCCGATTTCAATATCCGTAAAGATGCATACTGGTTTGGAGAAGGCCAGGGCCGGGTAGTGGTAACCCTTGCTGAAGCAATGGTGCCTGCGTTTAAAAAGATAATGGGTGACCAGGTGCATAGCGAACTTGGGTTGGTGACCGATGGATCAATTGAGGTTGACGGAATGTATTGGGGTAATATCGCTGAATGGAAAGACAGGTATGACAATGCAATCGGAAATATGCTGGCATCAGCCAGCGCGGAAAGTGCAGTATCTGTTATCTGAGACAACTAAAATGCAAACATGCAGAATAATGCAACCATTGTGGTTACCGGTGCAGCCGGTTTTATAGGCAGTTGCCTGGTGGGCTTTCTTAATAGCAAAGGATATAACAATATTATTATAACAGATGATTTTTCCAGGTTTGATAAAATTCCTAACCTGGAAGGAAAAAAAATTATCAAACAGATAGAAAGGGAATCGTTTTTCTCATGGCTGGCAGAAAACAATCCGGATATTGACTTCATTTTTCATATTGGTGCCAGAACAGATACCACCGAGTTTGATTACACTATCCACCAGCACCTGAATGTAGACTACTCACAAAAGGTTTGGCAATACTGTACGGAAAAAAAAATCCCATTGGTGTACGCATCGTCTGCGGCTACCTATGGAGCAGGAGAATTCGGGTATTCGGATAACCACGAATTGCCGTTTAAGCTGCAACCGTTGAATCCCTATGGTATTTCTAAAAATGAATTTGACAAATGGGCGCTGCAGCAAGGTAGTGCCCCTCCTTTCTGGGCCGGACTGAAGTTTTTTAACGTTTACGGGCCCAACGAATACCACAAAGGGCGCATGGCGAGCGTTATCTGGCATTCATTTAACCAGGTAAAAAAAGATGGCCGGGTAAAATTATTTAAATCGCATCGACCCGATTTTAAGGACGGACAACAGCTCCGCGATTTCATCTACGTAAAAGATTTGCTGAAAGTGTGTTATTGGCTGATGCAAAACCAGCCAGCATCCGGCATCTATAATTTAGGTACCGGCAAGGCAAGGGCTTTCGAAGATCTGGTAAAAGCAACTTTTGCCGGGCTTGATAAACCTGCGCAGATTGATTTTATAGATATGCCCGAGGATATCCGTGATAAATACCAGTATTTTACCGAAGCAGACATGCACAAACTGCAGGATGCCGGCTACGATGAGCCTTTTTACTCTCTGGAAACAGGTGTAATGGATTATGTACGGCATTACCTGGCAACCGGGCTTTATTATTAGTGATTATTCTTCTGCGATTGCCCTGCGCGCAAACATCGTGCATATAAAGAAATGCTGTTATAATTGTATTTTTATCCGTCTCAAAAGAAAAATATGAACAATAAAATTGCCATTATTGGAGGCGGGAACCTCGGAACTGCCATTGCAGAAGGCTTAATACTGAGTGGATTTATGTCGCCCGCTAGCATTATCGTTACAAAAAGAAATGTTGCAACGCTGGAACATCTTGAAAAAAAGGGAATACTGGTAAGCGATAATAACGAAGAGGCCCTGCGTTTTGCTGATTTGATTGTACTTGCCGTAAAGCCGTTCCAGGTAAACGACGTGCTGACCAGGCTCAAAGGAGCATTGAATGAAAAAAAACATATTATCGTTTCCGTAATCACGGGTGTAACTATTGACGATATTTTGGCAATCACCGGGAGAAAAATGCCGGTTGTTCGCGCAATGCCCAATACCGCCATTGCCATACAGGAAAGTATGACCTGCATTAGCTACCGGGATGTTAATAAAGACAACCTCGACTATATTATGGAATTGTTTAACCAACTGGGGCGCGTTGTTGCAATTGAAGAAAAATTAATGAATGCCGCAACGGTACTGGGCGCTTGCGGAACGGCTTATGCCATGCGCTATATCAGAGCCAATATACAGGGCGGCATTGAAATAGGATTTGACGCATCTACGGCAAACCTAATCGCAGCCCAGACAGTTAAAGGTGCAGCAGATCTCTTACTGAAAAAAGGCACCCACCCCGAGCAGGAAATCGATAAAGTGACTACCCCCAAGGGCTGCACCATCGCGGGACTGAATGAAATGGAACACCAGGGTTTTAGTTCCTCACTTATTAAGGGTATTATGACCAGTTATATTAAAATAGCAAAGGATTAATTATTTAAGTAATCGTGCCAACGGTTCAAACAGTGGATGCGTATAACAAGAAACCAGAGCAAAAGGTTGAATAATAATACAATACCCATTGAACTAAACCTCCCGGGGAAGAGCTTTCCGGGTATTTAATTTGAACCGCTGAAATAAATGACTTTATTTTGCGTTTCCTAAACCAACCTTTAAAAAAAGGTACGGGTTTAGCGCAAGAACACACAATTATCTCTGTATGAAGCGGAATATCAACGTATTTATTTTGGTTTTTGAAATTGCGGCAATCATAATTCTGCACACGGTTAAGCTGGGACAGGCACGCCAGCAGCAAGAAAGTTTTTCAACACAGGGCATAACAACAACTAAAAATTCAGCACAGGAGGTAAAATCTTACCAGTTGCTGAGTATAAAATAAAATACACACACTAAAGGAAACAACAGGTGTCTGGCTGGTCTGGATGCCTGTTTGTATTTTGGACTTGCCTGAGTCGATCAACCTAGTTTTCCACAGCTTATGCATGTGGCCGGGTATAATTCAGAGATCATTGTATCTTTGCCCGACCTCCCAGAACTTTTTCAGAAGTTCTAACTGGTCAATTTTTTTTTGACAGTTTATTGTAGTACACTTATTGGCTTTTTTGAGAGAACCGGTTTCGGGTTCCGCCTGTGTATTCATCCTGTCTGATGCCTGTTGCAAATAATTTATTGAAATATAACGAACCATATTATGGCTAAATTCATTTTTGTTACCGGGGGTGTAACCTCCTCACTAGGCAAGGGTATAATTGCTGCCTCTCTTGCTAAACTATTGCAGGCGAGGGGTCTTCGTGTGACCATTCAGAAGTTTGATCCATATATCAATGTAGATCCCGGTACATTGAACCCGTACGAACATGGCGAATGCTATGTAACCGATGACGGCGCAGAGACCGATTTGGACCTGGGTCATTATGAACGGTTCTTAAACATCCCCACTTCACAGGCAAATAATGTTACAACCGGTAAAATCTATCAAACTGTAATAAATAAAGAACGCGAGGGCGCTTACCTGGGCCGAACTGTGCAGGTGGTGCCGCATATAACGGATGAAATTAAGCGGCGGATGCTGTTGCTTGGACAGGATAAGAAATTTGACGTTGTAATAACCGAAATTGGCGGTACCGTAGGGGATATTGAAAGTCTTCCTTTTATAGAAGCGGTTCGCCAGCTGCAATGGGAACTTCCGGAAGAAGACACGGTAGTGGTTCATTTAACCCTCATTCCTTACCTGAAGGCGGCAAAAGAGCTAAAAACAAAACCTACACAGCACAGTGTCAGGATGCTGAGCCAGGAAGGCGTTCATCCCGACATAATTGTATGCAGAACAGAAGAATCATTATCGCCGGAAATACGCCGCAAAATTGCCCTATTCTGCAATGTAAAGCAGGAAGCTGTGATAGAAGCTGCTGATGCGGCCACCATTTACGAGGTGCCCCTGTCTATGATGCGCGAAAAACTTGATCTAATCTGTCTTCGCAAAATGAACCTTTCTGGTTATAATGAACCTGAGTTGCATAAATGGAAAGAATTTCTGGACAAATTAAAATACCCCCGAAGCAAAGTTACGATTGGTTTAATAGGTAAGTATATTGAATTACAGGATGCATATAAGTCTATTCTGGAAGCTTTTGTTCATGCCGGCGCCATCAATGAATGTAAAGTACAGGTGGTAAATCTGCACAGTGAATTTATAACGGATGAGAATGTAACAGAAAAACTGGGTAACCTGGATGGTTTGCTGGTAGCTCCAGGCTTTGGTCTGCGTGGTATAGAGGGGAAAATTATTGCTGTAAAATATGCACGTGAAAACGGCCTGCCATTTTTTGGTATATGCCTGGGTATGCAAATGGCGGTTATTGAATTTGCGAGGAATGTTTTGGGTATTAAAGATGCGCATTCAACTGAGATGAATCCTGATACATCCAATCCGGTGATAGATCTTATGGAAGCGCAAAAGAAAATTACTGCAAAGGGAGGCACCATGCGCCTGGGGGCTTATCCCTGCGCTATTACTGAAGGAACCCTTGCAAACCGTATTTATGGCGTAACGGCTATCAGCGAACGTCATCGCCACCGCTGGGAATTTAACAATGCTTATCTTGGCCAGTATGAAGCCGAAGGCATGGTTGCCAGCGGTAAGAACCCCGAGAGCAATTTGGTAGAAATTGTAGAACTGGTCAACCATCCTTTTTTTATAGGTGTGCAATATCACCCCGAACTAAAAAGTACAGTAGAAGCACCGCATCCGGTATTCGTACATTTTATTAAGGCCGCCAAAGATTTCTGCGATAAAAAAGAACTTATTAAAAACCCTTCTTTACACAAAGAGATGATTTAGCAGGGATACTATCAAGCGTAGCTCATTTACCTGCCGGAAGCGGGCAAACCCGGAACCTGTTCCGGGTTTAATTTTGCCTTCTATCCTTTCAACCGGAAGCAATCAGGGCTAACTCCTTCAAACCTCTTATCTTTGCAGCCTCAAAAAAATAATTACACATGCAAAGCATGGATAGGAATACAGTGATTGGTTTTGTGCTGCTGGCGGGGCTGCTGTTCGCATACTTATTTATCTCTTCTAAAAACAGCCGCGAACTGGAAGTTCAGAAAAGGAAGTTCGATGATTCTGTTGCCTTTGTCAATGCCCAAAAACAGGCAATAGCCGCAAAAAAAGACAGTGTTCACAGTGTTGTCATAGATACCAGTAATGGCGCAAAGTTGTTTAACGGAGACGAAAAAACAATTATCGTTGAGAACGAAGTGCTGAAAATAACTTTTACCAATAAAGGAGCACAGGCAAAATCAGTACAACTGAAAAAATACCATTCTACCGACAGTAGCCTGGTAGAACTGCAAAATAGTGCTACGGATTACCTGGCCTATCCGGTCAATGCGGAAAATGCAAAGCAAAAATCTGCCCTCACAGCAGACCTGTATTTCAATGAAGCCAATCTTGAAAAAAAGCCGGATGGAACCCAGGTGATCACCTATTTCGTAACCGTAGCTCCAGGCGAAACCATTACGCATCAGTATACGCTGAAGCCAAATAGTTACCTGGTAGACTGGAACGTGCAGCTAACGGGTGCAGATAAGCTGCTCACCCAAAATGCCTTTAACCTGCAATGGAAGCTTCGCGCTGTACAGCATGAAAAATATGCGAAATACGAACGCCAGCAATCGCAGATCATTTACCTGGAAGACGGGGGCTATGATTACAACACCTTACTTAACAAGACGGAAAAAAAGTTTGATAAGCCGCTGCAGTGGGTGAGTGTTAAACAGCAGTTTTTCAATACCACGCTGGTGGCCAAAAATAAATTTGAGGGAGGGCAAATCCAATGGACACACAACAGTACAGACGATACAACCAACCTGATTACACAGGCAACCGCAAACTTTAACAGCAAGCTGCCGGGCACAGGAACAGTAAATGTACCTATGCAAGTATATTACGGCCCCAATGACTATAAAATTTTACGGAATGCAGGCGTTACGGATATGGATAAAATAATCAATCTTGGTCAGGGAATGTATGCTTTTGTACGCCCCATTAACCAGTTTATTATTATGCCTGTTTTCAATTTTTTCAAAAGCTTTATTGGCAGTTACGGGCTGGTCATTGCATTGCTGACAATATTTATACGTCTGGTTACTTCCCCACTGGTGTATACCAGTTACCTCAGCGGTGCAAAGATGAAAGCCCTGCGGCCAGAACTGGATGTGTTAAAAAAGAAGTTTCCCGACCAACAAACATTTGGAATGGAGCAGATGAAGCTGTTCAGGGAAGTGGGCGTGAATCCACTCGGCGGATGTATCCCGGCCTTGTTGCAGATACCCATATTTTTTGCTTTGTACAGTCTTTTTAATTCAAGCCTGGCTTTAAGAGGTGAAAACTTTCTTTGGGCCAAAGATTTATCAACTTATGATGTGATTGCGAAGCTTCCATTTACTATACCGGCCTTTGGCGATCATATCAGTTTGTTTACTATTACAGCGGTAGCCACCAGTTTTTTGATTTCGGTGTATAACATGAACATGACGCCGGACCAAAGTAACCCTGCCCTGAAATACATGCCTTATATTTTTCCATTTGTTTTGCTGTTTATATTTAACAGCCTGCCTGCTGCGCTTACCTGGTACTATACAGTTTCGAATCTCATTACACTCATTCTGCAATGGGTAATTCAGAATTATATTATCGATCATAGCAAGATACTCGCCAAGCTGGAAGAGAATAAGAAGAAGCCAAAGACAAAATCAAAATGGCAGGAACGACTTGAACAAATGCAGGAAACCCAGAAAAAGGTACAGGATGTTAAAAGCAAATCAAGGGGTAAATAGGCGAGCATAATGCCTTGTTAAATATATTTTACTTATGTAAAGACCCGCTCAGAATAGTTAAATCTGGCGGGCCTTTCTTATTTTAGACAACTTAAAAACGATCCGTTGCGTCTCTTTAATACAATTCAACAAAATGACCAACATCATTAAAAGATTTTTGCCGGCAATAGGGGCAACCCTATTTTTTGTAACAATGGCCGGAGCACAAAAAAAAGTGTCTGAACTGACGCTTGTTTATGAGACTTCCATTACCACCGGCGACAGCCAGCCAAAATTGGCAGATGCTTTTGACGGAGCAACCACCACTATATATATAAAGGGTAATATGAGCCGTTCGGAGATGTCGAGTGCATTGGCTTCATTTACGTCGATACATGATTCCAAGACTGGTACGGCGGTGATATTGCAGGAAATCAGCGGACAGAAATTGCTTATCCGCCTGACTGCCGAAAACTGGAAAGAAAAAAATCGCCGGTATGAAAACATATCATTTGTCAGCAGCAATGAAACAAAAACCATTGCAGGTTACAAATGCATGAAGGCAACTGCCACTATGAAAGACGGATCCGTTTTTACGGTTTATTACACAAAAGAAATCATCCCGGAAAATGCAGGATACAGTGCCGAATTCTCAAACCTGGATGGGTTGCCGCTTGAATATGAGCTTACACAGGGTAGTCTTAAAATAAAATATGCGGTCTCTAAAATTAATATGAATCCTGTGCCTGCATCGAAATTTGATATCCCTAAAAGCGGGTACCGGGAATTGACATACGAAGAAAGCCGAAAATCAGGGATCGGCAATCAGTAATAAACAATGATGTTTACTTGTGTATTTTAAGCCTTAGATTCAATAGCTGAAGGCTTGAACTGGACGGGGAGACTGAGGTCTGCAATTTATATTTGCAGGGAATGATATAGGTGGTATTACCCTTTTGATAGGTAACAATTGAATTGAGTGATACAAGATTTTTGTTTCTTTCTTGTGCAAGAAGAAAACTACCGTGATACATGGGACCCGCCTTCAATGTAAAACCATTTGTTGTTCTGATGGGAGTAAATTCGGGTTTTACAGTTTTGTCTTTTGCTTTGCTGCCACCCCCGCCCATGCTGGCAAAAGCCAATACAGCCACGATCACCAGTACCAAACTGGTGATTATTTTTTTTGCTGATGATGTAAAAGTGGGACCTGACGTTAACATTATGACAAATGTACTAAAAAGTTTTCTTAAATACCTACCCTTTTCTAACAAATATTATGGATATCTTAACCTTATTAAAATCTCCTTAAAAAATTTGGGTATCCCTGTATAAAGGCTTAACTTTCAATAACCCGTAATACATGAGCGAAAATCCATCCCGACAAGACAAAGAAGAGCTCCGAGAACTGTTGCGTCAATTCCAGAACCTGAAATCTGGCCGTTCGCATACTTTCCTTGACGAGGAAGCTTTTGAAAAGATTATCGATTACTATGACGAGCTGGAAGACATGCCCCTTGCATTGGAAGCGGTTGAGCTCGCTACCGAACAATACCCCTACTCATCATCGCTTCACCTGAAAAAAGCAGACCTGTATATCGCCACCAGGCGTTATGCCGATGCGTTGATTATACTTGATAAAGCAGAAATCCTGGATAGCAGCGATATTGATTTATACATACTTAAAACGGATGCTTTCCTGGCGCTGGATCAGCAGGAAAAAGCCGTTGAACTGCTCGAAAATGCCTTGCTTCAATTTGAGGGTGAGGAACGGATTGATTTGCTTTTTGAACTGGCCGATGTGTATGATGACTATGAAGAGTTCGACAAAATATTCGACTGCCTGAAAATGATACTGGAACAGGAACCCGTGAATGAAGAAGCTTTGTATAAGATTTGCTTTTGGACTGATTTCACGGGCAGGAATGAAGAAAGTATAAGGCTGCATAAGTCAATTATCGATGAGTTTCCCTATAGCGAACTTGCCTGGTTTAACCTGGCTGCCGCTTATCAGGGCATTAAATTGTATGAAAAGGCAATTGATGCCTACAAATATGCACTGGCCATTGATGAAAAATTTGACTATGCATACAGAAATATGGGAGATGCCTATATCCGCCTGCGTAAGTACAAAGATGCTATAGAGGTATTGGAAAAAGTACTCGAACTGTCAAGACCGGAGGAAGTGATTTATGAAGCCATCGGTTATTGCTACGACAGGATAAAAAATTATGCACAGGCCCGTTTTAATTATCGAAAAGCAACCCACCTGAACCAGGGCAATAGCAAGCTTTATTATAAAATTGCGCGCACTTACATGAATGAGCAGCAATGGACGCAGGCTGTTAAACAACTCGACACAGCCATGCAGATAAACCGGTCTTATCCCGACTATAATCTTGCTATGGGGGAATGTAAAATGAACCTGGGTGAGACAAAGGAGGCAATTCAATGTTTTTCAGTTGTTGTACGTGCACGCCCTAAAAGTGCATCCGGATGGGAGGCGCTGATCTGCTGTTTATACATAGCAGAGTTTTATGATGAAGCGCTGGAACAGGTTCAGGCTGCATTAAAACATACAGACAATAAACCTATTTTTTTATATTATTACAGCGCAGTTTGTTTTGCTTCCGGCAAATCAAAAGAAGGTTTATTGCAGTTGGAAAGAGCACTGCACAGGTCACCCAAACTTGTTAAAAAATTTGTTGGAATCAATCCTTCCATTCTTCAGAACCAACAGGTTGTTGATTTATTAGCCAGGTTCCGGCGCAACAAAAAGAATTGATTTTTACATTCATTTAAGTAAGTATGCAGGAAGATATGTTTCCTTACTTCCTTATTTTTGCGCGGCCTTGTTTAAAGGGCTATTTTCAATTAATCTGATATACAATGAATTTTAATCTTTCCCAGATTCCTGAAAGAACAGCGAAGCCGAGAGTAAATGGACTGACAATGGTGATGGATAAAGGGTTAAGCGTGGAAGAAGCAAAAAATTTTTTGAGTGTGGCACATCCGCATGTTGATATTATTAAACTTGGTTTTGGAACTTCTTTTGTCACACCTAACTTAAAAGCTAAGCTGGAAGTATACAAATCCTATGGTTTGCCGGTTTATTTTGGAGGCACATTGTTTGAAGCTTTTTTAATACGGAACCAGTTTGACGACTACATAAATGTGTGCAAAGAATTTGGGGTTTCGTATATGGAAGTAAGCGATGGATCAGTAACTATACCGCACGCCGAAAAATGCGGGTATATTGAAAAGCTGACCAAATACGGCATCGTGCTGAGTGAAGTGGGAAGTAAAGATGCAGAACACATCATTCCACCCTATAAATGGATTGAGTTAATGCGGGCCGAACTGGCAGCCGGAGCTACTTATGTGATCGCGGAAGCGCGTGAAGCCGGCAACGTGGGTATCTATCGTGGCAGTGGCGAGGTTAGGGAAGGACTAGTGCAGGAAATTCTTACCCAGATACCTGCCGAAAAGATATTGTGGGAGGCGCCGCAGAAAGGTCAACAATTATATTTTATTGAACTGATTGGCGCCAATGTGAACCTTGGCAATATTGCCCCTGCAGAAGTCATACCCCTCGAAACAATGCGCCTTGGCTTGCGTGGAGATACATTCGATCTTTTTCTTGATAAAGCAATACGCAAATGAGACAGTTTGGTTTAATAGGTTATCCGCTGTCGCACTCATTTTCAAAAAAATATTTCGCCGATAAATTTGAAAGGGAAGGGCTGATTAATTGCAGCTATGAAAATTATCCAATCTCTTCCATCAATGAATTAACTGCATTGCTAAAAGATTGTCCCGGCCTGGAAGGTCTCAATGTTACAATTCCGTACAAAGAACAGGTCATCCCCTTTTTGTCAGGGCGTTCTGCCGTTGTTGAAAAAATAAATGCCTGCAATTGCATCAAAATTGAAAACGGCAAACTTTTCGGTCATAACACGGATGTAACCGGCTTTGAAATATCACTTACACCCAAATTAAAGAAACATCATCGCAAAGCACTTATTCTGGGAACCGGTGGTGCCGCCAAAGCAGTTGAATATGTTTTATCAAAACTCGGTATTCAATCGAGCTATGTTTCAAGAACTGCATCGCCTGGTATCCTGGGTTATGAATCCGTAAGCCCGCAACTGTTGTCTGAATATACATTGATCATCAATACAACGCCCCTGGGCATGTATCCCGGTATAAGCACGTACCCACCCATTCCTTATGCTGCCATCAGCAACCGGCATTATTTATTTGACCTGGTGTATAATCCGGCAAAAACGGTATTCCTGCAAAACGGGGAACGCTTTGGCGCTGCTATCAGCAACGGCAGTGATATGTTGCAAATTCAGGCAGAGGAAAGCTGGAAAATATGGAATCAACTTACTGCGTAAACCGGTTTTTTATTTTTTCCGGTACAGCCGTCATCTTTTTAGCCCCGTAATTATAGCAAACCATTCCTGTTCTTGCAATGGCTGCTATAACAGGCTGGCTCGTTGTTGCGCTTTCCAGTTTATAGTACAATGCAAATGAAACTTTGGAAATTTCAGTGATGGCAACCGATACTTTTATCGTATCACCATAGAACAGTTCATTTTTGAATTCAATTGCCACATCGCTCATAATCATGCCAACCCCTTCAAAATCCATCTCAGTATAGCCATAATGGTGCAGAAATTGCATCCTGGCTTCATGAATAATAGACAAGATCGAATCGTTGCCAACATGCCCTCCATAATTAATATCCGTAATTCTTACCGGTATCATTGAACTGAACTGAAATGTATCCGGCTGCATGATTTTGATCCTGGGCATATGTATGAACGTGATAATGCAGGTTATTGCTATTACAAAAAATTATTTTTCTTCCAGGATCAAATCTTTCAGCTCCATGATATCAAGGAAGTTTACTGAAGCTGGTATATAAGATGATTCACTGATTTTGTTGCGCCATTCCCTGAAACGCTCCTTCCAGCTACCGCTGTCTTTAATTGTTTCGGGGTAATTTTCTGTCTCATCACCCTCCATCAACAACCCGATAAGGCTGCTGAATTTGGAAGAAATCCTGGTTAACTTTCCATCAGGCCCCTCAACCATTAAGTAATTGCCATTTACAGGCAAAGCGAAGAAGTTCATACGCAGGTCCTCTTTTTTAACGGCAACAGAAGGCGCAGCGATCTTGGCCACCGGGTACAAAGTTTCCGGGTTACTTACTAACGCGTATGGCAAAACGTTTTCGCTCAGGGAAGCACCAATAAATGATTGACCATGTTTAACTCCAGGTGCATCGCCATTGCTGAAGCGGCTTGCAGAAACAGCAGGATGGTGGTTAACGGCAACCACACTGTCTGATGCAGGGATATTGATAGCAGGTTTTTCCGCAGGTTGCACAACCGGTGCAGTAACTTTTGCCACAAGAACGCTTACAGCTGCATCCTTGTAAAATATCATCCATCCCACAATCAAAACGCCCGCTAAAATGGCCGCGGCTGCAGAACGGAATACCCAGCGTCGCTTGCCGATAATTGGTCTTCTGTTTTTTGGGTTATCAAGGGTATTAAGAATTTCGCCCCAAAGCTGGGAGGGCGGAAAGGTCTCAAATTGATTCACCCGGTCAGACAGCATTCCGTACTTTTCATCATCGTTTAACCTTGCAGCAATGGTTTCCCAGGCAGCCGGTGGTGGGATCACTTCATAACTAATCATTCTATGTTGCAACTGCTCAAACATTGTTGATGGGTTAATGATGATTGCTATCCAGGAATTCCTTTACTTTTTTCTGTAACACGCCTTTTGCTCTTGCCAGTTGTGATTTGCTGGTGCCTTCACTTATATCCAGCATTTCACCAATCTCTTTGTGCGAATAGCCTTCAATCACATACATATTAAAAACGGATCGATAGCCAGGTGCCAATTGCTGGATCAGTTGTATAATATCTTTCTCAGCCAACTGGTCCAAAACATTCCATGAACTGTCTTCTATGACCAGCTCCTCCTTATCACTGACCACGGCCAGCTTTGTTTTCCTGCGATAGTGTTCTATAGCAGTATTCACAAAAACTCTCCTTATCCATCCTTCAAAAGAACCTTCTTTTCTGAATTTCTCCAGGTTTCTGAAAACCTTAATAAAACCTTCCTGCAATAAGTCCTGTGCATCATCTGTGTTACCTGCATAGCGAAGAC
>Ga0070667_100002219_pt1 | contig 17081 bp, 15 predicted proteins | sample KBSS33metaG_FD_64659 | JGI IMG/M metagenome (GOLD analysis project Ga0070667, IMG submission 64659) | Switchgrass rhizosphere microbial communities from Kellogg Biological Station, Michigan, USA - KBS S3-3 metaG | ecosystem: Host-associated > Plants > Roots > Rhizosphere > Soil ... | reverse complement strand
TTCAATGGAAATTATTCGATGGAGATGTGGCTTGCGAACCTCATTCCCTGCATCATGGTATTCGTCGCCTTCATTGTGAACATGCTCTTCATTCCGAGCATGACGCAGGCAATCTTCGGCGGTGCGGCAGGGCTTACAGCGGGAGCGGCGCAGATAGCTGGTGGAATCACAGCCCTAGCAGTTCGATCAGGAGCGTGACCTTATGTGGAACTTCTTGCTTGGATTGTTGTTCGCGCGAGCCACAGGCATTTCGCGTTTCGTGCGGCCACTGCTCGTGCTTGTCTTGTTCGGAGTCTTGATCGCGGGAGTTTTGTACGCGCTCGTCGTTCTCCGAGCAGTCAACCAAAGGAGTCATGCTCCCAATGTCCACACATCCAGCATCCATTGACGCCTCATTGACGCCTAAACAGGCCGTGCTCACCGATCAAATCGGCAATGAGGTCTATGCTTCCCACTATGCCGAGCGGAGGGCTTATCGCCTCATCATCGGCTGCGGAACTGTTTTGTTATTGGGGTCGATGGGCCTCAATATTTCGCTGGCACGGCGTCCCGTCGTCAACCGCTACATCCGCATCGATGAGATGGGCCGCGCCCAGGCCATTCAGTACAGCGATCTCAACTACAGTCCGCGGGAGGGCGAGGTACGGACATACCTGGTGGATTGGGCTAACTACAGGTACACAATCAACCGCGACACTGTCGCCAAGAAATACCCGCTCAACTACTACTTTTTGTCCCAGACGCTCGCTTCGCAGTTGATGACCGAAGACAACCAGAATCATCTCGTTTCCCATGTTGTTGGCGGACAGGTCGAGCAGAGCGATGTGGACGTGAAGAATGTCACGATTACATCCATGTCTCAGGAGACTGTGCAGGGGGTGGTGATGGCGCGCGGCACGGCACTTGTCGCCGTCGACCGGCTCTATTCGCCTCTCCATTCCCGCGAGCCAAGGACCGAGCATTGGATGCTCAGTGTCACTTACTACCTGAATCCCAAACAGGTGAGCGACCAGGCGAAAGTCTATCCGCAATACGAGTTCATCAACCCACTGGGACTCACCATCACTGAGTTCCACGAAAACCGAGTGTCTGTCGATCCCATCGAGCCCGGAACCAGCACGCCGAACCCTGCAGGAGCCGCGCTGCCAACCACAGGGGCAACACGGTGAGCTTCGAGCTGATTCTTCCGTTCTTTCCCGAGGAGTTGCGGGCGCTCCTCCTGGACCCGTCTATCTCGGATCTGATGATCAACGGAACGACGGGAATTTATGCGGACCGCGGCGGCATAGTCGAACATATTGCGCTCGACACACCTTACAGCAACGACCGCCTGCAGGCTGCCATTGAGCGCGTCGCTCGCATCCTTGGACAAGACCTCACCACGCAGAATCCGATCCTGAATACCCGCCTGCCCGACGGCTCCCGCGTCGCCGTTGTGGGCGCTCCGTCCTCCATGAATGGCCCAACATTTACCGTTCGGAAATTCAACCGCTGGTTCACCTCCGACGAGTTGATTGCATCAGGTAGCTTGCCGGAGCAAGTTCGAAACACTGTAGTGCGCCTGATGGGAGAGCGGAAGAACGGCATGATCAGCGGGGGAACCGGCTCCGGCAAAACCACCCTGATGAAAGCCTTACTCGACCACGTGCCGCTCGACGAGCGGCTGATTGTGATTGAGCAACCGGCCGAGTTGAAGATAGCCCATCCGAATGCCGTTCGCTGGGAAGCCGTCGATGCCATCCCCGGCCAGGTCGCGGTCACGCCAAGCCAGTTGTTGGCCGCAGCACTTCGGCACCGTCCAGACCGCATCATCATGGGCGAGATACGGGATGAATGCGGTTACGACCTCTTGCAGGCGATGAACACTGGGCACGGCGGAACGCTCTCGACGATCCACGCAAAGTCCGCATGGGATGCCCTCAATCGGTTGTCCGATCTGGCCCTGAGTGCCCGGCCAAACCTCAACCACTCGTTCATACGCTCCGAGACTGCCGAAGCCATCGACTTCGTTCTCTATTGCGAACGCGATCATGATGGCCGGCGCCGGGTGCGCGAGCTTATCACCGTGAACGGCTATAGCCATGCGGAGCAGTCCTTCGAGACGGCGGAAATCTATCGGGCGTCCTCTGCGGCGGCAGCATGAGTTGCGGAATGGAGACCCGAATTAGAGGCACGGGAATGAATAGGCTTCTCGGTCATAGTGCTGCGAGTCAATACCCACGCCCAAGGTGCGCGTCTGAGCATGGCTGCGCCGAAGGGAAGACGAGCGAACGCGGTTGCGATATGCGGCTCCTTGACCGGAGGTCGGGCGGGGAGAGCGGATCTGGATTGCCGGCGGATTGTATCGTCGGGAAGCGGAGCAAGTGCGTTGTTCTGCCGGGTGTCTCCCACATCAATCCCGCTTCCTGCTCAGTCACTGCTTCGGGGTCTATCCGACGCCCGGCGGCTCGGCGCTCTTCTGCTTCCGCTTCGCGGCCCTGCGGGTTACGGTTTCCATCTGCGACGGACCCTCCGTAAATGCAGAGCTTGGCGCTTGGGAGTCGGGCCCACTCGCTAGGCTTCGCCGGTGTGACCCGAGCAAGATCGGGAATTCAAAAACGGAGACAAAATCATGTATCAGAACAAAGCAATCCTCATGGGCTTCCTCGGCAACGATGCGGAAGTTCGCAACGGCAAGAACGACCAGAAATTCACCACGTTCTCCCTCGCCACTAAGACCTCCTACAAGAGCAAGGAGTCGGGCGAATACATCTCGCAAACCGAATGGCATCGCTGCATCGTCTTCGGGAAGTTCGGCGAGTTCGCTGCCACGCTCAAGAAGGGCGCGCATGTCCAGGTCGAGGGTGAGATTCGCCACACAGAGTACATGCCCAAGAAGGCGGAGAAGCCGGTACGCTCCGATAGCGTTCGGGTCTCCTCCATCCTCAAGCTCGACCGCGCGGAGAAGGCTCCCGCCGAGGAAGAGTTCGATGAGATTCCCGCTGAGGAAGAGGCCGAATAGTGCCTCTTCCTCCTGAGTTAATTGAAGCCCGATTCGTCGGGCTTCACAGTCGCAGATCGCGCTCTGACTGACGAGGTTTCAAGGAGTATCCATGAAGAGAACCGCTGCTCACTTTCTGACTCGTTGCTTCGCCCCCGGCGAAACCATTGCTCTGTTGCTGCGCCGGGAGAATCCCGCCTCGGCGACGCAACGTGTCGTTGCCCTGGAACAGGCGCTTGCGCCTCGGTATCTCGCATGGCTCACGCATGAGAATTCGTCCGGAGCAAATATCTATGTAGCCGCGAATCCGCTTCGATCAGGCAGCCGGAAGCGGACCAAAGAGTGCATCGCATCCGTCCGCCATCTATATATAGACATCGACAACGACGGAGACGGCCGGCTAGCTGCGCTCAGAGCGTCTTATGCCGTGCCCAGGCCAACCGCGATCCTCTCGACATCGCCCAGCAAGTATCAGGTTCTATGGCGCGTCGAGGGCTTTGATGTCGCGCCTCAGGAACAGACGCTCAAGTTGCTGGCTATCGCCTTCGGCGGCGATCCAGCTTGCACGGACAGCAACCGCGTTCTTCGCATACCGGGATTCCTGAATCGCAAGTACGATCCTGCTCACCGCGTCACGGTCGAATATCCTTGCGATTCGGTCTGGACTCCCGACGACTTCCGGCTCGACATTGCCACCGTGGACACCCTGCTTTCCGTAGGGTCCGTCCGGCCACGGAAGCAGCCCGGAAAGAACAGCAACTCGGAGAGCGATTGGGCGTGGGTTTCCCGTGAGCTTGCCCACGGCAAAGACCCCGTGAAGCTGACGCGTGAACTTGCCGTCCGCCGCTCCGACAAGCCCAATCCTCTCTACTACGCCCAGCGCACCGTTGATGTCGCATCGGCTCACCTCTGGCTTATCGAGGGAATCCGGATCGACGACGTGATCACGATGCTTGAGACCCGTCGCCGCTTCGAGATTCCTACCGGGCTTTGCTCCGTTCGTGCGCGGGAAATCGCCATGACCGCACAACGCATGTCTGACCGCAAAAGGATTGCCTGATTCATCACGTAAAGGAGAATCGAATGCCATTGCTTGAAGTCACACAAATCCGACATATCAGCGCCTCCATTCGGCTGACAGATACAACTGCTGTTCAGGTCGATCAATATGCCGCATTCATCCACGCATCTGCCGATGAAGTAGTTGAGCAGGCGCTTACCTATGTCTTCTCCAAGGATCGAGACTTTCAGGAGTTCCTGAAAAGCTCGCGGGCGACTCACATCGCGCCCACGCTTCGCATTCGCAAAAGCCCGAGCAATGAGGCTGCGGAGCCGTCGGCGATCAAGCCGACAAACGGCGGGAGGCTCACGGCACAACCCTCGGCTGTTGCGGCGGGATTGAAGGAGTGATCCTCCATCAGAATCCGTGGCAGGACCACAACGGTGCTACGCACCGGAAGAATTTCGACACTCCACCCCTCCGAGGGTCGTGCAGGTATACCAAGGTAAACCTGCACATAACTGACGAATTACCCAAAACGCCGGTATACCCAGGTATACCGGCTCCGGAGATACACCTGATGTCCCTGCTCGTTTCACAAAAGACAGTCTTTCGCAACACGACGCGCTGCCTCAAGCTGACCGAGGAAGAGGCGCGGTTGCTCGATGAGGGTGCGCGTGCCAATGGCGTCGCGCGCAGCGAATGGATGCGTGAAGTGATCCTGCGCGAGTTGCGCAACGCGCCCACAAGCGATGCATCTCTGGCGGAGATTCTCGGCGTTCGTTTGCTCCTCGTCAATGTGCTTCGGCCTCTGGCCGCAGGCCAGAGGCTGACGGCCGAAGCGTTCGACAAACTGCTCGACGAGATCAGCACCGCCAAGCATGAACTGGCCGGCAAGCTGGCTAACGAGAAACGGAGGTAGAAAGATGACAAGGACAACATGGGGGCGCAAAGAGACATTCATCTGGCCACGCCACATGCCTGTCTACACGTACGTTGCGACCTTCGTTGCCATCACCTTAACTGCAATCTTCATTTTTGGCTGGCTGCATTTATTCTGTGCGCCGTTGCAGAGCCTGTATCTGCCGTTGTACGTGCGAACGTCCGTCGTCGGGTCGTTCAGTGCATCGCACCGGGACACCTCCAAGATGCTCTTAGTCGCGGGCCCAAAAATCGCGCCGCGGCCGGCGATGAACATCGATGTGATTCGCGGAAGGACGCTGGTGCCGAACGGCAAAGCGATCCCTCTTGTCCTCTCGGAAACGGCCATGGAACACGGCTACACATTGCTCTTCGCCAGCCCGCAGCGGAGCTATGTAGACGCTCGGTTGAGTGCCTTCTTGAGAGATGTCATCTACGGCGGCAAGAGTCCCCTTGGCCTGCTCGAACCGCCTCTGTGCGTTGGGCTCGCGGCACTCATCATCTTCCTTCCCTTTTCGGTGCGAATGGATGTTGAGCGGCAAAAGGAACTCCGATATGGTCGCCGCCTCAAAGGCCCAGAGATGCTGACGCCTCAGCAGTTCAACAACACAGTAAGAGGCGACGGCATCGGGTTTAAGACCGATGGCATGAGGGCCATGCTTCGCATCCCCGCACGTGCCGAGGCCCAGCACTTGCAGATTATCGGAGACACGGGCGCGGGTAAGAGTTCGTTAATGTTTCAGGCCCTCCGCCAGGTACGCAGCCGCGACGATTCAGCCATTATCTACGACCCCTCGCGCGAATTCGTGAAACGCTTCTATGATCCACAGCGCGGCGACGTGATCCTCAATCCTCTGGACAAACGCTGTCCCTATTGGGGACCGGCCGAGGAGCTGCGTAGCCGCTCGGAAGCAAAGGCGTTGGCCGTATCCTTCTTTCAACCGCCTCAGGACAAGAAAGGCGAATTCTTCATCGAATCGCCACAGAGAATCTTTGCCTTCCTGATGGCCTATGGACCGACGCCGGATGAGCTTGTGCAGTGGATGTCGACCCCGGAGGAGATCGACCGCAGACTCAAAGGCACTGAGCACGCACACCTGATCGACTCGCGAGCACACCAGCAGCGGGCCGGCGTTTTGGCGTCTCTAGGCCTGGTCGCCGACAGTCTCCGGCTGCTTCCGAAACGCAATGAGGGTAATGGCTCGTGGACGGCTACGGAGTGGGCGGAAAAGCGGCAGGGCTGGATCTTTCTTACCTCGCTCCCTTCCGAGCGGGAAGCGCTTCGCCCCTTGCAGAGCCTGTGGATTGACTGGCTGGTTTTACGCTTGCTAAATGAACCAACGGAAGGCCAAAAGCGAGTATGGTTCGTGATCGACGAGTTGGCGAGTTTACAGAAACTGCCCCAACTTCACACGGCAATCACGGAGAATCGCAAAAGCCGGAACCCAGTCGTTCTCGGCTTCCAAGGCAAAGCTCAGCTTGAGTACCTGTATGGGCATCTGGCCGAGGTCATGCTGTCGCAGCCCGCCACGAGCATATGGCTCACGACGAAGGAACCGAATGCTGGTGAGTGGGTTTCGAAGTTCATCGGCAAGGTCGAAATCGAGCGGCTGCGAGAGACTCACTTCGACGGCACACGCTCAGGACGCAACTTCGCCCTGGAGCGCCAGTTGGAGCCCCTCGTATTGGAGTCCGAAGTCTCAGGTCTTGCCGACCTCCACGCCTATATGAAGTATCAGAACTACGTCACCCGTTTTTCCTTCCCGTACTTCGACATGCCGCTGGTTGCCAAAGATTTCGAATTGCGCGGGCGCCCCGACGATCGGCTGCCGTACGACCCGAAGAAAAAGAAGCCGGACGCATCTCCCGTGGAACTGAAGCAGGCGCCGGAGCAGATCGGGCCGCAGCCCGTCATCGCTCCCGACGCGGACGACAAGCAGAACCTTATCTTGCGGGGTTGAAACCTACATGCTCACCATCTCGAAACCGCTTTCCGCCGGGCAAGCACAGAACTATCACGCGAGAGAATTCACGTCTCCCGATCAGAGCTACTGGAGCCGGGGCCAGACCGTCGCCGGCGAGTGGCACGGGCGCCTGGCGGAACATTACGGCCTCGCCGGTGCAGTCGGAGCAGAGGAGTTCGCGCTCCTCTCAGAAGGCCGCCACCCCGTCACTGGCAACCAACTCGTCCGTCATCGCCGATCTCACGAATATCAAACGACCGATGGAAAGATGGTCAAACCCGTCGGGCACCGCGCCGGCTGGGACGCCACCTTTTCGGCTCCCAAGTCGGTTTCCATAACCGCCCTCGTCGGCGGCGACGACCGAGTGCGCCTGGCCCACCGAGAGGCCGTCGCCGCTGCGCTGACCGAACTGGAACGGTTCACGCAGGCGCGCATCGGCGGCAATAATCCTGCCGAGACGACCGGCCAGTTTGTCGCCGCGAAGTTTGAACATGACACGGCTAGACCGGTGGATGGCTACGCCGCGCCGCAACTTCATACCCATGCCGTGATCTTCAACATGACTGAGCGCGCGGGCGGAGCGACGCGCGCACTTCAACCGCAGAGCCTCTTCGACTCCCAGCAGTTTGCCACCGCCGTTTACCAGTCCGAACTGATGTACCGGCTTCGCAATCTCGGTTATGAAATCAAGTCAGGACGGAGCGGAGCGCCGGAGATCAAGGGATACACACAGGAATATCTCGATGCCTCGAGCCCCCGCAGCCAACAAATCCGAGCCTACGTCGAGCGCAGTGGCTTCGAGGGCCACGAGGCAGCGCAGATCGCCGCGCACTCGACCCGCGACCGCAAGCAAATCCTTTCGACTGCCGAAGTCTTCGCCGCGCATAGTCAGCTTGCCGCCGAGTACGGCAATCAGGCCGACCAGGTTGTAGCTGCCGCGCGGGTTCGTTCGCATGCGGCGCACGAGTTTGAACGGCCGAATCCAGTTGAAACGCGCGCACACGAGGCTTTGACCTGGGCGCGCGACAAGCTCTTCGAACGAGAGGCCGTAGGCGACGAACGTGCAATCTTCCGCGATGCTCTGCGGCGCGGCATGGGCAATGTGCGCCATTCGGAGATTCGGGTCAGCTTCGAGGCGCGGCAACGAGCCGGCGAGTTTCTGGAGATCGAAGGCCGAAAGCACGCCTCCGGCCGGCTCTTTACCACGCGGGCAGTGATGCGCGCCGAGCTCGACGTGGTACGGATGATGCAGGACGGGCAGAACCTGGCGGAGCCGATCATGCCCATTCAGCAGGCGATCGCCCACACCGATACTTATACACATCTCAATTCTGCTCAGCGGCGCGCGGTTGAGGAGATTCTTGTCTCGCGAGACCGTGTACAAGGACTGCAAGGCTGGGCCGGCGCGGGCAAAACCGTGGCCCTTCTTACTGTCCGCGAAGGCGCCGAACGCAGCGGTTATGTCGTTGAAGGGTTCGCGCCCACTTCGCGTGCGACCCGCCAGCTCCGTGAGGCTGGCGTCGCCGCCGACACCTTACAAGGATTTCTTGTACGTCCAAAGCAGACGGGCGGCGATCTGGAAAGCCGTCACCTCTATATGGTGGACGAATCGAGCCTCGCCTGCACTCGACAGATGCGGGAGTTTCTGACGCGGATTGGCCCGCAGGACCGTGTATTGCTGATTGGGGACACACGCCAGCACCAGGCCGTCGAAGCCGGCAAGCCCTTCGAGCAACTGGTCCACGCTGAAATGCACACTGCCAAACTCAACGAGATTGTTCGTCAGAAAGATCCAGCGCTGAAAGCCGTCGTCGAACGCCTCGCCCGCGGCGACGTTGTCGTCGGTATCAAGATGCTGGAGGAACAGGGACGAGTGAAAGAGCTTGCCGATCCCGCGGACCGCATTCACACCATCGCGGAAAGCTATGCCGCGCACCCCGACAACACGCTTGTTGTGTCCCCCGACAATGCTTCGCGTCGCCAGATCAACGAAGCTGTGCGCCGCGAACTGCAGGCGCAGGGTGTCGTCAGCCATGAGAACTATTCATTACGGATACTCGTTCCCCGGCAGGAACTTACCGGCGCGGAACGGCAGTGGGCTTCCTGCTACGAGCCTGGCGACGTGATTTGTTATACACGCGGCAGCCGTGAAGCTGGGATCGAAAGCGGCTCCTATACGCGGGTTGTGAAGAGCGACTCAACCGAGAATCAATTGACGGTCGTAAAACAAGACGGCGAAGAAGTCACATACGATCCGAAGCGCCTGCGCGGGGTCAGCGTATATCGGGAAGTAGAACGGGAATTTGCAGTCGGCGACCGAATGATCTTTACTGCGCCGGACAAGCGTCTCGGGGTCGCTAACCGGGATCTGGCGACAATTGAAGGGATCTCTCGAAACGGCGAGGTGTCCGCGCGGCTCTGCGATGGACGTAACGTAGCATTCTCCAATCGTGACAACCCACACTTCGATCACGGCTACGCCGTGACCTCGCACAACTCCCAAGGACTTACCGCAGAGCGCGTGCTGGTAAACATGGATACCAATGTTCATCCCGAACTCATCAATCCGCGCTTTGCGTATGTTTCCGTCTCGCGTGCGTCGCACGATGCGCAAGTGTTCACAAATGACGCGGCTATGCTCGCGGAAAATCTCAGCCGTGATGTCAGCAAAGCGTCCGCCATTGACTTTGACCCAAATCGAAATCTGATTGCACATGCTGCATTGGAGCAGGGGACAGCGTTGAAGCCGACACCATCAGCAGGGCTTGAACTATCGCTCTGAATCAGACTGCCCAGGAGAGAGACCCGGTGAAGTATCGAGAATTCAGTTCGGATTTGGTGCTGCTGCAAATGCCGATGCGGCACGCCCTAGCTGGCAGGGGCAGCTATCACTCCCAAAAGAGCGTTTATCAGACTGATTCTGTGAATGAGGTTCAACCTCTCCATCTTCCTCTACTCTGTGCCCCAAAAGCATGTTTGCTGTCAAACGGCCAATGCAGCCTCCCCTATTTATCAGTTCTGCTAAATCCTCATCCGAGCCAACTATCTCGACGTGGCGTAAGAAAACGTTTCACTCGCTGACAAACATTGAGGGAGTAAGTCATCAAGGAGGCTGGCCTGCCCGGTAATTTGTACCAGCGGATTGTTAGTGTAGCGCGGAAGGTGAGTTAGATAACTCGCCGCCGCAGTCGGGGGCGTGGAAAAGTGGGAAGCATTGTTTGCTTTCCACTTTTCCATGCTCCAGTGAAGCCTCGATTTGCCATGCCGCTGGTGCTGGAGGTCGATATCCCAACGAAGAGTGTGGGCGTTCGGTGTTGTAGTAGACCCTCCAGCGTTCAGCCAGCACCTGGGCTTCCTTCAGTGAGTAGAAGATTTCTCCGTTGAGGAACTCGTCGCGCAGCTTGGAGTTGAAGCTCTCGCAGTAGCCGTTCTCCCATGGAGACCCAGGTTCGATGTACAGCGTGGCCGCACCGGTGCGGGCCAGCCATTTGCGCAATTCCTTGGCCACGAACTCAGGACCGTTGTCTGAGCGGATGTATTCCGGGATGCCGTGTTCGATCATTGCGTCGGCTAGAACATCGATCAGGTTTGAACTGTTGATCCTGCGCCGCACATGGATGGCCAGGCACTCCCGCGTGTGTTCGTCGATGAGGTTAAGCATGCGCACTATCCTTCCATCGTGCGTGAACGTGCTGACGAAATCGTATGACCAGACGTGATTCTGATGCTGCGGGCGCAGACGCACGCACGAGCCATCGTTGAGCCACAGCCGCCCGCGCGGCTTCTGCTTCTGGGGAACCTTCAGCCCTTCGCGGCGCCAGATTCTCTCCACTCGATCCTTGCCTACGTTCCAGCCAGCTTCGCGCAGCTTGATCGTGATGCGCCGATAACCGTACCGGCCATAGCGGTCGGCCAGCGTGATAATGGCCCGGGTCAGTGCGTCTTCGTCGTGCCGCTGTGTGGGCTGGTAGCGTTGCGTGCCACGTGGCTGACGAACCAGGTGGCACGCATGTCGCTCACTCGCTCCGCACTTTCGTGCATGTTCCACAGCGGTGCGTCGACGCTCCGGGCTTAGAAGTTTCCCCGGGCAATGTCCTGAAGTATTTGTTTGTCTAGGCTCAGCTCGGCAACCAGGCGCTTGAGCTTCGAGTTCTCCTGCTCCAGCTCTTTTAGCCGCTTCGCCTGGTCCACCTTCAAACCGCCATATTCCTTGCGCCAGCGGTAGTAGGTCTGCTCCGTAAATCCGGCTTCCTTGCACGCTGCCGGTGTCGTCTTCCCGTTGGCGATCGCCACTTCGATCTGGCGAAGTACGTTCACGATCTGCTCAGGACTATGCCGCTTTCCTCGTGCCATTCAAGGCTCCTTCCATACCAGTTTGTCTCACCTCCACTGGTACAGAATTTGCCGGGCACTCCAAAACGACACGGACGCCTCGAACTTCGTTTACGACGTCCACATCTATATCACGGCAGACTCGCCGATCGCGAATCTGGAACTCGACAGCAACCAGGTAACGCGCATCGGCGACACTATCATCTACGCCTTCCAATGCTCCGGCTACTCGGGATACTGGGGATACACAGAGAACTCGGGTACCGTTTCTGCTCCGAAGGCTCACTGGCTCAAGTCGACCCAGCCCTGCAATCCGGCCAAGTGGACCCGCAATGCCTGGCATCACATTCAGATCCAGACTTCGCGCGACGATTCAGGGAACGTGACCTATCACTCGGTCTGGTTTGACGGAGTCGAGCAACCGATCAACAAGACCGTGAACTCCGAGTTCTCGCTCGGATGGGCTCTCGGCTGTCTGGTCGTAAACTTCCAGGTTGACGGACGCGGCACGAGCGGGGCTGACACGGTGTACGTCGACAACCTCAAAATGTCAAGGTGGTAACCCAGTGTGACCGGCGGGGCGGCTTCGGACTGATCCGCCGGTTATACAGGGCTCTATGCTAAAAGTCTGCTTGAATCTACATCAAACTCACCTACCTTGAATCGGTAACGTGAAGTCGGCGATGTGGTAGCAATCCGGACTCATGGACTGGCCGGATCCATACGGATCGAAGCTCCCGCCTGACTCGGTTAAGTTTCGAATGGTCGGCTGCTCCTCCCCGTTTACCTTGGTGCTGTGTATGCTCTCTTTGCGCTATCTACGGTTCGTATACGAAGGTAGAATCGGGCATCAGATAAGGTATCGGTCCATGCCATTGGTCCCCCGCGCGACGAGTGCGGAGCCAGGATCTGTTCGAATTTCGGCATTCGACGAACCGGAGAATCGCGGCTATGCACTTGGACGGCAACAACTCAGCACCTGAAGCCCGAGTAGGAACACCTTCAGACGGCGCGACCGAGTCAGAGCTACTGATGCTGCGCGCGGTGATCGACGGCCTGCCCGATCTCATTTACGTCAAGGACACACAAAGCCGTTTTCTTCTAGCCAATCCGGCACAGCGGAAGTTTCTCACTGGCAGGCCAGACGCTGACCTGATCGGTGCATCCGACTTTTCCTTTTTTCCAAGCGAGGCTGCCACTGCCTTTTTCAACGATGAACAGGAGATCATTCGCACCGCACTGCCGGTGGTGAGCCAGGCCGAACAGATGCACGACAACGAAGGGAACGAGGTTTGGATCCTCACGACGAAGGTGCCTTTCCACAACAAGGACGGGAGTGTCGCCGGGATCATCGGGATTGGCCGCAACGTAACTGTTCGAAAGCAAATTGAAGCGGAATTGATTAAGGCGCGCACCCTGGCCGAGGCTGCCAACCGAACCAAGAGCGAGTTCCTTGCCAATATGAGCCACGAGATTCGTACTCCTCTGAACGGAGTGATCGGAATGACGGAGCTCGCCCTCGATACAGAGTTGACCGCGGAGCAGCGGGAATATCTCGAAACAGTTCAATTGTCGGCGGGTAAGCTGCTCAATGTAATCAATGACATCCTCGATTTCTCGAAGATTGAGGCCGGCAAGATCGACATCGAAATGGTCGACTTTGATATGCGAGAGTGCGTCGAGACGACTTTGAAGACCTTGGTGCACCTCGCTGAGACAAAGGGGCTAGAACTGCTCTGCGATATAGCACACGAAGTACCTGTCACGGTTCGTGGGGACTCGATCCGGCTGAGCCAGATGATCCTCAACCTTGTGGGCAACGCGATCAAATTCACACACGAGGGCCAGGTTACGGTGAAGGTCGAGGTCGAGCCACATCAAGGAGAAGGCATTGTCTTGCACCTTACTGTTTCCGACACCGGCATCGGAATCCCGCAGGAAAAACAAGAATCGATTTTCAACTCATTTACGCAGGCAGACACGTCCACCACTCGCGAATTCGGTGGAACTGGATTGGGTCTGACAATTACCTCGCGGTTGGCAGCCCTGATGGGTGGCAAGATATGGGTAGAGAGCGAATCCGGCAAAGGAAGCGAATTTCATTTCACAGTTTGCCTGGGCGCTGGAGATTCGCCAATTCCTCATCATCAACCTACCTTGCCTTATGAATTTCTGCACGGCGCTCGCGTGCTGATCGTAGACGATAACCAGACGAATCGCTTTATTCTCGAACGGATGCTGACCCGATGGGGCATGCGGACCGATTGCGTTGAGAGCGGAGAAGCTGCTCTTCGAGAACTATCTTCAGCTCATAGGTCGGGCGATTCCTATCAGCTGATCTTGACAGACAAGCAGATGCCGAACATGGATGGATTCCGCCTCACAGAAGAGATCCGCAGCAGAGCAGAGATTGCCACGGCAAACGTCATAATGATGAGTTCGGGGGCACACCGCGGAGACATGGCCCGGTGTCAGGAGCTGGGATTCTCGGCATATTTGACCAAACCAGTCCGTCAGGGCGAACTTCGCGATGCTATTGCCCGGTCATTGGACAGGCGGACGAAGCGAGCCGGATCTGCCGCTCCCATTCCTGCCAAAGATCGCCGCATCGCTCAGCATCATGCGATTCACGTCCTGCTGGCGGAAGACAACCTTATCAACCAACGTTTGGCGACCCGATTGCTCGAAAAGCGAGGACATCGAGTAACAGTAGCGAACAATGGCCAGGAAGCGATCACCCATCTACAGAGATCTTCTTTCGATCTGGTGTTGATGGACGTGCAAATGCCGTTGGTCGACGGGCTTGAGGCCACGAGAATAATTCGAAAGCAGGAAGAGAAAACGGGGATACACCAGCCAATTGTGGCGCTCACTGCGCATGCAGTAAAAGGAGATCAGGAACGGTGTGAAGCGGCGGGAATGGATGGCTACCTTGCGAAACCCATTCGTCCCGAGGAATTGGACGCAGTGCTGCAAAAGTACATGTCGGGACTCCAAGGTGAGATCCCGCTGGATTGAAAGTCATGGGCGAGGTGAACAGATCACACCCGATCGACTCTCTGCTCGAGAATTTCGTTGATATGCCCGATCTTCTGAACCGTGTTGACAATGACCGTGAGCTATTGGCAGAGCTGTTCGTCATGTTTCAGGAGGAATTGCCGGGGCTTCAAGGTGCATTGCATGATGCAATCAACCACGGCGATTTGCCTCAGGCATCCAGGCTGGCCCACACTCTCAAAGGCATGCTTGCGAATATGTCCATGAAGAATGTGGCCACGATGGCCGCCAGTATCGAGGCGGCTGCCCAGGTCGGAAACATGCGGGCGATCAAAGAAAAGCTCGTTTCGTTCGACGCGGAGATTGCGCAATTGTCCGCTGCAGTGGATGCGTTCATCGCAGGAAAGTGAAATGCGAATCTTAATTGCTGATGACGAACCGGTTTCTCTGCGCATGCTGTCGAAAACCCTGCAACGCGCAGGATATGAGGTCACCTGCGTCCGGAATGGTCGTGCGGCTGTCGACGAGCTTTGCCGCCCGGAGGGCCCTCGTCTTGCCCTGCTCGATTGGATGATGCCCGAACTCGACGGCCCCAGCGTCTGCCGCGAAGTGCGCAGCCGGCGTGGCCAGCGTCACGTTCACATGGTCCTCTTAACCTCAAAGAATTCTAAACAGGACGTCGTCAGCGGTTTGGCATCGGGAGCTGACGACTATCTTATTAAGCCCTTCGACCCTGAGGAGTTGAAAGCACGCTTACGCACTGGCCTGAGGATATTGCAACTCGAAGATAAATTGTTAGAAGCGCGCGAGGAGATGCTCTACAAGGCTACGCATGACGCGCTTACTTCATTGTTGAACCGCGGAACAATTGTCGAATTGCTGGCCCGCGAATTGATCCGCACCCGACGAGAAAATGGATGCACGATCGCCGTGCTAGGTGACCTTGACCACTTCAAACTGGTCAACGACACCCACGGACATTTAGTCGGTGATGAAGTCCTTCGAGAAGCTGCAAAGCGACTACTCGGCTCCGTGCGTTCCTACGACTTTGTTGGGCGATACGGCGGTGAGGAATTTTTGTTGGTTCTGAATAACTGTGATGCGAAGAAGGCCATGGAGCGGGCAGAGGAGATTCGGGCTGCGATATGCCGTTCACCGATTGCCACTTCTCGAGGTCCAATTTCGATGACCGTCAGTGTTGGCGTCATCGCGAGCCGTGGCCGTGATCTCGAAGCGGTCGAGGAATTTCTATGTACGGTCGATCGCGCCCTCTATACCGCCAAAGCGGCAGGGCGCAACTGCAGCCGCTTAGCTGGTGTCGGCATCTAGCTCAGCAGCTACTCTCGTCATCACCGCCTCGCTGCTCATCGGCTCCGAGAGAACGCTCCCCGGATAAACGGCTTCATTACCACCGGAGCTTTGACGGCTTTCTTGGCGCGGATTTCCGAGCCACGGCCTTCTTTCATTCAGCAGCATGACGTGCGCGACTGTCCCGGGGTGCATCCGCAACCAAGGAAAGACTCCTCAAGTCTTCCCGGAAGTTTTGGTTCGCTGTATCGCCGCATCTCGGCCGGATCGGTACCAAAATGTCGGCTAGCCTTCCGGTTTCGGACGAAATGGATCGCGAAAGATGGTGGCGCGATGCCCGTTTAAAACGGGCCGGAGTGGTTGACTTCACGGGAATGACGAGCAGCGCTCCAGCGACAATTCGAGGTCTGGGTTGGAGAATATCCTTTGTGCTACGGTTTCGGCGTGGGCCGACGGCGGGAATGGGGTCTTCCAAACCTGACCTCCAGTCATACCGATTAACCACTTGCCATCCCGAGACCAATCGTGGGTATATTCCATGTTCCCGCCACCGGCGAGAGGCATGTTCGGCGCCGACCAGAGCCAAGACTGGCTGCCGGACAGAGAAATATCGCTTGGCAACTTTTTTTGCGGTGCGATGAGCACTGCCTCAAATGAAGGGCAATCAGAAGTGCATGCGGTCCTTCCACGCACCGGATTCTGTTTGCGTGCCGAGCGCAAAGAATCTGAGATGCGGCGGGGCTATAAGAACTGCTCTTCGGCGTCGAATGCTCGAAATAACTCCCCGGCGATCCGCTACGGTGGCTACCCGACGCCGCTCCTACGGCTCCCGAGGCGGCAGCGACACCCGAACCGGTAGCCGCTGGCCCCACGAAATCGGAGAAGGGCAAGAGGGGAGTGGGAAAGTAAAGCTGCTACCGCTCGGTCAGGTGCGATCGACGAAATGGAAAAGGCCGGACTCAATCCGGCCTTACTTTTAGAGAGGCATCGTTTCAAGATTGTGGCGACGTGTATAGCACCGATTGGTAGTTAAACGATGCCGCTGTCCGGGACGGCAGCGGGTGCTTTCCGCTTATCAGATCAGTCTCACCGGGCGCATCTGGATCATCACGGAATGGGATCGCACTTACGCGACGCTACTTCTTCCGCAAGATTACTAACTTCCACCTTTGCGTGCTCATACGCGCGCGTTGCAAATAGACGGCCATCCTTGTCTCGTGGGCCGTTTGTTTTGCCACATATAAAACTTGACATTTTCGTTCGGCCCGAGCGTCCGATGAAGCGCCTCCCGACGAGCCCAAATGAGCAAATGAGTAGCGTCCGAATGAGAAATAGTGCAATCCACAAACTCATTGCCGCTTGATCGGCCGAAAGGTCGATAGCCGGCGAGCCTATAAGAGCTTATTCTCGGGTTGGGATGCTGACAGAGATCTGCCATTCTGATGAAGGCGAGGGTGGATACGCTCCTTCCATTTGGAGACTCAGTACACTTCTGCGAAATATTGTGACAGGAATTTCTTCAATGACCGGGCAGATCGCTTGTCGGAACATTTCGCCGAACAGCCGAGGGCGGACGCTG
>Ga0070667_100002216_pt1 | contig 17087 bp, 18 predicted proteins | sample KBSS33metaG_FD_64659 | JGI IMG/M metagenome (GOLD analysis project Ga0070667, IMG submission 64659) | Switchgrass rhizosphere microbial communities from Kellogg Biological Station, Michigan, USA - KBS S3-3 metaG | ecosystem: Host-associated > Plants > Roots > Rhizosphere > Soil ... | reverse complement strand
CATCTCGCGCTCGCCCTGGAACACGCGGATCGTCACCGCCTGCTGGTTGTCCTCGGCGGTCGAGTAGACCTGGCTCTTCTTGGTCGGGATCGTCGTGTTGCGGTCGATCATCTTGGTCATGATGCCGCCCAGCGTCTCGATGCCCAGCGACAGCGGGGTCACGTCGAGCAGCAGCACGTCCTTGACGTCACCCTGCAGCACGCCGGCCTGGATCGCCGCGCCCATGGCAACGACCTCGTCCGGGTTGACGCCGGTGTGCGGCTCCTTGCCGAAGAATTCCTTCACGACCTCGCGCACCTTAGGCATGCGGGTCATACCGCCGACGAGCACGACGTCATCGATGTCCTTGGCCGAAAGACCGGCATCGGCGATCGCCTTGCGGCAGGGCTCCAGTGTGCGCTGGATGAGATCGGCGACCATGCGCTCGAGGTCCGAGCGAGTGACGGTCTCCACCAGGTGCAGCGGGGTGGTGCTGCCGCCTTCCATGCGCGCGGTTATGAAGGGCAGGTTGATCTCGGTCGTCGCGGTGGACGACAGCTCGATCTTGGCCTTCTCGGCCGCTTCCTTCAGACGCTGCAGGGCCAGCTTGTCGGTGCGGAGATCCATGTTCTCCTTGGCCTTGAACTTATCGGCCAGCCATTCGACGAGCTTGGAATCGAAGTCCTCGCCACCCAGGAAGGTGTCGCCGTTGGTGCTCTTCACCTCGAACACGCCGTCTCCGATCTCGAGGATCGAGACGTCGAAGGTGCCGCCGCCAAGGTCGTAGACCGCGATCGTCTTGCCGTCCTGCTTGTCGAGGCCATAGGCCAGCGCCGCCGCTGTCGGCTCGTTGATGATGCGCAGCACTTCCAAACCCGCGATCTGGCCGGCGTCCTTGGTCGCCTGACGCTGCGCGTCATTGAAGTACGCCGGAACGGTGATGACTGCCTGCGTGACCGTCTCGCCCAAGTAGGATTCGGCGGTTTCCTTCATCTTCTGGAGCGTAAAGGCGCTGATCTGCGACGGGCTATAATCCTCGCCGCCGGCTTTGACCCACGCGTCGCCGTTCTTGCCCTTGACGATATGATAGGGAACGAGCTCGGTGTCCTTCTTGGTCACCGGATCGTCGAAGCGGCGGCCGATGAGGCGCTTCACCGCAAAGATCGTATTGTCGCCGTTGGTCACGGCCTGGCGCTTCGCCGGCTGCCCGATCAGGCGCTCACCATCCTTGGTGAAAGCAACGATCGAGGGCGTGGTGCGCGCGCCTTCTGAATTCTCGATCACCTTCGGCTTGCCGCCGTCCATGACGGCAACGCAGCTGTTGGTGGTGCCAAGGTCGATACCAATTACTTTTGCCATTATCCCCATTCCTCACGTCAGTGGATGACACCGCGCGGATCGCCTCCCGACAGGCAAGACGGCTTGCGCGGCTCGATGACGTTCCAAGTCGTCGGAGGCGCATATAGGTTCGGTTTCGCTTGGAACAAGTCTGCTCCGGTGGCATTAGCCCGCCCACTGTCCAGGTGCTGCACAACAAAGGATTTCGGCCCGTGTCCATGCTTCGCACGCTTACCATCACCACGGCGTTTCTGGGCCTTTGCACCTTGGGGGCGTGCAAGCCGGCAGATCAGCCGGCAGCGGGCGGAAGCGAGGCTTCCATGGACGCCGTGACCGCTACGGGGACGCCAACGGGCGAGGCTGCGGGTCCCGATGCGAAGCCCGGCATCGTCGCGGCCAAGGCGCGGCTGGTGCTGCCTGTGATCGCCGGCCGGCCGGCTGCGGCCTACTTCTCGCTGCACAACGAAGGTCCTGCCACCGCCACCCTCGTCGCGGTTCACGTGGCAGGCGCCGGCAAGGCGGAAATGCACCGCACGCAGGGAGGCTCGATGGCGCCGATCGACAAACTCGACATCGTTCCTGGCGGCGCGCTGGACTTCAGCCCGGGCAATTTCCACGTGATGGTCTTCGACCTCGATCCCGCGCTCAAGCCCGGCGGCACGGGAGAGATCACCCTGACCTTCTCCGACGGCGACAAGGTTTCGCTGCCGCTCGCGATCGAGGCGATGGGCACCGGTAGTCAGAGCATGAGCGGCCATGACATGGGCGGCATGGACATGCAGCACTGACATCGATGGAGCATGCCTGCCCGCCCGGCGGCGAGCGCAGTCTGACCGCAGGTGAGATCGCGCTGGCACGCTCGATGTTCGGCGGTGCTATCGACTGCGGACCGGTGCGCGTACGGCGCCGGCGGTGGTTCCCGCTGCAGCCCTCGCACACGGTCATGGCGCCCTCCGGGCACTTGCACTTCCACCCCGCTTCGCCGCACTACCGTGACGACTTCTCCGCGGCTGATCGCGGGCTGCAGGGCTTGTTCGTGCACGAGATGACGCATGTCTGGCAGGCCCAGCGCCGCGGGCGGTACTACCTGCCGCTCATGCGCCATCCCCTGTGCCGCTACGACTATGCTCTGCGCCCCAGCTGGACCCTGACCCGCTACGGCATCGAACAGCAGGCCGAGATCGTGCGCCACGTGTTCCTGCTGCGCAGTGGCGTGCATGTGCCCGGGGCTCCGTCGCTGGAGAGCTATCGGGGCATCCTGCCGTTCAGCCCCGCCTGAGGCGCCGCTTCCCATACGAAAGGGCGCGGAAAGGGCTCTGCCCTTCCCGCGCCCCGGCGCACGCCTGATCGCGTCAGGACCTCAGCAGTCGCGGTCCCAGTAGCGGCGGCCGTCGCGATCGTAGCGATAGCAGCCCTTGTCCTTCTCGACCTGCGAACCCGCGACCGCACCGGCTGCTGCGCCGATGGCCGCGCCCGCGCCGACATCGCCGGCAATTGCGCCGACGCCAGCGCCCAGAGCGCCACCAGCCAGCGCGCCTTCGCCGCCGTAGTTGCTGGCGCAACCGGCCACGCTGAACGCTGCCGCCGCCATGAGGGGTAGGATGATCTTGCGCATGGGAATTCTCCGAAAAAGCAGGGTGTGTGCTTGTGAACGGAGTGATGCGGGCTCGGTTCCTTGGCCTTGGCGCAGTCTATCGACGGTGAGCGCCCGATGGCCGTACCAGAAACACGCGAGAAACGGACGTTGCCCCGGGCCAAACCCCGGGGGCAACGGATCTTCCCATCAGTCGGGCTTCTTGGCCACCGCCACCATCGCGGGCCGCAAAAGGCGGTCCTTGATCATGTAGCCGGCCTGCAGTTCCTGGACGATGGTGCCCGGCTCGGCATCGGCCGAGGGGATCTCGATCATCGCCTGGTGCTGGTTGGGATCGAGCGGCAGGCCCATCGCGGCGATGCGACTGATGCCGTGGCTGGCGAAGACCTTTTCGATTTCGCGGCCCGTGGCCTCCAGGCCGGCGACGAGGTTCTTTAGTTTCTCGTCCTCGCGCAGCTCGGCAGGGATCGCCGACAGCGCACGCGCCAGGTTGTCGGACACCGACAGAATGTCGCGCGCGAAGCCGGTGGCTGCATACGCGCGAGTGTCGGCGATGTCCTTTTCCAGGCGACGACGCACGTTCTGCGTCTCGGCGCGCGCATAGAGCACGTCCTGCTGCGCCGTGGCGAGCTGATCCCGCAGGCGGGCGATCTCCTCATTGTCCGCTGGCGTTTCCAGCATGTCCTCGGGCACCCCCTTCAGCTCTTCCGCGATCGCGGCATCGACAGTCACGTCCTTCGGCGATTCAGGGGACGACTGCGTCTTCTCGTCGGTCATTTCTACGATATTTCCCGCTTATCCAATCAGCTTGCCCAGGCTCTGGGCGGTGAAGTCCACCATGGGGACCACGCGCGCATAATTCAACCGCGTCGGGCCGATAACCCCCACCACACCGACCACCCTGCCCTCTCGGTCGCGATAGGGCGAGGCGATCACCGCAGAGCCCGATAGAGCGAATAGCCGGTTCTCCGAGCCAATAAAGATGCGCGTCGCCCGCGCCTCGCGCGCGGTGTCGAGCAAGTCGGCCACCGATTGCTTGTTCTCCAGGTCGTCGAGCAGCGAGCGCACGCGTTCGAGGTCCGACAGCGCCGCCTCGTCGAGCAGGTTCGCCTGGCCGCGCACGATCAGCACCGGACGCGCCATCGCGTCTTGGCTCCACACCGCGAGGCCCCGCTCGACGAGGTCGCGGCTGGCGGCATCGAGCGCCGACTTGCCGCCGGCGATCTCGGCCCGCATCATTCGCGCTGCCTCCGCCAGGGTGCGCCCGGTCAATCGCGCCGAAATGTAGTTCGATGCCTCCTCCAGCGCGCCGGGCGGCAGCGAGGGCGGCAGGTCGAGCACGCGGTTCTCCACCGCACCATCCTCACCCACCAGCACCGCCAGCGCGCGTCCGGGCCCCAGCGGCACCAGCTGCAGATGCATGAGCCGCGGCTCGCGGCGCGGCACCATCACCACTCCCGCGCCGGAGGACAAACTGGAGAGCAGCGAACTGGTCGCCTCCAGCGCCGCCTCGATCGGACCGGGTGCGGCGATGCGGCGCTCGATCGCCAGGCGCTCCTCATGGCTCGGCTCAGCCACCTGCATGATCCCGTCGACGAACAGTCGCAGCCCCGCCTCGGTCGGCAGACGACCCGCGCTGGTGTGCGGCGCCGCCAGCAGGCCCAGGTGCTCGAGGTCCGCCAGTACCGAGCGGATCGAGGCGGACGACAGATTGACGCCGCCCGGCCCGGCCAGCGCCTTCGATCCCATCGGGGTCCCCGTCTCCAGATAGCCCTCCACCACGAGACGGAATATCTCGCGTGCGCGGTCGGTCAGGTCGGTGATCGGTGGGCTGGGCATGATCTCTCGCAATCTAGGCATTGCCCTTGCAGCCTCAAGCCCGTTCCGCCAAGGGGCGAGCCACGTTCACGAGAGGAAATCCCATGCGACCTTCCGGCCGCGCGCCCGACGAGATGCGCGTCATCGACATCCAGACCGGCTTCACCAAGCACGCGGAAGGTTCCGTCCTCGTCTCCTTCGGCGATACCCGGGTGCTTGTCACCGCCTCGGTCGAGGAGAAGGTGCCGCCGTTCCTGCGGGGCAAGGGCGAAGGCTGGGTCACTGCCGAGTACTCCATGCTGCCGCGCGCCACTCACACCCGCGGCAGCCGCGAGGCGGCCAAAGGCAAGCAATCGGGCCGCACCCAGGAAATCCAGCGCCTGATCGGCCGGTCCTTGCGCGCCGTCGTCGACATGAAGAAGCTGGGCGAGCGCCAGATCGTGCTGGATTGTGACGTCATCCAGGCCGACGGCGGCACCCGCACCGCTTCGATCTCGGGCGCCTGGGTGGCGCTGCGCCTCGCGGTCGACAAGCTGATGGCCGAAGGCAAGGTCAAGGAAGACCCGATCACCGCGCAGGTCGCGGCGATCTCCTGCGGCATCTACGAGGGCATCCCGGTGCTAGACCTCGACTACATCGAGGACAGCAACGCGCATGCCGACGCCAATTTCGTGCTGATCGAGGGCGGCCTCATCGCCGAGGCCCAGGCCACCGCCGAAGGCGCACCCTATGACGAAGAGAACCTTCTGCGCCTCCTGCGCCTCGCCCGCATCGGCTGCGACCGCGTGTTCGCGGCACAGGCGAAGGCGGTAGGGCGCTAAGCCAGCCGATGACCCGCAAGATCGCCGGCAACCGCCTCGTCATCGCCACGCACAATCCGGGCAAGCTCAAGGAAATCCAGGCGCTGCTGGTGCCCTATGGGATCGAGTGCCTGTCCGCCGGCCAGCTCGGCCTGCCTGAGCCGGAGGAAACCGGCACCACTTTCGCCGCCAATGCGCTGATCAAGGCACATGCCGCCGCGAAGGCCGCGCAGATCCCGGCACTGGCGGACGACAGCGGGTTGTCAGTGGCAGCGCTAGGCGGACGGCCGGGCGTCTACACTGCCGACTGGGCCGAACGGCAGCGCTTCGAGGGCCCTCCTGGCCGCGATTGGTACATGGCGATGGGCAAGGTCGAAGGCCTGCTGTGCGAACAGGGCGCTGACGTCGATCGCTCCTGCTGGTTCTCCTGCACCCTGGCCATCGCCTGGCCTGATGGGGGGGAGGCGATCTACGAGGGGCGGGTCGACGGCACCTATTCCTGGCCACCGCGCGGAACCATGGGCTTCGGGTACGACCCGGTGTTCGTGCCCGCCGGCCGCGACGTCACCTTTGCGCAGCTCGACCCTGCGGAAAAGCACCGCATGAGCCACCGCGCCGATGCCTTCGCCAAGCTGGTAGCCGACCAGTTCGGTCGCTGACGACTTACAGGCCGCGCCCGCATCTACCCTTGACTCCAGGCGCCGACCCGCGCCTTGCATCGCGCATGGCGCGCGCGCTCTACATCCATTGGCCCTTCTGCCTCGCCAAGTGCCCCTACTGCGACTTCAACAGCCATGTCCGCGCCCAGATCGACGTCGGCGCGTGGCAGGATGCGCTGCTGGCGGACATGCGCCACGAGCATGAAATCGCAGGCGGCAACCCGCTCGGTTCGGTGTTCTTCGGCGGCGGCACGCCTTCGCTGATGCCGCCCGCACTGGTGGCGCGGTTGCTGGCGGAAGCGGAGCGGCTGTGGGGCTTCGCGCCCGGCATCGAGATCACGCTGGAGGGCAATCCATCCTCGGTCGAGGCGGCGAACTATGCAGCCCTGGCCAGCGTGGGCGTCAACCGCGTCTCGCTTGGCCTGCAGGCTCTGGACAACGAGACGCTGCGCTTCCTTGGACGCCTCCACGACGCCGGCGAGGGGCTGAAGGCGCTCGAGACGGCGCAGCGCCTGTTCAGCCGCGTCAGCTTCGATCTCATTTACGCTCGCCCCGGCCAGACGCTGGCTCAGTGGGACGCCGAACTGGCCCGCGCGCTCGCCTTCGGCACCGGCCACATCTCGCTCTACCAGCTCACTATCGAGCCGGGCACGCGGTTCGAGACGATGGTGCGCAAGGACGAGTTCGCGCCGCTCGACGAGGATGCCTGCGCCGACCTGTTCGCTCTCACCGCCGAGCGCACTGCGGCGGCAGGGCTGCCCCCCTACGAAGTCAGCAACCATGCGCGCCCCGGCGAAGAGAGCCGGCACAACCTCACCTACTGGCGCTATCAGGACTACGTCGGCATTGGCCCCGGCGCGCATGGCCGACGATTGGGCAAAGCCACGGTGCGCCATCGCAAGCCCGAGAACTGGCTGGACGCGGTCGCGCGCCAGGACCATGGCATCGCCGAAACGCGTCGACTGGACCTGCGCGAACAGGCGAGCGAGGCCGTGCTAATGGGGCTGCGTTTGGCCGAGGGCATCGACCTTGCCGTCATCGCCGCCCGCTTCGGCCTCACTCCGGCTGACCTGTGCGATGCGCGCAAGGCGCTGTTCTACGAACGGCAGGGGCTGCTCTGGCGGCGCGGCGGGCGGATCGGCGTGACCGGAACGGGAATGCCGCTGCTCGACGGCCTGCTCGGCGAACTGGTTCCCGAAGCGCTGGTCGCAGGCTGATGGGCGCGAAGGCAGACATGCTCGAGGCCTGGGGCGAGCACCTTTCGCTCGGCCGCCGCCGCAGCCCGCACACGGTGCGCGCCTACCTGGCTACCGCGTCCCGCCTCATCGAAGCCACCGACGCCCAGGACTGGAGTGCCCTCGCCCGCCTGAGCACCACCTCCTTGCGCGAACACTTGGCGGAGCGTCGCAGCGACGGCATCGGCAACGTCTCGGCCGCGCGTGAGCTCTCGGCGATCAAGGGCTTCCTCGCCTTCGCGCGCGAGCGGTCGGGAATGCCCGATGCGGCACCGCCACGGCTGCGCGGCCCGCGCGTCAAGAAGGGCCTTCCGCGCCCGGTCACGCCAGACGAGGCGGTGAATCTTGCAGCCGCCGTGGAGGAGGACGCCGCCGAGCCGTGGATCGGCGCGCGCGACCGCGCAGTGCTGCTGCTGCTCTACGGCGCGGGGCTGCGCATCGCAGAGGCCCTGTCGCTCACCGGCGCCGACGTGCCGCTGGGCGAGACGCTGGTGGTCACCGGCAAGGGCGGCAAGCAGCGCATGGTGCCGATCCTGCCCGTGGTTCGCGCAAGCGTCGACGACTACCTCACCAAGTGCCCGTGGTCACTGGAACGCGGCAAGGCGCTATTCCGCGGCGCCAAGGGTGGTCCGCTATCGCAAGGCATGGTGCAGAAGGCAATGGCGCGCGCGCGCATCGCGCTGGGCCTGCCGAGCACGGCGACCCCGCATGCGCTGCGCCACAGCTTCGCGACGCACTTGCTGGGCGCGGGCGCCGACTTGCGTTCGCTGCAGGAACTGCTTGGCCACGCCTCACTCGGATCGACGCAGATCTACACAAAGGTCGATGCCGCCACCCTGCTCGACGTCTACCGCGACGCGCACCCGCGCGAGCGGGCCGAGCGCGTTGATCGACGCTGACATCAATTCAACGGAACCTCCACCAAAGGACATGACGCCGCCCGATGATCGTCAACGCAGCCCCCAGCACGACCCGCATCGTCCGCGAGGTCTGGAAGGTCCTGACCGCCTTGTTCGTGTGGGACGTGCTGGTTACCATCGTCTACTATGTCCTGCCCTTCCGCGCACCGGAGCTGCCGCTGACGCTGTTCGGCTCGGCGCTGGCACTATTCCTGGGTTTTCGCAGTAATTCGGCCTATCAGCGCTGGTGGGAAGGCCGGGGGCTGTGGGGATCGATGATCAACGCCAGCCGCAGCCTGGCGCGCACCACCCGCAACTACATGCCCGATCCTCTGGCAGCGGCAATGAAGCGCAAGATCGTCGAGCGCCAGATTGCCTACGTCAACGCGCTACGCTGCCAATTGCGGCGGCAGGACCCGGCCGAAGAGGTCCGGCGCTGGATGCCCGAGGCGAACGCCTCCACAGTGCTGTCTCGCGCCAACGTCGCCAACGGCATCCTCGACGGCACCGGCCGATGCATCGACGAGGCCCGGCGCGAGGGTTGGATCGACACCATCCAGCAGACCCGCATGGAGGCGATCCTGGTCGACATCGCCAATGCGCAAGGTGGCATGGAGCGGCTGAAGAACACGCCGCTGCCCTATCAGTACCGCTTCCTGCCCACGTTGTTCACGCATCTGTTCTGCCTGCTGCTGCCGATCGGGCTGGTGGAGACGCTGCAGTTCGCGACGCCGCTTGGCTCCACGATCGCCGGCCTGATGTTCCTAGCAGTGCTGGCGATCGGCGACGACCTGACCGATCCTTTCGCAAACACCGTGCACGACTTGCCGCTCAACGCCATGTGCCGCACGATCGAGATCGATCTGCTGCAGGCGGTGGGCGAGTTGGCGCCTGCACCGATCACGCCGGACCGCGACGGCGTGCTGTGGTGATATCAGTTTTCACCACAAGCGCGGCTCAGTGGCTACGCTTCCAGGTCACGATCCGCCAGACGTAGAACACGACCGAGACAATGGCGACGGCGAGCACGCCCCAGCCGAGCCATTTCTCCGCTTCGGCGAAGGTACGCCCGGCCCAGCGACCGGCCCAGATGAGCAGCACGTTCCAGATCGTGGCGCCGGCGGCGGTGTAGAGCAGGAACCGCATATGACCCATGTGGGCCAGCCCGGCAGGTATCGAGATCACCGACCGAAACATCGGCATGAAGCGGAAGATGAAAACCACGATGCCGCCCCGCTTGCGAAAGAACCGGCTGCCCTTTTCCACGTCCTCCCATTCCAGCGTCAGCCATCGGCCCCAGCGATTGATGAATGGTCGCAGGCGCTCGTAGCCCAGCCAATCGGAGCCGAGGAACAGGACGTAGTTGCCCAGCGTGGACCCGATGGTGCCGGCGATCAGCAACGGCACGAACTCCATCGACCCGCGCGCCACCGCCAGCCCGCCCACACCCATGATGAGCTCTGAGGGAATGGGCGGGAAGATATTCTCCAGCGCCATCAGGAAGGCGACGCCGAGATAGCCGCCGCCCTCGATCAGGCGAATGATCCACGCGCTCATGACCCAGCGGCCACGACGGCGGCGGCTACATCGCGGCGTGGCGCCCTTCGATCGCCTGCCAGATGAGCGCCGCGGTGTCGGTGCCATTGAAGCGGTCGATAGCGACGATGCCAGTCGGCGAGGTCACGTTGATTTCTGTAAGCCATTTCCCGCCGATCACATCGATGCCGACGAAAACGAGCCCACGGGCGCGCAGTTCCGGCCCCAGCGCCGCACAGATTTCCTCTTCCGCCGAAGTGAGCCCACAAGCCTCCGCCGAGCCGCCCACCGCCAGGTTGGACCGGAACTCGCCCTCGCCCGGCTTGCGGTTGATGGCACCGGCAACGACGCCGTCTACCAGCACGATCCGCTTGTCGCCCTCGGCCACGTCGGGGAGGAAGGGCTGGACCATGAACGGCTCGACCCAGGCGTTCTGGAACATCTCGATTAGTGCGCCCAGGTTGCTGCCATCGGCCGGTACGCGAAACACCGCCTTGCCGCCGTTACCGTGCAGCGGCTTGATCACGAGATCGCCGCCGTAGCCGCCGTCGACCATCTGCTGCTGGAAGCGCTTCACGTCCTCTATTCGACGGGCGATGAACGTAGGTGGCATGAACCGCGCGTAATCGAGCACGAAGACCTTTTCGGGCGCATTGCGTACGGAGACCGGATCGTTGACCACCAGCGTGCGACCAGCCAGTCGCTCCAGCAGATGGGTTGCGGTAATGTAGCCGAGGTCGAACGGCGGGTCCTGGCGCATCAGGACGACGTCGATGTCGTCTACCAGATCGATCAGGCGGTACTCGCCCCGAGTGAAGTGCGCTCCTTCCACGCGCTGCACCGTCACCGGCGCGCCCCAGCAGGTCAGAGAGCCATTCGCGCCATGGCTGCTGTCGTAGGCCAGGGTGCGCACGTCGTAGTGGAACAACTGGTGTCCGCGCGCCTGTGCAGAGAGCATCAGTGCAAAACTGGAATCGCCGGCAATCTTGATGATTTCGAGTGGGTCCATCTGGACGGCGACGCGCAGGGACATGGGAGGCCTTTCGGATGAGTCTGGCTGCGGGGCTTAGACGGATCGGCCGCGGCGGGCGACACTCAAAATGCCGGTTGCGACGTGCATGGCCGCATGCCTGCGGATAAGCGGCAGGCTGCGCTTGATCCGCCGAATCCGTCCCCGCATACTCGGCCGATGGCCGATGACCTCTTCGACAAGCTCCCCACCGCTAGCGGCGAGGGTTACGACAGTTCCGCGATCGAGGTGCTTGAAGGGCTGGAACCGGTTCGCCGTCGCCCCGGCATGTACATTGGCGGCACCGACGAGCGCGCGCTGCACCACCTGGCCGCAGAAGTCCTCGACAACGCGATGGACGAGGCCGTCGCCGGCCACGCCAACCGCATCGAGGTGCTGCTCGAGGAGGAACCCGGCACCGCTGGCCGCATCACCATTACCGACAACGGCCGGGGCATGCCGATCGACGAGCATCCCAAGTTCCCCGGCAAGTCGGCACTCGAAGTCATCCTCTCGATGCTGCACTCGGGCGGCAAGTTCTCGGGCAAGGCCTACGCCACGTCCGGCGGCCTGCATGGCGTCGGCATCTCGGTGGTCAATGCGCTGTCGATCAAGACCCGCGTCGAGGTCGCACGCAACAAGGAGCTCTACGCGCAGGAATTCTCGCGCGGGGTGACGCTCGGACCGATCCAGAAAGTGGGCGCAGCACCGAACCGGCGCGGCACCTCCGTCACGTTCACGCCCGATGCCGAGATCTTCGGCGACCAGGCGTTCAAGCCGGCACGGCTGTTCAAGCTGGTGCGATCCAAGGCCTATCTCTTCGCCGGCGTCGAGATCCGCTGGAAATGCTCGCCAGTGCTCGCCAGCGCCGAGGTACCGGCGGAAGCCGTGTTCCAGTTTCCCGGCGGCCTTGCCGATCACCTGGCCGAGCAGGTCGGCACGCGCGAGTGCGTGACCAGCCAGTTCTTCACCGGCCGGCAAGACTTCCCGCGCGGTGACGATGGCTCAGAGCAGGGCCGTGTGGAATGGGCGATCGCCTGGCCGCTCTACTCGGACGGCAGCTACTCCTGGTACTGCAACACCATTCCGACCCCGGACGGCGGCACTCACGAACAGGGCCTGCGCGCCGCGCTGACCAAGGGGGTGCGGGCCTTTGCCGAACTGGTCGGCCAGGCCAAAAAGGCCAAGGACATCACGCCCGACGACGTTGTCACCGGCAGCGAGGTGATGCTCTCGGTCTTCGTGCGCGACCCGCAGTTCCAGAGCCAGACCAAAGACCGCCTGACGAGCCCAGACGCGGCGCGCCTCGTCGAGGCGGCGGTGCGCGATCACTTCGACCATTTTCTCACCGACAACATGGAGCGCGGCAGGGCGCTCCTCGGCTCGATCATGGAGCGCATGGACGACCGCCTGCGGCGCAAGGCCGAGCGCGAGGTCAAGCGCAAGACCGCCACCAACGCACGCAAGCTGCGCCTGCCCGGCAAGCTCACCGATTGCTCCGGCGAAGGCAGTGGCGAGACCGAGCTGTTCATCGTCGAGGGTGACAGCGCTGGCGGCTCTGCCAAGCAGGCGCGCGACAGGAAGACGCAGGCGATCCTGCCGATCCGCGGCAAGATCCTCAATGTCGCCAGTGCCACCGCCGATAAGATCCGCGCCAACACCGAGATCGCCGACCTCGGCCTCGCGCTCGGCTGCGGCATCCGCAAGGACTGCAACGCCGACAACCTGCGCTACGATCGCATCGTCATCATGACCGATGCCGATGTCGACGGCGCGCATATCGCGACGTTGCTGATGACGTTCTTCTTCCAGGAGATGCCCGACATCGTGAAACGCGGCCACCTCTACCTCGCGCAGCCGCCGCTCTACCGACTGACGGCCGGCGCAGTGAGCGCCTACGCCCGCGACGACGAACACCGCGCCGAACTTGAAGCGACCAAGTTCAAGGGCAAGAAGGTCGAGGTCTCTCGCTTCAAGGGTCTGGGCGAGATGAACCCACAGCAGCTGCGCGAGACGACGATGAGCCCGGCGACGCGCTCGATGATCCGCATCACCCTGCCCGAGCACAACGAAGGCCGCTTCGCCGTCAAGGACCTCGTCGACCGGCTCATGGGCCGCAATCCCGAGCACCGCTTCCAGTTCATCCAGAACCGCGCGGGCGAGATCGACAAGGAACTGATCGACGCCTGAGGCACGCTAACGCGACACTAAGCTTGCGCTAAGGGGGCTTAGCGTCCTTGGAACGAGGGCTGGCGCTTCTCGAGGAAGGCGGTGACGCCTTCGACGAAGTCCTCGGTCCGGCCCGCATCGCGCTGACTGCGCCGCTCGGTCTGGAGTGCCGTCTCGATCGTCGAGTCGAGCGCGTCCCAGGCCATCCGCTTGATCAGGCCCAGCGAGCGCGGCCCGGAGGCAAGCCGCTTCGCCATCGCCATGGCCTCGGCGTCCAAGTCCGCTTCCGGGACGACCTTGGTGGCAAGGCCCCAGTCAAGCGCAGTCGCGGCGTCGATCTTGTCGCCCAGTAGCATCATGCGCATGGCCCGCACTCGGCCGACCGCCTGCGCCAACAACCAAGTCGCACCACCGTCCGGCACCAGACCGACGTGGCAGAAAGCGCAGAAGAAGTAGGCGTTGTCCGCCATGAGCACGATGTCACCCGCCGCCGCCAAGCCCGCTCCGTAGCCGGCGGCAGCACCGCGGATGCTGGTGACGACCGGTTGCTCCATGCGCTTGATCGCCAGAATCACAGCGTTGAATGCGCGGTCCAGTTGGCCACCGACGTCGCGCATCGGATCATCCAGCATGTCCTGCGCCGCCGCAAGGTTGGCGCCCGAGCAGAACCCTCTGCCCTCGCCTGTCAACAATACCGCGCGCGCGTCTTTGGCCGCACGATCGAATGCGTCGACGAGCTCATGCCCCATCGGCTCTGTCACGCCGTTCATCGTCTTGGGATCGTTCAACGCGATTCGGGCCACGCCATCCTCGACCGAGTACAGGATATGCTGGTAACTCATTGCGCCGCTTCCTTCATGGCTGGTGCGAGATCACTTAGCCCAGCATCGCGCCGAAGCGTTTCTTTACGATGGCTTCCGCCTCGCCGACGATACGGTCGATCAGCTCCTGACAACTGGGCACGTCATGGATCAGGCCCTGAACCATGCCGGCCCAGAAGATGCCCTTGTCGAGGTCGCCGCTCTGCAGCAGCTCGCGCCCAACCGCGCCGGCCACGTAAGGGCGGATATCCTCGAAGGTTGCGTCAGGTCTGGCCGAAATCTCCACCACCTTGTCCGAAACCGAGTTCTTACCGACGCGTGCGATGTTTTTGAACTTGCGGAAGATCAGGTTGGTACCGCGCTCGTCGTTCTCGACGTACTTGGCCTTTACGTTGTCGTGAATCGGCGCTTCCTTGGTCGCGCAGAAGCGCGTTCCCATATTGATGCCCTCAGCACCGAGCGCGAGCGCCGCCACCAGGCCCCGACCGTCGCCAATGCCGCCCGAAGCGAGCATCGGGATCTTCACTTTATCGGCCGCCGCAGGGATCAGGATGAGGCCGGGGACGTCGTCCTCGCCCGGATGGCCCGCGCATTCGAAGCCATCGATCGAGATAATGTCACAGCCGTGCCGCTCGGCTGAAAGCGCGTGGCGGACAGCGGTGCACTTGTGGAGGATCTTGATCCCGTGCGGCTTCACCATCTCCCAGATTGCGCGGACTTCCTGCGTGCCTGCCGTCTCTATGATCTTGATGCCGCCATCGATGGCCGCCTGGGCGTAGCCCTTGTAGTCGGGCGGAAGTATCGTCGGCAGCACGGTGATGTTCACGGCGAAAGGCTTGTCGGTCATCGAACGGCAGCGCTCGATCTCCTCGCGAAGAGCCTCCGGGCTGGGCTGCGTCAGGGCCGTCAGGGTACCGAGACCGCCTGCGTTGGACACTGCGCTTGCAAGTTCAGCATAGCCGACGCCCTGCATGCCGCCCTGAACGATTGGGTGCTCGATACCGAGCATCTCGGTGACACGGGTCTTGAATGCCATCCCTTGCAACTCCCCCTAGCTTCGCGAGCCACCAGCCCTAGGACGAATTCGCGTCGGAAGAGACACCCTTGTGCGGTTGATGATCCTGGGACAAGCCGGGTATCCTCTCAGCAATGGTGTTCAGCAGCATTCTCCGCGCCGCCACATCCGCGCGCTGACCGGATTCCAGCTCATGCGCCTGTCGAGCCGCGTCGAAGGCATGATTCGCAACTATCAGCGGATCATCGACGGCTGCCTTGCCGACGCACTATAGAAAGAGCTCGCGTCGTGGGCTAGACCGCCAAGCGCATCGGCTAAATCCGCGCCCGCTACGTCGACGAAGCAAGAATCGTCATCAGCCTCGCCAACCGCCTCTCAGCGTGGTTCGTTTACAGTAGTTTGTAACTTGCCAAAAAACAGACAACCGTCGCCGTCGATGTCCATTGCTCTAAGGTCGATTGACCAGGGAATTTGGTAGCGGAGGAGGGACTCGAACCCCCGACACGCGGATTATGATTCCGCTGCTCTAACCAGCTGAGCTACTCCGCCATCCCAGCGCGTCTGCGACGAGAACGCCTGTTCCGGTGCGCCGCAGTGCGGTGCAGGTGGCTGCCTTTAGGGGCGAGGTGGCGGAGGGTCAACACACAAAACATGCCTCCTAACCCCGAAACGGGATCGTCCGGATCGGCCGCCATAGCGGGTCTTCCCAGGCGTAGAGGCCGAAGCCGTGGAAGCGAAATGTACGCGGCTGCAGCGTCGGTGCCAGCTCATTTTGGAGCGCGCGCGCCGCCTCTCCCGTCACCTTGTTCTGGATTGTCACGTGGAGGCGCAAAGGCTGTGCGTCCTGACGGGTAAGCAAGCCGTGCATGCGCTCGGCGATGGCGTCGTGCAGCTCGACCATCCGCGGACACTGCACCGCCAAGGCGGTACCGCCGCCCAGCTTCATCAAGCTATCGATGTGAGCCACCGGCGGCTGGTCGCGAGCGAGGTCAACCAGCACCTGGATCAATTCGCCTTCGACGGAAGGTGGCAAAGCGTGGAACAGCGTGACGTGCGCGCGCAGCCGGTTGCGCTCGGGAGGGAAGTGCTTCTGACGCAGGCCGTCTGCCCAGGCGAGCACGTCCTGCGGCAGCTCCGCGGTCACGAGCAAGGGCGCATTGGCCTTGCGCGGACCGTCCGTCACCCAACCGAGCGGAACCGATTTACGGGGCACCAAGGGCGCCTTAAGGTCGCGTCAGGACGCCTTTAGCGCTTCGATCACCTTCTCGGGGGCACTTTCGCCATAGGGGTCCTCGTCAGCGCCGACATCGTTGATTCCGGGCTCCTCGAACCAGCCGACCACCTTGTTGTCGTCGACGATCATCGCGTAGCGCCAGGATCGCATGCCGAAGCCCAGATGGTCCTTGTTGATCAGCATGCCCATGTGCCGGGTGAATGCGCCAGAGCCGTCCGGCAGCATCTTCACCTTGGACAGGCCCAGATGCTTGCCCCACTGGTACATGACAAAGGCATCGTTGACCGCAAGGCAGTATACCTCGTCAGCACCCGCCGCACGCATATCGTCGTAGAGCCGCTCGAAGGCCGGACACTGCTCGTTCGAGCAGGTCGGCGTGAAGGCGCCGGGAAGCGAGAAGATCACCACCTTCTTGCCTGCGAATTCGTCGCGAACCTTGAAGTCCTGCCACCTGAACGGGTTGTCCCCGCCGATGCTGTCGTCGCGCACGCGGGTCTTCAAGGTAACGTCTGGTATCTGGCGCTCGAGCATGGCGGTTCCTCTCGATGTCCTACGGGCTCTGTTTGCCAGAATGCGCGAAGTCCGGCAAAGTTCATCGCAAGAGGGCAAACGAGGGGGAAGGTCGATGCGCAAGTTCTGGATCGTGGCGGGACTGATCCTGCTGTGGAACCTCATCGGCGATGCGGCTTACCTCATGCAGGTGACTGCCGACCTCGATGAAGTCGCTAAGACCGATCCGACGACGGCGCAGGCTTTCGCCTCGATGCCTGGCTGGGCCTGGAGCGGCTATGCCGTTGCGGTGTGGGGCGGCACTTTGGGGGCGATACTGCTCCTGGCGCGGCGCAAGCAGGCGTGGTGGTTCTTCGCTGCCTCGACCGTGGGCGTGGTGGTGCAGTTTGGGTGGAGCTTCCTGGGCTTCCCGATGATCGCCAGCAAGGGCTGGTCGGCAGCGATCTTCCCGCTGGTGATCTTCGTCATTGC
>Ga0070667_100002215_pt1 | contig 17094 bp, 11 predicted proteins | sample KBSS33metaG_FD_64659 | JGI IMG/M metagenome (GOLD analysis project Ga0070667, IMG submission 64659) | Switchgrass rhizosphere microbial communities from Kellogg Biological Station, Michigan, USA - KBS S3-3 metaG | ecosystem: Host-associated > Plants > Roots > Rhizosphere > Soil ... | reverse complement strand
GACCTCGGTCGCAAGCTCCACCGAGCGGCAGAGATCGAGGAACGAGACGCGCCGGCGGATTTCGCGGTACTCCGGCAGGTAGCGCCCGGCCTGCCGCATCATCCAGACGGGCGGCCGGTCGACCGGGTTCCCGCGGCAGGCGTCGAGAAACCGCCGGGCGGACGAGGGCAAAGGGGAAAGGGGGGAACCGGGAAGGGTCATCGCATCAGCTGCCGGAGCACGTACGGCAAGATCCCTCCGTGGCGGTAGTAGTCGACCTCGATCGGCGTGTCGATGCGCACTCGCACCGAGACCTCGTCGCGGGTCCCGTCCTTGCGCCGGATGACGAGGGGCGTCGACTGGCGCGGTGCGAGCCGGGCCTGGAGGTCCGGCAGGTCGTAGATCTCCGTGCCGTCCAGCCGGAGCGACTCGCTCCCGACGCCGTCCGGAAACTGCAGGGGCAGCACGCCCATGCCGACCAGGTTCGAGCGGTGGATTCGCTCGAAGCTCTGCGCGACGACCGCGCGGACGCCGAGGAGGCGCGTCCCCTTCGCGGCCCAGTCGCGCGAGCTGCCGGTGCCGTACTCCTGCCCGGCGAGGACGACGAGGGGCACGCCCTCCTTCTGGTAGCGCAGGGACGCGTCGTAGATCGGCAGCGTCTCGCCGGACGGCTGGTGCCGCGTCACGCCGCCCTCGATCCCCGGCACCATGCGGTTCTTGATGCGCACGTTCGCGAAGGTGCCGCGCGTCATCACGCGGTCGTTCCCGCGGCGTGAGCCGTAGCTGTTGAAGTCCTCGGGCCTGACGCCGAGCGACTGCAGATAGAGCCCCGCCGGCGAGTTCGCCTTGATCGCGCCCGCCGGGGAGATGTGGTCGGTCGTGACCGAGTCGCCGAAGACGGCGAGCGCTCGCGCGTCGCGAACGTCGGTGACCGCCGGAGGCTGCGGCCCGAAGCCCTCGAAGAACGGCGGCTCCTGGATGTACGTGGACGACGGATCCCACTCGTACACGATCCCGCGCGGGCTCGGGATCTCCTTCCAGAGCGGGTTCGCCTCGCCGAGGTCCTTGTAGAGCCGGCGGAAGGTCGCGGCGTCGACCGACGCGAGCAGTGCGCGCTCGACCTCCGCCGACGACGGCCAGATGTCGCGCAGGAAGACCGGCTTCCCGTCGCTCCCGACGCCGAGCGGGTCCTTCGACATGTCGATGTCGGCCCGCCCCGCCAGCGCGAAGGCCACGACGAGCGGCGGGCTCATCAGGAAGTTCGCCTTGATGCTCTGGTGAATGCGCGCCTCGAAGTTGCGGTTCCCCGAGAGCACCGCCGCCGTGACGAGATCGTTCTCGGTGACCGCGCCCTCGATCCCGGCGTCGAGCGGGCCGGAGTTGCCGATGCAGGTCGTGCAGCCGTAGCCCACCAGGTTGAAGCCCAGGCGATCGAGGTAGGGCTGCAGGGCGGTGCGCGTGAGGTACTCGGTCACCACGCGGGAGCCCGGCGCGAGCGACGCCTTGACGCGCGGGGAGACGCGGAGACCGCGCTCGACGGCGTTCTTCGCGAGGAGGCCCGCGGCGAGCATCACGCTCGGGTTGGACGTGTTCGTGCAGGAGGTGATCGCGGCGATGAGCACGTCCCCGTGCCCGACGTCCACGTGGCCGGCCGTCTCCGGCGAGACGTCGGCCCGGTCGGGCGTCGGCCGGTTGTTCGCCATCTCGCTCTCGGTCCAGACGTTGATGTTGAGCTTGTTGGCCTCCGTCACGCTCGTCGGCTTCTGGCTTCCGCCCCCGGTCGCCACGGAGCGGCCGAGCGCGGCGGGGAAGCGCTTCGTCAGCGCGGCGGCGTCCTTGCCGTACCCGTTCTCGGCGATGGATCTCGCGAAGGCCTCGTGGAACCGCGCCCTCATCTGCGGCAGCGGGATCCGGTCCTGCGGGCGCTTGGGTCCCGCGACGCTCGAGCCCACCTTCGAGAGGTCGAGCTCGAGCCGCTCGGAGTAGTCGCAGGCGCCGTCGCCCGGCATGCCGAAGAGGCCCTGCGCCGCGTAGTAGTTGCGGAAGGTGTCGACGTGCTCTCGGCTGCGGCCCGTCGCCAGGAGGTACTTGCAGGTCTCCTCGTCGATCGGGAAGAACCCCATCGTGGCGCCGTACTCGGGGGCCATGTTGGCCACGGTCGCGCGGTCGGTGACGGCGAGCGTCGCCGCGCCCTCGCCGAAGAACTCCACGAACTTGCCCACGACCTTGGCCTTGCGCAGCATCTCGGTGATGACGAGGACGAGGTCCGTCGCGGTCGCTCCCTCGGAAAGCCGGCCCGTCAGGTGCACGCCGACCACGTCGGGCGTCAGGAAGTAGACGGGCTGCCCCAGCATGCCCGCCTCGGCCTCGATCCCGCCCACGCCCCAGCCCACGATGCCGAGCCCGTTGATCATGGTCGTGTGCGAGTCGGTCCCCACCAGAGAATCCGGGTAGTAGATCCCCTCGTTGTCGAAGATCCCCTTCGCCAGGTACTCGAGGTTGACCTGGTGGACGATGCCGATGCCCGGCGGGACGACCTCGAAGCCGCGGAAGGCGCCCATGCCCCACTTGAGGAACTCGTAGCGTGCGCGGTTGCGCCGGAACTCGATGTCCATGTTGACGTGCAGCGCGTCGGGCGTGGACCACTGGTCGACCTGGACGGAGTGGTCCACGACGAGCGCGACCGGGACGAGCGGCTCGATGACCGCCGGGTCGCCCTTCAGCGCCTGGACCGCGGACCGCATGGCCGCCAGGTCCACCAGCAGCGGAACGCCCGTGAAGTCCTGGAGGACGATCCGCGCCACGACGAACGGCACCTCGGCGGTCCGCTCGGCCCGGGGCGTCCAGGCGGCGAGCGCACGGACGTCCTCCTCCTTGACGCGTTGGCCGTCGCAGTTGCGCACCAGCGACTCGAGGACGATCCGCAGGGAGACCGGGAGCCGCGAGAGCGACAGGGAGCCGGGGCCGACCCGCTCCTGAAGCCGGGGGAGGGAGTAGAGGCGGCCGGATCCTCCGCCGCCGAGGGGAAACTCCTGTCGGACGCCGTCGAAAACATTCATCGCGGCAATCGTATTACGGCGCCCGGAAGCGCCGCGGGCCGTCTTAAGGCGGGCCCGGCGCGGCGGGGGCGGCTGATAACATCCCTCCTTTCATGGCGTCGCACGCGCTCGGCTGGCTGGCCCTGTTCTGTTACATCGGCGCGGAGCTCCTCGCGGTGGTCACGCTGGTCGCCCCCAGGCCGGCCTGGCCGCGTCTGACGACCCTCGCCATCGCCGCGGGCCTCGCCCTCCAGTTCGCCGACCTGATGCACCGCGCCCGCGCCCTGGGATCGGTGCCCTACCGCACGCTCGGCGGATCGGTCTCGCTCTTCGGCTGGCTGCTCGGGATCGCCTACCTCGTGCTCCTCGTTCGGCACCGCGAGCGCGCGATGGGGGCGTTCCTGATCCCGATGATCGTCGTCGCGACCGCGGCGGGACTCTTCCTGCCGGAGGCGTCCTCGTCGGGCGCGGCCGCGCCGGGCACCCACGGATCCGTCTTCGCCCTGCACGTGACGCTGGCCATGTTGGCGTATGCCGCCTTCACCTTCTCGTTCGTGCTCTCGATCCTCTACCTCATCCAGGACCGGCAGATCCGGCAGCGGAGCACCGGCCTCCTCTTCTCCCGCCTCCCGGCGCTCGAGGTGATCGGGCGGATGAACCGGACGAGCGTGACGATCGGGCTCGCCGCCCTGGTCGTGTCCCTCGTCCTGGGCGCGGTCTGGGCCGAGGTCGTGTGGACCAGCCTCGCGGACCCGAAGGTCGAGTGGGCGGTCGTGACGCTGGTCGTCTACGGCTTCCTGCTGTGGATGGACCGCCGAGGGTGGGAGGGACCGCGCGTCGCGGTCCTCTCGATCCTGGGCTTCGGGGTGGTCCTCTTCTCGTACACGATCGTGAACCTCTACTTTTCCCGAGTGCACAGCTTCCGATGAGCGATGAGCGTGGAGCGTTGAGCGCCAAGCGATGAACGCCGCGACCGATACTCGCCTGCTCCTCCTGGGGTGGAACTTCCGCACCGGCGCGGTCTCCGTCCGCGACCGGATCGCGTTCTCCGGCGACGAGGTCCGCGAGGCGCTCGAGCGCATCCGCGGCCGCGGGCTGATGAGCGAGGGCGTGATCGTCGCGACGTGCCACCGCAGTGAGATCTACGGCGTGACCGAGGAGTCCGAGGCGGGGCGGGAGCTGACGCGGCTGATCTCCGAGTGGCGCGGCGTCGACTTCGCCGAGGCCGCGCAGTCGAGCTTCTCCCTCGAGGGCCCCGAGGCCGTGCGCCACCTGTTCCGCGTCGCCGCGGGACTCGACTCGATGGCGCTCGGCGAGAGCGAGGTGCTGGGGCAGATCCGCTCCGCCCTTCGTCTCGCGCGCGAGACGGGGACGACGCGGGCCGTGCTGCACCGGCTGTTCGAGAGCGCGGTCGCCGCCGGAAAGCGCGCCCGCACCGAGACCGAGATTGCGCGGCACCCGCTCTCGGTGGCGTCGATCGGATTCGAGCTCGCGACGAAGGTGTTCGGCGAGATGGCGGACCAGACCGTGCTCGTCCTGGGCGCCGGCGAGACGGGGTCGCTCTTCACCCAGCAGGCCGCGGAGGCGGGCGTCCGCGACATCCGCATCGCGAACCGCAGCCCCGAGCGGGCCGCCGACCTCGCCCGCAAGGTCGGCGGGGGCACCGTCGCCTGGGAGACGCTCGAGGATGCGCTCCCCGCCGCGGACCTCGTCGTCGGGGCCACCGCGAGCCCCTCGGCGGTCGTCGGGCGCGACGCGGTCGAGCGCGCCATGCGCGCTCGCCGAGGCAAGCCGATGTTCTTCCTGGACCTCGCCGTGCCGCGAAACGTCGACCCCTCGGTCGCCGAGATCTACAACGTCTACGCCTACGGCATGGACGAGCTGGAGGGCGCCGCCGAGGAGAACCGCCGGCGGCGCATGCGCGAGGTCCCGCGCGTCGAGGCCATTCTCGAGGAGGAGCTGTCGCGCTTCGTCTCCTGGTACGGGAACCTCGCCGTCGTGCCGACGCTGAACGACCTGCAGCGCCGGCTCGCCGAGCTGCGCGACGCCGAGCTCGAGAGGCTGCCGCCCGAGGAGAGGGACCGCTTCCGCCAGTTCGCGGACTCGATCGCGGCGAAGCTGCTCCACCAGCCGATGCGCCGCCTCAAGTCGGAGCCCGACGCCTCGCGCCGACTCGACCGCGTCGAGGCGGTCCGCCACCTCTTCGACCTCGACCGATGAGGCTCCGGCTGGGCGCCCGCGGGAGCGCCCTCTCCCGGGCCCAGGCCGAGCGGGTGGCCGCGTCCCTGTCTCCGGATCACGAAGTCGAGGTCGTCACCGTCAGGACGACGGGGGACCGTCTGTCCGCGTCGGGTCAGCCGATCGGCTGGAAGGGCGACTTCACGCGCGAGCTCGACCAGGCGTTGCTCGAGAGACGCATCGATCTCGCGGTCCACAGTCTGAAGGACGTTCCCTCCGCCATCCCGCCGGGGCTCGTCCTCGCCGCCGTGCCCCGGCGCGAGGACCCCTGCGACGTCCTGCTGTCGCGCGGGCGGCTTCGCTTCGCCGAGCTGCCGCGCGGCGCCCGCGTGGGAACCGCGAGCCCCCGCCGCCGCGCCCAGCTCCTGGCGGCGCGTCCGGACCTGACCGTCGTCGAGGCGCGAGGCAACGTCGACACGCGCATCGCGCGGCTCCGCGAGGGCCGCTGGGACGCGATCGTCCTCGCCCGGGCCGGACTCGCGCGGCTGGGGCGCCTCGAGGAGATCGTCGAGGCCTTCCCGGACGAGCTCCTGCTGCCCGCCGTCGGGCAGGGCGCGCTCGCCATCGTCGCCCGCGAGGACGACGGCGACACGCGCCGGGCGCTCGAGGGCCTCGACCACGAGGAGTCCCACGCCGAGGTCCTCGCGGAGCGCGGGCTCCTCGCCGGGCTCGAGGCGGGCTGCAAGGCGCCCGTGGCGGCGCGGGCCCGCGTCGCGGCGGGGAATCTGACGCTCACGGGCGCGGTTTTTGCGATCGATGGCTCCCGAATGCTGCGCGACACGACGGAGGGTCCGCTCGGGGACGCCGACGCCGGGGGCGACGCCGCCGATCTCGGCCGTGGCCTCGCCCAACGGCTCCTGGCGCGGGGAGCCGCGGCCTTGATCGAGGAGACCGCATGAGCGAGGCGAGCGCCGCCGACGGCCGGGACGGCCCGCGCGTACTGGTCGTTCGGTCCGGCGCCAACCCTTTCGCGCGACTGCCGACGCGCACGGGGCTCGAGATCGTCGAGCGGGTGAGCCACTCGATCGGCCCCCTCCCCGTGCCCTCGACGGTCTTCGACGGCCACGAGGACTACGTCGTCTTCACGAGCCAGGTCACCGTCGAGCGGCTGCTCGGGGGCGCCGACGCCGCCCTCGCTCAGGCGGTGCGCAGGGTAATCGCCGGCGCGAAGCTCGTCGCGGTCGGCCCGGCGACGGAGGGCGCGCTCCGGCGCCACGGACTCTTCCCGGACGTCGTCGCGCGAGGCGGCGCCGAGTCCGTCCTCGAGCGGCTGCCGAAGCGGCTCGACGGGATCCAGGTCCTCCACCCCTGCGCGGAGGACGCGTCTCCGGACCTGGCGGAGGGACTGCACCGGCGCGGCGCGACCGTGACGCGCGTGCCGGTCTACCGGAAGGTGCCGACCCCGCCGGACCCCGAGCTCGCGCGCGAGATCGTGGAGAACCCCTTCCGCGCGTTCTGCGTGACCTCGCCGTCCGCGGCGACCTGGCTCTTTCACAAGCTCCCGGCCGACGCCGCGCGGCGTCTTCGGGAAACGCCCGCCGTCGTGCTCGGCCCCTACACGAGGCGCTATCTGGAATCGCACGGCGTCGAGCACATCGCGGTGACCGACGAGGCGCGGTTCGACGCGGCCGCCAGGTTGCTCGAGGCGCTCGCACAGCAAGTGAGCCCGTAGGGGAGGACCTCGCCCCGCCCGACGCCGGGCGGCAGACGGCAGCTCGAGCGGCAACGCGGCGGCCACGTGCGGTAGATTGCGGCCTCCATGAGCCGCTTCCCCTCGACCCGCCTGCGCCGCCTGCGCCGCACCGCCGCCTCCCGTGCGTTGGTCCGCGAGACGCGGCTCTCGCCGGAGCAGTTCATCGCGCCGCTCTTCGTCCGGAAGGGCCAGGGGCTGCGCGAGCCGATCTCCTCGCTCCCGGGCGTATCGCGGCTGTCTCCGGACGAGGCCGTGGCCGAGGCGCAGGAGCTGCGCGGCCTCGGGGTGCCGGCGGTCCTCCTCTTCGGCCTGCCGGAGCGCAAGGACGACACCGGAAGCGAGGCCTGGGACGACGGCGCCGCCGTTCAGGAGGCCGCCCGGAGGCTCAAGCAGACGATCCCGGACCTCCTCGTCGCCACCGACGTCTGCCTCGACGAGTACACCGCGCACGGGCACTGCGGCGTCATCCGTGACGGCGAGGTCGACAACGACGCGACGCTGCCGCTCCTCGCCCGTGTCGCGGTTTCGCACGCGCGGGCCGGCGCCGACGTCGTCGCCCCCTCGGACATGATGGACGGGAGGGTCGCGGCGATCCGGGCGGCGCTCGACGCGGCCGCGTCGGCTCACGTCGCGATCCTGTCCTACTCGGCCAAGTCGGCGTCGGCGTTCTACGGCCCGTTCCGCGAGGCGGCAGACTCGTCGCCCAAGTTCGGCGACCGCCGCGGCTACCAGATGGACCCCGCCAACCGCCGCGAGGCGATGCGGGAGATCGCGCTCGACCTGGACGAGGGCGCGGATGCCGTGATGGTCAAGCCGGCCCTCGCGTACCTCGACGTGATCCGCGAGGCGCGCCAGCGCTTCGACGCCCCGATCGCGGCGTACAACGTCTCCGGCGAGTACGCGATGGTCAAGGCGGCGGCCGGGCAGGGCTGGATCGACGAGCGCCGCATCGCGCTCGAGATCCTGACCGGAATCGTCCGGGCGGGCGCCGACTTCGTGCTGACCTATCACGCCAAGGACGCCGCGAAGTGGCTTCGCGAAGGCGCGTAGGCTCCGCGAACTCGTCCCGCCTCTTCCGCCGCGCGCGTCAGCTGATGCCCGGCGGCGTGAGCTCCCCGGTGCGCTCCTTCGCCTCGGTCGGCGGCGAGCCGTTCTTCGCGGCGGCGGGGAAGGGCGCGCGCCTCCGCGACGCCGACGGGCGGAGCTACATCGACTACGTCATGTCGTACGGGCCGCACCTCTTCGGCCACGTCCCCGCGTTCGTCCAGCGGGCGCTCCAGCGCGCCGCGCGGAGGGGGACGTCCTTCGGAGCGCCAACGGAGCTCGAGGTCCGGCTCGCCGAGCGCGTCGTCCGCCTCGTGCCCTCGATCGAGGCGATCCGCTTCGTCAGCTCCGGGACCGAGGCCACGATGAGCGCCGTGCGCCTCGCGCGGGCGGCCACGGGACGCAGGCGGATCCTCAAGGTCGAGGGCGGCTACCACGGCCACGCCGACTCGTTCCTGGTCGCCGCGGGCTCCGGTTTCGCGACGCTCGGCATCGCGGGGAGCCCCGGCGTGCCCGACGAGCTCGCGGCGCTGACGACGGTCGTGCCCTACAACGACCTCGCCTCCATCGAGGCCGCCTTTTCACGGTTTCCCGGCGAGGTCGCGGCGCTGATCCTCGAGCCCGTCGCGGCCAACATGGGCCTGGTCCTCCCGGCCGAGGGCTACCTCGCCGGAGCCCGCGCCCTCACGCAGAGGCACGGAGCGCTCCTGATCTTCGACGAGGTCATCTCGGGATTCCGCGTCGGACCGGGAGGCGCTCAGGAGATCTACGGAGTCCGCCCCGACCTGACGACGCTCGGGAAGATCCTCGGCGGCGGCCTCCCCGTCGGCGCGTACGGCGGACGCCGCGACCTGATGGAGCGCGTCGCGCCGAGTGGCCCCGTGTACCAGGCCGGCACGCTCTCGGGCAATCCGCTGGCGATGTCGGCCGGCATCGCCATGCTGCAGGAGATCGCCCGCCGGCCGCCGTACGCCCTGCTCGAGGCGAAGGGGAGCCTGCTCGAGGAGCTGCTGCGCCGGGAGATCGACCGCCTCGATGCGGGCGGCCGGGTCCACCTCGCGCGTCTCGGGTCGCTCCTCACCCTCTTCTTCGCGGCGGGGCCGATGACCGACTTCGCCTCGGTGAAGCGGAGCGACGTCGCGCGCTACGCCCTTTTCTTCCACGCGATGCGCGAGCGAGGCGTCTTCCTGCCTCCGGCGCAGTTCGAGGCCTGGTTCGTCTCGACGGCGCACTCGGACGGCGACCTCCGGAAGACGGCGCGGGCGGCCGGCGAGAGCCTGGAGAAGGCGTTCGCGGGCTGATCCCGGCGGGATCTCTGGTAGCCTCTCGCACACCAATCCATGAGCACCGCTTCCACGGCCGTCGCCGCCCACGCCGCGGGCGATCGCCATCCGCGCGGGCTGTACGTCCTCGCCGCGGCGGAGATGTGGGAGCGCTTCAGCTTCTACACGATGCTCGCGCTCTTCACGCTGTACCTGCAGGACGGCAAAGAAGGGTTCGGGTGGACCGCGGCGGAGGCCACGACGCTTCGCGCGAACTATCTCCTCTTCGTGTTCTTCAGCCCGCTCATCGGAGGATGGCTGGCCGATCGCAAGCTCGGCTATCGCCGCGCGGTCATGATCGGCGCGGGCTTCTTCGTCGCCGGACACATCCTCCTGGCGGTCCGCTCCATTCCCGTCATGTACGCCGCGCTGAGCTGTCTCGTGATCGGCAACGGCTTCTTCAAGCCGAACGTGTCGACGATCGTCGGCAACCTCTACCCGAAGGGGAGCCACCTGCGCGATCGCGCGTACAACATCTTCTACATGTGCTTCAACCTCGGCGCCGCCCTCGGGCCGATCGTGGTCGAGTACGTTCATCGCTACTACGGGTTCCACCCCGCCTTCGCGGTCGCGGCCGGGGGAATGGTCATCTCGATCCTCACGCTGATGGTCTTTCGAAAGTGGATCGAACCCGGCGACCGCTCTCCGAGGGGCCAGGAGGACGTCGAGGACGCCGGTCCGCCGACCGCGATCGACCGCGTGCCGGAGCGGAACCGGGTCTTCGCGCTGATCGTCGTCTACCTCGTGTCGGTCGTCTTCTGGATGATCTTCTTCCAGAACGGATCGACCCTGACCTACTTCGCGAACGACAACACGAACTGGAACTTCTCGGGCATCATCTCCAACGCGATCGAGCCGTTCTTCGTCATCACGCTCTCCCTGCCGCTCGTGTGGGTCTGGAAGGAGCTCGATCGCCGCGGCAAGGAGCCGCCGACGACCCACAAGATGGTGCTGGGGATGTTCCTGATCTCCGCCGCGTTCTACGTCATGTACTTCGCGGGGAAGGCGGGAGGCGACACGGGGAAGGTCTCGCCGTGGTGGCTGGTCGGCTGCTACGCGCTGGTGGGCCTGGCGGAGATCACGCTCTCGCCGATGGCGCTCTCGCTCGTCTCGAAGGTCGCGCCGCGCCGGTACCGCAGCCTCATGATGGGGCTCTGGTTCGTGGCGACCGGAATCGGCGGGAAGCTGACTCAGATCGGCGTGTACTGGACGGAGTGGAGCCACTCGACGTTCTTCGCGGTGCTCGGAACCATGGCGCTCGCGACCGCTCTCCTGCTCGTCCTCCTGCTCAAGCCCCTCAAGCGCGCCATGCCGGGCGTGTAGCGCTCCGCGCTTCGAGTCTCTCCGCCGCCAAACCCCGACCCCAACCGCACGTATAGACCTCCCAACGAAGGAGGACACCGATGCGTGCCCATCGATTCGGAATTCCGATTCTCGCGCTCGCGGCATCCATCGCGCTGAACGGGTGTGCCAAGAAGGAACAGGCGCCCGAGGCGTCCGCCGCTCCGTCCCCGGCCACGAAGCCCCAGGAGTCGGGCAAGATTCCGATCACGACCGCCTCCGAGCCCGCGCGGGCGGAGTACCTGCAGGGCCGCGACCTCCAGGAGAAGCTCAAGGTCACCGACTCGATCGCCCATTTCGCGAAGGCCGCGCAGCTCGACCCCCACTTCGCGCTCGCCGAGCTCAACCTGTCGAACACGGCGCCGACCGGGAAGGAGTTCTTCGACCATCTCCAGAAGGCCGTCGCGCTCGCCGACGGCGCCTCGAACGGCGAACGGCTCCTGATCCAGGCGGCGGATGCCGGCGCCAAGGGCGACGCGGTCAAGCAGAAGGATCTGCTCGAACAGCTCGTCGCGGCGTATCCGAACGACGAGAGGGCGCACTTCACGGCGGGCGCCTACTACTTCGGCCAGCAGGACTACCCGAAGGCGATCGAGCACTACAAGAAGTCGGTCGCGATCAACCCGAGCTACTCGGGTACCTGGAACATCCTGGGCTACGCGTATCGCCAGCTCGGCGACTACGCCAACGCCGAGCAGGCCTTCCGCAAGTACGTCGAGCTCATCCCCGGCGACCCCAACCCCTACGACTCCCTCGCCGAGCTGTATCTGAAGGAGGGGAAGTTCGACGACTCGATCGCGCAATACCGCAAGGCGCTCGAGATCGACCCCAACTTCCTCAATTCGCACATGGGCATCGCGGCGGCGCTCCTCTATTCGGGCAAGCCCGACGATGCGGCCGTCGAGATCCAGAAATTCGGCGACAAGGCGCGCAACGACGGAGAGAAGCGGACGGCGCTCTTCGTCCTCACGGTCATTCACGCCGACTCCGGCAAGCTGGACAAGGCGCTCGCCGACATGGATCAGCAGTACGCGATCGCGCAGAAGGGGAGCGACCCGGCGGGGATGGCGGGGGATCTTCTGGCCAGAGGCAACATCCTCATGGAGCAGGGCAAGTTCGACCAGGCCAGGGCCGCGTACGACCAGGCGCTCAAGACGATCCAGGAGTCGAACCTCTCCGACGAGGTCAAGGGCAACCAGGCGCGCTTCCATCACTTCAACATGACGCGCGTCGCCCTCGGGAAGAGGGACCTCGCGGCGGCGAAGACCGAGGCCGCCGAGTTCCAGAAGCTGGCCGAGTCCTCGCGCAATCCGTTCCAGACGAAGCTGGCCCACACGCTCAACGGGATGGTCGCGCTCGCCGGCAAGGACTGGGACGCGGCCATCGCGGAGCTCCAGCAGGGGAACCTGCAGGACCCCTACAACCTCTATCGCCTCTCGCTCGCGTACCAGGGCAAGGGCGACAAGGCCAAGGCGAAGGAGTTCGCCGCGAAGGCGGCCGACTTCAATGCGCTCCCGGCGCTGAACGCCGCGTTCGTGAGGACCAAGGCGCGGAAGGCCGCGACATCGGCCTAGGGCTTAGGGCTCGTCCGGATTCGGATCGCGATCGCGCGGCTGCCGGCTCGGGCGGCCGCGCGGTATTCGTTGGTGGGCCGTCTGGGACTCGAACCCAGGACCACCGGCTTAAAAGGCCGATGCTCTAACCAGCTGAGCTAACGGCCCGCGCGTTAGCAACTAAAAGCGATAGTAGCGTTTTCGCGGTCGTCACGATCGGCCTGCGAGCCGCAAAAGTGACCGGTTCGTGACCGGTTCGATGGCCTCGCGCTGGATAACGTCCGCACCGTCAGAGGCGGTAAGGCGACGCCACGCGGCGCAGTACGGCTCAACGACGATATTACGGCGGCAGGACCGGTGACACTTGGCCCGGAAACAGCCACCCGATCGCCGCTGAGATCAGCGCGCCAAGGGAAGTACGCGCGGCGGGATCCAACGCCAAGAGAACAGCCGTCTGCATCATGGTGCCGATGAGGTTCGACGTCCATTCCTTGCGAGTCAGCCGCTTTGACGATTCGATCAGGTCGCCGATTTGCTGCTTCACGAATTCGTGACGCTGCGCGGCAAGTTCCTGGTCGTTCACGCCTTCGACTGCCAGATTGAGGAGCTTTCTCTCGACCCGGTCAAGGCTGCGAAGGAGCCGCTGCCGTTCGTCTTCGGTGAACGGCCGATCGGCTTCTTCGGGAGAGAAGGTTGACGTAAGGAGACCCTTCTCTATTGGTAATGGGTCACTCCATACGTCCGGCTGCTCGACTTCGAACCGCAGCGCGTTGACCCAATCGGCTACGTTGGCAAGTTGCGTGTCCCAGCCAAAGTACGACGCCGATGGCCTGCGACGGACTACCCGTTCTCCGACGCCGGGCGAGAACAGGCAGGCGCCTTTTTCGTCCTCGAAGCGGAAGAAGAAGTCTGTGCCTTTGTAGTTCACTTGAGCTACTCCGCGGGCGCGATCTCTTCCGTGGGTCACCTGCGTAACCGTGGGAGGAATCTCGGCGGTCGACCACTCAAAGTCGTCACGCCGAAAACCCGCGCGTTCGATGATCCTGAAAACATCGACGAGCTGTCCTCTGAGGAGAAGGTCTGTCGGCGGCAAGGCCGAAAAAGGATAGCAGCCCCTTAGACCGCGCGCGCCGTCTTGCCACCCGTGATCGGATCGTGACCGGTTGGTGCGGCCGTCGAATTCGATCGCTTCTCGAACGCCTCGCGCTGCGGCTGCGGGCAGGTCAGCCATTCTCCCGTCGCGTTCGAGGATATGCCTCGCTAAGAGTGTCGGCTAAAGCCGCTTGGAGCAGCAGACCGAGGTTCCGCGTGATATTGCTGACGGAGGTGGGAGGAAGACGCCAGTGCTAATAGAGATCTATTCTTGGAGACAAGAGCCAGATTCGCCCGGAAAGACCTTCACCGTTCGGGCGGATTCCTTCAAGGTCATCAGAGGTGAACCAAAGACCTGGGATTCAAGCACCTACAAACCTCATCTGGAGATCACGGCGCATCAGCCCGATTCCTTGAGTCCGGATCGCCGGTATGCTCACCTCGGTACGATCAAGCTTTGGGAAGCCGACGTCCTCAAAATCGTAAGGGCTGCACGTCTCCACGGGTTACTCCGAATCGACCCGCGCCTAACCGGACCTCGCAAACCCAAGCCGAAAGCAAAGTGAAAGGGCGGAGTCAAGGCCTGACGAACGCATCGGGATTCCAGCGTCCTTCGTCGTCGTAGATAAGGCATTTCTTCCATCCGGCGGCCTGATAAAGGGCATCGAAAGCAGGTCGAAGGGTCTCGTTGGTGAAGGCAGAGAATTCGGGCAACAGCACGTCAGGCAGCAGGAGGTCGCCCTCGTCTACTTCGTTTGCGATGTACCGGGTCGGCCCGTGTGAAGCGATTACGAAATCCTTAACCCCAAGAAGACTGACAAACAAGTCTATTGGAGGCGCGACACCCAAAGCTTTTTGTTCCTTCAGGAACCTTTCGATAGCCTCGTTTATCCGCTTGCAGAATGCCAGACCGGGAACAGTTCGATCCTGGTAATACCCAAGAAGATACGTGTCTACAATCTCGATAGCTCCGCTTCGGAACACTTGAACGTAGCCCTTACCCTGAGCAGAGGTGACTGCGTACCCCTGAGAATTAAAGCGCGGGTGTGCGTTGGCTGGATCGAGGGGGGCTAGCTCAGCTGTTCTTTTTTCTAGTGGGCTTAGGTCAACGGTCAATGGCCATTGCGGGATGAGATGCATCACCAGTTTGGGCGATGCGCTGAGATTTATCGGCGTATCACCCGCTAACACGCGGGCCAATCGACCGTCCCGAAAGGACCGAACCCGGTCATCTGCGATTAGCGACTGCCGGAAGGCATCGCGAACCTCACCGGGGTCCAGTGGATATTTTCCAGTGCTGGTTCTCGAGTAGAAGCGAGTTGATTTCCTCACCTTCACAACGTGCGGAGCCAGCCAACTGCGGCGAATGCGAATAACCAGCACAGGTCCTTCCGAAAAGCCCTCGATCGGATCGATCTCGAAGCTGGGAATCCTCGGGTGAATGCCGCTTCGGATTACGTCTTCCATCCACAGCCGCTCTGTGTCGGGATTCAGGTTGGCGATGCCGGTCGCTTCGTCAGGTCCGCCGGTCGTCTTGCCCGCGTCGTCGCGTTTGGCTCTTACGCCGTAGATCAAGAAGCCACCTACTGCGTTCGCGAACGATGAGACATCGCCGAGGAACTCCTCTTTTGCCTCGTCATTTCGGGCCGGCAACTCGGCCTTGTAATCTAGAGTGCGCCGCTCAATCTCCTCGCGTTTGATGAGTTCATCGACATCCGCTTTGGTTCTTACGGAATCCGGAAATGACATGGCCACACCTCCCGCTATGCCCAGATCGCCCTTGCGGTGACCTGATGCTAGGAGACTGCAGGGGAGCCAAACAAGCGATCACGGTCGGGGTTGTCTGCCGGAACCCGGAACCGCCGGGGACGACTGGCGAGTTTTCCCAGGGCGCGCTTGCCTACTACTTGTCGGGAGGAAATCATGCCCGTTGGGCTAGAGCCACGAAACAACCCGCGTGGGCCTGTCCAACAGCCGAGGAGGGTTAGCCTTTACGCCATGACGACGGATGCTTGGGTTACCGCTGAGTACCGCGACCTAGCCTTCACTTTGGAGATCTGGAGGCAATTATGGATTCGCCCCGGTCATTACTCAACCCAAAGGATCCGCTCGATCGGGAATTCTGGAGGGCGCTCGAACGATGCGGCCTCAAACCGATCAAGATCCGAATGAGAACAGCGAGCCGATTGCCGCCGATTCCCGAGCCCATGAGCGATTCTTCGAAGTAAGGCAGGGACCAAGCACGGATCAGTCAGCGCCGCCCGCACCTGATCGTCTCCTGCTTGAGGTCTTGGGTCGGCCACGACGGGGTGGAGGCGATGCCGACTCTTCGTTTTCACGAAGCACAACACCATTTAGGCGAACGCTGTCTACCTCCTCTATAGGAACCGTGATCCGAGGTCCAAAGCGAGCCACCCTGAGGAAGGCCACGCTCAGCAAGGCGGTAGGCCGTTCGGCTGGAGACGCCCCATTCAACTGCAGCGGCTGAGAGACTCAGATTAGGCAACGGCGCGTCTCTTGGGCCTTGGGAGGGCAACGGCGCGAGAGAGGGCTAGCCAAGCCACTGAGCCGACAGAGGAGAGCATCGGCCTTTTGAGGGCGATGAGGCGCGAAAGACCGGGGTTTTAGGTCGAATGACCCCGGCGAAACGTGGGCGTCGGGGGTCTTGGAGGCGCTCCCTCTCGTTTTCTTGTCGCAAGGTCCGGTCCGGTGGCTCGATCTTCGAAGCTCCCGGCGTCCCCACTTGGGAACCCACGCTTTCTGGCTGCCAGGGCCTCATTTCTGCTACGGCTGGGGCTTCTGGCCCAGATTCATCAACTCTCGTGTTGAAACATGGTGTCAAGTTTCGGCCGTACCGGTCATGTTGCGACTCGCGAAATCGCCGCGCATTCCCCGACCAGAACACCGGGTGTAGACTCCGCGCAAGAAATCCTACGGCCGGACGAAGACGCCTCGCGTCGTCTCCCGTGCCCGCGAATCAGGATCAGGCTTCACGTAGCGGAGGAGGTCGCGCCATGAAATCCGCCAAGGTCTTCTGGGTCACTCTTCTCAGCCTGCTCGTCACGACTGCGGCGGCGCTCGCCCAGCACGCGACGCGAACGCGCCCCGTCCTCGCGGACCGCGGTGGCAGCTCTACTCCACCACAGCTCCCCGATCCCTCAGGGACCTACGCGGGGTCAGTTACCTTCACCGTCGCGGGCCAACAGGGCACCTTCACGCAGACTTGGTACGTGCCGATCAAAACGCGCGCATGCAGCGAGTGCATGCCCGGGCAGTATGCCTTCGGCGGCACCGATTATCAGCTCGTCCAGTACGGTGACGAGGCCGCCCCCGAGCGTGGCTCCGTCTCGGGGGTCATCAACGCGGATGGCACGGCGTTTCTTGAGTTGCGCGCCGCAAACTGCACCTACCTGAGCTTTGGGCTCGGCGGATCGAGCGCGTACCAGTCTGGCACCCTCGGGCCGGCTCCGGGGACCAAGCTAAAGATCGCGAACGGCACACTAACCGGACGTCTTTCCGGCTACGATTGCTTCGGCCAGTTAATCACCGCGGACCTCTCTATCCACAAGCAGTCGAGCAATGTCAGTCAGTGTTCCTATCGCGGCGGTTACTACTTCGGGACGTTCACGAACTCGCTCGGTCAGACTCTATCGGGCGATGTGCTGATCGAGCAGGCCGGCTGCGCGTTCAGCGGGTTCTCCCCGGAGGGTCACGCCGCGATCGACGCCGTGCAGATCAGCTCGTCGAGCGTGAACATCGACGCGTACTTCACGCCGCCCTGTTCCGGGACCGCG
>Ga0070667_100002212_pt1 | contig 17107 bp, 17 predicted proteins | sample KBSS33metaG_FD_64659 | JGI IMG/M metagenome (GOLD analysis project Ga0070667, IMG submission 64659) | Switchgrass rhizosphere microbial communities from Kellogg Biological Station, Michigan, USA - KBS S3-3 metaG | ecosystem: Host-associated > Plants > Roots > Rhizosphere > Soil ... | reverse complement strand
GCGCCAACGCACCGCGGCTGTGGTCGATGATGTGCGGCAAAGTCACCGGGATACTGGCCTGCTTGCCCGAAATGACCGCGCCGTCAGACAGATACGGTCCACCACCCTGGTCCGGCCGGAAGTCCAGGTACTGCTCACCAGCGGCTGACAGGCCCGATACCCGCACCGGCGAGTCTTTCGGGATCCGGGCCGATTTGTCGATGGTGGCGACCGCCTCCACACCGTTACCCGTGAGGTTGACGGCCGATACGCGGCCGATCGGAATACCACGCAAGGTGACGTCCTGATTGGCAAGCAGTCCACCGGATTCGGGCAGCAGGATCCGGATGGCCATGGTGCGGTGGAACGGGTTGAACCGCAGGCCGTCGATGGCGATGTAGGCGAAGGCCACCACCGCAGTGAGCGCCAGGCCAACCAGCGCCAGCAGAACTTTGCGGCTGGCCACCGCCTTGATGACGCGAATCACCACCGCGAGAACAGAATTCAACATGCCGATCATGGCCGATCAGCCCCGTTGACTCGACCGACGATCATGTTCCACTCGTACCGCAGACTCCCGATCATCAGATGCCAGTCGGTGCCGTCAGGTCCGTGTATTCCGGGGTCACCCGCGTAGTTCTTGTCCGGCAGGGCTCCGATCGCGATCTTCTCGACGGACGCACGTCCATGCAGCGCAGTCGAATTCGTGGACTTGACCACGACGCCGATCAGTCGGTTGAACGCGTTCAACGTGATGTTCGGGTCCAACGCGATGTCATTGGAGACCTGCGACAACTTATTGATGTCGGCGATGATGCTGCGAGTGTCGGTGCCCTGCATCGACGGGAACTTCGCCAGCTGCCGGGTGACCCTGGCTACGTTGTCGACCACATCCATGATCCGGGTGGTGTTGTCGGAGATGACGGCCAGTGCCGGTCCACCGGATGACAAGGCCGAGTCGATGCTCTGCTGATGGGCCGCCACCTCGGCAGCCATGTTCGAGGTGCTGCGCATTGTCGCGTCCAACTGCGCCGACCGCGCCGACATCTTGGAAAGGAACTGGTTGGTCTCCGAAATCAACCCGGCCAGTTTCTCCCCGCGGCCACCGACTACCCGGCCGGCCCCGTTGACGTCGGTGGTCAAGGCCCGGACGGCACCACCATTGACCAGCATCGCCAGCGAATTGAGCAGTTCTTCGACCGTCGGCGCCGACGCCGTGTCGGCCAGCGGGATCGTGTCACCACTGTGCAGCACCGCCACACCGTCCGCCTTGTCGCTGGGCGGGCGAATCTGCAGGAACACGTCTCCCAACGGCGTGGCAGCACGCAATTCAGCGGTACTGCCCACCGGCAGCGGCACATCCTTGCGGATCCGCATACCCACCTTGGCGGTGAAGTCATCGGCCTCGATCGACGTGACTTCACCGATGTCCGCGCCGTACAAGCGTACTTTCGCCTTCGACGGCAGATTCAGTGCATCGGTGAATACCGCATTCAACGAGTACGTCGGCCCACCCGAACCCGGGGACGGCAACGGCACGCTGTCCAGGCCGGCGGCACAGCCAGTCATCAGCAGCACGCTGCCGAGCACGCCGGTCCAGCGCGCGCAGCGAAGTACGGAGGCGGGACTGATCATCGCGTCGGCCCTGTCGGTGTCGCGGGTACCGCTGGTGTCGGCTTGGCGCCGGGTTTGGGCGGTTCGCCCTGACCAGACGGACCGATGCCGTTGCCCATCAAGTCCAGCATCGCACCCAAGCCATAATCGGGTCCGTAATCCTGCAATGTGCCTGTCGCACAACCCAGTTGCTTCAGGCCCATGAGATTGCAAATTTCCTTGTTCAGGTTGTTGTTGGCAATCACCTTGTCGGTCAGGAGATGGACGCGGATGCTACCGCCGACCGGGTCCAGCACGTTGTACAAGTTATCGAGCGTCAGTGGCAGCACATCAATGGTTTCCGTCAGCTCACGCTTGTTGTCGGCCAGCGATTTGGTCATCGTGTCCAGGTCGCCGAATGCGCCCTTCAGCTGATCACGGTGCCGATTCAGCAGATCGCTCAGCTGCTGGAGAATCTCGTTCGCCTTTGCGCCGGTACGCCCAGATCCCAGGTTCTGGTCCGCGAGGATGTCGCTGAGCTGGTGCACGTTGGCGCCGAATGTGCGAATGGCCGCGTCGTTGTCGGCGGCCGACTGCGTCAGATCCGAGACACTGCGGATGATCTGCTGAAGGTTCTTCTGTGTCTGCGCACCACCGTCAGGGCCGACCTTGAGCGCCTCGGACAATTTGGTCAGCGTGGACTTGATCTGGTCGCTGTTGCCCGCCGAGATCTGGGAGCCCAGATTCACCAGATCACCCAGCGGCCCGCCACCATTCGCGTCGCCGCGCAAGGCGGTCCCGAGCTTGTCGATCATGGCCAGGGTTCGGTCGAATTCGACGGGGGTCCTGGTGTTCCCCAGTCCGATCAGGTCGCCGTCGCGGAGCTTGGGTCCACCACGGTACGGCGGGGTCAACTCGACGTGTCGGTCGGTGAGGATCGACGCCGACACCGTTGCGGCGACCACGTCGGCCGGGACCGGGACCTTCCGGTCGATGTCCATGGTGACCTCGACGTAGCCACCCTTGTTCTCCACCGTGTCGACCTTGCCGACCTGCATGCCCAGCACGGACACGGCATTGCCGGGATACAGCCCGACGGCGTCCTCGAAGTGTGCCGTCACCCTGATGTCACGGTGCCAGAATCGCGGCACCATGACGGCCGCCGTCGTCACCAACGCCACCACCGCGACAACGGCAACCGCGGCAATTATCAAGGCGCGCTTACTCATTTGCAGTCCTTGAAGTATTCGACGATGTTGAACTGCCGGGCCCGGCCGCTGATCGCGCACATCCAGGAATCCACCATGAGACCACCGGACAGCTGGACGTCCGCGGCATTCCCGCTGCCCAAGATGTTGGCGAAATCGCGCGCCGCAACCGGAGCGTTCTGCAGGATGTTGCGCACCAGCGCATCGTGGTCGGCCATCATCTTGGCGAAGTCGTGCAGGCTGTTGATGAGCGCGTCGAGCTGTGGCTCATCGGCCAGGATCGTGTGTGCCCGATCAGTCAGCAACGTCACTCCGTCGAACAGGCGCTGGACTGCAGCCCGCCGCGTGGTGATCTCGCCGAGAACCTGGTTGCCCTGCAGCACCAGGGCACCCAGGTCGGCCTTCTGCCGGTGCAACAGCGCCGTGATGGTGTCGGCGTTGTTGATCAGCGTGCCCAGCTGATCGCGACGAGACTGGATCACGCCGGCGAGCGAATTCAGGTTGGTCAGCGCCTGCGGCAGCGCGTCGGGCAGGCCCTGCAGGCTGGCACTCATGACTCGCACCGACTCGGCGATCCGGTCGGCGTCGAGCGGAGCCAGGGTGCTGGTCGCGCCCTCCAGCGTCTTCTGCAGGTCATACGGCACTTCAGTGTGACTCAATTTGATTGTGTTGCTTCGCAATTCACCGGGGCCGGCGGGGGCGAGCTCCAGATAGCGAGAGCCCAGAATGGTGGTCAGCTTGATCGCCGCATGCGTCTCGGTACCTAGCCGCACGTTCTTGTCGGCCTTGAAGGTGACCACCACGTGGTCGCCGGCCAAGGCGACGTCCTGTACCTCGCCGACATTGATTCCCGCGATCGTCACCGCGTTTCCCGACTTGATGGCTGCGGCCTGGGCGAACTCGGCGGTGTACTGCTTCCTGCCGAAGTCGAGCACGCTGATCAGCACAACCGTGAGAACCATCACGACGATCACTGTCAGACCGATGACGCCGAGCCAGAACTTGTTGTAATCCTCCAGAACTCGCTGCCGCCCGCCCGGGATGTTCGCCGGGCGGAGCGGGCCGCCGAACAGGCCGCTCATCGGCACACCGCCGTGTGCCACACTTCGTTGCCGTTGCCCGGGGTCGCGGCGATGACGAAATTCTGGAACCACTGCTTCAGGCCGCGCCACAGCGCGAAGTCGACATCGCAGGGGTACGCGTTCAGGTATGTGCCGTCCTGCGTCATTCGGCTCAGCCCCTTCAAGAGCAAGGGCACGTTGGCCATCATGTAGCCGAACCGGGCCTTGCCATCGGTGGTGCTGTACTTCAAGAAACCGGGGTCGCGGGCGATGAACTCCTGCATGTTCGGGGTGATCGCATTGACGATGGTCGACAGCCGATTCACATTCGCGGTAATCGACCCCACGGAAGCGACCAGCTCCTGGCGCCGGGCGTTGAACGACGCCAGCGACGCCGACGTCTGGCTCAGCATGGCCTCCAGATTGGCGCTCTGGTGAGCCAGCGTTGTCATGAGCTTGTCGAGGTTGGCGATCAGATCCCCCAGCGCCGCATCCGGACCCGCGAGGGTCTGCGTCAACACCGAGGCCTGAGTGGTCAGCGTCAGGAGCGATCCCTGGTTGCCCTGGAAAGCCTGGATGATGGCACCCGTCAGGTTGTCCACCTGCTTCGGGTCCAACTCCGTGAACAGCGGCTCGAAACCGTTGAGCATGTACGAGATATCGAAGGACGGGTTGGTCCGACTCTCCGGAATCTGTGCGCCTGCCGGCAGTTTCCGCTTTTCTCCCTCACCCTGGCTGAGGCCGACGTAGCGCTGCCCGATGATGTTCTGGTACGTCACCGAGGCCAGCGTGTTGGTGTAGAGCGTCTGGTTGCTGTGCACCTGGAAGGTGACCCTTGCCCGGTAGTCGGAAGTCAGGTCGATCTTGTCGACGCGGCCCACCCGGACCCCAGCGACCCGGACGTCATCTCCCTCGGCCAGCCCCGAAACATCCTTGAACATGGCCGAGTAAGTCGTGGTCGGCCCGGCGATGTTGCGCTGCAAGGTGGCGAACACCATCCACGTGACGGCGACCGAGAACACCAGGAACAAGGTGAGAAAGACGACGGTGCTGCGTTTCAGTTTCATCGCGGTCCCTCACTGCTCTGCCCGCCTTCAGCGGGGCCTGGCACCGGAGTGACCTGCATGTCTTGCCCACGCGCAACCGGCCCCAGCAACAGTTGCGTGGCGGATGTGGCTGGGCCACCGACGATCTTGCTCAACTGACCCTTCTCAACATCGCTGCCTACCGGTCCGACTGTTCCGCCGAACAACGGCGCAGATTGCTGCTGAACCTGCGCTGGCGCACCGGCTTCCGCGGGCAGCGGTGGCCCCGCGGGCGTGGGCACGGCTTGCGGCCCCGACGCAGGCGCTGCCTGGGGCGCCGGCGGCGCATCGGGGTCCGGCGGCCCGGGAAAGTCGGGCACGATCGGCACCGAGAACCGCGGCGGCGCGGTGTTGGGGTAATTCTCGGGAACCCATGCCGGCGGGGCCATACCCATCGACGCCAACCCTGGCTTGAGGTCAGGTGCCGTCGGCGTTTCCGGCGCAGTTTGGCAGCTTGGCCCCTCCAGCGCTCCGTACCGCGGGCAGTCTGCCCGGGTGTACTGCCGTGACGGATTCATCGAGATGACCGCTTTGACGGTCAACAGGTTGGTCTCCGGGTTCCATGCCTCGTCGTATGCCTTGTTGGCGAGGGCTTGCAGCCGTGTCGAAATACCGTGGAATTCGCCGGCATGGTCCGCGATCACACCCAGCCCCGGCGTCAAGCCGGTGCTGACCTGGATCATCCGGTCGGTCTGATGGTCGAACGCATCACCAAGGTTGCCAGTGGTATTCAATCCGCCGGTCAGGAAATTGGTCAGCTGCGAACGCTTTTCGGCGAACGTCCGCATCGGCCTGACGGAGCTGTCCAGCGCGGCGAACAGATCCGGTGACACGGTGCGCAGACTCTCGGAGGCCGCTTTGAGCGCCGACAACGTCGTCGGACCGGTGTCGTCGGACTTCACCACCGTATTCAGTTGCCGCATCATCTCGTTCACGTCATGCCCAGCGTCGGTGATCTTCTGCCCGCGGCCATGGGTGGCCTCTGAGATGGCCGCGAAGACACCGATGTTGTTGGCATCGGGTGCCTGACCGACGGCCTTTAGCAGCTGCCGCAGCTTGGCCAAAACGTTCTGGAACAGCACCGTGGGCAGGGTCTGATCTTCCATGACGACGTCGCCGCTCCGGATGGGCCGCGCGCCGTTGCCGTTCTGTACGAGCTGCACAGCCGACACCGCGAAGAGGTTGGCCGGCACCACGCGGGCCGTCACGTTGTCGGGGATCTGTGGCGCGAACTGCGGCTGGATGTTGACGTGCACCACGTTCGGCGAACCGTGCTGCGAGGGCGTCACGCCCGACACCATCCCAACAATCACGCCGCGGAACTTGACGTCGGAGCGCTCCGGCAAGCCGTCACCGATGTTGACGAGCTTGAGGTCCACGCGGATGAAATCGTCGAGCTTGCCTTGGGATTTGACCACCATCAGCGTCGCGGCGATGGCGGCGATCACGCCGAAACACAGGCCGATGACGCCCAACTTGCGGTTGCTCGAACCACGCGGGTCGTGATCGAACGAGTTGCCCATCAGCCACCGAACCTTGCGCCGCTGATGACGCCCCACAGCGCCATCGTGAGCAGCATGTTGACGATCATCACCACAGTGACACTGCCGCGCATCGCCCGCCCGGCCGCCACACCGACACCTGCCGGACCACCGGAGGCGAAGTAGCCGTAGTAGCACTGCATGGTCGAGGAGATGAACACGAAGACCACCGCCTTGATGGTCGCGAACAGCACGTCCCGCCCCTCCAGGAACAAGCCGAAATAATGGAGGTAGGTGCCCGTGGACTGACCGGCCACCACACTGACCAGCTGGCACGACAGATACGCCAGTGCAAGTGATGCCAGGAAGAGCGGCACGACGGCGATGATCGAGGCCACCACCCGCGTTGCCACGAGGTAGGCCACCGAGTTGATACCGAGGGTGTCCAGAGCGTCGATCTCATCGTTGATCCGCATGGCACCCAGCTGCGCGGTGAACCGGCAGCCGGCCTGCGCGATGAACGCCATCGCGATCATCGCCGGCGCGAGTTCTCGGGTCGTGGCGAACGACGAGACCAGGCCGGTGGCAGGCCCCAACCCCAACAGGTTCAACGCGTTGTAGCCCTCGATCGCAACCAGCGCCCCGGCCGTTACACCAAGGACCCCAGCCACATTCAGGGTGCCGCCGCCGACCACGATCGAGCCGTTACCCCACGTGATGTCGGACAGCAACCGCAGCAGCTCCTTGCGGTACCGCACCCACATCGTGGGCATGGCCAGCACGACCTTGCCGAAGAACTCGATCATGTGACCGGTACGCCCGGCCGTCTTCAGCAGCCCGCTACCGACGGCGGAGAACGGCCGCAGCAGCTGCGGGGTGAATGTTGAGGGAGCGGCCATGTCAGATCGACGTTTTCGGGAAGATGATCACGTACAGCTGGCTCATGACGACGTTGACGATCATCATCAGCAATACGGACTCCACCACCGCGGCGTTCACCGAGTTGGCCACACCGGCCGGACCACCACGGGTATCCAGCCCCTTATGGCAACTGATAACCGCGACGATGACACCGAAGACGACGGCCTTGACCATCGCCAATGCCAGGTCGCCGACCGTCGAGAACGACGAGAACGTGGCGATGAACGAACCCGGGGTGCCGTTCTGCAGGTAGACGTTGAACATGTAGCTGGCCAGGTAACCCACGAAGCTGGTGACGCCGGTGAGCAGCACACCGATGAGCACCAACGCCACCAGACGCGGCACCACCATCCGCTGGATCGGGGAAACGCCCATCACTTCCATCGCGGCGATCTCCTCACGCATGGTGCGCGATCCGAGGTCGGCGCACACGGCCGAACCGACGGCCGTCGCGAGCAGCAGTGAGGCGACCAGCGGGGCGCCCTGCCGGATGACCACCAGGCCGGTGGCCGCACCCGACAGCGACGACGCGCCGACCTGGCCGGCCAGCAGCGCGAATTGGATCGACAGCGTGACGCTGATCGGGATGGTGACCAGAACCGTTGGGGTGAAAGCGGTTCCGGCCATGAACGCGGCCTGGTTCAGGAACTCGCGCACCTGGAAGCGCCCTTTGATGATGTCGAAGAACAGATACTCCAACGTCCGCAGCCCGAGCACGATCTGACCGCCGGCGGTGCTCAGCGATGCGATCGGATGGTTCTGGAGATACCGCTTGACCCAGTCGATGGCCTCGGCGATGGCGCCCCACTTCGCCACTCCCCCGCGTTGTACCTGGTCGGTCATCGGGCCACCGCTTCCTTGCCGTGTTCCGGCCACTCGGTGGCGATGCCACGGCACACCAGTTCGTTGCTTGCGAGGGTCTGTGCAATCAGCTCTTCGCGGCTCGGCTTCTGCCCGTAGCGCAGGGCGATACCGAACGGGATGGCGCAGATCGTCTGGGCGGTGGCCCGAACGTCGACATCCGCGCGGATGTAGCCCTGGTTGATGCCGTCCCGCAGCATCCCCGCGAGGACGCGGGCGCCGTCATCGAAGAGGCGCTGAAACTCCTCGGTCATCTGCTGGTCGACGCCGGCCGCCTGCACCACGATCAACTGCATCAGGCGCGGCTCGTCGGCCAGTAGTTCGCTATAGGCCATGCCGATGCCCAACAGGTGATCGCGGAACTCGATGATGGACGTCAGCTTCCCCGGCGTCGAGTCACCGATGGCCGCGAGCACCCGGCCGTTTACCTGGCGCACCGCGTGGTCGACGATGTCGCGCTTGTTCTCGAAGTACCGGTAGAACATCGAATGCCCGGAGCCGAGCCGCTTGGCGATGTGACTGATCGAAGTCTGGTGATATCCGCGCTCAGCGAACTCCGCCAACGCCGCTTCGATGACTTCCTCGCGGACCAGCTCAGCGCGTTTCGCACGCTGGCGTTCCGCCATGGTCGCCCGCGCCTCGCCTGTCACGCGGATCACAGTAGCGTATCGATTCCGGTCTGGGACACACTCTTCGCAAAACGGAATGAATTGTCTCGCGAGTAAGTGTCACGCGCCGCAGGTTTGCTGAATGTCGTGCCAGGGGGTTGCCGCAGCACAGTAGGGCGGCTCACCCGGCCACGCGGCTGTTTGGGCATTTTCCTCAAATACCCGCAGCTTCGGCCGGCGCCGTGGTAGGCGGCCGCGCCGCACTATCCTGCCCCCATGGCAATGGATCGGATCACCGTCGAAGTTCGAGACGGCGTCGCCTACGCGACGCTCAACCGGGCGGACAAGATGAACAGCCTGGATCTGCCGATGCTCGAGGCGCTCGCCGCGGTCCCCGGCCAGTTGGCTCGCGACCGTTCGGTGCGGGTCGTCATACTGCGCGGCGACGGCCGCGCGTTCTGTACGGGGCTGGACTTCGCCGGAGCGAAACTGCAGGGGTTGAGCGCCGTGCGCAACTTCGGCAAGTTCCCAGGGCAGAAGACCAACCTGTTCCAGAAGGCGTGCTGGGCGTGGCGCGAGTTGCCGGTTCCGGTGATCGCCGCGTTGCACGGTCACTGCTACGGCGGCGGGCTGCAGGTCGCCTTGGCCGCCGACTTCCGGATTGCCACGCCGGACTGCAAGCTCTCGGTCATGGAGGCCCGGTGGGGCCTGATCCCGGACATGACCGGGTCGGTGACGCTGCGCGAACTCCTGCCGATGGATGTAGCCAAGCGGCTGACCATGACCGCCGAGGTGTTCTCCGGGAGCGAAGCCCTGGGGTATGGACTGGTGACGGAAGTCGCCGACGATCCGGTGGCGGCAGCTGAAGCGTTGGCTGCACAGCTCATCGAACGCTCCCCCGACGCGTTGGCCGCGACCAAGAAACTATTCGACTCGACGTGGACGTCGTCGCCGCGCTCCGCCTTCTGGACCGAATCGCTGTTACAGCTCCGGCTCCTTCGCGGCCGCAATCACCGATTGGCGCGCAAGGCCGGACGCGATGGCACTCCGGTTTGGGCACCGAGGTCGGTGGACTGAAGGCCGGACTTCGCGCCCGGCTTTGACTTGGGCGGCAGGACCTTCGTCAGGCCTTTCGCCAGCCCGGACAGTGGGTTGGCGAAAGATACGGGCGGCTGAGGCGGCGTCGTCGGCCCCGCCTTCCTCGGCTTCTTCGGTGGCGTCTGCGCGGCGTCGACCGCCGGTGTGGTGATGGCGGACTTGGTCACGGCGGACGTGGTGACGGGCTTCGTCGCCGCCAGCGGCGCAAAGGCGCCCGGCTGCATGGCCGCGGCGCGCACCTTGTTGACCTCGGTGACGATGGTGTTCGCGATGACGGTGCCCGCCGCGGTCACCACGCCGACAGCGGTCTGGACTCCCGCCATGGCCGCGGTCACCGGATTACCGCTCTTCGCCAGTTCCTGGGCGACGGCGTCGGGCACATGAAACGCGCCGGCGAGGAAGTCGTTGAAGGCCGGGAAGATAACGGCGCCAACCACATTGATGGCGCCGATCACCGCCACCTGCAACACACCGTGCGGCATGACGGTCGGCGCGGGGTTCGGGACGACGGGCGCGTTGAGGGCATCGAAGGTCTGCTGACGGAATTGCTGGAACGCGTCGAGGACCGCTGCGGGGCCGCCCAGAAACGCGGGGGGAATGTTCATGAGGCCGACGACGCCGACCTCGAAGGCGTTCAACGCGCGCTGCGCGGGAATGGCCGCGTCCGCCTCGATCGCCTTGTCCATGGCTGCAGCGGTCGGCCCCGTCATCGACGAGGCGGCCATGCCGAGCGCCTTGAGCGGACCGTTCGCCGGCAGTGCCGCGAGGAACACCCCGGGCTCCTGCAGCGTGGTCGTGATGCCCGTCGTGACGGTCTGCGCCAGCAGCGGGCAGATGATCGAGCAGTAGATCCCCTGGTTCTTCACAAAACTGGTGATCAACCCGCCCGGTGGAACCGTTGCGGCCAACCGGATTTCCCGCGACACCGTGGGCGGCGCCGGATGTTCCGCAGGCGGCGTCGTCGGCGCCAGCGGTGCGACGACTGCCAAGGCAACGGCAGCCGCGGCGAGGTCGGTGGGTAGGCGTGCCGAAAGTTGCATCGTGATCCCCTCACACAGCGGTTGTGGGTACCACGAGCCACCGAACCATTCGGTTCAATCGGTGCGCGGATCAATCTGCGCGGCCAGCGCACCGAGGCCGATGAGGAGGCTGCGGGTCGGCTGCTGCGCGAGGTCTGCGACCGTCGTGGTGTTGAGCGACGCATAGAACGCCGATTTGGCCTGCGCCAATGCCGAGCGCAGCCGGCATGCCGATTGCAGCGGACAATCCAGCCCGCTGCAATCGACCAGCTCGGTATCGTCGTCGTCCTCCAGCGATCGCACGACGTCCCCGAGCGGGGCTGCTCGGCCGGCCGCGGTCAGGGCCAACCCGCCGCCTCGACCGCGGTCCGCGTCGAGCCATCCGGACGCAGCCAGGTGCGCGCACGCCTTGGTCGCGTGTGTGTACGAAATTTGCATGTCCTCGGCGATTTGGCGCGTCGAAATCCGCCGCCGGCCGTCTTCAGCGGCGAGCCGGATCAAGATCCGCAGCCCGACGTCACTGAAACCGGTAAGTCGCACACGACCAGGCTATTTGAATCGTCATTTCCGATGCAAATAAAACCGATCAGCCCACGAGATGCTTCTTCAGCTCCGTGCGCGCGAGGGCGTTCTTGTGCACCTCGTCGGGCCCGTCGGCGAAGCGCAGGGTGCGGATGCCTGCGTACATGGCCGCGAGCGGGAAGTCCTGGGAGACGCCGCCGGCACCGTGGACCTGGATGGCTTTGTCCAGAATCCACTGCACGGTGAGCGGCGTGGCGATCTTGATGGACTGAATCTCGGTGTGCGCGCCGCGATTTCCGACGGTGTCCATCAACCAGGCGGTCTTGAGCACCAGCAGCCGCAGTTGTTCGACGCGAACGCGCGACTCGGCGATCCAGTCGCGGATCACACCCTGTTCGGCCAGCGGCTTGCCGAACGCGACCCGGCTGGCGGCCCGCTGGCACATCATCTCGATGGCGCGCTCCGCGACGCCGATCGCGCGCATGCAGTGGTGGATACGGCCCGGCCCGAGGCGGGCCTGGGCGATCGCGAATCCGCCACCTTCTTCGCCGATCAAGTTCGACACCGGGACCCGCACATCGGTGAAGCGCAGCTCGGCGTGCCCACCGTGGTCGTTGTCGTCATAGCCGAACACCTCCATGCCGCGCAGCACCTCGAGCCCAGGTGTGTCCCGGGGAACCAGGATCTGCGACTGCTGGCGATGACGTTCCGAACCCGGGTCGGTCTTGCCCATGACGATGAAGACGGCGCAGTTGGGATTCATCGCTCCGGTGATCCACCACTTGCGGCCGTTGATCACGTACTCGTCGCCGTCGCGGACGATGGACAGCTCGACGTTGGTGGCGTCGGAGCTGGCCACGTCGGGCTCGGTCATGGCGAACGCCGATCGAATCTCGCCGTCCAGCAACGGTTCCAGCCACCTGCGCTGCTGTTCCTCAGTGCCGAACTCGTTGAGAACCTCCATGTTCCCGGTATCCGGGGCAGCGCAGTTGAACACTGCGGGCGCCAATTGAATACTGCGGCCCGTGATTTCGGCCAGCGGCGCGTACTGCAGGTTGGTCAGACCCGCGCCTTTCTGCCCGGGCAGGAACAGATTCCACAAGCCGCGCCGGCGCGCTTCGGCGCGCAGCTCGACCAGCACAGGTACGCTGTCCCAGGCCCATCGGTTGCCCAGGGCAGCAAGCTGCTCGTGGAACGTCTTCTCGGCGGGATAGACGTGACTGTCCATGAACGCCGTGAGTTGGTCGACCATTTCTTTGGTCTTGGCGTCGTAGGCGAATTCCATATCAGCGCTCCTTGAGTGCGTTGAGTCCGGCGTCCAGCAGGAAGTGCACCGCGTCGCCGGCGAACGAGAACCCGTCGCCGACGGTCTGCCCATTGACATAGCGATAGTGGATGCCTTCGAAGATGCCGGCCATCTTGAAGAAGGCCAAGCCCAGGTAGAAGCCGAAATCACCGATGCTGCGGTCGATTCCACCGCGGTAACGGTCGATGATCTCCTGCTCGGAGAGAAAGCCGGGCGCTTCGCTGACATCGGAGACCTCTCCGGTACCCGATGCGGCCAACCGTCCGTACGCCACCATCAAGGCAAGGTCGGTGAGCGAGTCGCCGATGGTGGCCAGCTCCCAGTCGATCACGGCCGCGGGCCGGTCCTCGGAGTCGAAGAGCACGTTGTCCAGCCGGTAGTCGCCGTGCACGATGCCCGGTGCCGAGTCGGCCGGAACCCGTTGCGACAGTGTCTGATAGAGCTGCTCCATGACCGGCAGGTCTCGGGTGCGAGCAGCGAGGAACTGCTTGTGCCACCGACCGACCTGGCGACCGAGGAAGCCGTCGGGCCGACCGAACTCCGCGAGCCCCACCGACGCGGGATCCACGGAATGCACCGCGATCAGGGTGTCGACGAGCCGCTCCGAAATACGGCGCGTGCGCTCAATTCCCAGCGCCGTCAGCTCGGCGGCGTGCCGGTAGGGCGTGCCGTCGATATCGGCCATCACATAGAAGGGGGCGCCGAGCACCGATGCGTCATCGCAGAAGCCGTACATGGCAGGCACCGGCACCGCGGTGGGCGCGAGCGCCGACATCATCCGGTATTCGCGACTCATGTCGTGCGCGGTGGCGAGCAATTCGCCCACCGGAGGACGTCGGACGATCCACGACGAATCACCATCCGTCACACGGTAAGTCAGGTTCGACTTGCCACCGGCGATCAATGTCGCCGACAACGCGGCGCCGGCACCGGGCACCGCGGACGGCAGCCAGGCCCCCAGCTTCGCCAAATCCAGCCCGGGCAATGCGAGATGCGTGTCTGCGGCCATCAGACGCCGCCGCCCAGGAGTACGCCACCGTCGATCGTCAGCGTCTGACCGGTCATCCAGCCGGCATCGTCCGACAGCAGGAACGCCACGACCGAACCGATATCTTCCGGCACGCCAAGACGTTTCAGCGGGTAGTTCGCGCTGACCTCTTCTTCGCGGCCTTCGTACAGCGCGGTCGCGAACCGGGTCTTGACCACTGCCGGGGCGACGGCGTTGACGCGGATGTTCGGGCCCAGCTCGACGGCCAGCTCCTCGGTGAGATGAATGACTGCGGCCTTCGAGACGCCATAGAACGCGATGCCTGGGGCGGGACGCAGCCCGGCGACGGACGCGACGTTGACGATCGCTCCCCCGTGTTCGGCCTGCCAGGCCCGATTCACCTTTTGTACCCACGACAGTGCCGACAGCACATTGACTTCGAGAATCTTGTGTGCGGCGTCCATGTCGATGTCCATGAGCGGTCCGTACACCGGGTTGATGCCGGTGTTGTTCACGAAAAAGTCAACGGTCCCAAAAGTTTCCAGGGCCTCGGCCACCACCGCGTCCTGATGTTCGGTGTCATCGCCGCGGCCGGCCACGGCGAGTGCGACGCCCGGTCCGCCAAGAGCCTCGACGGCAGCGTCGAGCGCTTCCTGCTTTCGGGCGGTGATCACCACCTTGGCACCGTCGTCGACCAAACGCCGGGCGATGGCGAATCCGATACCACGACTGGCACCGGTGACGATCGCGGTCTTTCCTTCGAATCGCGTGCTCATGTCAACTTCCTTGTGCGGTTGGCGGTACACGGCCCCACCACGTGGGACACATAGTCGAAGTGTGCCACACTGGCACACAGCCGTGCAATGTCCCATAATGGGTGGATGTCCGGTGCAGAAGCGACCAACCACTCCCCGCGCCTGGGAACGGCCTTGAGCCGCCAGGCCGCGGTCGACGCGGCGACCCGGCTCTATCTGGCGGGCGAGCCGGTCGACATGTCAGCGCTGGCCACTGAGCTCGGGATCGGCCGATCAACCCTCTACCGACTCGTCGGCAATCGAGAAGACCTGCTCGCGACCGTACTCGCCGAGGCCACCGAGCGCACCTTCCGGCGTACTGTGGCGGACATGGCCGCCGAGGCCGGGCCCGACGCCGAACCGCCCGGCGGCACCGAGTACATCCTGAACGTCATGGACCGCTTTCTGAATGCGGTCGTCGATGCGAAACCGCTGCAGGCAGTGTCGCACCGCGAGCCACTGCTGATCGTGCGGCTCATGCTGCTGCCCGGACTCGTGGAGCAGACCGCAGGACGGCTGGTCGGCGAACTCCTCGACACCGAGGTGGCCGCCGGCAGGATGGAATTGCCGCTACCCACCGCCACTTTCGGCCTGGCGCTCATTCGCATGTGCGACGCGCATCTCTATGCGCCACTCCTCGGCGGCGGAGCACCCGAGATCGGTACTGCGCTCGACCTGGTGGCCGCGCTCCTCGGTCACAGCCGACCCCATGATGGCTGAATCCTGTTGCGACAGTTAACCCGAAGCTGAGGCAGCCAGGTTGTCCGCCACTTCGGCCTCCCAGCTCTCGATGGAGTGCGCGGTGTCGATCTCGAACTCGAAGCGGTCCGTCATATCCGGCGTAACATCCTCGACGTCGACATAGAACTGCTCGTACCAACGGCGCTGCTGGTACACCGGGCCGTCTTCTTCGGTGAGCAGCGGGTTGTCGATCCGGGCTTTGTGCTTCCAGATTTCGACGTCCTGCTCGAAGCCGGTCTGCACACCGTCGATGAAAGTCCTTGCCAGTTCGGCATTTTCCTCCTCGGCCAGGCCCGGGAGCTTCTTGACGATGGCGCCGTACTGCAGCACGAACGAATTCGGGCTCACCGGATAGTGCGAGTTGATCAGGATGGTGTCGACGGTCATCCCGTTGGCCACACTGCGGAGCCGGTCGATCATGTACGACGGCCCGAAATACGAAGCCTCCGAATACAAAATGGACGTCGGTTCACGGAAGGTGCTGACGACCATGTCATCCCGGGGCGTCGAATCCATGACCTGGGTGGCGATATGACCTTCGAAGATGTTCTTGAAGTTCCGGGGAAATGCGTAGTGCACGTAGAAGAAATGCGCCATATCGACGTTGTTGTCGACGATCTCGCGGCAGTGCGAGCCTTCGATCAACTGAACGTTCCAGGTCCACTCGGTCCAGGCGTCCGAGCCGTATCCCTCAATCTCCGGGATGTCGACCTCCGGCGGCGGAGCGTTGCCCTGCGGGTCGTTCCAGACGAACAGTTGTCCGTTGCGTTCGAGTGTCAGCCACGCGCGCGTGCGCGCCAGCCGCGGCGTCCACTTGGCATAGGGCACCAACGTGCACTTGCCGTCGCCGCCCCAGCGCCAGTCGTGGAACGGGCACGCGATCGAGTCACCCTTGACGCTGCCGTACGCGAGGTTCCCGCCCATGTGCCGGCAGTACGCGTCGAGCACGTTGAGCCGGCCCTGACTGTCGGCGAAGACCACCAGCGACGTGCCGAACGCGTCGATCTGATGGGGCACACCGTCATTGAAGTCGCGGCTCAGGCCGAGACAGTGCCAGCCGCGGGCGAACCTGGTCGGGTTCTCACCCGCCTCGATCTGCCGGATTTCCGTCAACTCCTGATCAGTGGCCGACATGCGCTCCTCCATCGTTGATTTCACCGGGGCTGAACCAGTGCCGGCATCGGCGCGGTGAGCAGGCCGACGATCATCGCGACGATGTTGTCCCTCGCCTCAGCTTCACTCAGGGCACCGCGGACCGCTTCGCGATGTTCGTCCACCTGACGTTCGTGGTCGGCGAGCAGGGTGTACATGACCGAGGCCATCGCCGCCATGCGTTGGCGCCGAAGCGCATCCGGTAGATAGTCGAGCGCCCGCAGCAGCCGGGTGGTGAGAATTCGGGTGGCCGGCCACTGCTCCGACGTGAGCGTGAGCTCAGCCATGACAGGGTGATTACGGACGCGTTCGAGAAAACGAGCGTAGTGGCTCGACCCGTCGGAGTACGGAGTGTCGAACAGCGGCTCGACCAGGATCGTCACCAGTGCCGTGATGCTGCCGTCGGGCTCCCCGGCACTTTCGTGCTCGGCCAACAGCGCCAGTCGCGCTTGCTCCAGCGGCACTTGCCGATGACCAATGATGGCCTTGATCAAGCCGTCTCGCGATCCGAAGTGGTAGTGGACAGCCGAATTGTTCCGCTGCCCGGCCGCCACCGCGACATCGCGCAGCGAGACGTCCGGGCCGGACTCGGCGATCAGGCGTTCGCCCGCCAGGAGTAGCTGCGTACGTGCCTCGGGCCGACTCACGGGCCTGAGTTTAGCCCGCACACTTCAGAATGCAATCACTGGC
>Ga0070667_100002210_pt1 | contig 17116 bp, 12 predicted proteins | sample KBSS33metaG_FD_64659 | JGI IMG/M metagenome (GOLD analysis project Ga0070667, IMG submission 64659) | Switchgrass rhizosphere microbial communities from Kellogg Biological Station, Michigan, USA - KBS S3-3 metaG | ecosystem: Host-associated > Plants > Roots > Rhizosphere > Soil ... | reverse complement strand
TCAACGCCGTCGTGCCGCAGCTGAAGAAGCAGATCGGCGAGCTCGACCTGCGCACCGGCGAGGGCGTGATCGACCCGGGCGACTTCACGGTCGACGAGAAGAGCCACCAGGTCTTCCTGACCGAAGACGGGCACGAGAACGCCGAGCGCATCCTCGGCGAAGCCGGGCTGCTGGCCGAGGGCGCATCGCTGTACGACCCGGCCAACATCACGCTGATGCACCACGTGTACGCCGCGTTGCGCGCCAAGCACCTGTACAACCGCGACCAGCACTACGTGGTGCAGGACGGCGAGGTCATCATCGTCGACGAGTTCACCGGGCGCCTGATGACGGGCCGGCGCTGGAGCGACGGCCTGCACCAGGCGGTCGAGGCGAAGGAGGGCGTGCAGATCCAGAGCGAGAACCAGACGCTCGCGTCGATCACGTTCCAGAACTACTTCCGCATGTACGGCAAGCTCTCGGGCATGACCGGCACGGCCGACACCGAGGCCTACGAATTCCAGGAGATCTACGGCCTCGAGACCGTCGTGATCCCGCCGAACAAGCCGACCATCCGCAAGGACGAGCTCGACCTGGTCTACAAGACCAGCCGCGAAAAGTTCGAGGCCGTGATCCAGGACATCCGCGACTGCCACGAGCGCGGCCAGCCGGTGCTGGTGGGCACGACCTCGATCGAGAACTCCGAGCTGATCTCCGGCCTGCTGCAGAAGGCGAAGCTGCCGCACAACGTGCTCAACGCGAAGCAGCACGCGCGCGAGGCCGAGATCGTCGCGCAGGCCGGGCGGCCCGGCGTGATCACGATCGCCACCAACATGGCCGGCCGCGGCACCGACATCGTGCTCGGCGGCAATGTCGAGAACCAGATCAAGGCCTTCGAGGCCGACCCGGCGGTCACCGAGACCGACCGGGCGGCCTACGCGAAGAAGCTGAACGACGAGTGGCAAGGCCTGCACGACAGCGTCAAGGCCCAGGGCGGCCTGCGCATCATCGCCACCGAACGGCACGAGTCGCGCCGCATCGACAACCAGCTGCGCGGCCGCTCCGGCCGGCAGGGCGACCCGGGCTCGTCGCGCTTCTACCTGTCGCTCGACGACTCGCTGATGCGCATCTTCGCCGGCGACCGCGTGCGCGCGATCATGGAGCGCCTGAAGATGCCCGACGGCGAGGCGATCGAGGCCGGCATCGTCACGCGCAGCATCGAAAGCGCGCAGCGCAAGGTCGAGGCGCGCAACTTCGACGTGCGCAAGCAGCTGCTCGAATACGACGACGTCAGCAACGACCAGCGCAAGGTCATCTACCAGCAGCGCAACGACATCCTCGAGGCGGGCAGCCTCGCGGCGCAGATCGCGAACCTGCGCCAGAGCACCATGAGCGACGTTGTGCGCACCTACGTGCCGGCCGACAGCGTCGAAGAGCAGTGGGACCTGGGTGGCCTCGAGAAGGTGTTGCGCGAGGAGTGGCATGTCGACCTGGCGCTGAAGGCCGAAGTCGAGAAGAGCGCGTCCATCACCGACGAGGAGATCGTCGAGAACGTGACCAGGGCGGCCGACGCGGTGTTCGACGAGAAGGTACAGCGCGTCGGGCTCGAGCAGTTCACGCCCTTCATGCGCATGATCCTGCTGCAGTCGATCGACTCGCACTGGCGCGAGCACCTCGCCGCGCTCGACTACCTGCGCCAGGGCATCCACCTGCGCGGCTATGCGCAGAAGAACCCGAAGCAGGAGTACAAGCGCGAGGCCTTCGAGCTGTTCTCGCAATTGCTCGACGTGGTCAAGATGGACGTGACGCGCGTGCTGATGACCGTGCGCATCCAGTCGCAGGAAGAGGTCGCACAGGCGGCCGAGGCGATCGAGGAGCGCGCCGAGCGCATCAGCAACGTCACCTACACGCACCCGAACGAGGACGGCAGCGTGTCGTCGGACGGCCGCGAAGGGGCCGACCTCGCCACGCTCGCGGCGGCGGTGCCCAAGGTCGGGCGCAACGACCCGTGCCCGTGCGGCAGCGGCAAGAAGTACAAGCAGTGCCACGGCCGTCTGGCCTGAGCCGCTGGCGCGACGCCGCGACAGCTGCATCGTCGATGGTGCACGGCTCCTCCTCGACGCCGGCATCGCAGGCTATGCTCTGCGTTCGATGAGCACCGATCCGATCACCGATGTGGCCGTGCAGCGCGAGCTGCTGCGGCTCTCGCTGCACAACTCGTCGCGCAGTGTGCCGTTGCAACTGGTCGCGGTGGCCGTGCTGGCCGGACTCGGCTACTTTGCGGGCCGCTATGTTGCGGTCGGCGCAACCGTCGTGCTGGGCCTGGCAGTCGGCCTGTGGCGGGTGCTGATCACGCGCCGCTACAGCGACGTCGACACGCTGTTCGAGCCGGGACTGGCGCAGGCCACCCGGCAGCTCGAGTGGAACTCGGCGATGGCCGGGCTGATGTGGGTCGTCGGGTCCTTCGGCATCTACGCGCACCTCGAGGGACCGTCGGCCACCGCGTACGTCGTGTTCGCGGCCGGGTCGATCTCGACCGCGGCGTTCTTCATGTCGCTGGTCGGCCGCTCGTTCCTGTGGCTGGCGGTGCCGGTGCTGGGCAGCGTCTTCCTGGCCACGCTGATCGGCGAATCGGTGCGCTCAGTGCCGCTGGCGGTGATGGTGGCGCTGTATGGCGTGACGATGGTGCGCGCCGCCCGCCAGTTCAGCGACACGACGGTGCGCGCGGTGCGCCACGCGCTCGAGGCCGATGCCGCGACCGCCTCGCTGCAGCTCGCCAAGGAGGCGGCCGAGGGGGCCAACCTGGCGAAGTCGCAGTTCCTCGCGACCATGAGTCACGAGATCCGCACGCCCATGAACGGCGTGATGGGCTCGCTCGAACTGCTGCGCCGCTCGCCGCTGAACCCGGATCAGCGCCGGTTGGTGCGCACCGCGTCGTCGTCGAGCGCGTCGCTGATGAGCATCCTGAACGACGTGCTCGACCATTCGAAGATCGAGGCCGGCAAGCTGAACCTGGTCGAGACGCCGATGTCGCTGCACGCGATGGTGCTGTCGGTCATCGCGCTGTTCCGGGGCAATGCCGATGCGAAGGGCCTGGCGCTGAACGTCGACGTCGAGACCGACGTCGAGGACTGGGTCTTCGCCGATGCGCAGCGCCTGAAGCAGGTCGTGCTGAACCTGGTGGGCAATGCGATCAAGTTCACCGAACGTGGCGAGGTGCTGCTGCGGCTGTCACCGGCGCCACCGTCGGGCAAGCTGGTCGGCGTCACGTTCGAGGTCCGCGACTCGGGCATCGGCATCGCCGCCGATGCCCAGGCCGGCCTGTTCCAGCCCTTTCACCAGGTCGACGGCACGCGCAGCCGCCGCCGTGGCGGTACCGGCCTGGGCCTGGCGATCAGCCAGCGCATCGTCGAGGCGATGGGCGGCAAGATCGAGATCAAGAGCCGGCCGAACGTCGGATCACGCTTTCGCTTCACGCTGCATTTCGAGCGTGACACCTCGTCGGTCCACGCCGCACCAGGGGATTCAGCACTCGGCGCGCTGGACGGGCATTCGAGCCTGATGGGCGTGGTGCTGGTCGTCGAGGACAACGACGTCAACCGCATGATCGCGCGCGAGGTGCTGCAGTCGATCGGCCTGAGCGTCATCGAGGCGACCGACGGCGTGGAAGCGCTCGCGCAACTCGAACGCCACACGATCGACGTGGTGCTGATGGACTGCCAGATGCCGGTCATGGACGGCTACGACGCGACCCGCGAGCTGCGCAAGCGCGAGCAGCGTCTGGGCCTGCCGCGCCTGCCGGTGCTGGCCCTGACCGCCGACGCGTTCGAGGAAGACGCGGTGCGCTCGCGCGAGGCGGGCATGGACGGTCACCTGGCCAAGCCCTACACGCGCGAGCAGCTGCTGGAGCTGCTGCGCAACTGGATCTGAGCTCGCGGGCGCGCGCTTACCCCAGCGCCGACCACTCGGTGATGCCGGTGCGCTCCTCGCCCCAGGCGGTGTCGAGCTCGAGACGCTTGATCTCGTCGACCGCGCCTTCGCGCGTGATGTCGCCGGCCTTGCGGACCTGCGCGCGCGCCAGGCGCTCCATCAGACGCAGGTCGCGGTCGGTCAGCAGCAGCGCCGCCTCGGTCCACTGATCGACGATCGCCATCAGGGTTTCGCGCGTGATCGGTGCGGCCGCGCGGCGCGCCTCCAGCGCCGCCAGCGTGCCGCGCAGGCGCGGGTGCACGCCGTTCAGCACCGCCTCGATCGCTGCATCGCCGTCGCCGTCATCGACTACCACGTCGACGAGGTGGCGGCGGAACAGCTGCTCGGCGGTGTACAGCCGACCTGACAGGATCATCTCGTTGGCGATCGAGAAGCCGGCCTTGCGGATCACGAAATTCCACGCGCCCATGCCGGGGAACAGGTTGAACAGTACTTCGGGGAAGCCGGCCTGCGCGCTGCGCTCGAAGATGACCTTGTGGAAGGGCATCACCGATTCGAGCCCGCCGCCCAGCGTGTCGCCTTGCACCAGCACGGTCGTGTGCACGCCGCGGTTCGAGGCGTTCTCGAGCCACCAGACCAGGTCGACGCAGCGCCGGCCGTACATGCGCAGCGATTCGACGTCGCGGGCCCGGATCAGCAGCACGAACAGCGACAGGTCGCCGCCGAAGTTGAAGACACCGGTCACGTCCGAGGTCAGCACCAGGTGCTTCACCAGCCCGGGGCTGGCCTCGATGTCGTCGAGCACGCGCTGCATCTCGGCCAGCCCGGCCAGGCTGTAGCACTGGATCGGCTTGACGTAGGTGCGCACGCGCAGCGCTTCGAGCTCGGGGTTCCATTCGAGCCGCAGGTACTTGTAAGGCCGGGTCATCAGCCCGGACAGCCGCGCTCTGCTGTCGGAGTTCATACGGCCTCGAAGACCCGGGTGATGTGGTGGAAATTGAGCAGGGTCGATTCGACAATCGCCTCACGCGCCGCGTCGTCGTCGACCGTGTTCAGCAGCTTGCGCAGCGTCACCATGTGGTCCATGTCCATGGTCGCGTGCGAGCTGATGAACGAGACGCCGCGCTCGCCCTGCAGCAGCAGCGACTCGCGGATTGCCGACGCGAAGGTGCCGCCGTAGACCGAGGCGATGACCTCGAGCGCGTACATCATGCCCAGCACCGAACAGGGGTGGCGACGATCGGCGCTCCAGTAGTTGAAGCCGTTGAGCGCCAAGGTGTGGGCCGAGGGCTGGTGCGCCCGCGTCTCGGCGTGGCCCACGCCCACCGCCTCGAGGTCGTTCATGACCCACTGCTCGTGGCCGGACTCCTCGTGCATGTGGTCATAGAGGTAGTAGCGCACCTCGCGCTGTGCGTCGGGCACGCGGCTGGCCGCTGCCGCGCAGACCGGGTTGAAGTGCCACACCACGTGGTACAGCTCGAGCAGCAGCTTGCGGTAGCGCTCGATCGTCATGCCGTGCGCCACCGCATCGAGCACGACCGCATTGGTTTCGAATTCGCGACGCGCTTCATCGGTGCGCATCACCAGATCGGCAAAGAAAGGCAACATTCAGGAATCCCGACAACAGTTCTGATGCATTCGGTCAGCGACCCGATGCATGTTTCGGGCCGACTCTAATGCAGGTCGCCAAGGCTGCAAATAGACAGGCCTTACAGGGTGAGGCATCAATCGACACCGGCGTGGCGATTTCGATGAATGCACAATCGCCCGCCATCGCCGCCGCTTTTCGTGAGATGCCATGCCCGTCAACCTGCAAGCTCCCGATCCGAACAGCCTCCACCCCGTTGCCGGCATCGAGCTCGGCATCGCGATGGCGGGCGTGCGCAAGGCCAACCGGCGCGACCTGACGGTCGTCACGATCGTGCCCGGTTCGACGGTCGCCGGCGTGTTCACCCGCAACCGCTTCTGTGCGGCGCCGGTGCAGCTGTGCCGCAGCCACCTGGCGGCCGGCGCGGGCGCGCGCGCGATCGTCATCAACACCGGCAACGCCAACGCCGGCACCGGGGCCGACGGCCTGGCCCGCGCACGTGCCACCTGCGCCGCGCTGGCCGGGCTGCTGAAGCTCGCACCGGAGCAGGTGCTGCCATTCTCGACCGGCGTGATCATGGAAAGCCTGCCGGTCGAGCGCATCGTTGCCGGCCTGCCCGCCGCGCTTGCCGACCTGCGCGCCGACCACTGGGGCATGGCCGCCGAGGCGATCATGACCACCGACACGCTGCCGAAGGCGGCCTCGGCGCAGTTGCAGATCGGCGGCCGAACCGTCACGATCACCGGCATCAGCAAGGGCGCAGGGATGATCCGCCCGAACATGGCGACGATGCTCGGCTTTGTCGCGACCGACGCGGCGATCGCGCCGGCGCTGGTGCAGGCGCTCGTGAGCGACGCCGCCGACGAGTCCTTCAACCGGATCACGATCGACGGCGACACCTCGACCAACGACTCATTCCTGCTGATCGCCACCGCGCAGGCCGGCAACCCCGAGATCACGCAGTTCGCGTCCGGCGACGGCAAGCGCCTGCGCGATGCGGTCGTCGACGTCGCGCGCCGGCTGGCGCAGGCGATCGTGCGCGATGGCGAAGGGGCGACCAAGTTCATCACGGTGCAAGTCGATGGCGGCGCCAACGACGCCGAATGCCGCCAGGTCGCCTATGCGATCGCGCACTCGCCGCTCGTGAAGACCGCGTTCTTCGCGAGCGACCCGAACCTCGGGCGGATTCTGGCGGCGGTCGGCTATGCCGGGATCGCCGACCTCGACCAGACCACGATCGACCTGTTCCTCGACGAGGTTCATGTCGCGCAGGGCGGCGGGCGCCTGCCCGCGTACCGCGAGGAGGACGGCGCGCGGGTGATGAAGCAGAGCGAGATCACCGTGCGCGTCGACCTGCACCGCGGCGCGGCGTCGACCGTGGTCTGGACCTGTGACCTGAGCTACGACTACGTCAAGATCAACGCCGACTACCGCAGCTGAGCCCGAAGCGGCCGAGCCGGTCTCGGCCCGTCGCGCGTGGATGGAATGCAACGCTGGCACGTGGCACTGCCTTGCCGGCACACCGGCACCGCTGCTACGATGTGCGCTCCACATTGATCGAGACCACGACATGACCCGGCCCCTCCACCTTCAGCACGATCGCAGCGCCTCGCGCGGCGTCGCGTGCGCGGGTGCGGCCTGGATCGACTCCGGCATCGCGCCCGGGCTCGTGGTCGTCGACTCGAATCGACCGTCCCCGGTCGCTGGCCTCGTCGCCGGCTACGCACGCGGGCTGCGCAAGCAGTTCGGCGCTGCGCATTAGTCCTCTCGGCATCCGCTTCTGAACCAGAAGCTTCCGCTGAGAGATCAGCGGAAGAATCGGACAACACCCTGTCTTTCGCTGCAACGGGTCCACCGACCCAACCAGGGCCCCTACCGGGGCCTGCGAAAGAAGAAAACCGAGGTGAAGACCATGAGACAGGTCTTGATGAGATGGCGAACCCGCTGGCGACGCCACTTCGCGTTGCCGGCCACCGACCTGCTGCGCGACGCGACCTACCGGCGCCTGTGGACATCGATCCTGATCAGCTCGTTCGGCGGCCAGGTGACGATGCTGGCGCTGCCGCTGACGGCGGCCGTGCTGCTGCACGCCAGCCCGACGCAGATGGGTCTGCTGACCGCGATGGAAATCGCGCCCTTCGTGCTGTTCTCGCTGCCGGCCGGCGTCTGGCTCGACCGCGTGTGCAAGCTGCCGGTCTACATCGCCGGCGAGACCGTGCTGTCGCTGGTCGTTGCGAGCGTGCCGTTCGCGTGGTGGGTGGGCTGGCTGGCGATGCCGTGGATGTACTTCGCAGCGTTCGCGCTCGGCACGATCGCCACCGTCGCCGGGTCGGCAGCGCAGATCGTGCTGACGCAAGTCGTCGCGCGCGAGCGCCTGGTCGAGGCGCATGCGAAGAACGCGCTGGCGATGTCGGGGTCCGAGGTCGCCGGGCCGGGGCTGGCCGGGGCGCTGATCAAGCTGGTCGGCGCACCGCTGGCGCTGTTGGTGGACGCGGCGTTGCTGCTGGTGTCGGCCGGCATCCTGCGCGGCATCGTCATTCACGAGGAGCGCCGGCCGCGCGCCGACGCGCACTTCCTGCGCGACCTGCGCGCCGGCGTGCGCTTCGTCGTGCAGCACCGCCTGCTGATGGCGCTGGCGATCGCGGTGGGCGTCTGGCAGATGTGCAACAACGCCGCGGTCGTGGTGCAGATCCTGTTTGCGACGCGCACGCTCGGCCTGTCGGAGCAGGCCGTGGGCCTGAGCTACATGGCGATGGGCGCGGGCACGATCATCGCCAGCGTCTTCGGCAGCCGCATCAGTCGACGCATCGGCCCGGGGCCGTGCCTGGTGCTGGGCTTCGCGGTCTGCGGTGCCGGCTGGCTGCTGCTGGCCGCGGCGCCGGCGAACGCGTTCGGCGTGGCCGCGTTCGCGCTGATGCTGATGCTGTTCTCGACCGGCGCGGTGCTGGTGTTCATCAACTTCCTGGCGCTGCGCCAGGCGGTCACGCCGGCGCCGCTGCTGGGGCGGATGACGAGCACGATGCGTTGGCTGATCCTGATCCCGGCCGGCCCGGGCGCGCTGCTCGGCGGCTGGCTCGGCGAGCACCACGGCCTGCGCTCGGCGCTCGCGTTCGCCGGCGTCAGCGCGCTGCTGCTGGCGCTGCTGGCCTGGCGCACGCCGGTGATCCGCAACGTGCGCACGCTGCCGCGACCCGAGCAAGAGCGCGACTGGCTCGGCGCCGAGGCCGACGTGCGCGCTGCGCGGCCCGCGGTCGAATCGATCTGACAACAAGGAGTGCGACGATGGAAGCCCTGCTCGAAGACGTGCCCGACCACCTCGCCACCGAGCGCCTGATCCTGCGCAGCGCGCGCGGCGACGATGCCGCGACGCTCAACGCCGCGGTCAGCGAGTCACTCGACGATCTGCGCGCCTACATGCCGTGGGCGCAGACCACGCCCTCGCTGGCCCAGAGCAACGCCGACTGCCGCCGCCTGCAGGCGAAGTTCCTGCTGCGCGAAGACCTGCCGATGTTCATGTTCGAGCGCGCGGCCGATGGCGGCGAGGGCACGTTCATCGGCGGCACCGGGTTGCACCGGATCGACTGGACCGTGCGCCGCTTCGAGCTCGGCTACTGGTGCCGCACGAGCCACCAGGGCCGCGGCTTCGTCACCGAGGCGGTGCGCGCGCTGACGCGTTTCGCGTTCGAGCGGCTGCAGGCGCGGCGCGTCGAGGTCCGGATGGACGAGACGAACGAGCGCAGCTGGAAGCTCGCGCAGCGCGCCGGCTTCGCGCTCGAAGGCGTGCTGCGCAGCGACTCGCTGAACCCGCAGGGCGAGCCGCGCGACACGCGCGTCTATGCGCTGCTCGCGCCGCCCGGCGCGGCGCCAGCGTCAGTCGTGCACGGCTGAGCCAACGGGCAAGCGCGACGGCGCGAAGTGGTCCACGGCGTCGGTGATGATGCCGTCGATGCCGAGCGCGATCAGGCGCCGCGCCTCGGGCGCGTCGTTGACCGTGTAGGCCAGCGCACGCATGCCGGCGCCATGCAGCTGCGCGATCAGCGCGGCGTCCATGATCCGGTGATTCGTCACCGCGGCGATGCAGCCGAGCGCGCGCGCCTGCTCGAACCAGCCCTCGCGCGGCGAGTCGAGCAACAGCGCGCGCGGCAGCTGCGGCGCGGCGTCGCGCGCGGCCGCCAGCGCCTCGGGCTGGAACGAACTGAGCAGCGGCGACAATGCCTGCCCTGCCCACAGGCGCGCCGCCTCTGTCGCGACGACGCGGCCGGTCTCGGCTTCGGCGCCAGGGGTGGGCTTGATCTCGATGTTCAGCGCGAAGCCGTTGCGCTGGCAATAGGCAGCGATGCCGGCCAGGCTCGGCAACGGCTCACCGGCGAAGCCGCGGCTGTGCCAGCCACCAGCGTCGAGGCGCGAGAGCTCGCTCCAGGCGAGATCGGCGGCGGCGCCGCGGCCGCTGGCGGTGCGTTCGAGCGTGGCGTCGTGCAGCAGGAAGGGCACGCCGTCGGCGCTGAGCTTGACGTCGCATTCGAAGGCGCGGTAGCCGTGCTGCGCGCCGACGCGGAACGCGGCCAGCGTGTTCTCGGGGGCCAGCTTGCCGGCACCCCGGTGCGCGATCCACAGTGGATAGGGCCAGTCGGCCATCGTCAGATCCGTTTCGTCGTCGCCGCGTCGAACCAGTGCAGATGCTCGGGCGTGGTCGTCAGCGTGACCAGGTCGCCGACCTTGGGCGGCGTCAGGGTCGCGTCCAGGCGCACCGTGAACAGCGTCTCGCCGACGCGGCCATAGACCAGCCGTTCGGCACCCAGCATCTCGAGCGCCTCGACCTTCAGCGGCCAGCCGGCCGCGCCGGTCTGGCTCAGTTCGGCATGTTCGGGCCGCAGGCCCAGGATCATCCCGCCGGCGCGCGGCGCGGCGGCCGGCAATGTCAGCGTCTGACCCGCGGCGACGAAGCGCGCGCCGTCGGCCTGGCCGGTGATCAGGTTCATTGGCGGCGAGCCGATGAAGCTCGCGACAAAGGTCGAGGCCGGCCGGTGGTAGACCTCGTCGGGCGTGCCGATCTGCTCCATGCGGCCGGCGTTCATCACGAGCATGCGCTGCGCCAGCGTCATCGCCTCGACCTGGTCGTGCGTGACGAACAGCGACGTGACGCCGAGCTCGGTGTGCAGCTTCTGGATTTCCAGCCGCGTCTGCGCGCGCAGCTTGGCGTCCAAGTTCGACAGCGGCTCGTCGAACAGGAACACCTGTGGCTGGCGCACGATCGCGCGGCCCATCGCGACACGCTGGCGCTGGCCGCCAGACAGCTCGCGCGGCTTGCGCAGCAGGAAGGGGCCGAGCTCGAGGATCTTCGCGGCCTTGTCGACGCGCGTCTTGATCTCGTCCAGCGGCACCTTCGCGATCTTCAGGCCGTAGGCCATGTTGTCGAACACGCTCATGTGCGGGTACAGCGCGTAGTTCTGGAACACCATCGCGATGTCCCGCTCGCTCGGCTCGATGTCGTTGACGACGCGCCCGCCGATCGAGATCGTGCCGCCGGAGATTTCCTCCAGTCCGGCGACCATGCGCAGCAGCGTCGACTTTCCGCAGCCCGACGGCCCAACGATCACGATGAACTCGTGGTCGGCGATCTCGGCACTGACGCCGTGGATCACCTGATTCGCCTTCGGCCCGGTGCCGTAGCGCTTGACGACGTCTTTGAGGGTGATGGATGCCATGGAAGTGCTTCTCGGTTCTATTTTTCCGTATCCACCAGGCCCTTGACGAACCAGCGCTGCATGAAGATCACGACGATCGCCGGCGGGATCATCGCCATGATCGCCGTGGCCATCACGATGTTCCATTCGTTGCCCGAGTCGCCGCCGGCGATCATGCGCTTGATGCCGACGACGACCGGGTACATGTCTTCGCTGGTGGTCGCCAGCAGCGGCCACAGGTACTGGTTCCAGCCGTAGATGAACTGGATCACGAACAGCGCGGCGATCGAGGTCTTGGACAGCGGCAGCAGGATGTCCCAGAAGAAGCGCATCGGCCCGGCGCCATCGATGCGCGCGGCCTCGACCAGCTCTTCGGGCACGGTCAGGAAGAACTGGCGGAACAGGAAGGTCGCGGTGGCCGACGCGATCAGCGGGATCGTCAGCCCGGCATAGCTGTTGAGCAGCCCCAAGTCGGACACCACCTTGTAGGTCGGCAGGATGCGCACCTCGACCGGCAGCATCAGCGTCACGAAGATGGCCCAGAAGAAGAAGCTGCGCAGCGGGAAGCGGAAGTACACGAGCGCGAACGCGGACAGCAGCGACACCGCGATCTTGCCGAACGCGATGACCAGCGCGGTGACGAGACTCACCCACATCATCCGGCCCACCGGTGCGTTCGAGCCGGCGCCACCGCCGTGGCCGGTCAGCGCCGCGCTGTAGTTGTCCCAGAAGTGGCTGCCGGGCAGCAGCGGCATTGGTAACTGCACGATCTCCTGTGACGTGTGGGTCGACGCGACGAACGCGAGGTAGAGCGGGAACGCGACGATCAGCATCCCGAGGATCATCACGGCGTGGGCGAGCAGGCCCATGGTGGCGCGGCGTTCGACCATGTCAGTAGTTCACCTTCTTCTCGACGTAGCGGAACTGCAGCACCGTGAGCGCGACGACGATCAGCATCAGCACCACCGACTGCGCCGCCGAACTGCCGATGTCGCCGCCCTTGACGCCGTCCTGATAGACCTTGTAGACCATGATCACGGTGTCGCGCCCCGGCCCGCCGCTCGTGGTGGCGTCGATGATCGCGAACGTGTCGAAGAACGCGTACACCATGTTGATCACGAGCAGGAAGAAGGTCGTCGGCGTCAGCAGCGGGAACTGGATCGACCAGAAGCGCCGCCACGGCCGCGCACCATCGATCGCCGCGGCCTCGATCAACGACTTCGGGATCGACTGCAGGCCGGCGACGAAGAACAGGAAGTTGTACGAGATCTGCTTCCAGACGGCCGCGGCGACGATCAACGACATCGCGTGCGTCGAGTTCAGCAGGTGGTTCCACTCGAAGCCGAAGAACTTGGCCAGCCCGTAGGCCACGACGCCGATCGACGGCGAGAACATGAACACCCACAGCACACCGGCGACCGCCGGCGCGACCGCGTACGGAACGATCAGCATCGTGCGATAAACCAGCGCGCCCTTGATCACGCGGTCGGCGAACACCGCCAGCATCAGCGACAGCGCGATGCCCAGCACCGCGACAAGGATCGAGAAGATCGCGGTGGTCTTGAACGACTCGAGGTAGGCGGAGTCACCGAACAGCGTCTTGAAATTCTCGAGCCCGGCCCATTCGGTCGACAGGCCGAAGCTGTCCTGCACCTGCATCGACTGCAGCACTGCCTGCGCGGCCGGCCAGAAGAAGAACACCGCGATGATCAGCACCTGCGGCGCCAGCAGCACCCAGGGCAACCAGGCGGAGTTGAAACGAACGCGCTTTTCCATCGGGCTCGGATTCAGTGAAAGAGCCCGACCGCGCCGTTCGGCGGCGGGGTCGGGACAGCACGCAGGAGCGGGATACCCGGTCCGTCAGTTCATTGCGCGGCGGCGGCCTTGCTGGCCTTCTCGAAGCGCTCGAGCTGCTCGTTGCCGCGCTTCATCGCGGCCTCGAGTGCTTCTTTCGGTTCCTTCTTGCCGGCCCAGATCTGCTCGGTCTCCTCGTCGAGGATGGTGCGGATCTGCACGAAGTTGCCCAGGCGGATGCCGCGCGACTTGTCGGTGGTCTTGCGGATCATCTGCGTCACGGCCACGTCGGTGCCTGGCTTGTCCTTGTAGAAGCCCGACTTTTCAGTGAGCTGGTACGCGGCCATCGTGATCGGCAGGTAGCCGGTGCGCTTGTGGCTGGCCGACTGCACCTCGGGGTTGGACAGGTACTTGAAGAACTCGGCCACGCCCTTGTATTCGGCCGGCTTCTTGCCCTGCATCACCCACAGGCTGGCGCCGCCGATCGCAGTGTTCTGCGGGGCACCGGCGACGTCGGGGTAGTAGGGCAGGGCCGACAGGCCGTAGGTGAACTTCGCACCCTTGGCGACATCGGCGTACGAGCCCGACGAGCCGGTGAACATCGCGCACTCGCCCGACACGAACGACGGCACCGCGACGCTGGCGCGGCCCTTGTAGACGAACAGCCCTTGCTTGGACATGTTGGCCAGGTTCTCGAAGTGGCGCAGGTGCAGCGGCGAGTTGAACGCCAGGCGCGCGCCCGGGCCGCCGAAGCCGTTGTTCTGCGTCGCGAACAGCGTGTTGTGCCACAGCGAGAAGCTCTCGAGATGGACCCAGCTCATCCAGCTCGTCGTGTACGGGCACTTGCTGCCGTTGGCCTTGAGCTTGGCAGCGGCGGCGACCACTTCGGGCCAGGTGGTGGGCGCCTTGTTGGGGTCGAGCCCGGCGGCCTTGAAGGCGTCCTTGTTGTAATAGAAGATCGTCGTCGAGCTGTTGAACGGGAACGACATCATCTCGCCGCTGGGCGCCGTGTAGTACGCCGAGACCGCGGGCACGTAGGCCTTCGGGTCGAAGGCGACGCCGCTTTGCTTCATCACCTCGCCCACCGGCTTGACCGCGCCCTTGGCGGCCATCATCGTCGCGGTGCCGACCTCGAACACCTGCAGGATCGCGGGCGCGTTGCCGGCGCGAAAGGCCGCCATCGCGGCCACCATCGATTCGTCGTAGTTGCCCTTGAAGGTGGGCACGACCTTGTAGTCCTTCTGGCTCGCGTTGAAGTCCTTGGCCAGGTCGTTGACCCATTCGTTCAGGCCGCCGGTCATCGAGTGCCACCACTGGACTTCGACCTGGGCCTGCGCCGGCCCCGACAGGCCCAGTGCCAATGCGCCGGCGGCCAGCGCGAAAGAGTTGAATTTCATGACGACTCCGTGTGGGAATGAGGGCGGTTCGTGACCAACCCGGCAGTGTGAGCGGCGTTTGTGACAGCCGCGTTTATCACCGCGAAGCGGCGCCGCAGCAATCGGGATCAACCTCAGGGGACCAAGGGCGGGCGACCGGGCGATGCTGCAGTGCCGCATGCCTGCGGTAACATCTACCTTCAAGTGCCAACGCGGGTGCCGCAGAGCGCCCGGCCCCCATGAACGCACCCGTCCCGCTGAGCCAGATCACGACTGCCGCGCCGGCATTGCAGCACGCGCCGCGCCTGCGCGAGATTCCGTACAACTACACGTCGTTCTCGGACCGCGAGATCGTGATCCGCCTGCTGGGCGCACGCGCCTGGGAGGTGCTCTCGCGGCTGCGCGACGAGCGCCGCACCGGCCGCTCGGCGCGCATGCTCTACGAAGTGCTCGGCGACATCTGGGTCGTGCAGCGCAACCCGTACCTGCAAGACGACCTGCTCGACAACCCGCGCCGCCGCGCTCTGCTGATCGATGCGCTGCATCACCGCCTCGGCGAGGTCGAGAAGCGGCGCACGCCGACGGCCGACGCCGAGCGCGACACGGCGGTCGGCGAACTGCTGCAACTCGCCAGTGCCTCGGTGACGACCTTCGCCGAGCAGTTCGAGGCAGTGGCCGAGCTGCGCCGCCGCACCGCCAAGCTGCTGGGCCGCGTGACCGCGAAGGACAACATCAAGTTCGACGGCCTGTCGCGCGTCTCGCACGTGACCGATGCGACCGACTGGCGCGTCGAGTACCCGTTCGTCGTGCTCACGCCCGACAGCGAGGCCGAGATGGCCGCGCTGGTGAAGGGCTGCATCGAGCTCGATCTGACGATCATTCCGCGCGGCGGCGGCACCGGCTACACCGGCGGCGCGATCCCGCTGACCTGGAACAGTGCGGTCATCAACACCGAGAAGCTCGAGGCGATGACCGAGGTCGAGATGATGGTGCTGCCGGGGCTGGAGCGCGAGGTCGCGACCGTCTGGACCGAGGCCGGCGTCGTGACCCAGCGCGTCGCCGATGCGGCCGAGCGCGGCGGATTCGTGTTCGCGGTCGACCCGACCTCGGCCGAGGCCTCGTGCATCGGCGGCAACATCGCGATGAATGCCGGCGGCAAGAAGGCGGTGCTGTGGGGCACGGCGCTCGACAACCTCGCGTCCTGGCGCATGGTCACGCCCGAGGCCAAGTGGCTCGAGGTCACGCGCTTGAACCACAACCTGGGCAAGATCCACGACGTGGAGGTCGCGAGCTTCGAGCTGCGCTACTTCGACGCGTCGGGCAAGAAGCTGGAACGAACCGAGCGGCTCGACATCCCGGGCCGCGTGTTCCGCAAGGAGGGCCTGGGCAAGGACGTGACGGACAAATTCCTCGCCGGCCTGCCGGGCATCCAGAAGGAAGGCTGCGACGGCCTGATCACGAGCGCGCGCTGGGTCGTGCACAAGATGCCGGCGCACACGCGCACCGTATGCCTCGAGTTCTTCGGCAACGCGAAGGACGCGGTGCCGTCGATCGTCGATATCAAGGACTTCATGTTCGCCGAGGCGAAGCGCGGGGGCGCGATCCTGGCCGGGCTCGAACACCTCGACGACCGCTACCTGAAGGCGGTCGGGTACGCGACCAAGAGCAAGCGCGGCGGCCTGCCGAAGATGGTGCTGTTCGGCGACATCGCCGGCGAGGATGCCGACGTGGTCGCGCGCGCCGCCAGCGAGGTCGTGCGGCTGGCCAACGGCCGCGCTGGCGAAGGCTTCGTTGCGGTCAGCGCCGAGGCGCGCAAGAAGTTCTGGCTCGATCGCAAGCGCACCGCGGCGATCAGCAAGCACACAAACGCCTTCAAGATCAACGAGGACGTGGTGATCCCGCTGCCGCGCATGGGCGAGTACACCGAGGGCATCGAGCGCATCAACATCGAGCTGAGCCTGCGCAACAAGCTGGCGCTGGTCGACGCGCTTGAGGCCTTCTTCACCAAGGGCGACCTGCCGCTGGGCAAGAGCGACGATGCCGGCGAGATCGCCTCGGCCGAGCTGCTCGAGGACCGGGTGCAGCAGGCGCTGGCGGTGGTCCGCGAGGTCGGCGCGCAGTGGCAGCACTGGCTCGGCCACCTCGACGTGGCCGAGGGCGGTGCGACGCGCACGTGTTTCGAAGAACTGCAGGACCACACGCTGCGCGCGTCGTGGAAGACGCAGATCCGCGCGCCGCTGCAGGCGATCTTTGCCGGCGCCGCGCTTCAGCCGATCGTCGACGCGTGCCAGAAGATCCACGGCCAGGTGCTGAAGGGGCGGGTCTGGGTCGCGCTGCACATGCACGCCGGCGACGGCAACGTGCACACCAACATCCCGGTCAACAGCGACAACTACGAGATGCTGCAGACCGCGCACGAGGCGGTCGCGCGCATCATGAAGCTGGCGCGCTCGCTGGACGGCGTGATCTCGGGCGAGCACGGCATCGGCATCACCAAGCTCGAGTTCCTGACCGGGGCCGAGATGGCCGGGTTCACCGACTACAAGGCCAAGGTCGACCCGGAGGGCCGTTTCAACAAGGGCAAGCTGTTGCGCGGCGCCGGGCTGAAGGCCGACCTGACGAATGCCTACACGCCCAGCTTCGGGCTGATGGGCCACGAGTCGCTGATCATGCAGCGCAGCGACATCGGCGAGATCGCCAATTCGGTGAAGGACTGCCTGCGCTGCGGCAAGTGCAAGCCGGTGTGCGCCACGCACGTGCCGCGC
>Ga0070667_100002209_pt1 | contig 17117 bp, 15 predicted proteins | sample KBSS33metaG_FD_64659 | JGI IMG/M metagenome (GOLD analysis project Ga0070667, IMG submission 64659) | Switchgrass rhizosphere microbial communities from Kellogg Biological Station, Michigan, USA - KBS S3-3 metaG | ecosystem: Host-associated > Plants > Roots > Rhizosphere > Soil ... | reverse complement strand
CCGCTTCGTTCATCCGCACCTGCTGGGTGCGCGCCCGGATCGGGCCGTCGTTCCGGCACCGCGCGAGCGCCCGGTGCAGTTCATCGACGCGCGGGATCTCGCGCAGTGGATGGTCGATCTGGTCGAGCGCGACACCAGCGGTACTTTCAACGCGTGCAGTCCCGCGGGTCAATGGACGATGGGCGATCTCGTCGACGCGCTCGTGGACGGAGCTTCCGCGTCGCCTGCGCCCGCGTGGATTCCGGACGCGCGCCTGGCCGCCCACGGCGTGCAACCCTGGATCGGGCTGCCGCTGTGGTTGCCGGCGAGCGAACCCGACAGCGCCGGCTTCCTCGCCATCGACGCGTCGCGTGCGCACGATGCGGGCCTTGCCACCCGGCCGCTCGACCGAACGATCGCCGATACCGCGGCGTGGCTGGCGGCGCGCGACAACGCAGGCGCGTGGGGTCACGTGCTCGACGCGAACGCGGAGCGCGCGATCCTGGCCGACGCGTGAGAAACCTGCGCAGTCACCTGCGCGGCGGGGCTCGCAGCGCGGTTCTTCATCCCCATATTGGTTAAGATCGCGACATGACGGCGACTGCGGAGACGGCGATGGCCACGTCCCACCCGGACGATCTTTGGGAGAATCCGCTCGGCACCGACGGATTCGAATTCATCGAATATGCGGCACCCGACCCGGCGGCGATCGGCCGTCTGTTCGAGCAGCTGGGCTTCACCGCGGTGGCACGACATCGCTCCAAGGACGTGCTGCTGTATCGCCAGGGCGCGGTCAACTTCATCGTCAATGCCGAGCCGCACTCCTTCGCGCAGTCGTTCGCGCGTGTGCACGGGCCGTCGATCTGCGCCATCGCCTTTCGCGTTGCCGACGCGGCGCGGGCGTATCGGGCGTGCGTCGAGAACGGCGCGTGGGGCGTCGAAAACCACCCCGGCCCGATGGAGCTCAACATTCCGGCGATCAAGGGCATCGGCGATTCGCTCATCTATCTCGTCGACCGGTATCCGGGGTCGTCAGCCAACGGTGGCGCGAACGTCTCGATCTACGATGTCGACTTCGTGCCGCTCGCGGGAACCGATCCAAACCCTAAGGGCGCGGGTCTCACGTACATCGACCACCTCACGCACAACGTGCACCGCGGCCGCATGGAGGAATGGGCCAATTTCTACGAACGCCTCTTCAACTTCCGCGAAGTCCGCTATTTCGATATCGAAGGCAAGCTGACGGGCCTCAAGTCGAAGGCAATGACGAGCCCATGCGGCCGCATTCGCATTCCAATCAACGAAAGCGCAGACGACAAGAGCCAGATCCAGGAATACCTGGTGGACTACCGCGGCGAGGGCATCCAGCACGTTGCGCTCGGCACCAACGACATCCATGCCACGGTGGAGGCGCTGCGCGAGCGCGGGGTCGCCTTCCAGGACACGCCCGACACCTATTACGAGGCGCTGCCGACGCGGCTTCCGGGCCATCGCGAAGATGCTGCGCGCCTCGCGCGGAACCGCATCCTCATCGACGGCGCGCCGGCGCAGGACGAAATGCTGCTGCAGATCTTCACCCGCACCGTGATCGGGCCGATCTTTTTCGAGATCATCCAGCGCAAGGGCGCCCAGGGATTCGGCGAAGGCAACTTCCGGGCGCTCTTCGAGTCCATCGAACTGGACCAGGTCCGGCGCGGGGTGCTGGGCGCCTGAAAAACCGGGCTGTGACCGGGGTTTGCCAGGCCGGGGCAACGCATAGAGCGGCCGCTGCCGGTTGAAATCCGGCCGTACGGTCCCACATGCACCAAACCGGGGATTCGTGCAGGTGCACAAAACCCCGGTCCGTGATAGCATTCTCCGTTGAACGCTCGCGAGTAGGTTTGTGCTCACTCCGCTTGGATTCTCGCTTCTACGCCAGCTTTCCGATGGCGCCTTCCATTCCGGCGAAGACCTCGCCGCAACGGTTGGGCTCACGCGCGCCCGCGTTTCCCAGCTTCTGAAGCAGGCGGAGACCGCCGGCCTCTCGCTCGAGCGCGTGCGTGGACGGGGCTACCGCCTGCTCGCCACCCCCGATTTTCTCGACGCTGCGGCGGTGCGCTCGGCGCTTGCCGGGATGGGCGTCGAAGTCGCGGAGGCCGATGCCCGTCCGGTCCTGCTCGCCGCGAACGACGACGATCTCGCGCTGCCTGCCGGCGTGCCGCCGGGCATTCCGCGCAATCCCCCCATTACCGTCGAGATCGTCGATCAGCTCGATTCGACCTCTACGGAGCTTCTCCGTCGTTCCGCGCGCCGCGACATCCACGGCGCGCTGCTGGCGGCCGAATGGCAATCCGCCGGGCGCGGTCGGCGCGGCCGCGCATGGTCGGCAGTGGCCGGTGGCAGCCTCACGTTTTCCCTCGGGTGGCGTTACGAGCAGGGCGCAGGCTTCATGGCGGGTCTTTCGCTCGCGGTGGGCGTCGCCGTCGTGCACGCGCTGGAGGCCGAAGGACTGGCGGGCGTCGAGCTCAAGTGGCCCAACGATCTCATTTATCGCCATCTCAAGGTGGGTGGGATCCTGGTCGAGTTGAATGGCGACGCCCTCGGGCCTTCCACGGTCGTGGTGGGCGTCGGTCTCAATATCCGCCTGCCCCTGTCCATCAAGCGGGATATCGCGCAACCGGTGAGCGATCTCACCGCGGTCGCGGGCCGGGGCGCACCGCCGATCGACCGCAACCGTCTTCTTGCGCGCCTCGGTGCCGAGCTCGCGGCCACGCTTGCCACCTATGGCGCCCAGGGTTTCGCTCCCTTCGCCGTCGAATGGCAGCGGCGGCACGCCTATCAGGGCAAGCCGGTCAAGCTGCTCCTGCCCGATGGCGTCAGCGTGAAAGGCACGGTCGCCGGCGTCGACGGTACCGGTGCCCTGGTTCTGGCCGACGGACCGCGGCGGGTCCGGTTCTTAGCCGGCGAGATCTCGCTCCGACGAGCGTGATGCGGCGGCCCGCGACGCGGGCCTGACCCTCTTCAGCGTTTCCGGAAGTCGGTTCGATGATCCTCGTTCTCGATTCCGGGAACAGTCGTCTCAAGTGGGCGCTCTACGGTCCGCGGGGCTGGGTAGCCCAGGGGATCGTTCCCAATCCCGAGCTCGCCACGCTTGCCGTCCGCGATTGGCAGACCTTGCAGCGACCCGCCCGCGCCATCGGCGTCAACGTCGCCGGCGAAGCGGCGCGGGTGCGGGTTGAAGGCCAGCTCGCACGCTGGCGTCTTCCGGTGGAATGGCTCGTTGCGAGCGCCGCGGCCGGCGGCGTTGTGAACAGCTACGCAACGCCCTCGCAGCTCGGCGCCGATCGATGGGCGTCGCTGGTGGCGGCGCGCCGCCGCATGCTGGAGGACGAAGCGGTCGCTGCATCGTGCATCGTGGTGAATGCCGGCACCGCCGTGACGATCGACGCCCTCGACGCCGACGGCGTATTTCGTGGAGGGGTGATCCTGCCTGGCCTCCGCATGATGCTGCAATCCCTGTCCGAGCGGACAGCCGGCCTGAAAATCGCGCCGGGTGGCTACCAGGAGTTTCCGACCAGCACGCCCGATGCGCTCTATTCCGGCGCGATGCAGGCGATCTGCGGTGCCATCGAGCAGATGCGCCTGCGCCTGACGGAAGACGGTGCACCCGCAAGATGCTTCATCGCCGGGGGCGCGGCACCGGAGATCGCGCCGCACCTGTCCGGACCGGTAGTCGTCGTGGATAATCTCGTGCTCGAAGGCGTGCTCGTGCTCGGCGCGTAGCGTTCGTAGCGGGTGCCGCCTCGATCAACCCGAGTCCGCCAACGCCACCCAATCCGCGATCGCATGCGCACCGCCGTCCTGCTGCTGCTGCTCGCGAATCTCGCTTTTTTCGCGTTCAGCCATGTCGGCGGTTCGGACGGCGGCGAGGCTGCGCGTCTCAAGCAGCAGGTGCGCCCCGAGTTGATCAAGCTGATGACGCCGCCGCAGGTCGCGGCGCTGGGTCCCGCGAAAATGGCGGCGCTCGCGGACGTCTGCATCGAATGGGGGCCGTTCTCGGACACCGACCGCTCGAAGGCGCTGGCCGATCTCGATTCGCTGCAGCTCGGGCGGCTGCTTTCCCAGCGCAGGGTCGACCTCGACAGCACCTACTGGGTCAACGTGGGTCCGTTCACGAGCCGCGGCGCCGCCGATCGCCGCCTGACCGAGCTACGCTCGCAGGGGGTCTCGGATGTCTCGACGGTCGACATCGGGCGGGGCCAATACGCGGTGTCGCTCGGCGTCTATCGCACGGAGCAGGCAGCGAACACGCGCGCCGACGCACTGGGACGGCAGGGGATCACAGGCGCGCGGGTCGAACCGCGCCAGCAACTCTTTACGCAGACGATGCTGGTGGTCCGCGATCCGCAGCAGCCCGTCGTTGCGCGGATCAGGGACCTGCAGCCGCAGTATTCCGGCAGCGACCTTCGGATCGGCGCATGTCCGTCGACGAGCTGATTCGCCGCGCGACCAGCGCCGGCGATCTGGCGCATGCACGCACGTTGTTCGAGACCTACGCCGCGTCGCTCGACGTCGATCTCTGCTTCCAGAACTTCAGCGAGGAGCTGGCGACGCTCCCAGGCGCCTACGCGCCGCCGCACGGACGCCTGCTGCTGTTGGGGCCGTCCGCTTCTCCCACCGGTTGCATCGCGCTCCGGCCGCTGCCCGAGAACGGTTTCGTCACGGTGGCCGGCAGCGCCGGCGAAGTGAAGCGGCTGTACGTGGCGCCGTCCGCGCGTGGCAGCGGCGCCGGCAGGGCGCTCGTCGACGCGATCGTGAACGAGGCGCGCACGATCGGCTATCGCAACCTCATGCTGGACACGCTCGCGACGATGACTGCGGCGCGCGCACTGTATGCGTCGGTCGGCTTCCGTCCATGCGCGGCGTACTACGCCAATCCGCTGGCGGGCACCGTCTACATGACGCTCGATCTCTGACGCGCCCCGCCGCCATCGAAATCGCACGCGTGCTCGAGCTGTTCGGCGGCATGCGCGATGTGCGTCGTGCGAAGGCGCGTGGCTGACATGCACTTGCGCGCGCACGAACTCGCGGCGGTCGAGTCGCGCGTGGCGGACCTGGAAGCGCGGATCGGCGTGCAGGTCGTGACCGCGATCGTCGGCCGTTCCGATGCGTATCCCGAGCTTGCGTGGAAAGCGTTCGCAATGGGCGCGGTCACCGGCTCGCTCGTGGTCGTCGCAATGGATGTGCTGCGTCCCGACTGGATGCACGCCAACGCGGCATGGGCCAACGTGATTCCCGTCCTCGGCATCGCGGCGGCGAGCGGGCTCCTGGCGCTTGTCGCACGCCCGTATTCGCGCCTGTTTCTGAATCGGGTGCGCGCGGAGTGCGAAGTGCGGCAATGCGCCCAGGCGATGTTTCTCGACCGGGGCCTCTTTCGCACCCGCTCGCGCAATGGCGTGCTGCTTTTTGCGAGCGCATTCGAGCGGCGGGTCGAGGTCCTGGCGGATATCGGCTTCGACGGTCGGGTCGCCGCGGACGAATGGCGAACCGTGGTGGATGCAATGACGCCGCACCTGGCAGACACGCGACCGGCCGACGCGCTGTTGCGCGGACTCGATCGCCTGGAGACGCTGCTGGCGGGCAAGGGCTACCGAGCAGCCGCGACCGTGGCATCGCTGCGCGACGATGCTCTCCCGAATCGACCGATCGACCAACCCTGAGTGCGCGTGCCGCATGCGGTTGGGTGGGCGAGGCGCGGGGTAGAGCCGCCCTGGTGTTGGCGCTGCTTGCGTTCGCCCTGGCCGCGTACGCTGCCGACGTGCCGTATCTCACCGGGCGCGTGGTCGACAACGCCGAGATCCTGAGCGCGGCAACGCGCAGCGCGATCGCCGACAGGCTGCAGGCGCACGAGCAACGATCGACGAATCAGGTCGCGGTGCTGACCATTCCGACGATCGGCGACGACAGCATCGAGGAATTCGCCACGCGCGTTTTCCAAAGCTGGAAGCTCGGACAGAAGGGCAAGGACAACGGCGTGCTGCTGGTGATCGCCCCGAAGGACCGCAAATTGCGCATCGAGGTCGGCTACGGACTCGAAGGGACGCTGACCGATGCCGCCGCGAGCCGCATCATCCGCAACGTGATGACACCGGCCTTCAAGAGCGGCGACTTCGACAAGGGTGTTACCGACGGCGTCGACGCGATCATCGGGCAGATCGAAGGCACGTCGGACGTCGCGAAGGTCGCCGATCCGCCGGCATCGGGCAGCCGGTCGAGCGGCAACTTTCCGATGCGCATCGACGACCCAAGCCTCCCGTCGTGGCCGACGCGCATCCTGCTCGGCTGCTTCATCTTCGGCATCATCGGACTCTTCACCTTTCTCGGCGTAATGACGCCCGGCTCGGGATGGTTCCTGTATTTTTTCCTGATTCCGTTCTGGGCGATGTTTCCGATCGTGATCCTGGGCGCGCGCGGCGCGCTTTATCTTCTCGGAACCTACCTCGTGCTGTTTCCGATCGCCAAGATGATCGCCTCGCGCACCGACTGGTACGCGAAGGCACGAACGGATCTCGCAAAGACCGGACACGCCACCATCGGCGGCATGACGATGTCGACCGGCGGTGGCTCATCCGGCAGCTCGTCCGGCGGGGGCGGATTCTCCGGCGGAGGAGGCAGCTCGGGCGGCGGCGGCTCGTCGGGCAGCTGGTGAAGCGCTCCGCGGGCTCACGCGCGCGCGGCGACTGAAAAGATCAGATCTTCGCCACCGTCCCGCGGTGACGGACCGATCGCCACATCGCGAAAGCCGGCGCCGCCCAGCATCGCGACGATGTCGTCCGGCGCATACCATGTGATCGCGCGCACGTCGCTTTCCTCGCCGAGCAATGCGTTGCCGCGGCGATGGACGTAGCGGCTTTGTGTCCGCGCGAGCCGCGCGTCCGGATACATCGTGGTCTCCGAACGCAGCGCGATGCGCGAGCCGTCCGCAAGCATCGCGGTTCGCACTTCGACGAGCGGCGCGGCGATCCTCTGCATGCGCTCCGACGGTACGCGAAGATCGAGCAACAGCAATCCGGGGTCGACCAGGTGGGCGCGGATCCGGGCGAGCGCCGCGCGTGCGCGCGTGCCATCGGTCAGCCATTGGAACGATGCGCCCGCGATATAGGCGGCGCCGTAGCGAAACGGAAGGTTGAGCTCGGCGATGTCCTGGCGAAAGAGCGGCGCGGTCTTGGCGGCGCGCGCAAGCGCTGCGCCGCATTCCTCGAGCATCGACGGCGCGATGTCGACACCTTGAAGATTGAGCCCCGCCGCCGCGAGCGGTGTGAGCACGCGGCCGTAGCCGCACATCGGCTCGAGAATGATGCTGCCGGTATGCGGCAGGCGCTCCAGGTAGAACGCGATCTCCGCATCGCCGGCACGCGGCGCTTCCGCGCTTTCGAATTGCGCGCGCAGGGGGCCGAAAACGCTCATGCGCAAGGGCGCGACCTACGACGCGCGAACCGGATTGACGCGGCAACGTCGCGTACGCGGACGGGCTCAGCCCATGGATTCGCGGCGCATGCCGGTCGGGGTCAGGTCTGCTCCCATGGCAGGTTTTCCTTGCGCCAGCCCCCCAGCTTGCCGCGATGACGGCTTTCGTCGAGCGGCCCCTCGAATCCTTCCAGCACATTGTAGACGTCGGTGAAACCGGCATTCTCGAGCTCGACGCCGGCGGCGACGCTGCGCTGGCCGCTGCGGCAGATCACGACCACCGGACGATTCACGCTTGCCACTTTTTTCACCTGCCCCACGAAGTGGGGATTGATCTCCCAATCGGGTCCGTCGTTCCACGCGACGTGATGCGCACCGGATGGGTGACCGACGAAGAGATATTCGCTTTCGCTGCGGCAATCGACCAGCACTGCTTCCGGATTCTGCTGGAGGAAGTCGTGCGCTTCCCTCGGCTTCAGATGTTTCATCGCTGTTCCTTCGCGCTGATGCCCACATTCCCATTATGCGCCCGCCCGCTAACGTTATTACCTGACAGGCGGCAAGGAGCGTGCATGCGCCAATGTTAGAATTTGCGGTTCGAGTCATGCGCCCTCAAGTGGCGTTTCCGATGCAACCCGATCGCACCGACCTTCTCTCCCGCCTTCTTCGCGAGCGCATTCTGATCCTTGATGGGGCGTGGGGCACCATGATCCAGGAGCGGCGCCTCACCGAGGCCGATTTTCGCGGGCCGACGAGCTGCGGGCTGCACGATCACGCCGGCGATCTCAAGGGCAACAACGATCTCCTGGTGCTGACGCGTCCCGACGTCGTGCGCGACATTCACGACGCCTATTTCGCAGCGGGCGCCGATATCACCGAAACGAACACGTTTTCTGCGACGCGCATCGCGCAGTCGGATTACGGGCTCGAGGCGCGCTCGCGCGAGATCAATCTGGCCGCCGCGACGATCGCGCGCGAGGCTGCCGATCGGTGGTCGGCCAGGACACCCGACCGTCCGCGCTTCGTGGCGGGCGCGCTCGGCCCCACCAATCGCACGGCATCGATTTCGCCGGACGTCAACGATCCGGGCGCGCGCAACGTCTCGTTCGACGAACTCGCGAACGCATATGGCGAATCCATCGAAGCGCTGGCCGAAGGCGGTGTCGACATCTTTCTCGTCGAGACGGTATTCGACACGCTCAACGCCAAGGCGGCCCTGTTCGCGCTCGAGAGTTATTTTGAGCGCATGGGCCGCCGCTGGCCCGTGATCGTTTCGGGCACCATCACCGATGCTTCGGGGCGTACGTTGTCGGGCCAGACGCCCGAGGCCTTCTGGAACTCCGTCCGTCATGTCCAGCCGATCGCGGTCGGCCTGAACTGCGCCCTCGGCGCTGCGCTGATGCGGCCCTACATCGAGGAGATCGCGCGGGTTGCCGACACCTTCGTGTCCTGCTATCCGAACGCCGGCCTGCCGAACCCGATGTCCGACACCGGCTATGACGAGACGCCCGAAGAGACCTCGCGGATGCTCAAGGACTTTGCGCAAAGCGGCTTCGTCAACATCGTCGGCGGCTGCTGCGGCACGACGCCTGCGCACATTCGCGCCATTGCAGCGGCTGTCCGCGCCCTGCCGCCGCGCGCCATTCCCGCGGCCGCGGTGGCCGAAGGCGTGGCTGCGTGAGGGGCGCCGGGCGACACATCCGATCGCTTCTCTTCTGCGCCGCGACACCGTCGCCAGGAGGCAGCGCGGCAAGAGCGATGCGACATGCTGCTCCGCTCTCGCGCGGGTGGCAGGTCGATGAACTCGGACGCGCCGACGACGCGGCCGTCCGATGACGTCATGACCCGCGTGATGCGCCTCTGCGGCCTCGAGCCGCTCGCGATTGGCGACGACTCGCTCTTCGTCAACGTCGGCGAACGCACGAACGTCACCGGATCGAAGGTCTTTGCGCGCCTCATCCTGTCCGGCGATTTTCACGGCGCGGTCGAGGTTGCCCGCTCGCAGGTCCAGAACGGCGCGCAGATCATCGACGTCAACATGGACGAGGCGATGCTCGACTCGAAGGCGGCGATGGTCCGCTTCCTGAGTCTCATCGCCGCCGAGCCGGACATTGCGCGCGTGCCCGTCATGATCGATTCGTCCAAGTGGAGCGTGATCGAGGCAGGCTTGAAGTGCGTGCAGGGCAAACCGATCGTCAACTCGATATCGCTCAAGGAAGGCGAGGCGGAATTCCTGCGCCAGGCGAATCTCGTGCGCCGCTACGGCGCCGCGGTGATCGTGATGGCCTTCGACGAAAAAGGGCAGGCCGACACGCTCGAGCGCAAGACCTCGATCGCGCGAAGAAGCTACGAGCTCCTGATCGACAAGGTCGGGTTCCCGCCGGAAGATATCGTGATCGATCCGAATGTGTTCGCGATCGCGACCGGCATCGACGAGCACAACAATTACGCGGCCGACTTCATCGCCGCGACGCGCTGGATCCGCTCGCATCTGCCGCACGCGAAAGTGTCGGGCGGCGTGTCGAACGTAAGCTTCAGCTTCCGCGGCAACGAGCCGGTGCGCGAGGCCATCCACACGGTGTTCCTCTATCACGCGATTCGCGCGGGCATGACCATGGGCATCGTCAACGCCGGCCAGCTTGGCGTGTACGACGAGCTCGATCCGGTCCTGCGCGATCTCGTCGAGGACGTGGTGCTGAACCGCCGTCCCGACGAAGGAGCGGGCCCCACCGAAAAGCTCGTCGCGTTCGCGGAGTCGTACAAGGCCGCCGGCCGCAAGCCCGAAGAAGATCTCGCGTGGCGCGAGCGCCCGGTCGAGGAGCGGCTTACGCACGCGCTCGTCAAGGGCATCGCGAATTTCATCGTGGAGGACACGGAGGCGATGCGCCTGGTGATTCTCGCGCGCGGCGGCAAGCCCATCGAGGTGATCGAAGGTCCGCTGATGGACGGCATGAACGTCGTGGGCGACCTCTTCGGGGCGGGCAAGATGTTCCTGCCGCAAGTGGTCAAGAGCGCGCGCGTCATGAAGCAGGCGGTGGCTCACCTCATTCCGTTCATCGAGGAGGAGAAGAAGCGAAGCGGCGTCGCGGCCAAACCGAAGGGCCGCATCGTGATGGCGACGGTCAAGGGCGATGTTCACGACATCGGCAAGAACATCGTCGGCGTGGTGCTCCAGTGCAACAATTTCGACGTCGTCGATCTGGGCGTCATGGTGCCCGCGCAGAAGATCCTCGCCGCCGCGCGGGAGCATCAAGCGGATGCGATCGGTCTGTCGGGGCTCATCACGCCGTCGCTCGAGGAAATGGCCCACGTCGCGGGCGAGATGGAGCGCGAGGGCTTCGAGTTGCCGCTCCTGATCGGCGGCGCCACGACCTCGCGCGTGCATACGGCGGTGAAGATCGCGCCGCACTACCACGGTCCGACCGTGTACGTGCCCGATGCTTCCCGTGCCGTCGGCGTGACGACGAACCTCCTGTCGAACGACAGCCGCGACACGTTCATCGCGGAGATCGCCGCCGACTACGCGAAGATCCGCGTGCAGCATGCAGGCAAGAAAGGCCCGGCCCTGATCACGCTCGCGGCGGCGCGCGCGAACGCGTTTGCAACGGACTGGTCCCGCTACGCGCCGCCTGCTCCGACCTTCGTCGGGCGCCGCGAATTCCGCAACGTCGACCTGGCGCTGCTCGTGCCTTTCATCGATTGGGGACCGTTCTTTCAGGCATGGGAGCTGGCCGGGGCGTATCCCGCAATTCTCGATGACGCCGTCGTCGGCGAGACGGCGCGCGGACTGCTGGCCGAAGCGAAGGCGATGCTCGCGCAGGTCGTTGACGGCCGCTGGCTTGCCGCGCATGGCGTCATGGGGTTCTGGCCCGCGAACGCGGACGGCGACGACATCGTGTTGTGGCAGTCGAAGGCGCGGGACGTCCCGGCGCTCGCCTGGCGCAACCTGCGCCAGCAAAATGCGCGTCCCGATGGCAAGCCGAACTACGATCTCGCCGACTTCGTTGCGCCCAGGAACGCGAACGTGGACGACTACGTCGGCGCGTTCGCAGTGACCGCCGGCCTCGGCATCGAGCGCAAGCTCGCGCAGTTCGAGACCGCCCGGGACGATTACTCGGCCCTGATGCTGAAAGCGCTCGCCGATCGCCTGGCGGAGGCGTTCGCCGAATGGCTCCATCGGCTCGTGCGGCGCGAGCTGTGGCGGTATGCACCCGACGAGGAGCTGGATGCCACGGCGCTGATTCGCGAGGCCTACCGGGGGATTCGGCCCGCACCGGGCTATCCTGCGTGTCCCGACCATGCGGTGAAGGGCCCGCTGTTCGACCTGCTCGATGCGCCGGCGGTCGGCATGTCGGTCACGGAGAGCTTTGCGATGCTGCCTGCGGCATCGGTGGCGGGGTTCTATCTCGCCCACCCGGACGCGCGCTATTTCGCGGTCGGCCGCATCGGCGACGACCAGCTTCGTGATTTCGCCGCCCGCGACCAGATTCCCCTCGAAGACGCGCGGCGGCGTCTGGCACCGAACCTCTGATCTCGATCGGAAGCGTTCGACGAAGCAGTCGACGGGATTCTGCAGCGATTAGACGCGATCAATCTGCATGAGCGGCAAGCGCCGCCGCGCGATCCACCTCGGCATCTTCGCACCTCGCTGATGGCTGGAAGAAGCTTCCCGTCGCGCCGGTAAGAGTTACACCTTCCGAGCGGCTCCTTGCCCATGCTAGCGCGCGTCTTGCGACGTCGACGCAGGGGCGCCGCGCGCAATCGCGCGACGGCATGAAAGCTGCGTAACACAGTATGCGGGCCAGCTGTTCCCACCCGTGGGACGTGCGCTTGCTCCGGGGAGACCGCCAAATGTCGATTACCACGATTCTTCTGATCGTCCTTATCCTGGTCCTGCTGGGGGCGCTGCCGGCGTGGCCCTACAGCAGCTCGTGGGGCTACGCGCCGAGCGGTATCGTCGGCGTCATCGTGCTGGTGCTGGTCGTGCTGCTGCTGATGGGCCGGATCTAGCGGCGGCCGCCGTCTCGCGCTTCGGCCGAACGCAACGTCAGCGCGGCGACAGGTCGAAGGCGTAGGGCAGCAGTTCGGCCATGCTGTGGCGGGTCACCTTGCCGCCATCGCATGCGCAAAGAATCTCGGCGTCCCGGCCGAATTCGGCGATCACCTGCCGGCAGGCCCCGCACGGGGTGACTGGCGCAGCCGTCGGCGTGTAGATCGCCACTGCGAGGACGCGCCGCGCGCCCTCCGCGACCGCGCGGAATATTGCGTTGCGCTCGGCGCAGACCGTGAGCCCGTAGGAGGCATTCTCCACGTTGCAGGCGGTGACGATGGCGCCGTCGCCGGTGAGGACGGCTGCGCCCACTCTGAATCCGCTGTAAGGGCAATACGCAAGGGCGCTCGCCGCGGTCGCGGCGGCCGTGAGATCGTCCCAATGCGATTGCTGCAGGTCGACGGCATTCATCGAATGCCGATATTGTGGCACGACGGGGGTGCAATAATCCGTTCCGCGCGTGCCCGCGCTTGGGTAGAGTAGCCTGCGGGCCCTTCGCGCGCTGTCGCCGCGACCCCTTGAATGAACGAACCCTCCAGCTTCGCCACTTTCCTGTTCACCGACATCGAGGGCAGCACCTCGATGTGGGAAGAGCAGCCGGAGCAGATGGCGCAGGCGATCGCGCGGCACGATGCGCTTCTCGCCGACGCCGTGCAGGCCCATCGCGGGCGGGTGGTGAAGACCACCGGCGACGGCATTTACGCCACGTTTCCCGATGCGGCGGACGCCGTCGCGGCGGTTATCGCCATCCAGCTGTCGCTGATCAGCCCGGCCGCGACCGCCGGCGTCAACCTGCGAGTGCGCTGCGGGCTTCATACCGGCGAAGTGCACGAACGCGACAACGACTATTTCGGCAGCACGATCAACCGCACCGCGCGCATCATGAACGCGGCGCACGGCGGGCAGGTCCTGCTCTCGCAGGCAGTCGTCGATCTCGTCGCCGATCGCCTGCCGGCGGGCGTGACCCTGCGAAACCTGGGAAGCGTGCGGCTCAAGGGACTCGCCACCCTGGAGATCGTCCACCAGGTCGTCCACCCGAGCCTCTACCAGAATTTTCCGGCGCTACGCGAACTGCAGGCCACACCCAACAACCTGCCGCAGCAGGTCACGTCGTTCATCGGCCGCGAGAAGGAGCGCGAGGAAGCGCAGGCGATGCTCCTGCGCTCGCGCCTCCTGACGCTGCTGGGCATGGGCGGCCTGGGCAAGACCCGCCTGTCGCTGCAGATCGGCGCCGATGTCATGGATGGCTATCCCGATGGAGTGTGGTTCATCGACCTTGCGCCGATCACGGATTCATCGCTGATCGCAAGCGCGTGCGCCCAGGTGCTGGGGGTGCGGGAGGAACCTGGCCGGCCGATCACCGATACGCTCTGCGCGCATCTCAAGAGCCGCAAGCTGCTCCTGATCCTCGACAATTGCGAGCACGTGATCAGCGCGAGCGCGGCGCTCGCGAATTCACTCCTGCGCGCAGCGCCCGACGTTCGCATCGTCGCCACCAGCCGCCAGGCACTGCAGGTGCCGGGCGAGCAAACGTTTCCCGTGCTGCCGCTGCCGGTCCCGGACCGCACGGCAAGCGTCTCCGAGTTGGCGCAATCCACCGCCGTGCAACTCTTCGTCGAGCGGGCGAAGCTGCACAAGCCGGCGTTCGATCTCACCGAAAAGGACGCGCCGGCGATTGCCGAGCTCGTCGCCCGGCTCGACGGTATCCCTCTGGCGCTGGAGCTGGCGGCCGCCCGGATCCGTTCGCTCTCGATCACCGACATCAACAAGCGCCTGCAGGATCGCTACAAGCTCCTGACCGGCGGCGATCGTGTCCTGCTGCCCCGGCAGCAGACGCTTCGTGCACTCGTCGACTGGTCCTACGACATGCTGAACGAGAGCGAGCAGGTCCTGCTCGCCCGCCTGTGCGTTTTTGTCGGCGGGTTCGACCTCGTGGCGGCCGAGGAGGTGTGCAGCGGCGATCCCCTGGAGTCGGAGGACGTGCTCGACGTGCTGGGCTCGCTGGTCGAGAAATCGCTGGTCATGGTCGACGATGGAATCGACGGGTCCCGCTACCGCCTTCTCGAAACCATCCGCGACTACGGCCGCGAAAGGCTGAAGCAGCGGGAAGAGCTACCGACTCTCCAAGCCGCGCATTGCGGCTATTACCTCACCGTGGCCAAGGCGGCCAACCTCGGATTGCAGGGCCCCCAGCAGGGGGAGTGGACGCGACGCTTCGAAGCCGAGCTCGACAACATCCGCGCGGGGATCGGCCTCGCGCTGCAGGGCGGTGCCGACGCCATCATCGCCGTGAAATACGCCGTCGCGCTCCTCGGATTCTGGATGCTGCGTGGCTATGCCACCGAAGGACGGAATTACGTGCGCGCCGCGCTGGCGCTGCCGGGAGTGCAGGCCTCGGATATCGCGCACGCCCACGCGTTGTACGTGGGGGCCGGGCTCGCCGACAGTCAGAGCAGCCACGCGGAAGCGCTGCGCATGCTGGAAACCTGCCTTGCGCTCCGGCGCGGCCTGGGCCAGCCGATCGATATCGCGGCCGCCTTGTCCACGTTGTCGCTGGTGCGCCTGCACATGGGCGACGCCACGGGTGCGCGCGAAGGCGAGGCCGAGGCCGTGCAGATCTTCCGCGACGCGGGCAACCGCGTTGGCGAGGCGATCGGGATGCTCCACCTTGGCGAAATCTACACCTACACGGGCGACGACGCCGAAGCGCGCCAGCACGTGCTGCAGGGTCTCGGCATCGCCCGCGAGATCAAGAACATGGAAATCGAAACGGAATGCGAGCGCATGCTGGGAGAGCTGGCGCTCGAAGCGAACGACGTCGGCGCAGCGTCGGCGCATTTCACCCGCTCGCTCGCGGTCTGCCGCGAGGCGGAAGACAAGCGTGGCGAGGCCACCGCCCTATGGTGGCAGGGCAAGGCGGACCTGGCTGCTGGCAACGCGGATTCGGCGTGGATACGGATGAGCGGCGCGCTCCGCGCCTTCCAGGCGTTCGAGATGTATGCCGAAATGCTCGGGTGCCTCGAGGATCTCGGCGCGCTGCTCCACTCGCGCTACGCGTTCGACGAGGCGATCCGCCTGTACGCCTCGGTCGCGACGTCGCGTGAGCGGCTCGCGCTCGCGCGGTCGCCGCGAAGTGCGCGAGCGACTCAGAATCGCATCGACACGCTCCGCGGCGAACTCGGCGTCGCGGCCTTCGATGTCGCGTGGAACGAAGGGCGCACGTGGGACATCGAGAAAGCGATTCGCCGGGCGCTCACTCCGACGACCGTCGGCGAGACCGCTGCAGCCTGACGGCCGTTCGCTGCCGCGCGTGCCGCCTTGCGCGCTGGCGACTCTCCAAAAGCAAACCGCCGGCCCCCAAGGAGGGGTCGGCGGTTCTCGATCGACGCCGAACTAGGACTTGCGCAGCCGTCGCGTCAGCCAGCCTGCGCCGATGGCGGAAAGCAGGAGCGCGATGGTGCCCGGTTCCGGAACCTGGGTGATGGTGATCGCAGCCGCGTTCGACGGCAGGCTGGTATTGGCAACGCATCCGCTCGTCGTACCCACGCCGCCACCACCACCGTAATGCTTGGGTGTGTAGCTGCCTGAAGTGCACGTCCCGGTGAAGATGAAGGCGTCGCTCGTGCCGGCGTTCGAGAGGCTGAATTCCAGCCACAGCGGACCGCTGTAGATGCTCGAGATCAGCGTCGAGATCTGCGGCCCGAAAAGGTTGCCCGAGACAGGTCCCGCCGCGTGGATCGTGCTGATGCCGGTGACCTCGTTTCTTCCCGTCAGCGGGTTGAACGCGACGAAGGCTGCCGTGAGCGGATCCGGTGAAATGGCCGGTGGCGCAAAGGTGAGCGTTTGCAACGTGGGCGCGCTCGAACCCAAGCTCGCGTTGTAAAGCTCGAGCGAGGCGCTCAGAAGCGTGAGATTGCAACCGCCAACGCCGTCCTGCACAAAGCCGGGCGTGACCAGACAGGCAGCAGAAGCGTCGAAGTCGGCATCGCCTCTGAATCCCAAATTCGGAAACGCACTGCCGAATGCCGGATCCCAGTTGCCGTGGAAGATGATCGCTTCGGCGCTCCCGGTAAACAGCAGAACGCTCGCCGCTGCTGTCAGCACTGCGCGCCGGATGGACTTCAATGACTTTCTTGCCACGGTCTCTCCCTCAGGACTTTGTGCGAGCGTTCACGGGTAGCGAAGCTGCGGGTCACCCATGTCGAAAGACAATGGGCAACCGCAGCAAAAGCAAGGACCGGACCAGCCCACGCGATTCGGTGCAAGTCATTGATGCGGCATCGATTTTAGGGAGAGCGACCGCCGTTTGTAGGCGGGAGTTTTTCCTGCTTGTAAAATTTGCCGACGTCTTGCCGGCTCAGTCCAATGCTCCGATGAAGTCGCTCTTTCCGAGCTCCACTCCGTTATGGCGCAACAGTGCGTAGGCCATGGTGGTGTGGAAGAACAGGTTGGGCAGGATGAACTGCTGCAGATAGTTGATGGCAGTGAACGTCTTGGGTTGGCCGCGGACGGGTCGGGTGATCGTCCGTGCGTCGGCGCCTTCGAATTTCGCGGCGGGTACCGTCTTTACAAATTCGATCGTCCGCTCGACACGTGCGATCAGTTCGGCGAGCGTGGCCTCCTTGTCTTCGAAAGACGGCGG
>Ga0070667_100002203_pt1 | contig 17156 bp, 20 predicted proteins | sample KBSS33metaG_FD_64659 | JGI IMG/M metagenome (GOLD analysis project Ga0070667, IMG submission 64659) | Switchgrass rhizosphere microbial communities from Kellogg Biological Station, Michigan, USA - KBS S3-3 metaG | ecosystem: Host-associated > Plants > Roots > Rhizosphere > Soil ... | reverse complement strand
GACCACGCCCTACCCGAATGGCGCGTAGAGCGAGCGGCCGTGGTCCTTGAGCCAGCGGTTGGCCGCCGGTATCGAGCCTTCGAACAGCTCGCCCAGGACGCGGTGGAACGCGGGCGAGTGGTCGAAGTGAACGAGGTGCGCGACTTCGTGCGCCACGACCGAGCGGCGCACCGCGTCGGGCGCCATGATCAGCCGCCAGTTGATCCGGATCGATCCGTCCGGCGCGCACGAGCCCCAGCGGCGGCGCGCGCTCGACAGCGCCAGCGGGGGCGCGGGGACATCGGCGCGCTCGCAGTAGTCGGCGAGGTCGGCGGTGAGCACAGTGCGCGCTTCGCCCTGGAGCCAGCGCGCCAGGCGCGGCACGAGCGAGGCTTCGGGGCCGCCGACGCGAAGGGCACCGCTTGCGATCTGCGGCCGGCGGGGCGCCGCGGGATCGTGCGCGAGGGTCAGCGATTCGCCGCGAAATGAGATGCTGCTGCTGGGGCCGAGCGGCGCGGCGGCGGGCAGGGCGTCGAGCTGGCGGGCGAGCCAGTCGCGCCGGCCTTGCGCGAAGGCCACCGCCTCGGCCGTGCGCGCCCAGCGCGGCATCGAGATGCGCACTTCGGTGCCGTCGGGCGAGAGCCGCATCGTCAGGCGCCGCGCGCGCTCCAGGCGGCGGATGACGATCGGCAGCACCGCGCCGCCGATCTCGACCACCGGCTCGGCATGCGGATCGCGGCGGAGCCAATCCAGCATCGCCTAGCGCTTGGTTCCGCCGGCGGGGGGTACGTCCCAGGGATTGGGCCAGGGAGCAGGGCCCTCGACTTCGATGTCGTCGTCCTCGCCGTAAGGCCAGACGATGTGGTTCTCGAGCGGGCCGGCGACGGTCTCGCTGACGACTTTGCCGGCGACCGACATGCCGGCGCGGTGCACGGCCTCGCGATCGCCGCTGACGAGGTAGTGCCACTCGGGCAGCGGCTCGCCCTCGGCGCGCAGCCGGTAGGCGCAGCTCGGCGGGAGCCAGGTGAGCGAGCCCGCGGTCTCGGGCGTCAGGCGCAGGCAGTCGGGCACGAAGCGGCGGCGATGCGCATAGTCGCTGCACTGCGCGGTCTTGAGGTCGAGCAACTTGCAGGCGACGTTGGTGTGGTAGATCTCGCCGGTGTCCTCGTCCTCCACCTTGTGGAGGCAGCACTGGCCGCAGCCGTCGCACAGCGCTTCCCACTGGCCGCGGTCGAGCTGCGACAGCGGGCGCTCCCAGAAAGGCTTCTCGGCGCTCACCTCACCCACTTGGCGAGTTCGGCGGCGACCGCGTCGGGCCCCTTGTCGACCGGCAGCATCGCGATCGGCTTGCCCTGGGCGTCCATCAGGTAGGCGATGCGCGAGTGGTCCATGAGATATCCGCCCGGCGTCTCCTTGCCCTTGGCGTAATAGGCGGCGAAGGCCTTGACCGCCTGCTTCACCTGCTCGGGCGTACCGGTCAGGCCGAGCAGGCGCGGACCGAAGGCGGCGGTCCACTGGCCCACCACTTCGGGCGTGTCGCGCTCGGGATCGATCGAGATGAAGATCGGCTGGACCTTGGCGGCTTCGCTCGCGTGCTCCTTTTCGAACGTCGAAAAGCCGCGCATCAGCGACTGCATGTCGAGCGGGCAGGCGTCGGGGCAGAAAGTATAGCCGAAGTAGACGATCCGCCAGCGACCCTTGAACTGGTCCCAGGTGACCGTCTTGCCGTCCTTGTCGACCAGCGTGAACGGCCCCCCTAGCGCCGCCCCTTCGAGCGGCGGTCGCTCGGCGGGCTGCTGCTGGCCGCATGCCGCGAGTCCCAGGCTGGCGCAGAGCGCAAGGGCGAGCGGGGCGAGCGATCGGGCGAGGTAGGTCATGGCGCGGCGCTTCATGCTCTGCTAAATGCCGTGGCGCAAGGCGCAACGGGGCGGAGGTTGTGGCTTGTGATCGGGTGTTTCGAAAGGGTGCGCAAGGTGTTCATCAAGGCGATCCGCAAGGCCGTCGTTCCGGCGTTCGCGATCGGCCTGTTGCTGGCTAGCCCGGCACAGGCGGACTTTTCCGAGGGCTACAAGTTCCTCGAAGCCGTCAAGAAGAAGGACGGCGAGAAGGTCGAGAAGGCGGTCATGGACAGCTCCTCGATCATCAACTCCAAGGACGTGACGACCGGCGAGACCGCGCTGCACATCGTCACCGCGCGCCGCGACATAACCTGGCTGACCTACCTCATCTCCAAGGGCGCCAACGTCAACGCCTCCGACGACCGCGGCCGGACTCCGCTGGAACTCGCGGTGAACCTCGGCTGGCGCGAGGGCGTCGACACGCTGCTGGCCGAGCGGGCGGTTCCCGATACCCCCAACGATGCCGGCGAAACGCCGCTGATCTTCGCGGTCCACCGCAAGGACGCGGCGATGATGAAGTCGCTGCTGCAGGCGGGCGCCAATCCGGACAGGGCCGACAACTCGGGCCGCAGTGCCCGAGACTACGCCAAGATCGAGGGCGGTGCCGGCAGCAATCTGGTCGCCACCATCGAGGCCAACGCCAGGAAGACCGGCGCCAAGGCCAAGTCGGTCTACGGCCCGACCTTCTGAGGCGATCGCGATGACAGATGCCGCTACGCTCGACGACCTGCGCGTGCAGCTCGCCCCCGCCGTCGCCAGCGCCGCCGTGTTCGACGGCTGGTCAGCCGAAGCCGTTGCGCAGGCCGCGGCCGAGCAGGGCGTCGACCCGGCGCTCGCCGCCTACGCGTTCCAGGGCGGGGCGATGGCGATGATCGCCGCCTGGGTGGCACATGTCGACGCGCAGATGGCGCAGGAGGTGCCGGCGCAGTCGCTGTCCAACCTGCCGATCCGCGAGCGCATCCGCCGGCTGGTCTGGGCCCGGCTGGAAGCTGTCGCGGGCCAGCAGGAGGCGCTCTCTCGCGCGCTCTCGATCATGGCCCTGCCGCAGAACCTCGCTGCCTCTGCCCGCCTGGGCTGGAAGAGTGCCGACGCGATGTGGCGGCTCGCCGGCGACCGCGCGACCGACTACAACCACTACACCAAACGGGCGATCCTGGCCGGCATCTACGCCGCCACGCTACAGGTCTTCGCGCACGACACTAGCGAGGACAAAGCGGATACCCGCGCGTTCCTAGACCGGCGCATCGAGGGCATCATGCGCTTCGAGAAGGCCAAGGCCCAACTCCTGCGCACCCCCGAGGAGCGCTTCAGCATGACCCGGCTGCTGGGACGCCTGCGCTACCCGGCGCGCTGAAGATCGCCTTTGCGCCAGCACGGCTTGATCTGGGACAATGACATTTGTTGCCGGTTATTGCGAACCAGTTGCAATTGAACTCGTAATCTGGCAGCGCAATGGCATGACTCTCGATCTTCTACCCGTTGGCCAGGGGGCGCGCATCGTCGCGGTCGACTGGTCCGCGCTCGTGCAGGAAGAGGCCCGGCGACTGCGCGCGCTGGGGCTGGAGGAAGGGGCGCGGATTTCGGTCGCGCATCGCGGCATCCTGGGCTTTCGCGACCCGATCGCGATCACCGTCGGGCGCATGACCGTGGCGGTTCGCCGGGCGCATGCCGCGGCGATGGAGGTCGAGCAGCTGTGAGCCGCCAGCGCAAGGTCGCCCTGGTCGGCAACCCCAATGCGGGCAAGAGCGCGCTGTTCAACGCGCTCACCGGCGCGCGCCAGAAGATCGCGAACTATCCGGGCGTCACGGTGGAGCGCAAGTCGGGCCGTTTCTTGCTGCCGACCGGCGAGCCGGTGGAGATGACCGATCTGCCGGGCGCCTACGGCCTCGATCCGACGAGCCCGGACGAAGAGGTCACCTCCAAGGTGATCCGCGGCCAGTTCACCGGCGAGGCCGCACCCGATGTGCTGGTGGTGGTGCTCGACGCGTCCAACCTCGAACAGCACCTGGTCTTTGCGCAGGAGATCCTGGCGCTGGGCAAGCCGACGGTCGTCGCGCTCAACATGGTGGATCTGGCCGAGCGCGACGGGCTGGTGCTCGATCCCGCGGTGCTCGAGGAAGAGCTGGGCGTGCGCGTGGTTCCTACGGTCGCGGTGCGCCGCCGGGGCCTTGCCGACCTTGGCGAAGCGATCGCCTCGGCCGAACTGCGCCAGGCCGGGCCCAGCCTCACGCAGCTTGGCCAGACCGAGCGCCGCGTCGCCGCGCATGCGATGGCGGGCGCCGCGATCCTCTCGGAATCCAAGCGGCACCGGCTCCACGCCAAGCTCGACCGGGTGCTGCTGCACCCCTGGATCGGGCCGGTGATCCTGCTCGCGCTGCTGTTCGTGGTGTTCCAGGCGGTGTTCGCCTGGGCGGACCCGCTGGTCGGCCTGCTGGAGAGCGGCGCCGCCTGGCTGCACGATTCGGTCACGGCGGCGATGCCGCCCGGTCTGGCGCGCGATCTCATCACCGACGGCGTGATCGCGGGCGTCGGCTCGGTGGTGGTGTTCCTGCCGCAAATCGTGATCCTGTTCGCCTTCATCCTGGCCATGGAGGCTTCGGGCTACATGGCCCGCGCCGCCTTCCTGATGGACCGCATGATGGCGAGCGTCGGGCTGTCGGGCCGTAGCTTCATCCCGCTGCTCTCCAGCTTCGCCTGCGCCATCCCAGGCATCATGGCGACGCGATCGATCACCGATCCCAAGGACCGGCTGACGACGATCCTGATCGCGCCGATGATGACCTGCTCGGCGCGGCTGCCGGTCTATGCCGTCATCATCGCCGCCTTCATCCCCGGCCGTACGGTCTGGGGTGGCATCGGCCTGCAGGGGCTGGTGCTCTTCGTGCTTTATCTGGCGGGCGTGGCCGGGGCGATGGCGGTGGCGCTGATCCTGCGCCGCTCGCTCACCAAGGGCGAAGCGTCGGGCTTCATCATGGAGCTGCCCAAGTACCAGCTGCCCCAGCTCAAGGACATGGCGATCGGGCTGTGGCAGCGTGCGTGGATCTTCCTGCGCCGCGCCGGCACGATCATCTTCATGGTCACCGTGGCTCTGTGGATCCTGCTCAACTTCCCCAAGGCGCAGCCTGGCGAGAGCCAGGTCGACGCGTCGATCGCCGGCCACATCGCCAATGGCCTCGCCGTGGTGGTCGAGCCGATCGGCTTCAACCGCGACATGGCGCTGGCGCTGATCCCGGCGATGGCTGCGCGCGAGGTGGCGGTGAGCTCGCTGGCGACGACCTACGCCGTCGATGCGACCGACAACGAGGACCAGCAGGCTGCGGACCTGGGGCAACGGTTGAAGGCACGCTGGACGCTGCCGATGGCACTGGCCTTCCTCGCCTGGTTCGTCTTCGCCCCCCAATGCATGTCGACCATCGCCGTCACCCGGCGCGAGACCAACGGCTGGAAATGGCCGGCCTTCATGCTCGCGTACCTGTTCGGCCTCGCCTACGTGGCGGCAGGTGCGACGTACTGGGCGGCGATGGCCGCGGGGCTGTAGCGGCGGGGCCGGCGACAGGCACAGGACGGGCGGAGCCATCCCGCTAAGGCTGAGCTTGTCGAAGTCCCCGGAGAGAGCGCGCGGTATTTCCTACAGGCGCGGCGTCTGATATACTCGCGGCGCCACTTTCAAGCCGTTGCTCGCTCAACCGAGTGTCGCTCCGATTTGGCTTGCGGGAATGCCCTCCCACGCATGTACTTCGTCAACTTGCACCTCGCGGCCACTGCTGCCGGGCTCCGGCAGTTGGGGAAAATGGCACCGGTTTAACTGGCCGCTGCGCGCCCGGATGCGCTACCCCGTCGGCCAGATTCAGAAATGAAAGCGATTCCCCATGGCAGGCAGCGTCAACAAGGTCATTCTCATCGGCAACTTGGGTGCCGATCCCGAGGTGAAATCGTTCCAGAACGGCGGCCGCATCGCCAACCTGCGCATCGCGACGTCGGAGAACTGGAAGGACAAGGCCACCGGCGAGCGCAAGGAGCGGACCGAGTGGCACAACGTCGTGCTCAACTCCGACGGCCTCGTCGGCGTCGCCGAGCGCTACCTGCGCAAGGGCTCGAAGGTCTACATCGAAGGCCAGCTGCGCACCCGCAAGTGGCAGGACCAGTCCGGCAATGACCGCTACACCACCGAAGTCTCGGTCGGCGGCATGGGCGGCGTGCTGACCATGCTCGACGGTGCCCAGGGCGGCGCGGGCGGCGGTGGCGGTGGTGGCATGGGTGGCAGCGGTGGCGGCTCGCGCGGCGGCTGGGGCGAGGGCGGCTCTTCGGGCGGCTCTTCCGGCGGCGGTTCGACTGGCGGCCGCAGCGGCGGGCGCTCTGGAGGCGGCGATGAATGGGGCCGCAGCGGCGGCTCGTCCGGCGGCTTCGGCGACGACCTCGACGACGATATTCCGTTCTGAGTACGGGGCGACCGGGATTGTCCGACGACGACGCAAGCGGGCAGCATGGCCGCCCTGGTTCGAGTGGAGACGTCACGATGCGTGCTTTAGCCTACCTCGCTGTCGCCTTGACCGGTGTCGCTCCTGCCATGGCGCAGCCGAAGCCTGCCGCGCCCGCCGCGGCGCAGCCTGCTCCCGCCGCGGCGCAGCCAGCTCCCGCCGCGGCGCAGCCAGCTCCCGCCGTGCATCTCCCGCCGGAGATCGGCGCCGCCTACGCCCGGCTCGGCAAGGCGATCGTGGCGCATGACGTGGCAGGCGTGAAAAGCGTCTGGGCCGACGACTTTGTGGTCAACTCGCCGGCCAACAAGGTCCTGCGTCGCGACGAGGTGATCGCCGCGTTGAAGAGCGACCTGCTCGACTACAAGAACGTGCGCAAGAACATCACTTACGTGGGCCAGCAGCCGGGCGTGGTGATCGTGATGGGCTTCGACACGCTCGTACCGATCAAGGGGCCGGGCGCGGGCAAGCAGCTGACCCGGCCGTTCACCGACTTCTGGATGAAGCGCGCCAGTGGCTGGATGCTGATCGCCCGCCAGGCGACGATCGCGGCGATCGAGTAGGGGCTACTCCCCGCCCAGCTTCAGGCCTTTGAGCGCCGCGAACGGGCTCTGATCCTCCGGCGTGCCGATGCCGGCGGTCTTGCGCGCCAGGTCGGCGTCCGGCCCGGTCAGGAAGGGATCGATCGCCAGCGCCAGGCTCTGCGCCACCGCTTCGCCAAGGTCGACGTGGATGCCGGCGTACTCGATCTCGTCGCAGGCGTCGGCGTCGAGTTCGATCTCCTCGTCGGGAACGTATGTCACCGCGCCTTTAGGCACGAACCGGAGGAACAGCGGCTCCTCCACCGTAACCGGTAGGTCCTCGGCCGAGACGGCGCAGGACTGGACGATCCGGGCGCGCAGGGTGCCGCGTGCCTCCACTTCGGCGCCGGCGGGGCCATCCTTGCGGCTGAGGTCCAGATCGGCGGAAAGCGCATCGATACGCACAAGCCCGAACCGCACCGCCAGCGCGGCGCGCTCGGCTTCGTCGGCTTCGAGGTGCGGCTGCTTGCCCTCGACCTGTCGCACGTCGAAGGGGCGCGAGAACTCGGGCGCCCCGCCGGGCGAGCTGGTCACGGCCAGGCGATCCGGCCGGCCAGCAGGTCCTCGCCGGCGAGACGGTCGATCGCCTGATGCAGCCGGCGGACCTCGGGAGCGACATCGGCGGGATCGGCGCCTTGGATCAACGTGAGGTTCCGCTCGATCGCGGCCGCAAGCGCGGTGTCGTCCTGCGGTAGCGCCTCGCGCAGCGCCGCGAGCCGGCCGCCGAGCACGCCCATCAGCTTGCCCATGTGCTTGCCCACGACGAGGTCGCCCACGCCTGACTGGCGCAGCTGCCCGTCCATGTCGTCGACGAACAGCTCGGTCAGCCGCACGGAAGGCTCGATCAAAGCGTCGTCGGCGGCCTTGTCGCGCTCCATGCGCAGCATGACGAGCGCGGTGACCAGCACCACTGCGTCGAACCGGCCCGGCACGGTGTCCGCCACGCCCTTGCGGGCGTACCAGGCGCGGTCGCGGGCGATCTCCACCACGCGGTGCCAGAGCGGGCGCACCGCTTCGCGAGGATCGGGCTGGCGGCTGATGAGGCGGCTGATCAGGGACACGGGGATAAGCACCTTTCGTTCAGGAGCAATTCAATCCGCGGCGGCCAACGCCCATTGCGCGCTCGCCTGCGGGGCCTTAAGGCCGAGAGCGCGATATATGGGGCCGGCGCGTGCTGGCAATGGCCTCCGGCGCCGGCGTGCAGATTTGCCGGCAGTTAGTGGAGTTCGGGAATGCGCAAGGTGGGTCTCAAGGTCGCGGTGGCCGGCACGATGCTGGCAGCGGCGGCACTTCTGGGCGGTTGCTCGTCCATCACCGACCACCGCGGGTACCTGATCGACCAGGCGCTGCTCGATTCGGTGCAGCCCGGCATCGACAACCGCATGTCGGTGGAGAAGACGCTGGGCCGGCCCACTTTTGAAAGCCAGTTCGGCCAGAAGGACTGGTACTACATCTCGCAGACGGTGAAGACCCCGCCCTTCCGCGCTCCGCGCACTCAAGAGCAGACTGTGCTGCGCGTCCGGTTCGATGCGGCCGGCAACGTTGCCGCGGTCGACAAGCGGGGCATCGAGCAGGTTGCGCGGATCAGTGCGGACGGGCACGAGACCCCCACGCTCGGCCGTCACCGCAACCTGCTGGAGGATCTTTTCGGCAACATCGGCGCGGTCGGGGCCGGCGGCACCGGTTCTGCCGCGCCCACTGGCCCCGGCCCGAACGGCAGCTGAGCGACGCCGCGCGCTTGAACCTCGGCCGCCGCGGCATATATCCGCGGCCATGAACGAAAGCGGGGCGAGCCACGGCCTGATCCAGTGGCACGGAACGACCATCATCGGGGTAAAGAAGGGCGGCAAGACCGTCATCGCCGGCGATGGCCAGGTCTCCATGGGCAATACCGTAATGAAGCCGAACGCGCGCAAGGTGCGGCGTATCGGTGAGGGCGGCAAGGTGATCGCGGGGTTCGCCGGCGCTACCGCCGACGCTTTCACGCTGTTCGAGCGGCTCGAGCGCAAGCTGGAGCAGTACCGTGGCCAGCTGATGCGCGCCGCGGTCGAGCTCGCCAAGGACTGGCGCACAGACAAGTACTTGCGAAACCTGGAAGCGTTGATGATTGTCGCCGACGAAGAGACGCTGCTGGTGCTGACCGGCAACGGCGACGTGCTGGAGCCTGAGGGCGGCATCGCCAGCATCGGTTCCGGTGGCAACTACGCGCTCGCGGCAGCCCGCGCGCTCGACGCCTATGAGAGCGATGCCGAAACGATCGCACGCAAGGCGATGCAGGTCGCCGCCGACATCTGCGTCTTCACCAACGACCGCGTGACGGTCGAGACGATCTGATTGGCGTACCTCAAATTCAATCGTGAACCCACCCTCGTCGTTCCCGCGCAGGCGGGAATCCATCTCCAGGGGGTTCCGTTTTGCAATGCCAGGAGATGGACCCCCGCCTTTGCGGGGGTGACGAAGGATAGGAACGGAAACCTAAGCTGATGAACGCTGACCTTACCCCCAAGACTATCGTCGCCGCGCTCGACGCGCATATCGTCGGCCAGAGCGATGCCAAGAAGGCGGTCGCCGTCGCGCTGCGCAATCGCTGGCGGCGCCAGCACCTGCCGGCCGAGCTGCGCGACGAGGTCACGCCCAAGAATATCCTGATGATTGGGCCCACCGGCTGCGGCAAGACCGAGATCAGCCGGCGTCTGGCCAAGCTGGTCGATGCGCCGTTCGTCAAGGTCGAGGCGACCAAGTTCACCGAGGTCGGCTACGTCGGCCGCGATGTCGAGCAAATCGCCCGCGATCTTGTCGAGGAGGCGATCCGGCTCGAGAAAGAGCGCCGGCGCGAAAGCGTGCGCGAAGCGGCGAGCAAGGCGGCGATGGATCGGCTGCTCAACGCGCTGGTGGGCGAGGGTGCCTCCGAAGCGACGCGCGCGGCTTTCCACCAGCGCATCACCGAGAACGCGATGAACGACACCGAGGTCGAGATCGAGGTGGAGGATAGCCCCGCCGCGCCGATGGAGATCCCCGGCATGGGCGGGTCGGTCGGCATGATCAACCTGTCCGACATCATGGGCAAGGCGTTCGGCGGCCAGCGCCTGAAGCGCCGCAAGATGAAAGTGCCGGATGCCTGGGACAAGCTGGTCGATGAGGAGTCGGAGAAGCGCCTCGACCAGGACGACGTCGCCCGCACTGCGCTGGCGAATGCCGAGACCAACGGCATCGTCTTTCTCGACGAGATCGACAAGATCGCGGTCTCGGACGTGCGCGGCGGCTCGGTCAGCCGCGAAGGCGTGCAGCGTGACCTGCTTCCGCTGATCGAAGGCACCACGGTGGCCACCAAGTACGGGCCGATGAAGACCGACCACGTGCTGTTCATCGCCAGCGGCGCGTTCCACGTCGCCAAGCCAAGCGACATGCTGCCCGAGCTGCAAGGCCGCCTGCCGATCCGCGTGGAGCTGAAGGCGCTGACCGAGGAGGACTTCGTCCGCATCCTGTCGGAAACCCGCGCGAACCTCATCGCCCAGTACAAGGCGCTACTCGACACCGAGCAGGTCACCATCGAAGTTACGCCCGACGCCATCCGCGAAGTCGCGCGGATCGCAGCGCAGGTCAACGAGAGCGTCGAGAACATCGGCGCGCGGCGTCTGCAGACGGTGATGGAGAGATTGCTGGAGGAACTGAGCTTCGAGGCGGAGGACCGCAAGGGCGAGACGGTCATTATCGACCAGGCCTACGTGCGCACCAAGCTTGAGGGCCTCGCCGGAAACGCGGACTTGTCCAAGTACATCCTGTAAGCCGGCGTGGACGCATGGTAGCATGGCTCCGGAGGTGAGCCATGCTCGAAGGCGGATGCCATTGCGGCGCAATTCGGTATCGAGTGAGCGGTCCTCACCAGCACGTGTCGTTCTGCCATTGCCGCGATTGCCGACGCTGCGCCGGAGCGCCGCTCGTCGCGTGGTCGGCCTTCGCGACCGAGAATTTCGAGCTGCTGGCGGGGGAGCCGGCCCTCTATCGATCCTCCCCGAATGCCCGGCGCTACTTCTGCCCGGTCTGCGGCTCAGGCATGTACTACGTAAACGAAACCGTGATGCCAGGCCTTGTCGACATCCAGATTGCGACACTGGACGATCCCGAGGCGCTGCGGCCCCAGCTGCACGTGCAAGTCGCCGAGCGGCTGTCGTGGATGAGAGACATCGACGGGCTGCCGCAATGCGACCGGTTCCCGACTTGACTTGAGGGCGGGCCCGGAGTTCCTGGCGGCAATGCACCAGACTCCCGACGACCGCCCGATCTATCGCCTGCTGACCGGAAAGGACGACCGCGCCTTCTGCGAGCGCGTGTCCGAAGCGCTGGCGCAGGGTTGGCGGCTCTACGGCTCACCGACGCTCGCCTGGGACACCGCCGAGAACTGCATGAAGGCAGCACAAGCGGTCGTCTGGCACGAAGCCGACGTGGTGAGATAGCCTATTCGGCAGCCTCGCTCATCGCCTCGGCCTCAGCCGCCTGGCGCGCCCACATCTCGGCATACAGGCCGTCATGCCGCAGCAGTTCGGTGTGACTTCCGCTTTCGGCAAGGCGGCCATCGTTGAGCACGAGGATGCGGTCGGCATCGGCGATTGTGGAAAGCCTGTGCGCGATCGAAAGCGACGCGCGGTGCTCAGCGACACGATGAAGCGTCGCCAGGATATCCTGCTCAGTACGGGTGTCGAGAGCACTGGTTGCCTCGTCGAGCAGTAGAATCGGCGGGTTCTTCACCAGCGTGCGGGCGATCGCGACGCGCTGCTTCTCTCCGCCCGAAAGCTTGAGGCCACGCTCGCCGACCTCGGTATCGAAGCCCTTCGGCAGCCGGTCGATGAGACCCATCAGCGAGGCACCGCGCGCCGCGGCCTCGATATCCTGCTGCGTCGCGTCGCCGCGTCCGTAGCCGATGTTGTAGCCGATGGTGTCGTTGAACAGCACCGAGTCCTGCGGCACGATGCCGATCACCGAGCGCAGCGACGCCTGCGTAACTGCCTTGATGTCCTGCCCATCGATCAGGATGCGGCCCGTCCAGGGGTCGTAGAAGCGGAACAGGAGCCGCGCGAGTGTTGACTTGCCGGCGCCCGATGGTCCCACGACGGCGAACGTCTGCCCGGCGGGGATCTCGAAGGACAGTCCATGCAGGATGGTGCGGTCGGGGTCGTAGCCGAACACGACGTTATCGAAGACGAGCGAAGGCTGGCGGATGATCAGGGCGGGAGCGCCGGGTACGTCCGGCACTTCGACAGCGGTGTCGAGCAAGCGGAACATCTCCGCCATGTCGATCAGTCCCTGGCGGATCGTGCGGTAGACCATGCCAAGCATGTCGAGTGGGCGGAACAGCTGCGTCAGATACGTTTGCACGAATACCAGCTGGCCAGCGGTGTACCGTCCCTGCCACCACCCGTAGACGGTCCAAGCCAGCGCGCCTGCCATCAGCAGGTTGACCACCAGGCCTTGCGCCATGTTGAGCAGGCCAAGCGAGTTCTCGCTCTTCACCGCCGCCGTGGCGTAGGCGCGAGTGGCCTGTGCGTAGCGGGCTTCCTCCCGTGCTTCGGCGGAGAAGTACTTCACCGTCTCGTAATTCAGCAGGGAATCGACGGCACGGGCAAGGGCTTGCCCGTCGAGCCGGTTCATCTGCTCGCGCAACTTGGTGCGCCATTCGGTGATGGTGCGGGTGACCCAGATGTAGGCGACAATGGTGAGCGCCGTCGCCGCTACCAGCCCGATGCCGAAGTTGATGTAGAAGATCACTCCGACCGCGACCAATTGCAGCACCGTGGGCGCGATGTTGAACAACATGAAGTAGAGCATCGTGTCGATGCTCTTGGTCCCGCGCTCGATAACCTTGGTGACCTCGCCGGTGCGGCGAGCGAGGTGGAAGCGCAGCGAGAGCCGGTGGAGCTGGCCGAACACGTTCTCGGCCAGAGCCCGTGTCGCGTCCTGGCCGACCTTCTCGAAGACGATGTTGCGCAGGTTGTCGAAGCTCGTCTGCAGCAGGCGACCCGCTGCAAAGGCTAGCACCGTCAGCATTGCGAGCCGCACAAGCTTGGGCCCGGTCGTGCCCATCAGGTCGACCGCCCACTTCATCAGATACGGCAGTACCAGCTGCGTCGCAGTGGAGAGCAGGATGAACACGCAGGCCCACACGATCCGCCAGCGCAGCGCCGGATTGTCCTTCGGCCACAGATACGGCAGGAAGCGCAGCAATGTGCGCCAGCCGTCGTGGCGGGTGGTCTTGTCGTTGACGGCTGTATCTGGCGGCATCGCCGCTATGTAGAGCGAAGCGCGCCGCGATCAATGCGGTGCTTTGCCGCCGTACTCAGTCCGGAAGGTCGAACAGCACCTTGTGCTTGCTGAAGTCGATGGCGATCCGCTTGAAGCCCCGCAACTCGCGCATGCCCAGGAAGATCGCCGGCTTCTTGTCGAGACCGAGCTCCGCGAAGACGGGCGAGGCGGCATAGGCGATCGAGACATTGGTCACGTAGAGCTTGCCGATATGCAGCCTGTCCGCGATGCCGAGGTCCGCCGGAAGGTCGTGTCCGGTGACGCTGGTGAGAGTGGCCTTGCCGGCCGGCTGCTTGCGCAGGGCCTGTTGCAGAGCGGCATTGCCAACCGTGCCCGAGGCGCCCGTGTCAATCACCACGGACGTGCGCACGCCGTCGATCATTGCATTTGTCAGGATCAGCCGTCCCAGTCGACGACTAGCGTTGACGATGATCTCGTAGCCGCTGTTCGCATTGCGCCGCTCGGCTGCGGCCCCGGGCACCTCTTCGATGCCGATCGTGTTGCTGACGAAGTCCAGCACGACGCGCTGGTCCTGCAGGCTGTCGGTGCCGATAAGGCCGTCGGCGCCGAGGTCGCCGGCATCGAGCAGCGGCACGGTCAGGTCGCGAAACGCATGAGGGCCGATCTGCAGAAGGCCAAGCTGCCTTGTCGTCACCACCTGGCTGCCGGCCATGCCCATCACCAGAACGTCGGGCCCTGGCGCCAGGCCCAGTTCACCGGCAAGAGTTCTGGACACGACTGTGCTTTGCGACCCGGTGTCGACGAGGAAGCGGTACGGACCCCGGCCGCCGATGCGCACGTCTACCGTCATCCGCTCGTCGGTATCGACACGGCCCTGGATCGCGCCGCCGGGCTGCAACCCTTCGACAATGGTCGGGGAGGCGCTGGCCTCAGGTGGCGAGACGAGTTGTGCATCGGCCATCGCAGGCTGCGCAACGAGTGCTGCGAAAAGCAGCGCGCTTCCAGACATGTCATCCTCCCCGCGGCGTGGTCGCCATCGGTTTCTCCGGCGACGATCCTAGCAACAAACGCGAGGTGACGCCATCAGGGAAGTGCCGTTCAGGCGGTGCGTGGCAGCAGGCGAGCGCGTATCGGACCCAGGAGGTGCGCGGCCATGCCGGCAAGGTCGTCGCGAGCCGGATGGCGCAGTGCCGCGACGGCGCCAATCCACACCAGGCCGGAGCAGCCTGCGGTCAGCGCCAGTGGTGCGAAAGCGAGAGTCGCCGGCGTGCGCCACATCGTCACCGCACAGATAGCCGGCGTAACCGTAAGCAAGGCCAGCACCGCGCTGCCCAGATAGATCCGCACCATTGCCCGCCAGCGGAAGCCGACCAGTCGCTGCAGCCAAGCGGCATAGAGGACGAACCAGCCGACGCCATAGACCAGGCGGGACGCTGCAGCCGCTTCGACGCCGACCGCGGCTCCCGCCGCCAGCGTGCCGACCGACAGCGCCGTGTCGGCAATGTTGAGCCACAGCAGCGTGCGCATACGGCCCAGCAGGATGGGCAGGTCCATGTGCAGCGGCAGCGCAACAAAGCAGCACTCGGCCATCGCGACGAAAGCCAGCAGCGGCGCCGCCTGCGACCATCCCGGACCGTATAGAAGCAGGATCACCGGTTCGCTCAGCACGGCAAGAAGCGCCATGGCAGGCCAGACGATCGCGCCGTGGGCGGCTACCACGCGCTCGTAATAGGGGCCGAGATCCTTCTCCTCGTCGCGCAGACGAGCGAACGTGGGATAATAGATTGCGCCTACCGCGCCAGCGACCAGATAGTGAAGCTGCGATGCAAGCGCCACGCCGCGGCTGAACAGGCCGGCCGCGTTCATACCCTGCATGCGTCCGACGATCAGATCGGGCGTGCGCATGCCGATCCCGCCGGACAGGTAGAGCAGGGCGCTTCCCGAGCCGAACCCCACGATCTCACGCGCCCGTGCGAACCGAATGCGCGTGCTCGGCGGCGTCGGCTGCAGGGCTTGCGCCAGCACGGCGCGCGCGATGGCCTGCGCAATCATGGCCCAAGCCAGCGACTCTGCAGAAAAGCCCAGCGCTGCAAGGGTCAGGGCGCAGGCGCTGTTGGCCAGCGCACCGCTGGCATTGACGATGAACGTCCCCCGAAAATCCAGGCGGCGCGAGAGCAGCGCGACCGGGACGATGCTCCAGGGATTGAACAAGTAGGAGGCGGCGATCAGCGCTAGGATCGGGAACAGGCGCGGCTCGTGGTAGAACAGCGCTACAGGCCATGCGATCGCCAGGATCAGCGCCGCCACCAGCAATGAGAAGACGACTGCGATCACCGTGCAGTGGCGAACAGTATCCGGGTCCGCGGTCGGATGGCGTCCCAGGTATCGGGTAAGCCCGAAATCCTGGATGATGGCCAGAATCATCGCCGCGGCCAGCGCCACCGAAAACAGCCCTATCTCCTCGGGCTTGAGGAAGAAGCGCGATACCACCACCGATGTGACGAACTGCAGCACGAACTGGGTGTATTGGCTCGCCGCTGCCCACAGAGCGGCCGACTTGACGCTTCCTGAGCCGCGCCCGCTACCGCTCGCAGGACTGGTGTCCGTCACCTCGGCGCTCAAGCGGCCATGGTGGTGGTGAGGGTGGCGGCAAGTCGGAGCGCGCGCATCGGCTGGCCGAAGCGGACCAGTCGCACCACCGTGCGCCACATCCCGTCGCGGCGGCCACCTTCTCGCAAATGGCTGACGAGCAGGTTGAAGCCTTCGTCACGCATGGCACTGGCCGAGTAGAGCAGGCCAAGGGCCACTTGTTCGCGCACCTGTCGCGAAATTCCGGGCTGCTGGAACAGCGCGTCGAGGTCATCGATCGCCGGCAGGCGATCGAGCGTCGCGGTCGGATCGGGGCGACCGGCCTGCCGTTCGCGCCAGGCGAACTGCGCGACCGCCGTCCCGATCTGTTGCTCGGTCGCATGCCGCGAAGAGACCTGGCCCGGATAGCGACGGTAGCGCAGCAGCCGCTCGGGAATGTTGCCGAGCTTGGTCACGCTCGAAAGGCGAAGCCACAGGTCGAGGTCCTCGCAATGGCGGAAGGCTGCATGGTAGCCGCCAACCGCCATCACCACGTCCCGGCGGAACATCGCGGCAGGATGGCAGATGAGTTGGCCGCCTTGCTCGATGGCAAGGACGAGTTCGTCGTGGGTGATCGGATGGTCCGCGCCGGAGCGCTCCAGCCTCTCCCCGTGCTCGCCGATGTCCTCGCTCCAGCTTCCTACGACCCCGTACTCCGGGTTGCCTGCAAGAAAGCCGATCTGCCTCGCGAACCGCTCGGGTTTGCAGATGTCGTCGGCGTCCATACGCGCGACGATCGGCGCACGCGCCGCGGCGATCATCTCGTTGAGGCTGGCGATCAGCCCGCGGTTCCCTCGCAGGATCGGCCGCACCCGCGCGTCACGCTCGGCGTACCGCCGGATGATCGCCGGCGACGCATCGGTCGATCCGTCATCGACGATGAGAAATTCGAAATCGCCGAAATTTTGCGCCAGCACGCTTTCGATAGCGAGAGAGAGGAAACGCTCCCCGTTATAGACGCTCATCGCGACGCTGATAGCCGGTGCCGGCATTACCTTCGAATCCGATCGTTGACCGGCCGGACGATCGGCACGGCGTGAAGCTCTCTCGCGCTTAGCCCTCGTGTGGTAAACAAAGCGTTCGACAGCCTCCAGCGACCAAGCTCGCGCTGAGCATCCCTTGAACCGCCGGGGAGACATCCCATATGCCGCATGCGAAAGCGCAAATGGCGGAATTCCACCGCTAAATGGGCCAGCGCGATCAGGTCGGACTTTTTTGAAAAAACTGTTTGACCGAATCGCGGGTGGTGCTTAGAGGGCGCTTCACCGCAGCGGAACAGACGGTTTTCCGCCGCTTCGGTCGCCGACATGGACGGGCAGCATGCTCACTCCCTAATC
>Ga0070667_100002201_pt1 | contig 17158 bp, 16 predicted proteins | sample KBSS33metaG_FD_64659 | JGI IMG/M metagenome (GOLD analysis project Ga0070667, IMG submission 64659) | Switchgrass rhizosphere microbial communities from Kellogg Biological Station, Michigan, USA - KBS S3-3 metaG | ecosystem: Host-associated > Plants > Roots > Rhizosphere > Soil ... | reverse complement strand
AGCCGAAGTAGCCCGAGCCGATCTCCCAGATCAGGTCGCCGCCGTGGACGCGGTGGTGCCGGCTGATCGAGCCTTCGCCGGTGTCGTGCGCGAAGTTGCCGCGCTTGGCGCCGGCGTTCAGCGCCAGGATCGCGTTCGCCGACAGCGAGCCGAAGCTCATCGCCGAGATGTTGAACAGGCTCGCTGCGTACGGCTGCGCTCGGCCGGCGCCGATCGTGACGCGAAAGTCGTGCGTCGCCAGCACCGTCGGCGCCAGCGAATGGTTGATCCACTCGTAGCCGAGCTCGCCGACGTCGAGCTGGGTGCCGAACGGGCGCTTGTCGGAGTCGCCCTTGGCGCGCTGGTAGACGAGCGAGCGCTGCACGCGCGAGAACGGCGCCGCCTCGCGGTCGCTCTCGATGAAGTACTGGCGCATCTCCGGCCGGATGAACTCGAGCAGGAAGCGGATGTGCCCGATCAGCGGATAGTTGCGCAGCACCGCGTGGCGCTGCTGGATCAGGTCGCGAACGCCGATCGCAGCGAGGACGAAGAGCCGATCGCGAGCGACTTGTCCATCCCCATCTTCGCCCACGCGAACGTCGTGACGACGAGGCCGACGACGCTCAGGGCCCAGATCCAGTAGCGAACCGGAAAGTAGTGGTCGAGTCGGCGGACCCAGGCGAACATGCGAGCTCCGGCGAGGTGGCGCGATCGTAGTCGTCAGCGCAGGAGGTGCCCTGACAGGAGCGCCGCGGTCTCCTCGGGCAGCTCCTCGGCCAGGAAGTGGCCGGCGTCGAGCGCCTGCCCGCTCACCGCGCCCGCGCACTGCGCGCGCCAGAGCGCGAGCGGGTCGTAGAGGCGGGCGACGACGCCGCGCGATCCCCAGAGGACGAGCACGTCGCACGCGATCTTCTCGGCGGCGGCGCGCGAGGCCCGGTCGTGCTCGAGGTCGATCGTCGCGCCGGCGCGGTAGTCCTCGCACGATGCGTGGATCGCCTCGGCGCGGCAGAAGCACCGCTCGTATTCGGCGAGCGCCTCGGCTTCGAAGAAGCTCGTGTCCTTGCTGCCCCAGCCGCCGAGCGTCCAGCGCAGGAAGTGCGCCGGGTCACCGCCGATCATCCGCTCGGGCAGCGGCGCCGGCTGGATGAGGAAGAACCAGTGGTAGTAGAGCGTCGCGAAGCGCATCTCGGTGCGCTCGTACATGTCGAGCGTCGGCACGATGTCGAGCAGCGCGAGGCGGGTGACGCGGTCGCGGTGGTCGAGCGCGAGGCGGTGCGCGACGCGCGCGCCGCGGTCGTGGCCGACGACGGCGAAGCGCTCGTGGCCGAGCGAGCGCATCAGCGCCGCCATGTCGGCGGCCATCGCGCGCTTGCTGTACTGCGCGTGGTCGAGCTCGGGGGTCGCCGCCGGCGCGAGCTTGGCCGAGTCGCCGTAGCCGCGCAGGTCGGGCATGACGATGCGGAATTCGGTGGCGAGCCTGATCGCCACCCGCCGCCACATCGCGTGCGTCTGCGGATAGCCGTGCAGGAGGAGCAGCGGCGGCCCGTCGGGCGTGCCGCCGACGCGCGCGAAGAGGGTCGCACCGCCGGCGTCGTGCAGCCCGCCCGGGAATTCGTCGAACCAGGCCATCGGTCCTCCTCGTTCGCCCGCCGCCGCGCATTCTGGTCCGCGCCGGCGCCAGGGCACCCGTATACTGGTCGTCAAGCGCCGATTTGTTCCGGCTTGCGGGCGCTCTACAAGTTCGGCTAAAGACAGGACGCAGCACCCGGTGTCCCGCTTCTGCCGCGCCGGGTTTTTTCTCGCCCGCGTCCGATGAGCTCCTCCGTTGGCGTCGTCCAGCCGCAATCGATCCACTTCGCCGCGCCGCTGCCGCTCGCGAGCGGCGCGGTGCTCGTCGACTACACGCTTGCCTACGAGACGTACGGAACGCTGAACGCGGCGCGCAGCAACGCCGTTCTCGTCTGCCACGCGCTCAACGCGTCGCATCACGTCGCCGGGACGTATGCCGACCAGCCGCGCAGCGTCGGCTGGTGGGACAACCTCGTCGGCCCGGGCAAACCGCTCGACACCGACCGCTTCTTCGTCATCGGCGTCAACAACCCGGGTTCGTGCTTCGGCTCGACCGGACCGACGAGCCCGAACCCCGACCCGCGCGCCGGTGGCCGTGCCTACGGCAGCGACTTTCCGGTCGTCACCGTCGAGGACTGGGTCGACGCGCAGGCGAGGCTCGTCGACGCGCTCGGGATCGAGCGGCTCGCGGCGGTGATCGGCGGCAGCCTCGGCGGCATGCAGGCGCTGGCGTGGTCGCTGCGCTTCCCCGATCGCCTCCGGCTCTGCGTCGCAGTCGCGACGGCGCCGAAGCTGTCGGCGCAGAACATCGCGTTCAACGAGGTGGCGCGGCGCGCGATCGTGAGCGACCCCGACTTCCACGGCGGCCACTACGGCGAGCACGGCATCGTGCCGAAGCGCGGCCTCACCGTCGCGCGCATGATCGGCCACATCACGTACCTCTCCGACGACTCGATGGAGGCCAAGTTCGGCCGCGACCTGCAGCGGGCCGCCCTCGGCTACTCGACGCAGGAAGTCGAGTTCCAGATCGAGGCGTACCTGCGCCACCAGGGCGACAAGTTCAGCGAGTACTTCGACGCCAACACGTACCTGCTGATCACGCGGGCGCTCGATTACTTCGACCCGGCGCGCGAGCACGGCGGCGACCTGACGGCGACGTTCGCGAAGGCATCGTGCCGCTTCCAGCTCGTCAGCTTCTCGACCGACTGGCGATTCGCGCCGCCGCGCTCGCGCGAGATCGTCAAGGCGCTCGTCGACAACCGACGCGACGTCAGCTACGCCGAGATAGACGCGCCGCACGGCCACGACGCGTTCCTCCTCGACGACCCGCGCTACCACGGGGTGATGCGCGCGTGCTTCGCCAACCTCGCCAGGGAGGTCGCGTGAGCGAAAGGCGCGACATCGAGCTGATCGCCGAGCTCGTTCCGCACGGCTCGCGCGTGCTCGACCTCGGCTGCGGCAACGGCGAGCTGCTCGCGCTGCTCGGCCGCGAGCGCGGCTGCAGCGGCTACGGCATCGAGATCGCCGACGCCAACGTGCTCGCCTGCCACGAGCGCGGCGTCAACGTCATCCAGCTCAACCTCGAGGAAGGGCTGGCGCTGTTCGAGGACAAGAGCTTCGACGTCGTCCTCCAGCTCGACACCCTGCAGCACCTGAGGAACACCGAGAAGATGCTGCGCGAGACGGCGCGCGTCGGCCGCATCGGCATCGTCAGCTTCCCCAACTTCGCGCACTGGCCGAACCGGCTGCACGTCGCGTTCGGACGGATGCCGGTGACGCGCGTGCTGCCGTACGAGTGGTACGACACGCCGAACATCCGCGTCGGCACGTACGCCGACTTCGAGATCCTCGCGAGGAAGGACGGCCTCACGATCCTCGACGCGTTCGGCATCCAGGCCGGCAGGATCGTGCGTACGCTGCCCAACCTGCTCGCGAGCGTCGCCGTCTTCAAGTTCGAGGCGGCGTAGCGCGCCGCAAGTCCGCGCCCCGAGCGCGGCCGCGCGCGCGGTGCATCATCGCTGCCGACGTGGACACGAGCGCGATCTCCGCGAGCACCGGCGCCGCTGCCGACGACCCGGCGGTGCGCTTCGGCCGACCCGCGGGGGGATGGCGGCTGCGCCTGTACCGGGTCATCTTCGAATCGGACACGCACGCCGGCCGCATGTTCGACCTGGCGCTCGTCTGGCTGATCATCGCCAGCGTCGCCGTCGTCATGCTCGACAGTTTCGAGACGATGCACGCACGCTTGGGGCGCAGCCTCGAGGCGCTCGAATGGTTCTTCACGCTCGTCTTCACGGTCGAGTACGTTGCCCGCCTCTCGTGCATCGAGCGGCCGCTCCGCTACGCGCGCAGCGGCTTCGGCGTCATCGACGTCGTTGCCGTGCTGCCGACCTGGGCGGCGCTCTTCTTTCCCGGCCTGCACGCGCTGATCGACGTCCGGCTGCTGCGGCTGCTGCGCCTGTTCCGGATCCTCAAGCTCGCCGAGTACGTCGAGGAGTACGGCGCGCTCGGCCGCGCGCTGATGGCGAGCCGGCGCAAGATCCTCGTCTTCCTCAGCTTCGTGTTCGTCGTCGTGGTCGTCATCGGCACCGTCATGTACGTCGTCGAGGGACCCGAGCACGGCTTCACCAACGTGCCGGTGTCGGTCTACTGGGCGATCTCGACGATGACGACGGTCGGCTTCGGCGACATCGCGCCGAAGACCGGGCTCGGCCGCTTCATCGCGTCGGTGATGATGCTGATCGGCTGGGGCACGCTCGCCGTGCCGACCGGAATCGTCAGCGCCGAGTTCACCGCGATGCGCTTTCGCGGCCACGGCGTCGAGCGCGCGTGCGAGAGTTGCGGCGCGACCGGCCACGAGCCCGGCGCGCGCTTCTGCCGCGACTGCGGCGCGCGCCTGCCGGCGCTCCGCGTGCCTGCCGTGCCGGCGTCGCGCGAGGTGCACTGACGCCGTTCACGCCGCCAGCGCCGTGTCGACTGCGCGCGCTGCGCGGCAGTGCGCGGCGCTCGTGCAACGGCCGGCGCGCTCCCCGGCGCGCTCGATCAGCACCGAGTCGCCGAACTCGTGGGTGCGATAGCCGCCCGCCTCGAGCGCGGCGTCGATGCGCGCGAGCGTCGGCGGCGCGACGAAGGCGGCGAGCAGCGCATGGTGGCTCGTGCCCGGCTCGTGGGTGCCGCTGACGATCGCATCGACGACGCGAAGCCGTGTCGTCGCACCGATCCGGTTGTCGGCGACGCCGCTGCCGGCGGCGAGCCCGCCCGGCCGCGACGCGGCGTGCTCGAGCGCGCGCGCGACCGTCGTGCCGAGCGCGATGACGCGGCCGCCGCGCCGGCGCGCGGCGGCGATCGCCGCGACCGTCGCGGCCGGAATGCGGTACGGCTCGTCGAGCGGCAGGCGGGCATCGAGCGCCGCGTCGCCGGTCGACGACAGCCCGGCCGCGTGCGTCAGCGTCGCGAACGCGATGGCGCGCGCAGCGAAGCGGTCGAGCAGCCGCCAGTCGAGGACGAACCCCGCCGACGGCGGCTCGAACGCCGCCGGCAGCGCTGCGATCCGCGTCCAGACGTCCCAGAGCGCGAGCGGCGCTGCGACGTGCGCGTACTGCACCGGCCGGCCGTGGCGCGCGATGCCGGCGAGGATCGCGTCGGCGTCGCCTGCGAAGCGCAGCTCGACCAGGCGCGCGTGGCCGAGCACCGCGGCGACGTGCGCGGTGAGCGGGCCGAGCTCGAGCGCGTCGCCGACGGCGAGCGCGGGCGGCAGCGGCCGCCGCTCGGTCGGCGTCCGGTGGTCGCCGGCACCGAAGACGACGGCGGCGAACGTGCGCACGTCGCCGGCGTCGAGTGAGCGGCGCGACGCGAGCCGCACCTCGACCGCGGCGCCGGTCGCGACGTGCGTTCCGGCGAGGCTCGCCGGCCACGTCGCGGCGTCGTTGGCGACGACGATGTCGCCGGGCGCGAGCGCATCGGCGAGCGCGCTGCGCGGCCGGTGCGCGATCCGCCCGGCGGCATCGACGACGAGCAGCCGCGCGTCGCGTGGCCGCTGCACGGCCGAGGTCGCAGCCTTCATCGCGCTTCGCCTGCGTTCGCCGCCGCGGCGCGCTCGCGGTCGATCCGCGCGATCAGCTCGCGCGCGGCGTCGCGTGGCCGCTTCAGCGTCGCCGGGTCGGTGTCGGGGATGGCGGCGGCGTGCATCGGCGTGTCCATGTCGCCGGGGTCGACGTCGATCACCGCGATGCCGTGCCCTGCGAGCTCTTCGTGCCAGATCCGTCCCATGTGCGCGAGCGCTGCCTTGCTCGTCCCGTACGCGCCCCAGCCGGCGTACGGCGTCACCGCCGCGTCGCTCGTGACGTGGACGACGACGGCGCGCCCGCCGCGCTCGCGCGATTCGCGCGCCGACGACGCGAGCAGCCCGAGCAACGCCTTGGTGAGCCGGAACGGCCCGAGCACGTTGGTCGCGAGCGCGCGCTCGAAGTCTTCGCACTCGGTGTCGGCGAGGAGCGCGAGCGGCACCGGGCCGAGGCTCGACGCGTTGTGGACGAGGACGTCGAGGCCGCCGAGCGCGCCGCCGACCTGGAGCGCGATCGCGTGCACGTCGTCCTTGTTCGCGACGTCGCCGACGATGCCGTGGCTGCCGCGGACGGCGGCGGCGACCGCGCGGACGCGCGTCGCGTCGCGGGCGACGAAGGCGACGGCGTCGCCGCGCGCGGTGAACGCCTCGACGAGGGCGCGGCCGAGGCCCGAGGTGCCGCCGGTGACGGCGACGCGAAGCGGTGGCCGGGAAGCGTCGGAGTGCGTCATGATCGATGTCCTGCGGATGCGATGACGCGAAGGTAGGGGCCGGCGCGCACTGCCACCAGCGCGTTGTCCGACCGGTTGGCAGAGAGTCACGATGGCGACGACGATCACGACGAACGACGCTGCCGGCGCGGCACCGGCCGCCGACGCCGACCGCGCCGCAGCCGCGCACCTGGCGCGCAACCTCGCCGGGCTGCGCCACGCGCGCGGCCTGACGCAGGAAGCGCTCGCGCGCGCTGCCGCGGTGCCGCGCTCGACGATCGCCAACCTCGAGTCGGGGGCGGGCAACCCGTCGCTCGTCGTCCTCGTCAAGGTCGCGCACGCGCTCGGCGTGCCGATCGACGAGCTGCTCGCGTCGCCGCGCGCGAGCGTGCGTCGCTGGGCGGCCGCCGACGTCGCCTTTCGCGTCAAGGGCCGCGGCGTCACGATCCGCGACCTCGTCCCCGAGCCCGTCCCCGACGAGATGATGGAAGTACTCGACTTCGCTCCCGGCGCGGCGATGGCGGGCACGCCGCACCTGCCGGGGACGCGCGAGTTCTTCACCTGCCTCGACGGCCGCGTCACCGTCACCGTCGCCGGCGAGCGCCACGCGCTCGCGAGCGGCGACGTGCTCGCGTTCCCCGGCAACCTGCCGCACTCGTACCAGAACGGCGACGCGCTCGCGCCGGCGCGCGGCGTCTCGGTCGTCGTCTTCGCGAAAGCGGGCGTCTGACGCCCCGCCGACGCCGCCAGCGCACCTCGGCTATTCTCACTGGCTTTGCCGCGCCAGCGGCGCGAACCACCCCCGCGGCATTCCGCTGCCCGCGAGCCGGTCGGCCACAACACGGTGTCCCCATGAACCACGACCTGTCGTCGAGGTGGCGTCCGTCGCGCGTCGCACAGCTCGCAGCGCTCGCGCTGCTCGTGTCGGCGTGCGGACAGAAAAGCGAGACCTCACCGGCGGCCGGCAACGGAGGCCCTGGCGGCGGTCCGCCGCCCGCGGAGGTCGGCGTCGTCACCGTGCAGCCGCGGCCGGTCGGCCTCGTCACCGAGCTGCCGGGTCGGCTCGAAGCGTCGCGGGTCGCGCAGGTGCGCGCACGCGCGGCAGGCATCCTGCTCAAGCGTCTGTTCGTCGAAGGCAGCGACGTGCACGCCGGCCAGCCGCTCTTCAAGATCGATCCGAGCTCGCTGCAGGCGACGTTGTCCGCAGGCCAGGCGACGCTCGCGCGTGCGCAGGCGACGCTCGCGCAGGCGAACGCGCAGGTCGAGCGCTACAGGCCGCTGCTCGAGGCGAACGCGATCAGCAAGCAGGACTACACGAACGCGGTCGCGGCGCAGAAGACCGCCGAGGCCGACGTCGGCGCCGCGAAGGCGAACCTGCAGACCGGCCAGATCAACCTCGGCTACGCGACCGTGACGGCACCGATCGCCGGCCGCATCGGCCGCGCCCTCGTCACCGAAGGCGCCCTCGTCGGCCAGGGCGAGGCGACGCCGCTGGCGCTGATCCAGCAGATCAATCCGATGTACGTCAACTTCACGCAGTCGACGACCGAGGTGCTCGCGCTGCGCAAGGCGGTCGAGAGCGGCAGGTTCCGCCGCGCCGACGGCGGCGACGCCGCGAGCGTCGAGATCGTGCTCGAGGACGGCAGCGTCTATCCGCAGCGCGCGAGGCTGCTGTTCACGGATCTGAGCGTCGATCCGACCTCGGGCCAGATCACGCTGCGCGCCGAGGTGCCGAATCCGCGCGGCCTGCTGCTGCCCGGGATGTACGTGCGCGTCCGCCTCGAGCAGGCCGAGACGCCGACCGGGATCGTCGTTCCGCAGCAGGCGGTGCAGCGCGGCTCGACCGGCGACAGCGTGATGGTCGTCGCCGCCGACGGCACTGTCGCGCCGCGGCCGGTCAAGATCGGCACCGCGCAGGGTGGCGACTGGGTCGTCCTCGACGGGCTGAAGCCCGGCGAGATGGTGATGGTCGACGGCTTCCAGAAGCTGCGCGGCAACGCGCCGGTGAAGCCGGTGCCGTGGCAGCGCCCGCAGCCGGCGTCGGCGCCGCCGGCGGCGTCGAGCGGCGTGGCGGCGACCGCCGCGGCCGCTTCGGCGGCACGCTGAGAGACCGGCGATGGCGCAGTTCTTCATCGACCGCCCGATCTTCGCGTGGGTGATCGCGCTGTTCATCCTCGTGATGGGCGGCGTTGCGATCACGCAGCTGCCGGTCGCGCAGTTTCCGACCGTCGCGCCGCCGGCGATCATCGTCAGCGCGGTCTACCCGGGTGCTTCGGCGCAGACGCTCGAGAGCACGGTGATCAGCGTCATCGAGCAGGAGATGAACGGCTCGCCGGGGCTGATCTACCTCGAATCGACGAGCCAGGCGAACGGCACCGGATCGATCGTCCTCACGTTCGAGCCGGGCACCGACCCGAACTTCGCGCAGGTCGACGTCCAGAACCGGCTCTCGCGCGCGGCGCCGCGACTGCCGGCGGCGGTGACGCAGCAGGGCGTTCGCGTCGACAAGGCGCGCTCGAACTTTCTCCTCTTCACGATCCTGTCGTCGGACTCCGGCGCCTACGACCCGATCGCGCTCGGCGACTACGCCTCGCGCAACGTGCTGCCCGAGATCCAGCGCATCAACGGCGTCGGCCAGGCGCAGCTGTTCGGCACCGAGCGGGCGATGCGGATCTGGATCGATCCCGCCAAGCTGGTCGGCTTCAACCTCTCGGCGAGCGACGTCAACAACGCGATCCGGTCGCAGAACGCGCAGGTGTCGGCGGGAACGCTCGGCGACCTGCCGATCGCCGGCAACCAGCCGATCAGCGCGACCGTCGTCGTCGCCGGTCAGCTGACGACGGTCGAGCAGTTCGGCGACATCGTCCTGCGCGCCAACACCGACGGCTCGACCGTGCGGCTGAAGGACGTCGCGCGCGTCGAGCTCGGCGGCCAGAGCTACGGCACCTCGGCGCGCCTGAACGGCAGGCCGTCGACCGGCATCGGCGTCCAGCTGTCGCCGACCGGCAACGCGCTCGCGACCGCGACCGCGATCCACAACCGGATGGCCGAGCTGGCGCGCTACTTCCCGCCCGGAGTGAAGTACGACATCCCGTACGACAGCTCGCGCTTCGTTCGCATCTCGATCCGCCAGGTCGTCGAGACGCTCGGGGAGGCGATCGTCCTCGTCTTCCTGGTGATGTATCTCTTCCTGCAGAACTTCCGCTACACGCTGATCCCGACCATCGTCGTGCCGGTGTCGCTGCTCGGCGCGTTCACGACGATGTGGATGTTCGGCTACTCGATCAACGTGCTGACGATGTTCGCGATGGTGCTCGCGGTCGGCATCCTCGTCGACGACGCCATCGTCGTGATCGAGAACGTCGAGCGCATCATGAGCGAGGAAGGCCTGCATCCGCGCGACGCGACCAAGAAGGCGATGGAGCAGATCACGGCGGCGCTGATCGGAATCAGCGTCACGCTCGTCTCGGTGTTCCTGCCGATGGCATTCTTCAGCGGCTCGATCGGCAACATCTATCGCCAGTTCTCGCTCGTCATGGTGAGCGCGATGCTCGTCTCGGTGTTCCTCGCGCTGTCGCTGACGCCTGCCCTGTGCGCGACGTTCCTGAAGCCGGTCGAGGCCGGCCACAAGCAGGCCAAGCGGGGCTTCTTCGGCTGGTTCAACCGCGGCTTCAAGGCGACGACGCACGCCTACGAAGGCTGGGTCGCGAAGATCCTGCGCCGCCTCGGTCCGATGCTGGTCGCCTTCGCCGCGATCGTCGTCGTCGTCTTCGTCATGTTCACGCGCCTGCCGGGCTCGTTCCTGCCGACCGAGGACCAGGGCTACCTGATCGCCAACGTGCAACTGCCGCCGGGCGCGACGCAGACGCGAACGCTCGCGGTGATGCAGCAGGCCGAGAAGTTCTTCCTCAGCCAGCCCGAGGTCGACAAGATGGTGAGCGTGCTCGGCTTCTCGTTCTCGGGGCAGGGCCAGAACGCTGCGCTCGCGTTCGTTCCGCTCAAGCACTGGGACGAGCGCAAGGGTTCCGAGCATTCGGCGCAGGCGCTCGCCGGCCGCGCCTTCGGCGCGCTCTCGCACGTCCGCGACGCGTTCATCTTCGCGCTCGTGCCGCCGGCGATCCCCGAGCTCGGCACCGCCACCGGCTTCGCGTTTCGCCTCCAGGACCGCGGCGGCAACGGCCACGACGCGCTCGTCGCGGCGAGGAACCAGTTGCTCGGCCTGGCGGCGCAGAGCAAGGTGCTGTCGGGCGTCCGTCCCGACGGCCTCGAGGACGCGCCGCAACTGCAGATCGACATCGACCGCGATCGCGCGAGCGCGCTCGGCGTCTCGTTCGACGCCATCAACGCCGTCCTCTCGACCGCTCTCGGCTCGGCGTACGTCAACGACTTCCCGAATGCCGGGCGGCTGCAGCGCGTCGTCGTCCAGGCCGACGCGCCCGATCGCATGCAGCCCGACGACCTGCTCCAGCTCAACGTCCTCAACAACCAGGGCAAGCCGGTGCCGATGGCGGCGATGGCGACGACGCGCTGGATCACCGGCCCGATCCAGACGATCCGCTTCAACGGCTATCCGACGATGCGGATCGCCGGCGATGCCGCACCGGGCTACTCGACGGGCGAAGCGATGAGCGAGATGGAGCGCCTCGCGAGCCAGCTGCCGGCCGGGTTCGCGTACGAGTGGACCGGCCAGTCGCGCGAGGAGCGGCTCTCGGGATCGACGGCGACGATCCTGCTCGCGTTCTCGATGCTCGCGGTGTTCCTCTGTCTGTCGGCGCTCTACGAGAGCTGGTCGATCCCGTTCGCGGTCCTGCTCGCGGTGCCGCTCGGCGTGCTCGGCGCCGTCTTCGGCGCTACCCTGCGCGGCATGCCGAACGACGTCTTCTTCAAGGTCGGCCTGATCACGGTGATCGGCCTGTCGGCGAAGAACGCGATCCTGATCATCGAGTTCGCGAAGGACCTGGTCGCCGAGGGCAAGGACCTGATCGAGGCGACGCTGCAGGCGGTGCACCTGCGCTTCCGGCCGATCCTGATGACCTCGATCGCGTTCATCCTCGGCGTGCTGCCGCTCGCCGTCGCGACCGGCGCGGGCTCGGCGAGCCAGCGCGCGATCGGCACCGGCGTGATGGGCGGGATGATCACTGCGACGCTGCTCGCGGTCGTCTTCGTCCCCGTCTTCTTCGTCGTCGTCCGTCGCGTCTTCAAGGGCAAGGTGCACGCCACTGCCGGCGCGGCATCGATCGCGGCGTCGGCGTCGCACACTGTAGGCGAGGAGCCTGGCCATGCATAGCGCGATCGCACGCACCATCGCCGGCGCGGCGCTCGCGCTCGCCGGCTGCTCGTTCATCCCGACCTACCAGCGGCCGGCGGCCCCGGTCGCGCCGACGTATCCGCCCGAGACCGCCCCCGATGCGGTCAGCGGCGGCACACCGGCTCCCGACCTCGACTGGCAGCGCTTCTTCGCCGACGCGCGGCTGAAGCGCCTGATCGAGCTCGCGCTCGTCAACAACCGCGACCTGCGCGTCGCCGTCCTCAACATCGAGCAGACGCGAGCGCTCTACGGCGTGCGTCGCGCCGACGAGCTGCCGACCGTCGGGGTCGGGGCGATGGTCGCGCGCCAGCCGTTCGGCGCCGACGTCGCCACCGTCTATGGGGTCGGGCTGTCCGTGGCGAGCTACGAGCTCGACCTCTTCGGCCGCGTCCGCAGCCTCAGCCAGGCGGCGCTCGCGCAGTACTTCGCGACCGCCGAGGCGAGGAAGGCGGTGCAGATCAGCATCGTCTCGTCGGTCGCGAACGCGTACCTCAACGTCCTCGCCGACGAGGAGCTCCTGCGCGTCACCCAGGAGACGCTGAAGACGCGCGAGGAGTCGCTGCGGCTGACGAAGCTGCGCTTCGACAACGGCGTCTCCTCCGAGCTCGACTTCCGCCAGGCCGAATCGCTGCTCGAGGGCGCGCGGGCGACGCTCGCGCAGTCGGAGCGCCAGCGCATGCTCGACCGCAACGCGCTCGTGCTGCTCGTCGGCCAGCCCTTGCCCGACGACCTGCCGGCGCCGCTGCCGCTCGACAGCCAGCAGATCGCAGTCGACGTGCCGGCAGGCCTGCCTTCGGACCTGCTCATTCGCCGCCCCGACATCCGCGCCTCCGAGCAGCAGCTCGCCGCCGCCAACGCCAACATCGGCGCGGCGCGCGCGGCGTTCTTCCCGCACATCTCGCTGACCGCGAGCTTCGGCACCGCGAGCAACGAGCTCTCGGGACTCTTCAAGGGCGGCACCTGGGCGTGGACCGGAACCGCACAGCTGCTGCAGCCGCTCTTCGACGCCGGGCGCAACCAGGCCAACCTCGAATTCGCGCGCGCCAGCTTCGATGTCGCCGTCGCGCAGTACGAGCACTCGATCCAGAACGCGTTCCGCGAAGTCTCCGACGGACTCGCCGGCCGTGCCACGCTCGGCGAGCAGCTGCGCGCGCAGACGGCGCAGACCAATGCGCTCGCGGTCGCGTACCGTCTCTCCGACCTGCGCTACCGCTCGGGCGTGGCGAGCTTCCTCGACTCGCTCGATGCGGCGCGCACGCTCTTCGCCGCGCAGGTGCTGCTCGTGCAGACGCAAGCACTGCAGCTGCAGAACCAGGTCGCGCTCTACCGCGCGCTCGGCGGCGGCTGGAACGAAGCCGCCGAGCTCGCCGCGGGGACGACGCCGGCGATCCCGCCGCCGCAATGAGCGAACGGGAGTCGCCTGCGGCCGAGCGGCGGCTGAGCTCCGCCGCCGAGCGCAATCGGGCGCCGATCCTGGCGGTGCTCGAGCGCGTGCTGCCGGCGCGCGGCGTCGCGCTCGAGATCGCCAGCGGAACCGGCCAGCACGCGGCGCACTTCGCGCGCGCGTTGCCGGGCTGGGATTGGCAGCCCAGCGACGCCGACCCGGCGGCGCTGGCGTCGATCGACGCGTGGTGCGCAGGCGTCGCGAACGTTCGCCCGGCGCTCAGGCTCGACGTCCTGGAGGCGTCGTGGCCGGGCGCGCCCGATCGCGTCGATGCGATCTTCTGTGCCAACATGCTCCACATCTCGCCGTGGTCGACGTGCGCGGCGCTGATGCGAGGCGCAGCGCGCCGTCTCGCGCCGGACGGCGTGCTCGTTCTCTACGGCCCCTATGTCGTCGATGGCGAGCCGACCGCGGCGAGCAACCTCGCGTTCGACGCCGACTTGCGCGCGCGCAACGGCGAGTGGGGCCTGCGCCGCCTTGCCGACGTGACGCGCGAGGCCGAAGCCGCGGGGCTGCGCCTCCGCGAACGGGAGGCGATGCCGGCGAACAACCTGCTGCTCGTGCTCGAGCGCGCCGCGCGCGCGGGCTAGCTCGCCGAGGGCGAGGCCGGTCTCAGACGAAGCGAAAGACCAGCGACGCCAGCACCACCGACGCGATGGTGGCACCCCACAACGGCGCCGGGATCAAGGCCAGCCAGAGCAGGTGCAGGTAGCCCGCGGACAACAACGAGATGAACAGGCGGTCGCCGCGCGTGGTGCGCAAGCCGAGCACGCCGCGCCGCGGCCCGCCGCCGGGCACGCGCCACTCCCACACCGCCATGATCACGAGCAGCAAGGCGATCACGCCGAAGAACGCGGCGGTCTGCCACGTCCACGCCATCCAGCCGAGCCCCCAGGTCGGTTGCATCGCCGCGATCCGTCAGACGCGGCCGAGGGCGAAGCCCTTGGCGATGTAGTTGCGCACGAAGTAGATGACGATCGCCCCGGGAACGATCGTCAGCGCGCCGGCGGCGGCGAGCAGGCCCAGCTCGTAGCCCGACGTGCTCGCCGTGCGCGTCATCGTCGCGGCGATCGGCTTGGCGTCGACCGACGTCAGCGTCTTGGCGAGCAGCAGCTCGACCCAGCTGAACATGAAGCAGAAGAACGCCGCGACGCCGATTCCGGCGGCGATCGTCGGCAGGAAGATCTTGACGAAGAAGCGCCAGAACGGATAGCCGTCGACGAACGCCGTCTCGTCGAGCTCGCGCGGCACCCCGGACATGAAGCCTTCGAGGATCCAGACCGCGAGCGGGATGTTGAACAGGCAGTGCGCGAGCGCGACCGCGATGTGGGTGTCGAACAGCTGCAGCGACGAGTAGAGCTGGAAGAACGGCAGCGCGAACACCGCCGGCGGCGCCATCCGGTTCGACAGCAGCCAGAAGAAGAGGTGCTTGTCGCCGAGGAACCGGTAGCGCGAGAACGCGTACGCCGCCGGCAGCGCCACCAGGACCGAGACGACCGTGTTGATCACCACGTAGATCAGCGAGTTGACGTAGCCCATGTACCAGGTGCTGTCGGTGAAGATCTTGCGGTAGTTGTCGAGCGTGAACTGCTGCGGCCAGGGCGAGAAGCCGCCGAGGATCTCGTTGGTGGTCTTGAACGACATGCTGAGCAGCCAGTAGATCGGCAGCATCAGGAACACGATGTAGAGCGTGGGCACCAGCGGCTTCAGGCGCTGCATGGCTTCAGGCCTCGTCGTGGCGCGTCATGACCGTGTAGAACAGCCACGACAGCAGCAGGATGATCAGGAAGTAGATCAGCGACATCGACGCCGCGGGGCCGAGGTCGAACTGCCCGAGCGCGATCTTGACCAGGTCGATCGACAGCACCGTGGTCGCGTTGCCGGGGCCGCCTCCGGTCAGGACGACCGCCTCGGTGTAGATCATGAAGCTGTCCATGAAGCGCAGCAGCACCGCGATCAGCAGCACGTGCTTGAGCTTGGGCAGCTGGATGAAGCGGAAGATCGCCCACTTCGACGCGCCGTCGATGCGCGCCGCCTGGTAGAAGGCGTCGGGGATCGCGGACAGCCCGGCGTAGGTGAGCAGCACCACCAGCGACGTCCAGTGCCAGACGTCCATCGCGACCAGCGTCACCCACGCCGAGACCGGCTGGCGCGTGTAGTTGAAGTCGAGGCCCAGGCGGTTCAGGCCCCAGCCCATCAGGCCGATGTCGGGCAGCGCGAAGATGTTCCACATCGCGCCGACGACGTTGTAGGGGATGAGCAGCGGCATCGCCATCAGCACCAGGCAGATCGACACGCCGATGCCCTTGCGCGGCATCGCCAGCGCGATCGCGACGCCGAGCGGCAGCTCGATCGCCAGCACGATCGCGGTGAACATCAGCTGGCGCTGCAGCGACTCGCGAAAGCGCGTCGACTGCATCACCTGCTTGAACCAGCGCACGCCTTCGAAGAAGAACTCGTTGTTGCCGAAGGTCTCCTGCACCGAATAGTTGACGACCGCCATCAGCGGGATCACGGCGTTGAAGGCCACCAGCAGCACCACTGGCAGCACCAGCCACCAGGCCTTCTGGTTCTCGACCCTGGTCGCCATGTCAGTGGCGCCCGGCCGCCCGAAGCCACCGACGCGCTGCCTCGGGGGACCGCGAACGAAGCGAGCGTGGGGGTCGTTTCATCCTAGTCGACGATCCAGCCGTCGGCGTAGAGCTGGGTGCGCGCCTGATCGAAGCGGAGATGGCCGCCGCCGGCAGGCACGTCCTGGCCCTCGGCGATCAGCGCCTTGACCAGGTGCGCGCCGAGGCGCGCGTCGACGATGCGAAAGCGTCCGACGTCGCTGACGCGCTCGACCTGGACCGGCAGCCCGCTGTCGGCGAAGCGAACGAACTCGGGCCGCACGCCGAGCTCGGTCTTGCGGTCGCGTGCACCGCTCGGGCTTGCCGACGCGACCGGGACGGCGTGGCCGTCGACGCGCGCGACGCCGGCGGCATCGACCTGGCACGGCAGCACGTTCATTCCCGGCGAACCGATGAAATGGCCGACGAACGTGTGGCGCGGACGCTCGAAGAGCTCGACCGGCGTGCCGGCCTGCACCACCTGGCCGTCGAGCATCACCACGACCTGGTCGGCGAAGGTGAGCGCCTCGGTCTGGTCGTGCGTCACGTAGACCATCGTCAGGCCGACCCGCTGGTGCAGTTCCTTCAGCTTGCTGCGCAGGCGCCATTTCAGGTGCGGGTCGATCACGGTCAGCGGCTCGTCGAACAGGATCGCCGCGACGTCGGCGCGCACCAGCCCGCGGCCGAGCGAGATCTTCTGCTTGCCGTCGGCGGTCAGGCCGGCGGCGCGCTGCGCCAGCGTGCGATCGAGGTCGAGCATCGCGGCGATCTCGCGCACCCGGCGATCGACCTCGGCGGCCGCGATGCCGCGGTTGCGCAGCGGGAACGCCAGGTTGTCGAACACGCTCATCGTGTCGTACACGACCGGGAACTGGAACACCTGCGCGATGTTGCGTTCGCCCGGCTCGAGGCCGGTGACGTCGCGTGCGTCGAACAGCACGCGGCCGCGCGTCGGCCTGAGCAGGCCCGAGATCAGGTTGAGCAGCGTCGTCTTGCCGCAGCCCGAAGGCCCGAGCAGCGCATACGCGCCACCGTCGGTCCATCGCAGGTCGAGGCCGCGCAGCGCCCAGTCGGCCGCGACGTCGTCGCGCGGCCTGGCGCGGTAGCTGTGGCGCAGCTGCTCGAGGTGGATCGCCGCCATCGCGTCAGGCGGCCAGGCGTTGCCCTGCGCCGTCGAAGTAAAGGCAGTGGTCGACCTCGAGCGCGAAGTCCGCGCGCGCGCCGACGTCGTGGCTGCGCACGCCGCGCGCGAGCGACACCCAGGTGCCGCCTGCGAGGCCGAAGTGGATCACGCTCTCGGAACCGCTGATCTCGCTGATCAGCACCGGTCCGCTGACGGGAACGCCACCGTTGCCCGCGGGACGCACGTGGTGCGGCCGCAGCGCGACGGTGATCGGGCCGTCGGCGATGCCGTGCAGCGCCGGCGGCACCGACCAGGCGGCCGCGTCGCCGAGCTCGATGCGGCCGTTGCGCTTG
>Ga0070667_100002199_pt1 | contig 17161 bp, 19 predicted proteins | sample KBSS33metaG_FD_64659 | JGI IMG/M metagenome (GOLD analysis project Ga0070667, IMG submission 64659) | Switchgrass rhizosphere microbial communities from Kellogg Biological Station, Michigan, USA - KBS S3-3 metaG | ecosystem: Host-associated > Plants > Roots > Rhizosphere > Soil ... | reverse complement strand
CAAAAACATGTACTGAATGCAAATAAAGCGAGAATGTGCACAATGTCAAACTGTGAACTTAATAAATTTTTTATTTTTCGAAAAAAAAAACACAAGGCTTTTTTTGTTTTGGAAAAAAATGAACGTACACGTCTTTTAGTTCATAATGTATTTTGCGCTTGCTCTTGGGCTAACCAGTTTGGTCATGGGTTTCAGTTGCATCATTAGTTATAGGAAACGTTTTCATGCAAACGGTGTGCTATCGCGATTGATCAATGTGTGCCGTTGGTATCACATTATGATTAATGTATTTTTCGACACCTGCATGTTTATCATTGCGTTTCTGCTGGCCTATGACATGCTGTTAATCCATGTCCTATTCACGTTTCTTCTTATTTGCCTTGCACTCCTTCATCAAGAATGCACATATGCCGCGATTGTAAGCTGTGTGGCCATGCGAATCTTGGATCATGTACGGGATGCCCCACACGCTTATTTTGCGTGTTGTTTGTTTTGCCTTGCAATATTTGAAATACAAATAAGACGCATCATACTCTATGCCAAAAACAAATTGCTTCCTGCCGGTTTGATTTGGGTACTTGCATTGATTTGCATAGTTGTGTTTCCACTCATGCTTTTTGGTTGTCTCGTGCGAATCATGCAAAACAATTTGATTCTCGTTGAAAATATTAATGGTGGTACATGGAAAACGAATTTGGCGAATGCAGATGAGTTGCAAAAAGTTGTACAACAAATTACGGAAATGTGGAAAACTGCACAGTGGAACACAACGTTGGTAAATTTAATGGATATTTATGGGTTTGGTTCGGATGCCCATTGTATGATACGTCATGCTCGATGGCACACGCATTTAGTGAACACCGATCATTTACATCGGGTCTCGCAATGGAGTATGTGGCAAACGGCGCAATGGAATACTGTTTTTGAAGCCAATGCGGAGCAGCAAGCATTATTCGTGCAAGAAATTTCCTTTATTGGCTGTGTCATGCTCTGGGTAGTGTGTGGTTGGTTGCGATATTGTACGTATTTGGGGTGCTTGGTTTTTGACATTTATTCAAAAGCTGTGGATATACCGCCGCCCGTGTATCCAGTTCCTGATAAATAAATCTTTTACGCACTCACTTTTTGACGTTTTGACGATGTTTCTTCCTGGTTTTTTGGTGGTTCAACAAGCTTGACATCTGGGAATTTAAATTCTTCCATCCAATAGTTCTTAGCTTCTGGAGACTCGTACCATGCAATTGTTTCGCGCAGTCCTTCAATAAATGGTACCTTCTGAACCCAATTGAGGGCCTTGAGCTTTTCGGCTGAAATTAAGTATCTAGAATCATTAAAATTACGATCTTCTACGTAGTTGATAACCAGTTCACGGTTCATTAGTTTTGCGAGGACAGATGCCAATTCTAGAATAGTGATTTCCGTATCGCTTCCTATGTTGTAGACCTGTCCACCATAATCGCCCTTTTCCATTACGCACAAAACGGCGTTCACAAAATCTTGCGAATGAATAAAGCATCTTTTTTGCTTTCCTGAGCCCTGGATTGTTATTGGTTTGTTTGCAAGGAGTAATGTAATAAACCGAGGAATGCATTTCTCTGGAAATTGCGATCCAGAATAGGCGTTATTCCCCCGTACAATCACAATTGGTATTTTGAAACTCTCCACGTACGCATTGCACAGTAGTTCACTTCCTGCTTTGCTGGCACTATATGGTGAGCTAGGAGCCATCAAGCTGGTCTCCGTTTTGGCCTCATCTCCTTTATTTTCGCCATACACTTCATCGCTAGAGACCATACACATTTTCACGCCATTCTTTGGATGGCATTCACGCATAGCTTCTAAAACTGTATGTGTGCCCAAAATGTTATCAACGACATGAGATCTTGAACACGAAAAGGAAAGGTCAACATGGCTCTGTGCACTGAAATGGGCCACGTATCCAATATTATACTTCATAATTAATTCAGAAACAAGACCGGGTTCGTTTATATCCCCCTTAACAAAGATGTACTTCTCAGTAGATTCACACATAGTTCGTGTGGAGCATGGATCCTGTCGGTCAATATTAACAACAAAATTATCTGGATCTCGAAGAAGAGTTTTGATAAAATGGCTGCCTAGGAAGCCGAGACCACCCGTAGTCAGTACCCGCATTTTAACCTTGTTGTTTTTTAATATATATTCTGAAAGGTGGCCACAAAAACAATTTAATTAGAGAAATTTTTTCTTTAAAAATATGTTTGTGTGTAATCTCACAAACATTCCATACCTTGATTTATTTTCTACTAAACTTCTTGCATAGACACTGCAACAGGTTTCGGTTTCACTGTACTGCAGCATAAGCACAAGATATTTACAATGAAAACCAGCACTGCTCCAACCCAGAAAACTATAAAGCAAGCTTGAAATTTCTCTGAGTCCAACAATGATGTACCAAGTCCCAACAGCGCACCCAAACACAGTAAACATCCACATGCTCGAAAATAAAACATGAGAAATGGATGCGGGCTTGGATAAAACAAATATCCAGAAGATGAAAATGCAATCCACGTTGCAGACATCGCAAATGTAATTGTCATTTGTTCCAGTCGATCAATAAACTTGAACGTTAATATAACGGAACTAATAACTAGGGATGCAATAAACAACATTTGGAGAAACAAAACAAGAATGAAAACCACTCCAGGCGCGTTCCCATCTTCATTCGTTGATATTTGCCATATGGACAGAACCGCCTTCAAACCAAAACATACCAATAACATCCACGTAATAACAGCTTTGTTGTTAAATGCAAGCAACGAAAACATAAAACCCTCGGTAGCTGTTACATATAGGCAACTCAGAACTATGTACCCATTGCCATGTTTTGCATGCAACGCATGACTAAGAAGTAGATTCATGCAAGTTAGAATTCCATGAACTAAAAATGTAATACTGCATTTAAAATCCATATCAACTTGCATTAACCATGTTGCATTTTCGGATGTTAAATCATACACCAAAAACCAGATTACAAGTTGAATAAGAAGATTAACGCATACCACATGCGTATCTTGCATGTTTCAAAAACTTTTTCTTTTTTTCTGAAGTTTCGAAAAATGATTTATTTTATTTTAAATGTTTGCGAAACGTGAAACTGATGCGAGGATGTACGACTTTGGATTGCTTCGGAATACCATGTTTAAATTCTCGCTGAAAGGCACCAGCCATGTGATAAATCGTCCCATGCGCAAGGGGAAATTCTTTTACCAATTTACCTGTCGCGCGGTCTGTGATGCGAAATGTGCGCTCCGCGCCAAACGAAATCGTAACTACACCAACGCTTGCCAAATCCTTCTCATCATCTACGTGTTGTCCAATAAAATCTTTGCCATTTGCATACCTGTTGACTAATATACCATTGAAATTAGCACCTTCTAGCAAGGCATTGACTTTTTCCAGTAACACAGTGAGCTGCAAACCAAGTTTCTGCGACGCCATAAGTTGGCCACTGTACTGATATCCAATGCTCGAATCACTGAAAAATCCAATGCTTCGATGTTGTATACCAGGCTTGCCATAAACAGTAACAGGTGGGTTCACAATGAGAAGCTTCTCGGTTTCTTTGACACAATCTTTTAACAAGCTTGCAATATTGTCGTCATGATAAATCTTCAAACAGGAACGTTCCGTTGCAAACAAAATGCGTTCTGTGGACACTTTGCGTTGTTTTATATCTGCTGATGCTACGGGCGCATCACATGTTTCCAAGGTTCGTTTCATCTAAAATTTTTTCTGTGTTTGTTTTATAAACACACAAAAAAAAAACGAAATTGAATGGATTTATTATTCTTCTTCCCATTGTCTTTTGGCTTCCGCCTCGTCTTCTGAATCCCACGATTGGCGCCGAGCAAAAGACGGCATGTACTCGAAACAACTGCGTGCTTCGGTATTGTAACGCCAGTTTAACGCGTGTGCGACGGCTCCAGCTGAATAAGTCTTTTTCGGGTAGGAATAAATCGCGAATGGCTTCTCGTCAGAGAACTCAAAGTGTGAATGGCTTTTCGGTTCTATTTTTGTATACTTCGCAGGTTCCGGGTATTTATCAGGTTCACGTTCGTGCATTGCCATGAGATCTTTGCAAACCAATTCCCATGCATCTTTATGTGTATCTGCAGTCCCGAGTACGTGTTGTACACAGTCCATCCGTGATCCAAAGTTCCACTTCGCAACTTGAAACTTCTTGCTTTTAGGCATCGTTGATCTAAACAAAACACATTTCTTTGAGGGACAATTTATTTTTGAATCTATTTGTGTTTTTCAGTTGTTTAGTTCCTATGAACTTTTAGCTCTATTTCAACGCTTATTGCGTCATTATTGGGGAAAAAACGATCTTCAAAAAGATCAGGATTCAATAAAATCCGTGTTCCATCCTGAAAAAAAGGCTGCGCGGGCCAAACACGCGCAATTTTAAAGTGGTTTAAATTTACGTTTGGGGCTATCCACCAAGGTTGTGTTGGAAATGAACTACTGCTACTGCTACTGCTACTGCTTTCATGGGGTGAAGCATCATTACGTAATTGAAAATTCAATGAACAGTTCAAATGTTCGGCTTTTACATATGCGGGATTAGAAGTGATAAATTGCCCGGCTTTTGTATTGTATGCAGAATAGCGTACTTTTGAATTCCATTGAAATTCATCTTCGCGCATTGAAATACATGGCAGGACCGCGTTTCCACACATCGTCTCCATAACAATCAAAGTGTGTGGCGCGAAAAAGCAACGGTTCTATTGTTTTGGGTGGCTGTTCAAGAATTTCCTTTACTTCAGGATTCGTATCTCTGGAATCTTTGAGCATTTCTTTGAGTTTTATCAAGTCCATGGTAGCTGTATCATTGCTGTAAAACTCAATATAGATGCCTTTTGAAAGCATTCGCATGACATTTTTAACGAAGAAATCCATGCTCTTCTTGTCATTGCAAAATAATTGTAAACACTCTTTACTAGGTTTTAGCGTTTGGAAAATCGATGATAAGCATGCGATGCCACCATATGTTTCACGCGCACATCTTGCCACTATGTCTGATACTCTAAAATGGGGCAAAGCTGTAGTAAGATTGGCCGTATCATCCACTGATAAAAATTTTCGTATATCGGATTGTAACAATCCCGTAGGCACTTTTTGAAATCGATTGATACGATCTGGATTATGAACGTGATAGTTATAAGTAGGATCTTCCAATGCCAAATTTGTTAATTTTTCTTCTAATTTAAGTCGTTCCCGCGCAGCTTCCTGCTCACGTTCAATTCGTTCTTTTTCTTCGTATTCTCGTCTCATCTGTGCCCACGCTTCGGATGCTTCCTGAGCTTTACGTTTACGCATTTTCTTTTGTTGCGTTTATTTTATGTTTTTATTACAAAAAAAAAACAATTAATGAATGCCCATACTATGCAATGCATCAGCATCCACTCCAAACTCCGCTTGCAAAACATCCAAACAATCGAGATCTGCAGTTTTAAGTTCTGCATATCGCGCTTGAATTATCTCGATCACTTTTGGAGTGATGGAAACATGTGTGCTTGCCCAATCAGGGTCCAACTCATGAAGCGATGTAGGTTCAAAGCCATCGCGTCCATTATGCGGATGAAACATTTTCGCACCGGAAGAAACCGTGCGAGTAGTGCATTTTTTGCATTGGGTATCAATGGAGAACGTGCCAGAACATTTAGTACATGTCGTGAGTTCCGTGAAGCATGTAATACACAGCGGTCCTTGCAGGTCCGACGAATACATGGTCATCACCGCTTGGAAATTGCCACATTTCTTGCACTTCTTTTTAGGTAAAACCTTTGCCATGGTTTCTACAGATATCTTTTAATTTTTTGCTCTTTTTTTTTATTGTGAAAATTTTTAATTTTAAATATTATAACAAACATTTTGTTCACCATTTTTAGGAAACAATTCTCTTCATGAAGCGAAAGTATGTGGCACCCGAAACCGAGAATGTGCTTACAACGAGAACAATGGTAGCATGTTTAGTGCATTTCTTGGATCTAAGATCATTGCGAGCGCTTTGTGCTCTTTCCAAGCAAACAAAAGATGTGTACCGCATGATGTACGTAATGCGTAATATGTGGATACCAAGTGCATATGAAACACTATTACTCGTTGAACAACAAAAAGTACAGCATTTTCAGGACCGCGAACATGATTATCGAAATTTTGAACTTGAGTGATTTGCCACCAAATTTATCCACGTTGCGAATAGTGCGCTTTTTTTACAATAGCTTTCCCACCAAACTGATCTCTTTAACTTTACCAGGCTCGGCATTAAGCTGTTTGGAAGAGTCACCGCTTCCAAGCTCATTGCAATCGTTGTATATTGAAGCATCATATATCTATCCAGTAACAGCAGATATGTTTGGGAAAATAGCTTTAAAAACACTCCATTTTTTGGGGAAAGGTGACCCAGTGCAAACAACATCACCAGTATCCAATTTATTGCCACCAAGTGTGGAAGATCTTCGTTTTAGTGATACATTCAAATACGCTTTGGAAGTGAATATGCTGCCCCCGAGTCTCACACGCTTGCAATTTGGACATGATTACAATACGCGAATTGATGAAAAAGTGTTACCCGAAAGCTTGACAGAACTACGATTTGGAGCGATGTTTAATGAGTTCGTGGCACTGCCTTTAAATTTAAAGATACTGCACTTTGGTAGGTGTTTTGATCAACCTCTTAATGACTTACCACAATCGTTACAAAAGCTTGTGTTTGGTGAGAAACGTAGGGGCCGACAAGAATACATGCTATTTGAAGAACGTAGTTGCTATTTCAATCGCAATTTGTTATTACCACCCAACTTAACACATCTAAAGCTTGGTTCTTCTTTTCTGTCAACTATTTTTAATATTCCATCAACGCTGAAAAAACTATGTCTCACATATCCCGTTCAGCTAAGGGTTGCATTACAAAAACGGCATTATATTAAAAAAAAAATCTGTTGTTCTTTTTAGATTTAAATAAAACAAACCCAGCATTTACTTTTCGTTTTACTAGATGTCCATGAAGCGTACCTTGGCTCCGGAGCACGAGAAAGACCCAACCACAAAGAAACCGAATATTGCTCAAACTCGTTATATCATAGCTATCTATTCGCACTACGAAGGTATGTATAATTACAGCAGCATCTGGAAACTACCGGACACATGCCCCAGCGAAGCGCCACAGGCATTCCATGATTTATTTGCAAAGTTTGATACAATTCGCAATATGGAAGAAAAAAAGGCGGATCTTATGAACACGCAAAACACGCTGCTATTTTACGAGGAACTCCCGTGCAAAGATGATGCTGGCAAACAGCTTTATGGCTCTGAAATTTTTGAGTTTGGTGCTCGAAAATGGTTTCAGAAAGTAAGCTTCATGAATAATGTTAATGGTATTCTCTTGGTTGTAAATGTTGCGGAAGCAGATTGAAAGTAAAACAACCTTGGTTTTTTCTTTGCATCCTCAGGCAGAGCAGGTATGTTCTTAAATAAGGCTAATTATCCTTGTTAATAAGATTAGTGGAAATAGTTGTTTATTTTATTTCGACATTGCGAAAACCTAAAAAAAAAGAATTTGTAGGTAGGTATGGAGGATAAGCGAATTGTTGGAGTTCCATCGGATTTGTATGCTTCAAAAACCAAAGATACATTATCCAAATCGGCGGTAAATGAGATCAATGCCGCAATGCGATTTGTGTTCATGCGGTTAAGAAAGGACCGTGATTTTCCATTGCGTATCAAGTTGCTAGTGAATCTGGACAAGTATGGTGATTCAGATATTGATTCGGATGGTACTTCGGATGAATCTGACTCTGAATTGTTAACTATGAAAAATGCAGAAATTGTGCGTAAAAAATTTGAAGTTGCGGGCTACAATGCAAAAATCGAATCAGGACCGACTTTAATTTTATCACAGCCAAACAGTAACAAAAAACAGAAATTGGATGAACCGCCAGCATATGACTAAACATCTTGTTTATAATATTCTCCAAAGATGGACGCGATTTGTTCGCAATAGTAATAATGTATATTGGACCACTGGTATGGGCTGTTTGGATATTTGGCAACAAGTGATGCATTTCGATGACCAAGCTTGTCTACATCCGCTTCTTCAAATCGCAAACTTTCCACAAAAAACATCACCATTTGTAAAAATACATTCAAAGATTTGATACTGATTTCTGCATTTCCCCATTCGTTTGGCATATTGAAGTTGCTTGTCTCAGGCACAAACAACGTAATGCGCACTCGCTCCGCGTCTTGAACTTTTCGAATACACACTTTTCCCAATGCTTTGCCTTTTGGATCTTTGATTGTTAGTTCCAGTTCGTGAAGTAAATAAGTTTTGTATTCCACATCCGGTGCACTCATTTCCTAGAGAGAAAATAAATAAACAGCAACAAAAAGATGGGTGCATGGGGGTTTTTTGACGATCAAAATGATAGTTGCGCCGATGAGTGGGAACATCTTATGAACAAATTTTTGGAATCCATTCCTAAAACCCATAAAAAACAATTAACGTCATCTCGTGAAACCATCCAGTATATTCGCAAACACCCCAAAAAATGGTATAATGTTCTAATTATGCATATAATTCATGTTATTAAAAACCAAGCACAAGGCGAATATTCCGATCGTGTAGCAGTTGGATTAATGCTACAAACGGCACGCACACTTTCGTCAAAATTGCGCGACGTTGAAGAAAATGCAGCTGGATTTCCAAGTCGTCTTGTGCAGATTCGAGCATCTTTTACAGGAAAAGCAGGTTCGGATTTTGATTTGCCTATTATGCCTTCTGATTTTCCCAAAGTTCTGTGTGATTTTGCACATGCAGTCTGTTGTAAGTATTTGACACATGAAAAAAATATTGAAAAAGAAATTTTACAACTTGAACGTGATTTTTTTTCTTGTAAATAAAAAGATTGTTTTTCGGGGAAAAAAATGGACATGCGCGAAATTGGAAAAACAAAAAACTTGTAGGTAATGTTGCGTACTAAGGAAGATACTCAAATGCCATTTTATTGGGTGGATCAAGTCCAGGGCATGAAACGTGATCAAACAAGTTTAGAAGGCAAAGAAATGAATTCGCAAAAAAAGCGTCTAAGATGTGATGAGCATGAAAAATATGCTCTTTTTGAATTGTCAACGTTACCACTTGCGATTAAGGACAATCTACTTGTTGGCATCGTTGGTCGAAAAGATGCTGAAAACTGGTGGTATAAGGACCCGCTTTTCTTTGACGTACTTGGATTTGATAATTACGATTTACCAATATTAAAATTTCGGGAACAACAAACTATTACATGTAATTATTTTAAAGAGGGAATTTATTATCTTGATCAGACTGTGAAGTGCGGCAAATATGCAGAGTTCAACAAAATCCAAGTGTTGAAACTTCGAGAAAGTGAGAATAGCAACGAGGAATGCTGTATTACTGTGATTCCGCACAAATATCCTGGTTTAAATTCTGGCATGTATGAAAGTCAATTCTTTACATGGCGAATGTTGCCAGCAGACGTACCCTGGCCCAACGATGTGCAATTCATTAAGAAAAATATGGATAATGGCTTTGTGATGGCACCGCATGGTATGACAGCTATAAAACTATGCAATCTTTTAACAAATTTCCTTGGGCCACCATTTCATCCTCACGAGGCAGTTATTGGTAAACAAATTTATGTACACTGCCAAGAAGACGGTCCGAATGCAACTCTTTTGCCAGCTGATGAACTAATGATCAAAAACAAAGATACTGTATATTTACGAGCCGTTTACATCCACCCACATGGTGTGACCCCTCGTTTTACAAAACTCGATATGCGCTCATTGCCTGCTAATATTCGTGAATGGGCGCAAAATTTATTTGTGAAATCACAAACCATTGATTTGTCATATGGTACATTTGGCTTCAGTGCAGCACCTCACCCACACATCTTTAATCACTTATGTGTAACTCAACCTGGTTTTAAATCCGCATGCTCTTGCGAGTATTACAATGTTTTGACAGATTGCGGAAACCCTACAAATGAGTGTGACATACCAAAAGATGCAATTTGTATTACGTTTGTACTGGAATCACCATGTCGCCTTCTTCACCGTGTGAGTATTTCAAGAGAGTTTGATTGCAGCCATTTAAGATGAATATGTAATACACATTTGGCATACACCCCTTGGAATGTGATTTGTGATTTGAGTTTTTTGCAATTTTGCACGAGCCTAGCATCATCATTCATTTTTGTTACATGCAGTACGGTCAAGATACTTGTCAATAAATACAATCATATCTTGATTTGTGTTTTCAAATGCAGACGCGTCTAAGAACTGGTATAACTAATCCAAATACTGATACCATGTTAATCGAACAAATGTTAAAATGATGTTGCTTATGCGCACAGGAATAAACAAAACACTGAGTTGAACTTTTTCACGTAAGATATTTTCATGTTCAACAAAAAAGCATTTTGAAAAACAATTCCATACGCACGTATCTACAGTACGGCGATCTTCGATATGTGGTTTTGCGTTAGATCGCCACATGATGGTGTAAAAGAAAGTTTTTTTTTGTGTTAATGTTGTTTTTTTTTTAACTTAAAGAAATTACAATCTATTTTTTTTTATTAGTAAAGCTGTCATTTTTCATTCGTGGAGGGGATAGATATAGATTTGTTTTTAGAATGACACGACATGTTCCTGATTGGCCTGGACTTGATAATGATGGACCAATTCAAGAAATTGTGTTTCTTCCAAAAATTACAACATGTGATCTTGCTAAAAAGATGGCGGATGAAAGAATGCCTGTGTATTGGGTCGATAAAGCACATTGTGCAAGACGCGACAATGCAAAGAAGCATGGTGTGGATGAAGAAACAAAAGTGCAATCAAAGCGACAAAAACCTTCGGAAGAAACCAATTATGTTTTTTTTGAAATTTCAAAGGACCCATTGAACCCCACGGATATTGACCTGATGGGTATCGTTGGTCGTACTGATGCGGAACACTGGTGGCACGACGAACCCCTGTATTTCAACATTCTTGGTTGGGATAGTGCAAATTTGCCTGTGCTGGAATTTCGAGGTGAGCGCAATACTTGTTCACGTTTTGAAAATGGTGTGTATTACCTCGACCATGTTATGAAATGTGGCAAATATGTTGAATTCAACAAGATTCAATGCTTGGAGATTCGTGACGACAGTGAGGATGGTGCAGACGAATGGTGTATTACAGTTGTACCCCATAAATATCCAGGGATTAATTCTGGAGTTTATGAAGCGCGGTTTTTCACTTGGTGTATTGAAGATGCATCTAAAAAGCAATGGCCCCAAGAATTGCAATTTATCAAAGAATCTGCACAAAATGGATTTGTGATGGCTCCTCACACATTGACTGCGGCCAAATTATGCAACATCTTAACTGCTTTTTGCAATCCACCTATGAATCCCATGCACCCGCGCGATGCAATTATTGGCAAACACATTTACGCCCATTGTGAAGAAGGTCCCAACGCAACACTGTTGCCTATGGCAAAACCAAAGGATTGAGATCCTGGTGCCAAAGGTGACAAAATTTATGCAACAAATAAAAAATTTCAAGCTTTTTGTGTTGTTACTCGGTGCACACACAACATACAAAATCATAAAGAATTTCAAAACCAGGAAAGCTTGCAACATCCCGCGTTTGCGTTGTTGCTTCGCGCCAAAGTAAACAATTTTCTTTCCAGTGTATGCGCGCGCGTTCCACTACGCTTTCCACTTGTATCCAGGAGACATGTAATTGGCTTGTAAGTTCGCGATATCCTTTGAGACCAAATAATTTGTTTATGGTCTGTGTGGCACGTCTACATCTTGGACTCTTTTTGGCAATTTGCGAAATATGCAAAACAGCCTGCCAGAAATACGTTATTATAGGTTCTTGTGTAAAGGTATGCACAAATTTACCTCCCACATATTCAGCTATTAACGAAGTCAGGACAGGTGGCAACTTGCAAGTATCTATCGAGCCTTGAATATGCAGAATTTGTTCTTTATATGTTGTTGACATAAATAACCAGTTTCGAAAAGCGGGGAGTTGTTCGATATTCATTTTTGTTTCTCCTATCAAAAACAATTCGAAGAACAAAAAAGATTATATTTTTTTCTTGTTAGGTAATGAAGCGTGCTCATGACAAAGAAACGTCCCGTTGTGATGGAATTGGTCATGCATTACAAAGTTTGATTGATTGATACTGAACCAAGAATCACGAATTTTACCTGTAATGCAGAAAGATGATGATAATTCTTACTTAATTAAAATTATATTATGACATCCTGAATATGAGCTGTTTTTGGATTTCGAGTATGATCCGAATCGAATCCACGCATACATGTGGCATGGCCAAAAGAAGATAAAGATGACATGTGGATGTTCAAGGAAAATACGTTTCCCGATGTTCCAATGCCGCCGCCACTTTATTTGTGTACACAAGAAGGCATGAAAATGTTTATGGCGCTGTTCAAATGCATGTTTCCACACATGAAAGTCGAGAAAGTGTGTTAAAAGAAGTACAGGATGCACACACTACGAAAAACAAAATATTTTTATTTTGACTAATCCCAATCCCATTCCAGAAAGGGTTGCAATTCGTGTTTAAAATCCTCGAGCGTTTCTTCTGGATTTTGTTTCCATCTCTCAAGTTGACGAAAGTTGTTAAAATGAATACTTGAGTGATTAATTGTTGCATCTTCGGTATTATACTCTACATTTGCAAAATTTAAAACTTCCTTTAATGCCTTTTTGATTTGTTTAAGTTGGTGTTTGGAGGATGTAACAACCAGTGTTAAAAAATAACTCGACCCGTCTTGCACGTCCACATAAACTTTGTAAAAGTTCTTGGTTTTTAGGGCCTTGATAGAAATACTAAATACTTGGTGACTGAGGGCTCTTTGAGGCAGGTCAAAAAACATTGCACCAATCTTATCTTCAATCATGCGTTTTTCTGTTTTTGATATAGCTTTGCGTGTGCGCGGATCACGAAAGGCGCGATGTTCCGCATATGAAGATTTCCATAACGCATACATGAATTCGGCAGAGTAACAGACTTTCTGACCCGTTTCATCTGGTTTTAAGTAAGTATAGAAAATTTCATCGTAGCTCATTTCATTGAAATCATTATGGAAGGCATCAGAATCACTCATGCAACGCGATTTCCACTTTCTACGCATGTCTTTGAGTTTCTGGACCATCTCATATTCTTTTGGGTAATCTGGGTGATAAAACAAACCAATCGGAAGCTGTTCTTTTGTGAGATACGAGACAAAGAAGTTACGTTTTGAGCCATTGTTTAAGCATTGTGCAAATACGTTCTTTTTAGAATACGTGTCTGATTTGGATTCCATGATATTAGTAAACATTTCATGTGGTTCGTTCCATTCCAATGGCATCAATGGTTTTCGCGTAAATGCATCAAATTGTATTGTCCGTTCTTCGCGATTAGTTGAATTGTCATGTGAAACAAAGATGTTTTCATCGAGTGATATAATCACATCTTTCCACACTTTCGCATGGTAATCTCCTAAATAACAAATCACTTTGCGCGGTATATAAGATGATTCTTGGCATATTTTAGTTGCTTGTTGGCTTGAATGTTTTTCACGTGGTGCCTTGGTTTTGCGATACAAACGCGCAAGCCCGTATATATCTGTTATACATGTGCGAACAAAAAACCACTTGGAGCGTTTTTCATTGTTCCAATGTTTGGTCGTTGATTTTCTAAATGCATCAAGAAACAAATTCAAATTCTCAACTAGTAAGCTGTTTAAGAACTGTTCGTACATGCGGTCAATTTCTTCACGCAACAGTTGTTCGTCATCCCAATCATCTACTCCATGATAGACAAAAAACTGTTCAAAGCCAGATGGTTCGTCAATTCGCATAGTCCCAGCTGTGAAAAATAACATTAATCCACCAAATCCATCATGTTCAAATGTTCCCTTTGCATCTTCATATACATTGTATCGCAAATCGATTCTATGGTAACGGAGTGATGGAAATAAGTCTTGGCATTCTGGTACAAATTTTGCAAACACGGAATCTGGTTCGCTGATCATTGGACAGATCGAAAACAAATAACGTACAGCGTCCAAATAATTCTCTGGTACAGATGCTTCATAAGGCATATGCAATGGGTCTTCCACAATGATATCCAAACATGTGCCCGTTGCATTAAATAAATGAAGCATACATACTAAAAATTCCCAGACAAACATGCGAGCAACTTCTTCACCACACCCAAACATGCGTAGTTTCATTTTTTGAACAATGAATTTAAAATGTGCAAAATTTGGTACATCATAGTAAAATGTCTTTGCTGCTCCAAAAAAATGATAGAATTGCTCTAAAACTTCAGCATGTGAGAAAATGTCAGGAACTTCAAGATTATCGTGAATATCACCAAAAAGTAAAATATCCATTTTTTGAAGAGGTGAATAGGCTGTAAAACAGGAGACGGGTCCCATGACCTTTAGTTGTTTCTCAAACCAACCCCATGGTGCCGTATGTTCTAATAACTCAAGCATACCTGTTAGTACACTGGAATCTATTTTAATTTCTTTCAGATTGAAAGGTTTGAAATATTCGTCAAATCTTTTACTGGCTTTCTCTGATGTGTAGACATATACTAAGTTCTTTTCATCAAACATTTCTCCAGAAAATAATTTCCCATCTCCATCCAGTGGGATGTGTGCAATGGCTAGAAAGTAACGAATATCTGCATGAAGAAATTCTGTTTTCACGTATTCAGGAATAGTAATTATATCCAGTTGTCCATTCATGTAAATAACTCGCCATATCATTTTTTTAAATGTCTGTTTTGTCTTTTTTTATTTCAATGTACTTTTGATACTTTCTATCACTTGCTGCCATTCGTTGTTTTCGATTAAGGCGTGTAAGTTTGTTTGTGGTACTTCAATAATGGGTGAACTTAATTGTTTTTTGAATTTGGGTATCTTGCATTTTTTGGGTGGGACTGGCTCTTCAAGTTGTTTCTGTTTCTTGGGCTTTTTCTCTAGCCTGTCTTTCTTGGGGTTTTTCAGTGTTGGATCCTTGATTTTTTGTTTTTTAAGTTGGGGCTTGCATGCAGATTCTAAAAGAATATCGTTCATTGCTTTTTTGGGCTTTTTCATTGCTGTGTCCTTGATTTTTTGTTTTTTAAGTTGGGGTTCACATACATATTCTAAAAGAATCTCGTCCATTGATGGTTGCTTTTCATCATCCGGTTCTTGCAAATCCATTAGCATATCGAATAAAAAATCTGCCTTTTTGTTATCCATGACAAGGCTTTCAGTGTTAATTTTCCGCAACAGCGCTTTCCATAGCATATCGTCGGTACTATCTTTCAAAATAAGATAATGCAATACAACACTTTGTCCAACTTGTCCAATACGATGACATCTGCCCTCTGATTGCACGTGCGGAACATATAAAAATGTTAATTCTGCATAAATGGCCAAACTTATAAATGCCCAGTTACCTCCAGTACCACATGCTGTTAGCGATAATACAGCAACTCGTGTTTCAGGATCATGTTCCAGCTGTTTTTGTAAGATAGGACGTTGTGTTTTGTTTGTATCTCCATTGATAACAATATGTTTGCATTTTAGACTGTCCAAATGTTCGTGAATCGCTTGCAGAACCTGTTTTGAATGGGCCCAAATAATAAACTTTTCTTGGTTTTCTGTTTCCAATAATGTCGTTATATATTTCAAAACATATGGTAATTTGTTGATTGCGGTTTCGCGCACTTGTTCGCCCAAAAGTGCTTGTGCAAATACATCGCCCTTTTCTTTTGCAATCAGCGAAGCTTTCAATAATGTTGTTTCTAGTTCTGTTTTTTGTGCTTTTGTTGCACTGCCAATCACAACGCGTTCTCTCAATAAAGGTGGCAAATCAAGCACATCTTGTTTCTTTTGACGCAATGTATATTGTTTTGTTAACGCATGTAACTCTTCACAGCGAATACTGTTTTTAAAAGCCCATTTGGGCCTGCCACCTGAAGCGTACACTATGCTCGGGGCAACATATCGTTCAGCGAAATAAAAGATGTTGCTTGATGGAGGTGCTCGATAATTGGGATTTTTATAATGAAAAAAATCATGAAAGATAGTTGGTTGCATGAATCGGAGAAGATTGTATAAATGAGGATTGGTGGGTGATGGAGTACCTGTTAATAACACTAAGTGCTTGATCTTTTTCCGTAATTCAAATATAGCTTTTGCTCGGATTGATTTTGAATTTTTTAAAGCATGTGCCTCATCTGCAATCAGTACATCCCATGTATATTTGGATAACTGCTCAAGCACTTTGGGAAACAATTCATAGGAGATTAAAAAAATAGATATGTCAGGCGTTGCTAAAATCGCTTCGGCCTTTTTCGCATTTGTGATTTCAAGCATCTTAACATGCGATTTTAAAAATTTAACAGTGGTTTCTTCAAACCAATTGGGTTTTAAAGAAGCTGGGCAAACTATCAATGCACGAGTAATACTCAATGCACAAAAATAAGCAAGAGAAATAGGTGTTTTGCCTAATCCCATATCCAATGCCAGCAAGCATTCATCTCGAGAAAGCGCAAAATCCAACGCTATCAACTGATGTGGCATCAAATCGCCTTTAAAACCATTTAATATATATAAATGCATATCTGCATATTCTGCAACCAATTGCAATAATCCAACTTCATTGAATCCAAGGTAGTTTGCAAGGGCTTTTTGCGCCAATCGTTTTGGGCGATATGCAAATGCGTCTTTTAATGCATTTTGCACGAGTTTTTGAAACTGTGGTGGTAATACTCTGGTTTGTGTTGCTCTGTGATAATCATCGAAATCAAAATGTGGTTCGTTTAATACTAATTCGCGCGATTCGGTAAATGCCACAAATTCATCATCCCGAAAAGCAAATTGGAGATCTTCATTATTTTCTGACATACCTCTTTTTTAATTTAGTTTTTTTATTCACCAACTTGAGAAATAGAAAAGAAAAAAAACTTATATTCATCATCCCGAAAAGCAAATTGGAGATCTTCATTATTTTCTGACATACCTCTTTTTTAATTTAGTTTTTTTATTCACCAACTTGAGAAATAGAAAAGAAACAAAAA
>Ga0070667_100002196_pt1 | contig 17169 bp, 12 predicted proteins | sample KBSS33metaG_FD_64659 | JGI IMG/M metagenome (GOLD analysis project Ga0070667, IMG submission 64659) | Switchgrass rhizosphere microbial communities from Kellogg Biological Station, Michigan, USA - KBS S3-3 metaG | ecosystem: Host-associated > Plants > Roots > Rhizosphere > Soil ... | reverse complement strand
TTTATTTGTCATCCCGACGAAGGAGGGAACTGTGGTCCGGATTCTTTTAGGAAGCGGGATCGCAATGATTAACCCCCAAATCAAAATGTAAAATGTTATCCGTCATCCGGACGATAATCCGTAGAAATTCAAAAACGCTGTTTTCCCTTTACCCGGTTTCCGCATACAAAATCGTTTTTTCCGGTGATAACAGCTTGGTAAGAAGCCTTTACCTTTAAGTCCATGAATGCCTGCATCAGATCTCTTGTGTTGCTACTGTTAATGAGTTTTCAGTTCAACCTCTATTCACAAAACAATCATTGGATACTGGGTGAATGGAAAGGCATCGGCGTAATTCCCGGCAGCGCCTACGGCACTGTTTTCGTGCGCATACTCAGCATACACATCGAGCACAACAACCGCTTCGCCGGTGTACTGGTGCAGGAACTGATGGATAACAAGGCCATCAGGATTGAAAAAGAAATCAGCGGCACGATACTGAATGATGAAATCAATCTTAAAGCCGGCAGAACACTCTATAAAAAACAACCATTGCATGGGTTCTGGGCAGACTGCAGCGCCTGTAAAATAACCAATACCAGGGTTTCTGTATCGAGCGACAGCCTGATACTGACCAGCGAAACAAGGCTTTGCGGAAATTATTGCGATGGCTATACTACTTACTATAAAGCACTTTCCGATTTTGATACTGTTACACAAAAACAATTGGTTCAGCTATTCGGCAGCCCCCTGCTGGTAAAAATATTTAAACCCGTTGCACCCACCGCAAAACAAGTCAGCAATGCACTGACGGTTGAAAAAATAAATACCGCTGTTCACGACAGCATACAAAACCAGCTTGGCAGATCAAATAGAACAATCGCTACGTATAATGTTCCTGCACCCGACATAAAAGTTGAATTGTTTGACAATGGAGAAATAGACGGAGATACGGTAACTGTTTACCATAACAAGCAAAGAGTTATCGACAGGCAGGTCCTGGGCATACAACCCATTGTTTTTACAGTGAAAGCAGCTGCCGGCAACAGGGTGCATGAATTCATACTCGTTGCCAATAACCTGGGTCGCATACCACCTAATACAGCGCTGATGCGCATTACAGCCGGCTCAAAGGTATATGAGCTATTTGCTTCAACAAACCTGCGAGAAAATGCCTCCGTAGTAATTATTTACAGCGGTGATTAATTGTCACGTAATTAAAACTTCACTACTTCCCAATAAGCCTTCTTTGGCAAGAGGTTTTTGTCAAACAACAAAGGATGGTCTTTCCGCCCACGAACAGGAAAATTATCAAGCCAGCTGCTACGATCAGATATATTCCAGAAAGTGATGCCCGAGAAAACAGTTTTGTACTTCCGGAATAATTCAAAACACATTTTATATTGCTGTAGCTGCTGCTGTTCTTTTTCCGCTGTAAATGCAGTATCGCTGTCTGCTGCTTTTTGTTCCCTCATCACATGTTCTTTGGGGTACACCGAGATATCCAGTTCGGTGATTTGCAATTTCAGTCCCAGTGTTGCAAACCGGTTAATCGTGCTGTCCAGTTGCGCTGCAGACGGTTCATTAATGGCCCAATGCCCTTGCAGGCCGATACCGTGAATAGGTGTGCCGGCGTCCTTTAAACCTTTTACCAACCTGTATATTTTTTCACGCTTGGCTGCATTGATTTCATTGTAGTCGTTGTAAAAAAGCTGCGCGTCCGGGTCAGCAGCGTGCGCATATTCAAACGCCTTGGCAATGAATTCTTCTCCGCATATCCGGTACCAGTTTGAATTACGGAGGTATTCTTCCGGCTTATCTGAAATAGCTTCATTCACCACATCCCATGCATAGATACTGCCTCTATAACGACTAACCACAGTAGTAATATGTTCTTTTAAACGTTGCAGCAAGACTTCTTTACTGACGGTTTTGCCCGATGAATCAACAAATAACCAGGCCGGTGCCTGGTTGTGCCAGCAAAGGTTATGACCGCGGATTTTTATATGGTGGCGTAGCGCAAACGCCACAATAGAATCTGCGTCTTTCCAGTTATACTCATTTTCTTTTGGATGGATAGGCCCCATTTTCATGGCATTCTCGGGTGTGATACTGTTAAACTGTTTTATGATCAGCGATGATTCGTCTTCTCTTTTTAATGCCCAGGGTGAAACCGCTACGCCAATGGGAAAATATTTTTTGTAATAATCTTTCAGGCCTTTCAGATCGGCGGTTTGCTGCGCAGATACGCTGTAGCCACTAAAAATAATTGTGACCAATAATGTCGTTAAATACTTTTTCAATTGAGGTAGTTTTTAATTATTTTTCGAATAGTTACGACAAATAAGAATTAATTTGCGTTCGCAACAAACTATCTCACGCCTCACGCCTCACGCCTCACGCCTCACGCCTCACGCCTCACGCCTCACGCCTCACGCCTCACGCTCTAACGTGATTGATACCGCTTAATAAACTCCGCTACTTCTACCATCGGTGCAATCCAGGCATCATGTTGTTTTTTTGCAAGGGCCTGCAGAAAACGACGATGCTCCCCAACCGTTACATTCAATGAATTGCCGCCACCTACACCATGAAACAGGATCACCAGCAAGGATTTTTTTTCGATGGCCTGGTTTACCCAATCCATCATCTGTTCTGCCGTTTGCCCGTTTGCCAGGTAGCAATCTACGTTGTACAGGTCAATTTGATCAATGGTATGCATTTGTTCGCGCACAGCCCTTGCTGCTATAAAATCTCCTTTCAATGCTTCTATAAAGGAACTGTCGCCAACCTTCATATCGCCACAGGTATAGGCAAAAGTCCTTTTTGTTTTACCGTCCAGCGCCTGTAGAAAGAGATTGTTCATCCTGGTTTCGTCTATCATACGCTGCACTGTGTATTTGCTTAAATCGTAATCAGGTTTTACCCATTCACGGCCGGCGCCACCCACACAGGGATGATACAGGGTATGGTTGCCCAGTTCGTGCCCCTTTACCGTCAATTGTTTCCACTCATTCATCCGGCTTTTTACTGAACTTGAATATCCCATTATATAAAAAGTTGCTTTCAGTTTAAGTGAATCCAGTATTGGCACTGCGTTGTCAAGATGTTGATCAATAGCGTCATCATAAGTCAGCACCACCGCCGCCTGGTGATTGTTCCAGGGCTTGTTGCCCTGGGCGCTGCCAACCAGGAAAATCAATTGGCTCGCAACAAGCAATAACAAATATTTTTTCATCCGTTTTATTTTATCCGCTGCGTGAAATACAATTGGTAACTACTTATGGATTGCCGCTATCTGTTCTGAACGGTGATGCGGGTAATCCTTCTTTGTTGTACAGGTTGGCGCCTTCCGGGTTATCGGCCCATGCATACCTCACATAAGCGGGGTTGGCCATATCATCATTCCACACCACCACATGATCGCCTTCAATTACCGCCCTGGCCCATGCAAATTTTTTATCGGGCCCTGCAATCGCAAACTGCCGGAGCGGCTCGCCATCAGCAGCTATCAGTCCGCTGCCGATATTGCTGAAGTAAATCGATATCTTATTTTTATCAATGACAGCTTTTTGATAAATAGGACCTGAACCAACGATATTTTTTTCATTGTAAACCCCTTTTTCCGCAGCCAAAGCCAGCCGCACCCCTACTTCTTTTTTATTATCAGGATGGATATCATTCCATTCGCCCAGGTCAATCGCAACCGCCATTCCTGTGTTGGGCACTGCCAATGTTTGCAATTGTGCTTCCCTTATCATTGCCCACTGGCTTTTTGAAGGCAAATAATTTGCGTCCATAAAATTGGGCAGCTGTACATACAAAAAAGGAACACTATCCTGTTTCCATTGATGCCGCCAGTCTGCGATCAATGCAGGCAACAGTTTTCCGTACGTATTGGGCTGGCCGGCATTGGCTTCGCCCTGATACCAGAGTATCCCTTTTATCGTATAATTTATCAATGGCGATATCATGGCGTTAAACAAAGCCGATGGCTGATTTTGAGCGGCTATATTACTTACATAGTTTGTTTCAGGTTTAAAAACGCTGCCTACCTTATATTGCCAGTAACCTTTCAAATCAATACTTTGATCTCCCACTGTTATTGAATAAGGTTTGCCGGGCACAAATCCGCCTTTGCCTGAATTATTGATAACACGGATGACAAAAATATTTTTACCGGGTCTCAGCAGACCTGCAGGCAATGAATACCTTCTTTGCGGGTACTGGTAACCGGTATTACCGGCGAGTACTCCGTTTACATATAAAAAATCGGCATCAACGATTCTCCCCAAAAACACTTTAGCTGGTATGCCCGTCATGGAAGCAGGCAGATCGATCTCTCTCCTGTACCAAACCACCCCATCGAGATCCCTGATGCCCTGGTCTTCCCAATAACCGGGTATATTAATCGTTCGCCAGCCCTTTGGAACGAAGGAGGTATCAAACCATGTCAATTGCCCGTTGAGTCCCTCATCTACCATCTTTGGCTTGTTTGCCAGTGCCCCAGCCGCCCGGCGGTTAATGCTGTTTATGTAAGCCGTATCCTTATTTTTCTGAATGATACCGGTAATATCCGGAAAGCTTTTTAATCCGTCTTCGCTGGTCCATGCCTCAATAGGGGTACCACCCACACTCGCATTAATTAAGCCAATGGGCACATGGTATTTTTCATACATGGTTTTTGCAAAAAAATAAGCAACAGCCGAAAACCTGTTTACATCAGTTGGGTTGGCCGATTTCCAATTACCGGCAGGCAATTCGTCTTTGGGTCCGGTTAAATCAGTAAGCGTGGGAATCCAAAATTGCCTGATTTCCGGATAATGGGCATTGGCTATTTCACCTGCATAGGTAATATTATGCAGTTCCATCTGGTGCACCATATTCGATTGACCCGAACAAATCCAGACATCGCCCATCAAAATATTATTGAGAACAATTTTATTGCTGGCAGTTAGGTTCATAGTGTATGGGCCGCCGGCTTTTGTTGCAGGTAGCCAGGCCATCCATTTTCCGTCTGGCCCGGCCACTGTTTTAGAACGCCTGCCATTAAACTGAATGGTAATTCTTTCGCCTTTCGCAGCCCATCCCCATATTTTTATTTTGCTGTCCCTTTGCAATACCATGCTGTCGCGGATCAAAGCGGGTAATCTTAGTTGCGGATATGCAGCTGTATTATTTATACAAACGCCTGCAACAGCGAAAAGCAATACCTGTAAGATTGTTCTTGTTCTCATCTGCGATAGGAACTATTTAGCTGCGTATTACTGACGAATGCAATCCGTTTGCTATCGGGCGACCAGGAAGGCACATTAATGGTACCCTGGCCGCCATATAGATAAGCGATATTCTTTGGCACTCCGCCCGATGCAGGCATCAATCTTATATAAACCTGTTTATAAAAAGGATGTGTTGCCGGATCAATATCTTTTGGGAAAGACAGGTACGCGATCCATTTACCATTGGGAGAGAAATGAGGGAACCAGTCATTGTATTCGTCGAACGTCACCTGTTCCTGCCCGGTTCCATCGGCTTTCATGCGCCAGATTTTCATAGTGCCCGTACGCACCGAATTAAAATAGATCCATTTGCCATCCGGGCTGTATTCAGCACCATCATCCAGCGCAGGCTGCGTGGTAAGGGCTGTTTCTTTTTTTGTAGCAATGTCTATCGACCAGATATTGTATTGCCCTTTCCTGAACCCGGTAAAGATTAATTTTTTATTGTCGGGCGACCAGCAATGAAAATAAGAATGCCCCGCATCTTCTGAAGTGATCTTAACAGGATTGTCCGAACCGGTAACCGGCAAAATAAATATGGTAGAAGTTCTGTTGGCACCAATATAATTACTAAGGCCGATCATTTTCCCGTCGAATGATAAAACATGGTCGTTGTTATTATTTTTTGCAAATCCCGTATTCAGGATAGAAGCAGATTTGGAAATCAAATCAAACTTATACATGAGCCCCGCAGACGAATTATAGATAAGCGACCGGCCGTCTTTTGTCCAGTTAGGACCCTGGATTGATCCGGAATCGGTATACACAATTCTTCTACCGCCCGTTTCCACATCCATTGTCTCCAGTAAACTGCCGATATAATCTTTGTATGGCCTGAAATCGCTGGCTGCGGGTATAATAATACGAACGTTGCTAAAGACCGCTTTTTCAATTACAGAATCCGCATGCGAACAAATGAACAAGCCCGCATATACTTCATCGTTCAGCTGCATTTCTTTTGTGACGGTTTTATAGTTCTCTCCATGCACTGCCGATGAGAAAGTAAATGTATTGCCCGTACGCTGAAACAAAATTTCTGTTGGATGGGTGGAAGAGACAATGACCTGTCCTGTTGTATCGTCATCTGAAAGGCGATATTGCAGGGAAGTGAGCAATGGCTGGCCACCATGCACGCAGGCATCTGCGTAACGGGAACCTGTTGTTAATTTATCCCTTGCTATAACGCCTATTTTTCTATGACCCACAACGCCCGGGCCTATAAATTTTATGGACGCTGTAATAATAAAATCGCCTTTTATCTTTTTCCACAAGAAATGAAACTGGTCAACAGCCTTCCACATATTGCTGCCTGCGCCCTGCATTGTGTATTCCTGTGTTTCCGGGTTATAGCTGACACTGCCCGCTTTTACCGGATTACCGACATCAGCATGGTCGTCAAAAATGCCCACTGCTTTTTCGTTGGCAACCGTATTTTGTGCATGCACGGAACAGGCAATTACAACAGCTGCCATTAATGACAATATTCGCATATTACTCTTTTTAAAAGGAATGCTTTCACAAAAACTGCAGTCGCCCCACGGGCCTTCAAAACTATTTATCTGCCGTTACGGGTTGTATGGTTCCATCATCGTTGTACTTTAATGCTGTTACTTTTACATTGCGCAAATGTGTTTTTCCCGACAACTGTATATCATGATAAAAAATATACCACTTGCTTTTTATTTCTACTATGGATTGATGATTGGTCCAGCCCTCTACCGGGTTTAACACCACGCCCTGGTAGGTAAATGGTCCGTAAGGATTATCCCCAATTGCATAGTTAATAAAATGTGTATCGCCGGTGGAATACGAGAAATAATATTTGCCCTTGTATTTATGCATCCATGAGGCCTCAAAGAAACGCTTGTCATTGTCTTTTTCGGTAAATAGTTTACCGTCTTTATCAAGGATTTTAATTTCTTTTACCGGCCCTGCAAAACTTTTCATGTCGGCATTTAACTGTGCTATACGGGGCAGGATGGCCTGTTCGGATGGCTGGCGAAGCTTCCCGGCCGAATCGTATTTATTGTTGTTCCATCTTTGCAATTGTCCGCCCCAGATACCACCGAAATACATATAATATTTTCCGTCATCGTCTCTGAAAACACATGGGTCGATGCTATAGCTTCCTTTGATAGGTTCTTTTTCTGCTTTGAAAGGTCCTTCCGGTTGCTTACTGGTGGCAACACCGATATGAAACACATCTTTCTTATCTTTTACCGGAAAATACAGGTAGTATTGGTTATTGGCAAAAGCCGCATCGGGCGCCCACAATTGCCTTCCTGCCCAGGGAATATTTTTAATATCCAGTGCCACACCATGATCGGTTACCTTACCACCGATCGAATCCATGGAAAGAACATGGTAATCCATCATATTAAAATGATCGCCATTGTCGTTTTCCGGTGTACCGGTGGCAGTGTCGTGAGATGGATAAATATAAATACGCCCGTTGAATACATGCGCTGAAGGGTCTGCCGTATAAATATGGGTGACCAGGGGCTGCGAGATGGGTTCTTTTTTCGGCGATGCGGCAACAGATGTTGCAGTATCTTTTTTTTCTGTTGACTGGTTGGTTGTGCTATTGTTGCAGCTTACTGAAAGTGCAGATAAAACGACCAATACGATTGTTGTTCTTAGCAAACTCATGAATGACATATGCATTTATTATAATTTGTTATTAAACATTAATAAAGCGATTGCAGCAGGCCAGCGATTACGGTAGTTTTTTAAACTAACGTAATCTAATACAATGCTTTTTACACTGCGGTTGTTTCGTCAACGTTTTGTCTCCGGCGGACCAAGATAACTCTCTTTTACGCCACCCATATCCACCACCAGTTTCTGCAATACCACGGCCGGACTCACCATCCAATATTTCAAAACATGCATACCCGGTTTGGATATCACATGAGTGGTTGTCTTTATAATTATATTTTCTGCAACCCATTTACCCCAGATCTTCGGCTGATTGTCTTCTTTGTTCAGCACAACAATTTGCGGTTTCTCCTCATCAAATGAAACAGCATACTTCAATCCTTCATCATTATTGAAATTTAAAGTAGGAGAAAAATAAGCCAGCAATTTCACTGTACCTGAATCGGCCACACACATTTCATACTGCAGTTGCGGTGCTTTTCCGGTGGGTATTTGGTTAGCCGCCGTAACAGGAAATGGCGTAACTGCCGATCCGGTGCGACCCAGATCGGGTAATATTTTCCAGGTGATGCCGTTGCTGTTAATGGCTTTTGTATAGTTTGCCGCTTCCATTGATAGGTATCCATCCTGCTCATTAAAAAAATTACCTTTCCCGGCTTCCGGACATTCCGTTACCACCATGCTTACATCTGCAATGATTTTTGTGTCAGTTTTTTTAGCAGAATCCGCAACCAGGTATGTCAGTTTCGGCATTTTCTGAACAGGTGGTTGCTGCCAGTACGTATAGCCAATATGCGTTTGGCTCATCATGTGGTTCCATTTTCCGTTGGCTATCGTATGGTATTGAAGCGTTATCAATGAATCGTTCCTGTATAGCTCCTTAGCCTTGTCTGCATATATATTCGCGGTAATAAATCCTTCATTCGCCAACCGTTTGTTGATGGCTACAGCAGTGTACAGTTCCTGTAAATTGGCACAGGCTTTTACTGGATGCAGCACCAACTCAAAATAAGCATCTCTATATTCCGAGGGTAACTGATCATTTATTTGCTCCGCCTTTTTCAGCAACTGGGTATAATCGTTGGTTATGCGTTGCGCTTCACCATAGTTATCGCTATAGGTATCTTCATTCAGCAGTTCGGGCTTGCGGCGACCATTGTATTTTGCATATTGGGCGAGTATCTCCGCTATAGCTGCGGCATGCTGGTTTCCAAACTGGGCTGCGCACCAGTCTTCCGTATACTTTTTTATCTCGGACGCATCAATTTTATCGGGGTTCCAGGCATAATCAAGAAAAAATGATATCGGGAATTCCATCGGTTTTATATCGCCCACATTAACAATCCAGATATCTTTTACTTTGTGCTCATAGGCAAGGTGCATTTGTTCCCATACCCGTGGAATAGGGTTTGTGTTGAGCCATTTATAATTTCTGGGATCGCCTACATAGTCGAAATGATAATAGATACCATAACCGCCTTTACGGGGGGCGGCATTCAACGGGGGCAGCTTGCGGAGATTACCCCAATTATCATCGCACAATAACAGTGTAACGTCGTCGGGCACACGCATACCCTTGTCATAATAATCCTGCACTTCTTTATACAGGGCCCAGAGTTGCGGTGTTTCACTCGCGGGCCGGTGGGTAACCTCTTCAATAATCTGCCGCTGATCCCTTACAATTCTTTCCAGGAGGGCTGTGGCCGTTTCGCGGCTCATGGGTTTATCGCCATCGCCGCGCATACCCACGCTGACAATTTTTTCATTGGTAGCCCTTTGCATACCAGCTTTCCAGAATTCTTTCAGGCGCAGTTCATTGCTGTCATAATCCCATGGCCCTTTTCCATACCGTCTCCACTCGTCATGTGCGCGCATCAGGGGTTCATGGTGAGAAGTGCCTATCACTATACCATATTCGTCGGCAGTTTTTATATTCAGCGAATCATCATCATAAAAAGCATTGCCCCACATGGCCGGCCACAAATAATTTCCTTTAAGCCGGAGTATCAATTCAAAAACATTTGCATAGAATTTACTGTTAAAGCCACCGAATTTTTCTTTGCTCCAGCCACTCAGTGCAGGCGCTTCATCGTTTATAAAAATGCCGCGGTATTTTACTTTCGGCGCATCACTAATCAATTTTATTTGTTTTACATACAGGTTCTCCTTTTGCTTCACCGGCACATCTGCCCACCAGTACCAGGGCGAAACACCCATTTGCCTGGATAATTCAAACACGGCATACGCAACTCCTCTCCTGTCGCTGCCGGTGATCAGCAATGCATTTTCCACTCCTTTGAATGGTTGCACGAGCGTCTGCATCTGCCAGGCTTCCCATTTACCGGCCAGGCCGGCTGTATTGATCTTTTTACTGGCTGCCAATTTCTGTACAAGCCGCGATTTAACCGTGCTGCCGATTATAATGATGTTTTTTACCGTACCATTAAGCGCATGGATAAGCACAGGAGATTTGCCGGTTACCCGTTGAATATCCTGCTGAAACAACACCGCTGCTTTTTGCACGGTGGGGAAATCGGTGCTGTCAACATAAATAGCGGCGATTATATTGCTATTAACCACGGGGAAAGCGCCGGCCACATTCTTTTCTGTAACCAAGCCCTGGCCGAAAAGAGGTGATGCCAGTATGCACATATACAAAACAGGAAGCAATCGATCTTTCATATCAATAGGTTATAAGCCGTACCATTTACCAGCTTAAAAATTATAATAATAACCCGAATAAAAAGTTTCAAATAAAAACGACAGGACTATGTCCTGCCGTTTACATCAAAAACTACTGCTTATCTGAAACCAAAATTAACAGGCTGCAGGGTATCGTGCAGTTGATTATCCTGAATGTATGTTTAATGATATACATCAATGAAATAAAAGCAGGTTTTTAACAGGGCAGGATTGATGTTAATTGAATTACAATCGATTGCAGGAAACTGCACAAAAAAAGCCTTTATACAATGCCCAGGATTAAACTTATCGGATTCCAGCTTCCGGTCTATTGTTTGATAATTTTGATAAGGCATGGAAGCACTTGTTCAGTAAGCATCGGAACAATGGCCTGAAAAGTGCCCGCTTACAATATCTTTTTCTAAAAAAGCCTGGGCTAATGTAGCAAAACAATTTCAGATTGCAACCGATTGCAGTAATATTTTTTAAATTAATTAAATACAGATACCAAGATTTCCGAAATTGCTGTTGCATGCATAAGGAAATTACTATCTATGACCTGGCGAAAAAACTAAAGCTATCGCCGGCTACTATCAGCAGGGCACTCAGCGATCACCGGGCAATCAATAAAAAGACCAAGAAAAAAATTGTTGACACGGCGGAGGCATTGGGCTACCGCTCCAATACTTTTGCCAGCAGCCTGCGCAAGAAAAAAAGCAATACCATTGGCGTAATCATTCCCCGGCTGAACAGTCATTTCGTAGCATCTGTATTGGGTGCCGTGGAAAAAATAGCCAATGATTCCGGCTACAATATCATTATGAGCCAGTCGATGGAATCGGTAGCCAGGGAAATCGCCAATACTAAAACCATGTTCAACAGCCGCGTAGACGGGCTACTGGTTTCACTTGCCTACGATACCGGCAACATTGATCATTTTGACAAATTTATCAAGCGCGGCATCCCGGTTATTTTTTTCGACCGTGTATTTGAAGATGATAAATGTGTGCGCATTGTCATAGACAATTTTAAGAACGCCTACGACGTAACAACGCATCTCGCTGCCCAGGGTTGTACCCGGATTATGCATATTACCGGCAACCTAAAAAGAAATGTTTACGCTGAACGTTATAATGGCTATCGCAAGGCTTTACGGGATGCAGGATTGCCTTTCCAAAAGGATCTCTTGCTTTCGGGTGAACTCAATGAAGCATCGGGGGCGGCTGCAGGCGAAAAGATACTGGCCATGAAAAAGCTGCCGGACGGCATCTTCGGGGCGAACGACACCAGCACGGCCAGTTGCATGCACGTGCTGAAACAGGGAGGCATTCGTATCCCTGGTCAAATAGCCATTGCGGGCTTTAACAACGATCCCATCTCCAGGATTGTAGAACCCAATCTTACCACCATCAATTATCCTGCCTACCAGATGGGTGAGATTGCTGCCACCACGCTCATTAACCACCTTGCCGGCGTTTCCAGTATCAGCAATACCAATATAATCGTACTGCGCTCTGAACTGATTATCCGGTCTTCTTCATTAAAAAAATAAAAGCGATTGGGAGGCTTTTGCTATTTTTATCCAACGCATGAAACAAGAAAAGGATGTAACTATCTATGATATTGCGCGGCAACTCAACGTATCTGCCGCCACGGTAAGCCGCGCCCTGCAGGATCACAAAACTGTGAACAAAAACACCAAGAAAAAGATTTTTGAGCTGGCCGCCCAACTGGGCTACCGCACCAATAATTTCGCCAGCAATTTAAGGAACCAGCGCACCAAGACAATCGGAGTAATCATACATGAATTGAACAGCCATTTTATCACCTCGGTACTGGCTGGTATAGAAAAGATAACCACGGCCGCTAAATACGATCTGATCATTGGCCATTCTTCCGAAACCTATGCAAAGGAAATAGCCAATGCCCATAATCTTTTTCATAAGCGCGTGGATGGTTTAATTGTTTCGCTGGCGTATGATACCACCGATTTGTCTCATTTTGATCCCTTTATCAAAAAAAACATCCCGGTCATTTTCTTTGACCGTGTTGATGAAAAAAGCCAGGGTACCCGGGTGGTCATCGACAACTGCGCTGCCGGTTACCAGGCTACCCGGCACCTGATAGAACAGGGCTGCAAAAGAATTGCGCATGTTACCGCCAGCCTGAAACGAAATGTATATGCCGACCGGTTAAAAGGTTACCAGGCAGCATTGGAAGAAAGCCATATTCCATTTGATAAATCAATGCTGTTTGTTACTGATCTGAGTGAAGAAGCTTCTTTGAAAACAGCCGAGCAAGTGATGAAAATGTCTCCTATGCCCGATGGTATTTTTGTTACCAATGATTTTTGCGCAGCCATAATGATGCAGGTTTTTAAAGACAATGGCATTAAAATTCCCGAAGACATCGCAGTAGTCGGTTTTAACAATGATGTGATCAGCAAAATTGTTACGCCAAAACTTACAACCATCGATTATCCGGGGGTGAAAATGGGTGAAATAGTGGCAAAAAACCTGATCGATCATTTGCAGGGTGTTACAACAGGTAATCAATTCAACACCGTTTTTATCAAATCAGAATTAATTATCAGGGAATCCTCGATGAGGAAGATGCGGGATCTATGATGTAAGATGTATGATTTGATGATGTCTTTTATTCAATCAAACAGTTTTACATTAACATGCAGCGTAGCACTCGCTACTCACGTCGACACCTCACACATCTTCTGCCATCCTGATAGAAGCGGGCGGCCATATAAAATCTTTCGGATGCCGCCGCAGGTATCTTCCGAGCAAGGAGAAAAATTCAGGATAATCTTTCAAACGGATTCCACGCGATTTTACCGCAACATAAAATGCCAGCGAAAAGCTCACCAAAAAGTTCAGGAACCCGATCATCAATACGCCCGCAACAACAGTTATGAGATAGGGCAAATGCACCCGGTGATCCAATCCGTAAAACCCGATGGCTGTATTGCCCGCGGAAATGGTAATATGTCTTATATCAAAAGGGATTCCCAGAAGTTTACCTAACGGTCCTGCACATCCCAGGAAAAAACCCAGGCAGATACTTCCGGTAAAAGCACCGGCACTTTGATCAACAATGGCAACCAGTTTATTCAACTTTTTTGTACTCAGGGTATTAACAAATACAGGATGTGTTTTTATTCTTTCCGCAATACGCCCGTACACAATATGATTGTCAACATAACCCGCAATTAACCCGCTCAAAAAAAGAAAGAACCCGGTAAAACAGGCATAGAGTAAAGAAAGGCTTTGAAACGGATGCTGGTCGGCCAGCAGTTTTGCCGCAGCATCGCCCGATGCGATTTTGAATCCCATCACTAATTTAAATGCCCAGGCCAGGAGGTAAGTAACCGGGAACACCAACAGCAGGTTGCCCGCAAAAGAAGCAATCTGGCTACGGCTAACCTTGGCTACGGTAATCACCAGGTGCCTGAGATCAGGCCTTCCACCCTGCTTTTGCAGGTCTAACGAACCGGCTACCGCCGAAGCCGTGTAGGCGGGCTGCTTGGTGGCCAGGGTTGTATTGGTGGCATCCATCATCACAAACCCCGCTCCATAATTGGCCCCGTAACTGAATCCCTGCCAGAAAATAGGCAGGTGAACCATGGTAAGCAAATTTTTTATGATAGCAACAAATGAAACGATCAGCCCCCCTCCCATAGAACTCCTGAACAGTCGCCTGAAGTCTTTACCCGTAGAACTAATATACTTCTCCCCTTTCTTTCCTTTGTGTTCAGCAATCTGGTAAGCCAGTAATCCCAAGTTGGTAGACAGGAATTCCTTCAAACTATTTTTCTTGTTTTCATTCCTGATTACCGTAATAAAATAATCTACGAATCGCTCGGTGTTAAACGCCTCATCGCTGTCCAGCGCATCAACTATTATCAACATCCTCTCAATCTGCTCTTCGCGCCGTACCATGATAAAGGTCTGCGCCAGGCTGGTGCCATATTGCAGTCGCTGATCCCTTACCCATTGATTGCTCTGGCGGCAATTGTAGAGGTTTTCCTGGATATTGGTAAGCAGTAATTTTTTTTCATCGGGCAATAAACTGGCCCCCTTTTCTACATATAAATTTACCAGCCTGTTTTGCTCAATAAAAGGCTGGATGGCATCGGTAAAATTTTTATACCGGTTCGCCACTTCTTTTTCCATGCTCAGGTTCACCAGCCGGTAAGACAAAACCTGCAGGGCCTGGTTCAGTTGACCGGTAAGATAGGTGTCGGTGAGATTAACATGAATGCCCAACAGTTCAAAAAAATTCTTCCAAAGCGATGCATCGATGCCGGATACCCAGACATAATCATTCTTTTTATAAAAAACATGGCGGATAACATAGAGAAAATCGTTGGGCAACTGAAGTGCGGGAAGAAATTTATGTTTGATCTTGCCAATCAGCTCCTGTACAAAACCCCGTGAACTGATGATACCACTTTCGGTAAGGGCGGTATTAAGATTGCTGTTCATGAACTGTGATAGCAATGATTTCCGCAATGCAAACAGCAACGACTTATCCTGCTGCAACTGAAACAACATTCCTTTGAACCGCAGTTCGGCTTCTTCGATATTTTTATGTCGATTGGGGCGAATTTTTTTGATCAGTTCCACCAGGTAGTCAAGCGCCCGGTTGGTGCTGTTTAGCGACAATACGATGGCCTTTCCCTTATCCTCCTGCGGGATAACAGCCTTTTTCTTTTGCCGCAATTTAAACATGGTGCTTTTGTGGTGAAAAACTATGCCAGAAAGAGGTTTCTACCTGATCAAGACAAACACTTTGTTATAAATGTTGCAAACACTGGCAATATGTAAGCATTATTTATATTTTTGCAGAAATTACTAAGTATGTTTTCGTATAAAGAACAACCGGAGACGCTTCTTGAAGAAGATGTACTACTGGATACCTCCCTTGAAAAATCATGCCAGCTGATAGTCTGGAACGATGAGGTGAACACGTTTGAGTGGGTGATTGAAACCCTGGTCACTATTTGCGGGCACACACCCGAGCAGGCTGAACAATGTGCCCTGATTATTCACACCCAGGGTAAATACGCAGTTAAATACGGCAGCTATGAAACACTGAAACCTTTATGCGATGCCATAACAGATCGCGGTATCAATGCTACAGTTGAAGTTACAGTTGAATGATCACGCGCATTCCCGGTTCCGCTGATCCGCCTGCGAGAACCAATACGCTTCCAATTTTCACCGGAAAATTATTTGCTGTTGACAGGACCCGAATGCTTCGCCCTTGTTCATACCAGCCGTTGTATTTTTTGTAGCAACCGCAGTGTTAACCCTTAAATTGCGGCTGCAAATATTAGATAATGGCTTTATTCGCGCTTGGTAAGGAGCTTGTTTTTCCTCCCGTACAGCTCAGCGAACCAGACGGTTTGCTGGCCATGGGCGGTGATCTTTCCACTGAACGCTTACTGCTGGCTTACCGGAGCGGCATTTTTCCCTGGTTCGACGGCGATACACCGCTCTGGTGGTGTCCTGACCCGCGTTTTGTACTGTTTCCACAGGAACTGAAGGTCAGCAAAAGCATGAAACAGGTAATCAACCGACAGGTATTCCGGTTCAGTGTTAATAAAGCATTTGAAGATGTTATCGAAAATTGCAAGGCCACTCCTCGTAAAGATCAGCCCGGTACCTGGATTACCAGCGAAGTGAAAGCAGCCTATATTAAGTTGCACCACGCAGGCTATGCCCACAGTGCAGAAACCTGGTTAAATGATGAATTGGTGGGCGGCTGCTATGGCATCCGCATGGGGAATGTTTTTTTTGGAGAAAGTATGTTCAGCAAAACGGCAAATGCAAGCAAATATGCATTCATTAATTATGTTTACCATTTGCAGCAGGAAAAACTGCAATTGATAGACTGCCAGGTATACACCGCACACCTGGAAAGCCTGGGCGCAAGAATGATCCCGAGAGAAGCATTTATCAAAATGCTCAATGTCCTGATCACATAGATAACCTAACTTTATTCTCCTATAATTTTCACGCCTCACGCCTCACGCTTTCACACCATCTTTCGTCAATTCATTATCCACCGTTCTCCAGATGCCAAGCGGGTTTTCGTTTTTCAATTCATCCGGCAGCAATGAATCACTCCAGTTCTGAAAGGCAACCGGCCGTGCAAAACGTTTAATTCCATCTGCCCCAACAGATGTAAAACGGCTATCTGTGGTAGAGGGAAATGGTCCGCCGTGCTGCATGCTTAAACAAACTTCAACACCGGTAGGCACACTGTTTAAGATAAAGCGGCCACAAATATTTTTTACCTCTTCTACCAGTTCGGAATTGTTGATAATGTCGTTATCGGTGGCCATTAATGTAGCTGTTAATTGCCCTTCCAGGTGTTTTACTACCTCTGTCATTTCCTGTATATCACTGCAACGGATAACAATAGAATAAGGCCCGAAGACCTCCTGGTGCAATACCGGGTTATTTAAAAAAGCCTGGCCGCTTGCAGAGGCTACAGCAGCAATGCCTTCGTTTTCTTCCGTTTTAACAGCCGATTCTGCGATAATGGTTACGCC
>Ga0070667_100002193_pt1 | contig 17174 bp, 9 predicted proteins | sample KBSS33metaG_FD_64659 | JGI IMG/M metagenome (GOLD analysis project Ga0070667, IMG submission 64659) | Switchgrass rhizosphere microbial communities from Kellogg Biological Station, Michigan, USA - KBS S3-3 metaG | ecosystem: Host-associated > Plants > Roots > Rhizosphere > Soil ... | reverse complement strand
CGCCTGATCGACGTGCACGACGACTTGATAGCGGTCGGCGCTCGACGTCGCTTCGACTTCTTCGGAAGTCGTCGCAAGAAACGTCTCGACGATCAGCTTGAGCGCGTCCGCGCGCCGCGCGGCATGCGAGCGTTCCTTGTCGTTGATCGCCCAGGTTCCGGCTTCGATCTCGGTACGAGATCGCTCAACATGGCTGGCCTGAATACGCGCCCGCGCTTCTTCCTCCGAATGTTCTCGGACGATATCGCCGGCGACTTCGAGCGCCTTCTTTACGAGCGCACCGACTTCGCGAGGCAGCCGCGCATGCAGCACGAACGTGTCAGTCTCGTCGTAGAAGGAGTGCACTTGCCGGTTGAGTAGCTGTTGGTGAGCGAGCACCCCCGCGTCGCGGCCCTGTGTCCAGCGGTATTTCTTCACGAGGTTCTCGACGTGCGTAGCCGTGCCGTGGCGGCCGATGCCGACGAGCACCGACTCATTCGCGGCCGTCGCGACTCGGGTCATCGCGCGGACTTTGGAATAGGAGAACTCGCCGCTCGCGAACGCGGCGCTGATCTCTGGCAGCGACTCGAGAGCGCGCGCGACGCGGACCTTGTCGCGCGCAGCGACCTTGCCGATGCCGCATTGCCAGTTGAGCCACTGCGCCGTGCTCACTAGGCCGTGCCGAGCATAGGCCTCGCTTCGGTCGAATTCCGCGACGAGTAGTAAGAAGCGATAAGTCGCGGCGTTCAGGTGGCCCCAGAGCTCGGTGATTTGGGATTCGAGCCGGTCGAGGTCAGCGTGCTTAGTCTGTTTTAGCGAACCTGTAGCGGCCGGAAGAGCGGAGCGAGAGCCTTGCATACGGGCTCCTCATATTACTGTTCTCATATCCAGTATTATGCGCTGGTAGTTCAGGAGTTTCAACAAGTTAAGGTAGCTCTCACGCTGGCGGAGCCGGCGAAAGATCGATCACCCGAAGCGGCGCGTCACACCGGCTCGAGTTGCGCCGCCGGCGACGTCGCCGTGTCGTCGACCTTCGGCGCGAGTAGCTTGCCGAACAGCACCGCGAACACCACGAGCGCCACCGCACCGCCGAGCACGATCGCGGCGTGCATCGCCCAGAAGCTGAAGCCGTCCATCGTCTCGATCAAGCCCGCGACCTTGCCCGTCGCGAAGTTGCAGATGAATAGGTGCAGATAGTAGATCCCGATGAACAGTCCGCCGACTTGGCGCGGAGCTGCGCGCGAGAACAACGCTAGGCCTACCGGGAACACCATCGCGAAGCCGACGTCGTTGACGATATGGAAGCCCAAGCCCCAGAGCAGCGAGACCTTCTCGCCCGTCGCAGCCACATTGGCGGCAGCAATCGCAAGGAGCATCGGCGCGCCGGCGGCGATCAATGCGCCGATCGCGAGCTTGACGATCTCGTTCGGCTCCTTCCAATAGCGCGCATACACGGTCCAGAACAGGATCGCGCCGCCGACCGTGGCCGTGGAGATGATCGCGTCGAGCGACACGAGCCACGAGACCGGCATGGTCTGCCCGAAGAAGACGAGGTTGTAGTTGGCCTCTCCCCAGAGCAAGTACGCGTTGAAGATTTCCTGATTGCCGATCGCCGTGGCCGCGAGGATCGGCAGCATCCCGACCAGCACCGCCATCGTCGCCCAATCGCGACTTGTGAGCTTCTCCTTGGGCGCGCTCTCGACGATCGCGCCGCGCGGCCGTTCCGGCGGCAGATACTTGCGGCCCCATCGGTACACGACGACAGCGATCGCCATGCCGACGCCCGCCGCGCCGAAGCCATAGTGCCAAGCGACCTTCTCGCCGAGGTAGCCGGTGACGACCGGCGCAACGATCACCGCAACCTGTATTCCGAGGAAGAACGTTTGGAACGCCGTGCTGCGGCGCAAGTCGTTCGGGCCATAGAGCTCGCCGACTTGGCTCGCGATATTGCCCTTGAAGAGACCGACTCCGACGAAGAGGCACGCGATCGCGGCGACGAACGCGATTTCGAAGGCCATGAGAAAGTGCCCGGCGACCATGAACAGCGCGCCGATCGTCACGGTCGTCGTGCGGCCGAGCCAACGATCGGCGACGTAGCCGCCGATCATCGGCGTGAAATAGACGCCGGCGGAATAGAGATCGGTGATCGCAGCCGCGAGCGTCACCGGCGTTGCGAGCGGCCCATAGAGACTCTCGAGAAAGTGGCGGAACGAGGAGAAGCCCGCGACGTGCTCGAGGTTCTCGGCCAGCAGCAGATGCTGCGTGAGATACAGCACGAGCAGCGCCTGCATGCCGTAATACGAGAAGCGCTCCCAGGCTTCGGCGAAGACGAGATACCAAAGCCCGGGCGGATGGCCGAGCGTTTCCTTACCGGCAGGGGGCGTAAAAACGGCGGTCATGTAGTTTTCCCCGACTCGCGTCGCTGCGGGCACAATGGCCGGTCCGCATTCGCGCGATCCCGCAGAGTATATGGGGGCCCGCTCATGACCGCGTCCTTCTGTGTTCGTATCGCGGCGATGCTCGTGACGGCGTCCGTCGCGGCGACCTCGCCTGCCGCCGCACAACCGAGCTCTAGATCACCGGAGGAGCGCGCAGCCGCGCTCGAGGCACGCATGACGGACGCCGAGCGGCTCCGCTTGCTGCACAGCACGTTCGCGCGCCCCGACCGCACGGGCAAACCGTTGCCCGAGGGCGCCATCGTCTCTGCGTCGTTCACGCCCGGCATTCCACGACTCGGCATTCCGGCGCTGCGCGAGACGGACGCGAGCCTCGGCGTCGCGTGGGTCAACGGCCAACGCCACGATGGCGCGACCGCGCTGCCCTCGTCACTGTCGCTGGCGTCGACGTGGGACCGCGAGGTCGCGCGCGGCGGCAGCGCGACGATCGCTCGCGAAGCACGCGCGAAGGGATTCAACGTGCTGCTCGCGGGAGGCGTCAATCTCGCGCGCGAGCCGCGCAACGGCAGAAATTTCGAGTATCTCGGCGAAGACCCGCTGCTGGCAGGCACGCTCGCCGGCGAGACGGTCCGCGCGATCCAAGCGGCGCACATGATCTCCACGGTGAAGCACTTCGCGCTGAACGCGCAAGAAACCGGCCGCCACGTCGTGAACTCGGTGTTGTCCGACGCAGCCGCGCACGACAGCGACTTGCTCGCGTTCAAGATCGCGATCGAGATCGGGCAGCCGGGCGCCGTGATGTGCGCCTACAACCGCTACAACGGCCCGCACGCCTGTCAGAGCCCGTACTTGCTCGACGACACGTTGAAGAAGGAATGGCGATATCCGGGCTTCGTGATGTCGGACTGGGGCGCTGTTCGCGACGTGCGCGACATGCTCGCGGGTCTCGACCGGCAGTCGGGCGAGGAACTCGACGACACCTCCTATTTCGCCAACGACCTGCTCGCGGCGGCGGAGAAGGATCCTGCGCTGCACGCGCGAATGCGGGACGCGGCGCGTCGTATGTTGCGGTCGATGTTCGCGGCGGGCCTGTTCGACGATCCGCCGACGATCGAGCCCATCGACGCCGCCGCAGGCGCGGCGGTCGCGCGCGAAGCGGCGGCCTGCGGCATCGTGCTGCTCAAGAATCGAGCACTCTTGCCACTCCCGCGCAGTGCACAGCGCGTCGCCGTGATCGGCGGATACGCGCACGCGGGCGTGATGTCGGGCGGCGGGTCGTCGCAAGTCGAGCCCGCCGCGGGCCCGGCGATTGCGTTTCAGCCGGCAGAAGCGCGGCGTAGCATCGAGATTCACCCGTCCGCACCGCTGGCCGCGATCAAGGCGGCGCTGCCGAAGGACGCACGCGTGCGTTTCAACGACGGCTATTCACCAGCCGCCGCGGCGGCGCTCGCCGCCGACTCGGACGTCGCGATCCTGTTTGCGACGCAGTGGATGTCGGAGGGCGTCGACGCGCCCGACCTCTCGCTGCCCCAAGCGCAGGACGCCGTGATCGCCGCGGTTGCCGCGGCGAATCCACGGACGATCGTCGTGCTCGAGACCGGTGGCCCGGTGCTGATGCCGTGGCTAGACGCTGTCGCGGCGGTTCTCGAAGCATGGTATCCCGGCTCGAGCGGCGGCGAAGCGATCGCCGACGTGCTGTTCGGCGACGTGAATCCGTCCGGCCGGCTGCCGATCACGTTCCCGTCCTCGCTCGCGCAGTTGCCGCGACCGAAGCTCGACGATACGCCCGACCCGAATCGCGATGTCGGCTCGCAGTCCCACACACTGCAAGGGTTCGACGTCGATTACGACATCGAGGGAGCTGAGGTCGGCTATCGCTGGTTCGCGCGAACCGGCGCGAAGCCGCTGTTCCCGTTCGGCTACGGGTTGAGCTATACACGTTTCCGCTATTCGGATCTGCAAGTGACGGGTGGCGACGGCCTTCGCATGACCTTCTCCGTCACCAACGACGGAGATCGTGCGGGCAAGGACGTTCCGCAGGCGTACGTCGTGGACCGCGCGGGAACGAAGGGAATTCGGTTGATCGGGTGGGGAAACGTCTCGCTTGCGCCGGGCGAGACCCGACGCGTCGAGATCGTCGCGGATCCACGCGTGCTCGGCGACTGGTCGACGCAGCGGCGTGCGTGGCAACTGCGCAAGGGCGAGTACACGGTCAACGTCGGCCATGCGTCGGACGCCGCGGACTTGTCCGGCCATGCCGGGTTGAGCGCCAAGCTCGTTCGCTGACTTCGGGACGGCATGCGATCCTATCGCGGTGAATCGCCGCGACTTCATCGCACGCTCGAGCGCCGTGGCAGCGAGCGTCGTTGTCGCCAGCCACGCTTCGCGTCCCGCGGCGGCGGCCGAGTGCAACCCACCTCTCGGCGTGCAGCTCTTCACCGTCCGCGACGAGCTACGGCGCGATCTACGCGCCACGCTCGCGCGGCTGCGGGAGATCGGATTCACGCAGGCCGAGCTCTACGGCCTGAGCGGACGCGAGAACAGACTGTTCGGCTTGACCGCGGCCGAGCTCAAGAGCGCGTTCGCTGCAAACGCGCTCAGCGTCGAGCTTGCACACGTGGACGGCTCGCTCACCAACACGGCGGCGATCGCCGATTTCGCGGCGGAGCTCGGCATCACGACGGCGATCGTCGCGCTCCCGGCCGAGCTCGGCGCCGCGCGCAACGACCGTTTGTCGGTGGCGCCCGTCGAAGGCCTCGCGCAGCTAGACGCGCTCGCCGAGAAGCTCGACCGCACGGCACGCGACTACCGGGCGCGCGGCATCCGATTCGGATATCACAATCACGACGTCGAGCTCTTGCCGGTCGCCGGCGTCGTCCCGCTCGACTATTTGATGAGCCGAACGGACCCGGACCTCGTGAAGATGGAGCTCGACCTCGGCTGGCTCGCACTCGCGGGCGCAAACCCCGCCGAATATGTGCGCCGCTACTCGGGCCGCATCGTTGCCTGTCACATGAAAGACTACGACGCGCGGATCGCGAGCGACGTTCCGGAGCGGAAGCTCGTCGAGCCCGGCGCCGGCGCGATCGATTTCGGCGCAGTGGTCGCAGCGATGCGCGACGCGAAGGTCGAGCACGCGTACATCGAAATCGACGTGTCGGCCGACCCGCTCGGCGCCGTCGCCAGCGGCTACCGCTATTTGAAAATGCTGCTCGCGTGCGTCTGAAAGTGGGTTGCCGTTCTTATTTTCAATCCATTATCATGAGGTTATAGGTACTTATTGATATCACTTCTTGCCGACTACGACTGTCTCGACACGCTCGTCGCGGCGCAAACCACTCGGTGCGACTATTCCGTTGCCGCGAGCCTTCGTCCTAGGCCAAGCTTCTACCTGGGCTCCGTGCCAGGAGGGTCGACCAATGCGAAAGGCAGGAACGGCGAGACGTACGGCGAGTTCCGCCGCCAATCCGTGTGATCGACTCCCTGCGCTACGTCGGCCTATCGCGGCAATATTCGGCCCAGGGGCGCGACGTCAGGCCGGCCGCGGCGTCTTGCTCACGATGAAGCTGTCGGATGCCGCCGCCCGAATTAGGACCGAGGACCTGAACGTAACCGCAAGATAATGGGAAGTCGCGGGCAAAGGACTGCTCCAAAAGACCGGCGCACCACACCGGGGACGCCGAGAAGCGCCCTCGCGCGCGGATTCAGCCAACGGCAGTGGACTCGTGGAGCGGACCTCTAGCATGAGCGACGCCCCGGAAACCAACGCCACGCCGGGGCTACCCGAGGCCGCGCGCGCGAGTGCCTGGAGCCAGATCCGCATGATCTTGCGCGCGATCTTCGCGCCGCCGGCAGGGCGGCGGATCATCGTGCTATTCACCGTGCTCATCGCCGCGATCCTCGCGACGACCTACGGCCAGCTCACACTGAACGAATGGAACCAGCCATTCTACGACGCGATCACGCGCCGCGACTTGAACGACTTTCTCTACCAGCTCGGCGTGTACTTCCTGATCGTCGGCGCCCTCCTCGTTCTCGACGTGCTCCAGAGCTGGCTCAACGAAACCGCAAGGTTTCGAATGCGCGAAAATCTGACCCGCGATCTCTTGAAGCTATGGATGGCGCCGCGACGCGCGTTCTGGCTCGCGACGGGCGGCAATTCCATGGGCGTGAACCCAGACCAGCGCATGACCGAAGACGCGCTGAAGCTCTGCGACTTGTCGTTCGGTCTGTCGACCGGCCTGTTCCGCTCGACAGTGCTGCTCGTGGGCTTCGCGGGCGTCCTCTGGACGATCTCGAAGAACTTCACGTTCCGCGTCGGCGCCGTCGACTACGTCGTCCCGGGCTTCATGCTCTGGGCCGCGCTGTCCTATGCCGTCGTCGGCTCGCTGCTGAGTTATTTCGTCGGCCGCAGCCTGGTCACGCGGAACGCCGACCGCTACGCGCGCGAGGCGGACCTGCGCTTTGCGCTCGTCCGCGTCAACGAGCACGTCGACGGCATTGCGCTCGCGGACGGCGAGCAGGACGAGCGCCGGCGCGTCGAAATGCATCTCGACAACCTGATGCTGGCGATGCGTCGGCTCGTTCGCGGCCTCACCAATCTCACCTGGGTGACGGCGGGATTCGGCTGGATCACCGGCATCGCGCCGATCCTCGTGGCCGCGCCGCTCTATTTCACGGGCAAGACCTCATTCGGCGGCATGATGATGGCGGCTGCCGCGTTCACGCAGGCGCAAGGCTCGCTGCGCTGGTTCGTCGACAACTTCAGCGCGCTTGCAGACTGGCGGGCCGCGCTTTTGCGTGTCGCAAACTTCCGGGCTGCGCTCGTCGCGACCGAGTCGCAACACTCCGCCGAAAGCCGGATCGAGTACGCCGAGGGCCCGCCCGGCGCCATGGCCTTCGAGGAGCTGCAAGTCGAGTCCCCGGTCGGTCGCGAAGGCTTCAACGAGCGCCGCGTCGTAATTCGCGCCGGCGAGCACACGCTGATTTGCGGCGCTCCAGGCGAAGGCAAGACGCCGCTGTTCAGAGCGATATCGGGGCTTTGGCCGTGGGGCAGCGGCCGCATCGTCCGGCCGCTGGACGAAGCCGCGATGTACGTGCCGCGCGGCACGCCTTACCTGCCTCGCGGAACGCTGCGCGAAGTGCTCGCCTACCCTCTGATGACCGACCGCTTCGCAGACCGCGATTACTCGCAGGCCCTGGAACGCACGGGGCTCGGCCGATTCGCAAAGAGCCTCGACGTGCAGCAGCGATGGGATCGCGAGCTGCGTGAGGACGAGCAGATGGCGCTCGCCCTCGCGCGCGTCGTCCTGCGCGCTCCGCCCTGGGTCGTGTTCGACGACACATTCTCGGCGATGGAGGACGAGACGCTTGAGCGGGTCGTCGAAATGTTCATGCACGAGCTCACACACACGACCGTCATTTACGTCGGCCGCAGCACGCAAATGCACTTGCCGTTGTTCGCGCGCGTGCTCCATCTGCGGAGGGTCCCGAGCGGGGGCAACATAGAAGAAACATGGGTCACCGCACGGATCCTGCGCAAAGTTCGATGAGACCCTTCCTGACGACGTTCCCACCACTGATCGTGCTCGTCCTCGTGCTCGCCGCTCGGCCAACGATCGCGGAGGCGCAAGACTTCGGGTTCGACCCACCGCCGAGCGCCACCGATCCCGCGCTGCCGGCGGCGCTCCGCGATCTCGCCGAGCGCATCGTGCCGGTCTATACGGACGACGATTCCACTCGCTATCTCGCGAACCTCGCCGCGCTGCAAATGACGGCCGGGGACCCGGCGGCGGCGCACGAGAGCCGGATCGCACTGGATAAGCGGCTGCAGGCCAAGGAGGGACGCTCGGCAACCGGTCCCGCGATCGTCTACGCGGTCTACGTGCAGGCGCGCAAGACCGAGGCAGAAGAGCACGTGTCGTTCGCGAGCGCCTTCAGGCAAGCACTCCGAGCGGAATTCGAGCACCTCGACGACCTCGCCGCCGACGATCTCGAGATGTGGTTCCTCGCGCCGAGCGAACCGCTGCGCGAAGCCGTCCAGCGCGAGCTCGACCAGCAACGCGACAAGCGCGAGATTGCGCTCGAACCGGCGTTGGATCTCATTCGATCGTGGGCGTCGTTCGAGGCCTACCGCAGCATCGAGGCTCTCGTTCGACCGCTGCTCACGGCGGAGAAGGAAAGACGGTACGTCGTCGACGAAAACGTCGCGATTCCGGTTCCGGGCGGCGCGACGATCGAAGCGACGATCGTCCGTCCGCGGGCCGCCACCGAGGCCGGCAAGCTCGCGACCGTGCTCGAGTTCACGCTCGATCGCTCGAGCCGGGACCCGCGCGAGCCCGCGACGCACGGCTACGCGAGCGTGCTCGCCCTGGCGCGGATCGCAGGTGATCTCTCGGCTCGGCCGCGCGCGCCGTTCGAATCGGATGGCGACGACGCGCGCGCGGTGATCGACTGGATCTCGCAGCAGCCCTGGAGCGATGGACGCGTGGTCATGCAGGGCACGGGCTACGGCGGCTTCGTCGTCTGGGCCGTCGCGAAGACGCTTCCGCCGACAGTGAAGGCGATCGCGACATCCGATCCTATGGCCCCGGGTATCGACATCCCGATGCGCGGCCGAATCGTGTTGAGCTCCGCTTATCGATGGGTCTACGACAGGCTCGCGCCGCCCGGAGACGCGACAGCGAACGATGCGGCGCGCTGGCGCAAGCTCGACGAGGACTGGTACCGATCCGGCCGTTCGTACCGGGAATTTCCGACGCTGCCGGGTCCGGGAAGCGCCGTTTTTAAGCGCTGGTTGAATTATCCGAGCTACGACCGGTTCTGGCAGAAGTGGCTGCCGTTCGGCGCCGAGTTCGCGAAGATCGACATTCCGGTGCTCACCGTCACCGGCTATTACTCGGCGGGACAGACCGCCGCGCTCTACTACTTCACCGAGCACCACAAGTACGACCCGAATGCGAATCACACATTGCTGATCGGTCCGTTCGACGAGCAAACCGTCGAGAAAGGCTCTCCGCCGACCGCTCGCGGCTGGATTCCGGATGAGGTCGCGCGGGTCGACCCGAACGACGCGCGTTACGAATGGTTCGCTCACGCGCTCGGCGGCGACGAGGCGCCCGAGTTGACGCGCGACAAGGTCAACTACGAGCTCGCCGGCGCCAACGAATGGCGCCACGCGGCCTCGCTAGCCGCGCTCGAGGAGAAGCGCACGCGTTTTTATCTCGAGGCTTCGCCCGGCGGCACCGCCAATGCGCTCGCCGTGAAAAAGCGCAAGACGCCGACGTCCCTGACCGCGACGCTCAACCTCCGCGATCGCAAGGACGCCGCGTGGCGGCCTTCGCGCGAGCTCGTGCAAGACGTCTTGCCCGCTCGCGACGGCACGATGCTCTTCATGACGGAACCCTTCTCCGCGCCCGTAGACGTTGCCGGCCGGCTCAGCGGCGTTCTGGACTTCACGATCAACAAGCAGGACGTGGACTTGGTGATGATGCTCTACGAGCTGCGCTCGACCGGTGAATACGTGAAGCTCTTCGACCCCGCCTATGCTTTTCGCGCGAGCTACGCCAAGGACCGCGTCCACCGCCATCTGCTGCTTGCCGGCGTGCGGCAACAGCTACCGTTCCAAAGCGAAAAGATGGCCGGTCACCAGCTGCAGGCGGGCAGCCGGTTGGTCCTCGCGCTCGGGATCAACAAGCGCGCCGATCAGCAAATAAACTACGGCAGCGGCAAGGACGTGAGCGAGGAATCGATCGCGGACGCACACGCGGCCGTGCGCATCCGCTGGCACGACGGCAGCTTCATCGAGATTCCGTCGCCGTAGCGGCCATCCGCGCTTTCACGATTTTGAGCTGGGGTCTCAAAACGGACCTGCGGACGCCGGTGCGTCCGGCGACCTCGGCGTCGTCTCGTTGCCGGTCCATGGGGCGCCGCGGCGCGTATGCGCCGTGCAAAAAGCACAATGCGGGCATGGCCTGCGCCGCCGTCACCGATTGCAGGTCGTGGACCTGCCGTGCCGTTTCTCTGGCTACCTCTGCATGAAAATCGGCTTGCATCTGCGCCCTCGCCACCTCGATTTGGATTTCGCATTGGCTGCAAGACGCGTGCCTCGCGACCGCCGCTCGACTGTCAACGAGACGACAGATCGACGCTGACCTCGATGTACAGGGGCTCTTGCAGCGAGCAGGATCGCATCGATTCCGATAACAACGAACCGAGGCCACCATGGGACTCCTCAAGCTCAGCGGCACCCTCGATGTGGCGCAGTTCTGGCCGAACGGCCAATCCGACGCAGACACCACGAAAGTCATCGTCACCGTGCACGGCAACTCGTTTCGGTTCAGTCACGATGGCGTTACGCATTTCGAGACGACGCACGCGTTCGATGACGCGCGAGTCAAAGGCAAGTCGGGCACCAAGACCGCGATCGGCCAGCACGGTCAGGTCACGATCCGCTTGCAGGGCATCGACGCGCCCGAGCTGCACTATCCGCTGCCGCCGCTCGGCAACAAAGCGGGCCTGCTGCCGGAGCAGCGCGACGCGTACCGCGCGCTCGAAAAAGTGGAGTATCGGCAGTATCGCGGCGAAACCTCCACGGCAGCCCTCGGCGATCTGCTGCACGGCCTCGGCAACGTCGCCTGCGAAGTGACGACTCGGGTCTCCTCGCCCGGCGAAGTCTTCGACACCTACGGCCGGTTCATCGGCGACATCAGCGTGGAGCGCAACGGCCAGAAAACGGTATTGAACGATTGGCTCGTCGCGAACGGCTGGGCGTTTCCGACGTTCTACAAGTCGATGACCGACGCCGAGATCCAGCACAAAGCCGCGCTATGGAAGACGGGCAAGCAGCACCACAAATCCAATCTATGGAAGTACTACGCAAAGACATTCCCGACCTTCGACCCGAAGCTCGTCTATCGGCGCAGCACCGTGGCGAACCCCGTTGCCATCGACCCCACGGCCGATCGCGGACCCGTGATCCTTCCGAAGCTCTTCCGCCGACAAACCGCTTGGTGGGGCCGCAAGAAGGCCCGCATCACATCGGGCACGTTCCCGGCGTATCTGCGCTCGCCGGACCTCAAGAAGGATCAATTCCACCTGACCAGCGAATGGCTCGACGACCACAACACGGCGCGCGCGTACGGCTGGGGCGACTTCCTCACGGGCTCGACCTTCACGGAGGAGCCGCAGGAAATCGTATTCGTCGAGGACTCCTCGACCCTGCTCGACAGTCACGGGGCTCCGATCACGCATTGGTGAGGGAGCCGCCGACCGGCGCCGGCTGCGGAACGTTTCAGCGCGGGAAATCGGCGACGTCGACGCGCCACGGCACCCGCGTGTCGTCTCCGAAGGGCACATGCACGCGCACGACGTTCGTCTCGACCAGCCTCAGGCTGTAGCTCCCGTGGTCGCGGATCAGTGTCTTCCCCCATCCCCAGCCCCAAGGACGGTCGCCCGGAACGTAGACGAACACGTCGTGCGCGCTGCGCTTCGGACCGATCGAGACGCCGCTCAACACCTCGTCGGCGGCGTCCCAGCGAACATCCTCGAGCTCGATAGCGCCCTGCGTGACGTGCCGGCTCGTCGACAGTAGTTGAGGCGCACCGGTGGCCACGTGCAGCGCGAGCAGCGTCACGCTGCCGGCGTCGATCTTCACGGCGAGCTCGTTCTCGACCTCGCCGACGAGCCGCTGCCGCCAGAAGTCGAACGCGAGATAGGTCCTCGTCGGATCGAGCCCGAGTCGGGCCAGCGAAAAACGTCGCTCGACCGCGGTGACGAGGTCGGGGTTGAAGAGTGCGACGATCGACCACGCACCGAACGGCCGTTTCACCCGCAACACGAACGTCGTCGGGATGTCGGCGTCGAAGAGATCGACCGGAACGGCCGCCTCGCCATACGCGGGCGTGATCTGCCTCAGGATTTCGAGCTTGCTCGCGTCGAGGTCGACGAGCCGGTCGCCGGAGATCACGTTGCCGCCGGACATCGCGACGAGCGTCGCGGCAGCGCGCGCCTGCTCGACGGCGAGCAAGTCGATGCACACGTGGTCGACGTCGTTCGCCCAGGTGCGGCGGTGGAAGTAGTAACGCTTCGCGGCCGCCGCGGCGCTGCACGCGGGATCCTGAAAATACTGCTTCCACGCAGCCGCCGCGTAGCCGTAGTTGATGTCGGCCTCGACCCGCATGCTGTCGATGAGGCCTACCGTCGTATTGCCCGGACCGCAGTCGTTGATGTGGCAATCGTCGCCGGCCCCGGCGCGCATGATCGCAAGCCCGCGCCGATAGACCTCGGCGGATGAGACCGTCGGATCGTGGTAGCGCTGCGCCGCGAGGATCGACCAGGCCACGAAGTCGATCTTGATCATCTCGTAGCCCCAACGCCGGCCGAGCGTCTCGAAGAGGTCGCGCAACCACTCCGCGGCCCCGGGATGCGTGATGTCGAGGCAGTATCGCTTCACGACTTCGGCGAGCGCGGCGGGCGAATTCTCGCTATCCCAGTTGCCGATGCGTTGCAGCGAGCCGTCGGTACGGCGAACGAGCCACTCGGGATGGTGGCGAAAAACGTCGCTCTGCTCGGAGATGACGTAAGGCGCGATCCAGATTCCCGGCTTGAACCCGTGCGCCTTGATCCGCTCCGCGAGCCACTTCATCCCGTGCGGGAAGCGCTCGTTCCCCTCCCAATCGCCTTGCGCGCGCTGGTAGCCGTCGTCGACCTGGACGTACTCGAGCCCGAACGGGCGGAGGTGCTCCGCCGCGAACGCGGTGTTCCGCAAGACCTCGTCCTCTGAGACCTTGTCGAGGGTATAGAACCAGCTGCACCAGCCGTTCACGATGGAGCGCGTCCGCGCGTCTTGCACCGCGCCGACCGCGTCCGCGTATCGCTCGAGCGCCGCGTAAGGTGTCGCGGCGACGCTCACGACGAACCGGTTCGAGCCGGTCGATTGGCCGGGGCGAAGCGTGATCGGCGGCGCGTGCACCGCCTCACCCAAGAACGAGACTTCGCCGTCGCCAGTACGGGCGACCAGGACCAGGCCGAGCGCGTGCGTGCTCTCGAGATAGCCGAGCACCACGGCCTCGCGGTCGTAACCGCCGAACAGGCCGACGTTCCACCAGCTCGCGACGGTCGGCTGATCGCGCGCGATCGATTCGTTCACGAGCCGCACGCCTTTGACCTGCGGACGCACGCTGACCGGCGGATCCGCCGCAAACGCAAGAACCCTGCCGGCGTCGTAGAACATCTCGCCGTTCGTGACGCAGGCCGAGACGTCCGGCACGCGCAGCGTCCCGCCTTCGTCCGCGACGACGCGCAGCGGCTCGAGGCTCGTGACGAGCACGTCGCGCGAGGAGACATTGGCACAATGCGTCTCGAACGTCACAAGCGGCCGGCCGTCGTACACGACGACTTCGACGCGCTGGTCGAGGCGCTTGTCCGGGTCGCGACACTCCACGGACATACGCCGCCCGGAGCCCAGCCGATCGCTGAACGTCGAAACCGCGGCGGTGCGCTCGCGGCCCGCCGAGCCGGTGGACAGCTTGCCGAGATCGGTGTTCGCGCACGCAACCCCGCCGCTCAGCAACCGCACTCCGTCGCGACGCAAGATCGAGAACGTTCCGGCGCTCGTGTCGAACGAAACGTCGAAGTGATCGCTCGCGATCGTCACGACTCCGGCGGTCCTTTCGCGGCCGGACGGTTTCATACCGCCGCCGAACGCAGCTTTCGCTCGGGCGGACGCTTCGCCTTATCGCTCTTCTGGTCCCTGGGATTCGTGAGATGCAGAACGCGCTTGAACAGCGACATGTGCGCCTGCGTATTGCGCCCGATGTGAATGATCGTCGTGCGCGTGACGTGCTGCGCGCACATGAAGGCGACCCGCCGCAGCGTGTGGTCCTCCATCGAGGAGAACGTGTCGTCGAACACGACCCACTGTGGCGCGTGCAAGATGACACGCGCGAGCGTCAGGGCCATCTGCTCGTCCTCGCTGAGCTCGCGGTCCCAGCGTCGGTCGGCGTCGAGACTTTGGACGTAGCGCCTGAGCCCCACATGCTCGAGCGCTTCCGCATAGGCACGATCCACAAAGCGGTCGCTGAGCGCCGGATACGCGAGCGCTTCGCGCAGCGTGCCGCGCGGGATGTACGGCGTGCCGCGCGGCACGTACATGATGGACTCCCCTGGAGGCCGGACGATGCGGCCGCCGCCCCAAGGCCAAAGCCCCGACAGCGCGCGGAACAACGGCGTCTTCGCCTCGGCCGGTCCGCCGGAAATCAAGACGTGCTGGCCGGCGCGGATCACCGCGCGCCGCTCCTGCAGCGCGACGCGACCCACCGGCGCGTCGACTTGGAGATTGTCGAGAATCATCTCGCCGGGCGCGCCCTCGGTGTATTCGATCTCGCTCGCGCCGTTGTGCTGCGGCTCGCTGACCGTCAACGCGGCCCTGAAGTTCTCGACGCGCAACAGCGTCGCGCGCCAATCCGCGAGAGCGCTGAAGTTGTCGACGAACCAGTGCAGCGAGCCCTGTGCCTGCGTAAACGCAGCCGCCGCCATCATCATGCCGCCGAAGCTCGTCTTCTGGCTGAAGTACAGCGGTGCCGCGATCAGGATCGGCGCGATGCCCGTGATCCAACCGAATCCCGCCGTCACCCAAGTCAGATTCGTGAGCCCTCGTACGAGCCGGCGCATCGCGATCACGACGTTGCCCAAATGCGTTTCGGCGCGCCGGCGCTCGTCGGCCTCGCCGTCGAGGAGCGCAATGCCGTCGATGTGCTCGTTGATGTCGACGAGCGCGAAACGAAGGTCCGCCTCGCGTGCGTACCGATCGGAGTTCAACCGCACGAGCGCGCGACCCACGGCGTAGCTCAGCAGCGAGCCGACGACGGAGTACGCGATCGCGGCCCAGAGCATGAAGCCCGGAATCGCGTACTCGACGCCGTTCACGTTGAACGAAAAATCCTTCGAGATCGTCCAGAGCACGCTCGCGAAGCTCACGAACAGCACCGAGGAACGAAAGAGCCCGATCGACAGATCGGTCGAAATATCGCAGAGCTTTGCCGCGTCGTCCGTCATGCGCTGATCGGGATTCACGCCGACGGAGCCGCCCTTCGTCGCGAGCCAGAACGCACGCCGCGGCATCATCCACAGCGCGAGCAAATCGCGCGTGAGGCCCTCGCGCAGGCGATAGCGGATCGTCTCGTTGATCCAGCGCTGCGTGACGTCGAGAACCAGGAGGCCGGAGACGATCGCAAAGTAGACGCCGAGCTGATAGAAGAAGTCGTGCAGATCGCGGCGCGTGATCGCATCGTAGAACGGCTGGTTCCAGCCGTTCAGCAGGAGTTGCCCGTAGGTCGTCACGAGGATCGCGGCCGTCATCGCAACGAGCAGGATGATCAGCGTACGCCCGACCGGCGAGGCGAAAATCGCGAGGTAGATCGTCCAGGCTTGGTGGAGCACGCCGGCTCGCGCGGCTTCGCTCACGCCGGCCGTGTTTCTTTGCTGAGTTGTCGCGTTCATGCCGAGACCACCGCCCGCCGGGCCGTCATGCAAGTGATGAAGCTCGCGTAGCTCCACGCGAGATGTTTCGCCGACGTCTGCTCGCCGGTGCGTCGATCGAACTGTTCCGAGAGGTCGCCGCTCGGCGGAGTGAACGCGCGCACCGTCGCGAGGAATCGGTCGCCGCGCGCGACCCACCGTGCGCTCTCCGCGTTGCGGGGTGCCGGCGCATCCGCCGCGAGGAAGCAGAGCTCCGCGGCGCCGAGCGTCAAGGCGTACCAGGCTCCGCCGGAATAGTAGGTGTCGTCCGCGAAGCGGCCGATTGCGGGCGCACGCTCGCGCGGTCGGCCGTGATTGATCGGAAGCAGCCGGTCGAACAGCTCCTCGAGCCGGTCGAGCGTCGCATGCATTCGAGGATCGTGCGCGGAATGCACGTCGCTGCCGTCGCGCGAATGAAGGACGCTCAGGATTACCGAGGTGTCGAGCATTCTGGTCGAGGACACGCCGGGCGGCATGATACGCGATCGGTAATAGCCGGCATCGGGAAGCCAGAAGCGATCGAGCCAATCGAGCAAGTCGCGTGCTGCTTCGCGCAACGACGTTGCGCCTTCGACATCGCCCGCTTCGCGGAGCCAGTCGGCGCCGAGGCGCAACGCCGCCGCCGAGACGCGCAGCGTGAAGTAGTCGTGGCCGAGCTCGTCTTCCCAAATGTCGAACGACGGCTGTCGCCAGCGGGCCGCGATGAATGCGAGGTCGACGCGCAGCAGGCGCTCCGCGTCGTCGAGCGCCGACGCGCTCATCGCACCCGGCTTGCCGGCGGCGAGCGTTCGCAACCAGCGCAACACGGCGAGCCCGCGCAACGCAGAACCGTCGTGCTGCGGGCGGTTCCAGCGCAGCACGTCGAGCGTGCCGTCCGGGTTCACACGCGTGTCCGCGTAGACCGTGTCTCCCGAGACTTGAGCGAGCTCTTCGCCGCGGAGGAATTGCACGAAGTCCGGAGTGACGTTCTCGCGCCATTGCGTCGACGTCGTCAGCGTGCGTCCGTCGAGCTTGCCGAGCGACAGGCTGAACTGCACGAAATCGCCGAAGTGCGTCAGAGCTTCCGCGCCGAGCTCACCGGTCTCGTACAGCAGACGCACGGCGTCGATGACGATCGCGGAGTCGCGGAACCAGTGAAAGAAGTAGTCGGGGTCCGGGTCGTAGGCTCCGAGCACGCGCGACGCGACGATCGAGCCCGCGACCGGCCTCACGGTCTGCTTCAGCCCCGGCCGCACTTTGACGACGTCGCGCGCCGAAACGCACTTCAGCATCTCGGCCGCG
>Ga0070667_100002190_pt1 | contig 17200 bp, 16 predicted proteins | sample KBSS33metaG_FD_64659 | JGI IMG/M metagenome (GOLD analysis project Ga0070667, IMG submission 64659) | Switchgrass rhizosphere microbial communities from Kellogg Biological Station, Michigan, USA - KBS S3-3 metaG | ecosystem: Host-associated > Plants > Roots > Rhizosphere > Soil ... | reverse complement strand
CCGTGCCGACGCCGATCGTTCAGAGCGACGTCCCGTCGTCGGTGCCGGTCGCACCGGAAACACCGAGCGTGCCGGTCGCCGATGCGTCGGCGCATTCCGAACCCGTATCCGACGACATCGGCGCCGGCGGCGCGACGCAGACGCTCGCTTACGCGACGCCGCTGCGGCCGCCGTATCCGGCATCGTCGGTGCGCGCTCGCGAACAAGGCGTCGTGCTGCTGCGCGTGCTGGTCGATCCGAGCGGCGCCGCGGAGCGCGTCGAGATCGCGCGAAGCTCCGGACATCCGAAACTCGATGCGGCTGCGAAAGACGCGGTGTCGCGCGCGAAGTTTCGTCCGGTGTTGCGCAATGGCGTCGCGGTGTCGGCCTGGGGCATGGTGCCGATCGAGTTCCGCCTCGACAACGGATAGTGCGCCGCACATAGAATGGAGGGGCGCGATCGCGCTCCCTCCCCTATCCTTTGCGGCGCATGGATCTTCATAGTCTCTGGTACATCGCAGCCGCCGTGCTGATCCTCGTCGGCCTGATCGGAACCGTGGTTCCCGCATTGCCCGGCGTGCCGCTCGTGTTCGGCGGCATGCTGCTCGCGGCGTGGGCCGACGGTTTTCAGCATGTCGGCGTCGGGACGCTGATCGTGCTCGGCGTGCTGACGGTGCTCGCGCTTGCGGTCGATTTCGTCGCGGGCCTCGCCGGCGCGAAGCGTGTCGGTGCGAGCAAGCATGCGCTCTGGGGCGCGGCGATCGGCACGATCGTCGGAATCTTCTTCGGCATTCCGGGCTTGCTGCTCGGCCCGTTCGTCGGTGCACTGATCGGCGAGCTCATCGCCGGCGGCACTCTTCAACGCGCGGCGAACGTCGGCGCCGGAGCGTGGATCGGCTTTCTCATCGGCACGGTGCTCAAGCTTGGCGTTTGCTTTGCGATGCTCGGGATTTTCGCGTTCGCGTTCGTCATCCGCTGAGCGTTGTGCTCGAAAGGTGCGCGATCGCGGCTTCTTGCGCGTTGCGATCGCGATCGTCGAACGGCGTGATGTTGACGCGTTCGATCGTATCGGCGTCGAGGCAGCGCACGTTGACGTCGATTCCATCGGGATTCGAGCGCGGAACGTAGAAGCTCTTGATACCGCACTCGCGACAGAACCGGTGTTTCGCAGCGCCCGTATTGAACGTGTAGTCCGTGAGCACGTCTTCGCCGGCGACGAGACGAAAGCGCGCGGCCGGCACGATCAGGTGCACGAAGGCCGTCATCCGGCAGATCGAGCAATTGCAGTCCAGCGCCTCGATCACGGCGGGCGCATCGACCTCGAAGCGCACGCGCCCGCAATGGCAACCGCCGCGATGCGTCACGTTGTCGTTGGCCATCGTTTCTCGTCCATTCGGTCCGAGGACGCAAGATAGCGCGTCCAGGCGTTGCCGAATCGGGCCGAATACGCGCCGGCACAACCTTTGGCACATCGCGATCGCGCGCGGGACGGGTAGCGTGCGCTGCACCGGAGAGGAGGAATCCCATGTTCTTGAAGCACCGCATATCGGCCCTGTTGCTGGGCCTGACGCTCTGCCTGCCCGCCGCGGCAGCCGACTGGATCGCGCGCAGCAACGACAACGCCAAGCCGCTGCTGAAAGTGCTCGGCGATTTCGGGCCGGAGTTCGCCGGACGCATCGGCGTGCAAGGCTACGACGATCGCATCACGCAGCTGGCGCTCGATAATCCCAAGCGCTTTCGCGACGCGGTCGACGAGGCGCGCAAAGGGCTCGAAGCCAAGCGCGATGCCGAACAGGATCCGCTCGTAAAGCAGGATCTCGACATCCTGATCGAGGCGGCGAAACAGCAAAGCGATACGAGCCGCCTCAACGAGAAATATCTTTTGCCGTACACGAACATCGGCCAGACGATCTTCTTCGGCGAATTCAGCTTGCTGCAGGATCAGGTCGATGCGAAGCGCCGTCCGAGCGCGTTGACGCGCCTCAAGCGCTACACCGGCCTCGACAAAGGCTACACGCCGCTGACGCAGCAGGCGAAAGCGCAGTTCGAACAGGCGATGGGCGACAAGAATCTGCTTGGGCCGTTCAAAGCTCAGGTCGAGCAGGATCTCACCAACACCGCGAGCTACATCGACGGCATCCGCAAGCTCTATGCGAAATACAAGATTAGCGGCGCGGACAAGGCGCTCGACGCGTTCGAATCGCAGCTCAAGGATTACGATGCTTGGGTAAAGAGCACCGTGGTGCCGCGCTCGCGCGATGATTTCAAGCTGCCGCCGGAGCTCTACGCCGACAATCTCAAGAACGTCGGCCTCGATATTCCGCCCGAGGCGCTGGTGGAGAAAGCCGAGCTTGCATACGCGGAGATCCGCAACGAGATGCGCGTGCTCGCGCCGCTGATCGCCAAGGAGCGCGGGCTTACCGTCACCGATTATCGCGACGTGATCCGCGCGCTCAAGAAAGATCAGATGTCGCGCGAGAAGATCGAGCCGACCTATCACGAGGTGATCGGCAAGATCGAAGACATCATCCGCCGCGAGCACATCGTGACGCTGCCCGAGCGCCCGATGCTGATGCGCGTCGCTTCGGAAGCCGAAACCGCCGCGCAGCCTGCGCCGCACATGGATCCGCCGCCGCTGATCGGCAACAAGGGCGAGCGCGGCACGTTCGTGCTGACGCTCGGCAATCCGTCGAGCGACGGCAAGGCATCCAACTCGTACGATGATTTCAATCATCCCGGCGCGACGTGGACGCTGACGGCGCACGAAGGCCGTCCGGGCCATGAGCTCCAGTTCTCGGCGATGGTCGAGCGCGGCGTGTCGCTGGCGCGCAGCATCTTCGCGTTCAACAGCGTCAACGTCGAAGGCTGGGCGCTGTACGCTGAAGCTGAGACGAAGCCGTACGAGCCGCTCGAAGGCCAGCTCTTCGCGTTGCAGGCGCGTCTGCAGCGTGCCGCGCGCGCGATCCTCGATCCGATGTTGAACCTCGGCCGCATCAGCAAGGAACGCGCGAGCGAGATCCTGACCGACGAAGTCGTGCTGTCGCCGGCGATGGCACGCCAGGAAGTCGATCGCTACACGTTCCGCGCGCCGGGTCAGGCGACCAGCTATTTCTACGGCTACACGAAGCTGATGGAGCTTCGCACCGAAACCGAGATCGCGCTCGGCAAGAAATTCGATCGTCAGAAGTTCAACGATTTCGTGATCGGACAGGGACTTTTGCCGCCGGCGTTGTTGCACGAGGCGGTGCGGTCGGAATTCATTCCGTCGCAGAAGAAGTGATAACACCGTGAGGTCGGCCGCTTTGCGGCCTCGTGAGGTCGCGAGCCTTCGGCTCGCTCGTAAGAAGTGAGAAAAGCGCTGCTTTTCTAACGAGTCCGCGCAGCGGGCGACCTGACGCCTGACGAGGGCGCGAAGCGCCCGACCTCACTCAAGCCCCAACCGGCGGCAGCACATACAGCAGCACCGCAAAGAACTGCAAAATGCTGCCGCCGAGCACGAACAAATGCCACAGCGCATGATTGAACGGCAGCCGGTTCCATAGATAGAACGGCACGCCGAGCGTGTAGCAGACGCCGCCGCCGAACACGAGCCAGAGCCCGCCCGCTGGCAGCTTCTCGACCAGCGGGCCGATCGCGAGGAGGCCAATCCAGCCGAGCCCGACGTACAGCGCGATCACGAGCCCGCGCTTCTCGACGCGCTTCATCACCAGCGCGATGCCGACGAGCGCAAGCGCCCAGACGATGCCGAACAGCGTCCAGCCCCAGACGCCGTGCAACGTGATCAACGTAAACGGCGTGTACGTGCCGGCGATCAGAAGAAAGATGGCGGCATGATCGAGCTGGCGCAGCACTGGCTTGGCGCGTTCGATCGATACGCTGTGATAGAGCGTCGATGCGGTGTAGAGAAGAATCAGTGTGGTGCCGTAAACGCCGACGCTCGCAATCTGCCGCGCCTCGCCGGCAGGTCCGGCGCGCACGGCCAGCACCGCGAGCCCGGCGATGCTGAGCACGATGCCGATGCCGTGGATGATGCTCGAGGCGATTTCCTCGGTCGCGCTGTAGGCGGCGCTCGTCATCGAAATCTCCGGCGGAACGGTATGCCGCAATGCAGCATGCCGTTACCTTACCCCGCCGATGCGCCGGCGCCAACCGTCGCGCGTGCGTCAGACGCGCGAGGATGCGACCGATGTTCCGCGATGATGCCGCGCGATCAGCCAGACGATGCCGATCACGATCAGAAGCGGCGCCGCCGCATGCAAAATCGCAACGCCGACCGCCAGCGCCAGCACGCCGCCGACGAACACGAACGGGATCGCGAGCACGACCATCAAGAGCGCGCCGAAAATGCGGAACAGAATTCCGAGAACACCGAACGCGAGACTGAGCGCGAAGATGACCGCCGCGACGGCCAGCAGGGCCGGAAGAATCGCGATGCCGCAGATCAGTAAAATCACTGTTCCTACCGCGGCCGAGAGGAAGAATCCGGTAGCAGCCATGGCCGATACCTCGATCGCTAAGACGATGCCATCTTAGGATCTGTTGGCCGGAGGTGCCCGTGCAGGAGGTCACCTTCAGCCTTCGTGTCGCCAGATCGCCGTAAGCTATGCGCCAGCGGATCATTGGAGCTCTGCCATGGCGACCTTCGACGTCCTGATCCACCTCCGCCGCACCGACGCGACCACGCCCGCGGCGACCGTCGGCCTTGCGCTCGCAAAGCGACTCAAAGCTTGGGTGACCGGCCTTCATGTCGTGCCGATCGCGCCGGCCGCGTTCGCATCACCCGAAGCGGTCGCACTGCAGGTGCATGAAGCCGATCAGATGGTGAAGGATGCGCAAGCGCGCAAGACGTGGTGGCTCGATCAGCTCGCCGCGCACGGGCTCGACGGCGAATGGCAGGTCTCGCAAGGCGACACGGTCGAAGTGTTGTGTCACGCCGCGCGCTGGAACGATCTCGTCGTCGTCGAAAGACCGCAGCTCAATCCCGATGCGCCGACGGGTTGGGGCGTCGTCTCCCGCACCGTGTTCGGATCGCCTGCGCCCGTTGTCGTCGTGCCCGAATCGGCGCGGCCGGACTGCGTCGGCGCGCGCATCGTCGTCGGCTGGAACCAGAGCCGCGAAGCTGCGCTCGCGATTCGCGGCGCGTTGCCGCTGCTCGCGCGCGCCGAGCACGTCGTCGTTCTTGCGGGCGATCCGGTCGAGAATCCGTTCGGTCTTCGCTATCTGCCCAAGCTCGATCTTCACGCCTGGTTCGCGCGGCGCGGCATCGACGCGGAATTCCGCGTGTTCCAGCCGCCCAAGGAACATGGCGCGGCGCTGCTCGCCGCCGCGCACGCAGCCGATGCCGATCTGATCGTGATGGGCGCCTGGGGCCATTCGCGCATCACCGAGCTCGTGCTCGGCGGCGCGACGCGGCATCTGTTCCAGACGAGCGATCTGCCGCTTCTAGTCGCGCATTGACATCGGCGATGATGTCGGCTCACTCGCCGAGCCGTGTCATGTCGATTCCACTCGAACCCGTACTGGAACGCGAAGACCTTCGTCTTCGCCCGCTGCGTCAGGACGACATCGACGATCTATTCGCGCTGCAATCCGATACGCGCGTGATGCGCTATTGGAGTTTTCCGGCGTGGACGCGTCGCGAGCAGGCCGCCGAGCGCATCGAGAAACTCGCGCGCGATCGCGAGAACGCGGAGTTCTACACCTGGGCGGTCACGCTCGACGGTGCGGATCGTCTCGTCGGAACGGTGTCGCTGTTCGCGATCAGCCGCGAGCACCGGCGCGCGGAGATCGGTTATGCGCTGGCCTCATCGCTGTGGGGCCGCGGCATCGCAACGCGGATGCTACGCGTCGCGATCGACTTTGCGTTCGGGACGCTCGATCTCTGGAAGCTCGAAGCGGATATCGATCCGCGCAACGAGGCGTCGTGCCGGCTGGTCGAGCGGGTCGGGTTCGTGCGCGAAGGCCTCTTGCGCGAGCGCTGGCGCGTCGCTGGAGAAGTTACGGACTCGGCTATGTACGGACTCCTTCGCGGCGACTACATCGCCCGCGAATGACGCCGATCACTTGCGGATCTGGTAGCGGTTGAATGTGTGGTGCAGCGGCACCAGCGCATAGCGCGGACCCCCATTCGCGTCGATCTCGTTGACGCGCACGCGCAACGCAGCGTTGCGCAGCTCCTTGCCGAGGGCGACATCGGGCCCTGCGTCGAGGAGCTTCGCGTCCGACGCGGACCCGTCCGGCGCGAATGCGACGGCGTACTCGGCGTAGACATCGTCGCGATGATTCGCCATCGCCGAGATCGCGGCCGAGTACGACATCTTCGTGATCTTGGAGTGCGTGTCGCCGGAGGCGTAACGCTCCGATCTCGTCTTCATGCCGGCGCGGATGTCGCCGTCGTGCTGCGCGATGAACGCGTTGAGATTGTCGAGAACCTTCTGCTTTTCGCCGCCGTACAACGTGCTCGCACGCTCCAGCAGGCTCGCCGCATAGCCGTCGTTCAAGATCTTGGTTTCGGCGCCGGGCGCGCTTTCGGACTTGTAATGGATGTAAAGCTGCGCCCAGAGCATCGCTTCGAGGCCGCTGCGCTGCTCGAGCTTCACCTCGGCCATCTTCGCCATCGCATTGAGATAGCCGTGCGCCGCAGCGTTGCTGAGATAGCGCGACGCCGCGTCGAGATCGCGCGGCAGCGGATTGCCGGGCAGCTTGTCGCCGATGTGATAGAGCGAACCGACGATGTATTGCGCGTAGGCCTCGCCGGACAGCGCGTCCTTGTTGAAGCCATCGAACGTCGCTTTGCGCGTATCGGCCGGCTTCGCCGAGTCCAGGAGGTCGAAGAGATCGCTCGATTTTTCGTGTACGGCAGCGTGGCCGACATCACACGCGGCGATCGCCGCAAGCGGGATTTGATACCACTTGCGGGATCGCATACGACTGCTCCTTGCGTTACTTGGCGGCGGCCAACGCCAGCGTCATATCGAGCATGCGGTTCGAGAAGCCCCACTCGTTGTCGTACCAGCTCAGTACTTTGACGAGGGTTCCTTCCATCACGCGCGTCTGCGTCGCATCATAAATCGACGAGAGCGGGTTGTGGTTGAAATCGATCGACACCAGGGGCTTTTTGTTCATGCCGAGGATGCCCTTGAGCTTGCCTTCGCTGGCTTCCTTGACGATCGCGTCGATCTCGGCGTTGCTCGTCTGGCGCTTGGCCACGAAGACAAGATCGACCACCGACACATTGATCGTCGGCACGCGCATCGCGAAGCCGTCGAGCTTGCCGTTGAGCTCGGGCAGCACGAGGCCGACCGCGGCGGCGGCGCCGGTCTTGGTCGGAATCTGCGACATCGTCGCCGAACGCGCGCGGCGAAGATCCTTGTGGAACACGTCCGTCAGCACCTGATCGTTCGTGTACGCGTGGATCGTCGTCATGAGGCCATGCACGATGCCGATCTTCTCGTGCAGCACCTTGGCGAGCGGCGCGAGGCAGTTGGTTGTGCACGAAGCGTTCGAGATGACTTCGTGCTTGCCGGTGATCGTGTCGTGGTTGACGCCATAGACGAACGTGCCGTCGACGTCCTTCTCGCCCGGCGCCGAGATGATGACTTTCTTCGCGCCCGCGGCGATGTGCGCGCCGGCTTTCGCCTTCGAGGTAAAGAGACCCGTGCATTCGAGCACGACGTCGACGCCGAGATCCTTCCACGGAAGCTTGGTCGGATCGCGCTCGGCGCAAACCTTCACGCGGTCGCCGTTGACGATCAGATCGCCGCCGTCGACGCCGACTTCGCCCGGGAACTTGCCCTGCGCGGTGTCGTACTGCGTCAGATGCGCGTTCGTTTCCGCATCGCCGAGATCGTTGACCGCGACGATCTGGATCTCGTTCGTGCGCTTGGATTCGTACAACGCGCGCAACACGTTGCGGCCGATGCGACCGTAACCGTTGATGGCGACCTTAACTGCCATGGGCTGACCCTCCGGTAGGGCGATGGGGAAGGCCGCGAATTCTACCGGCCCCGTGCGTTGCACGCACGGGGCCATTTCGCTGGGGCCAATCCAACCGCGCCGAATGGCGAGTCAGCTGGCGGGTTCCGAGCGCGGCGGCTTAGCGACGATGTCGACGATATCGAGCGCACCGGCCGGTATCGACGTCAGCTTGACGCTCTCGGGATCGGTGATCGCGAAGCGGAGCGGAACGATCGCGTGAGCCGCGACGTTCTTGCCTTGCTGCATCGGCGGATCGAACCGCCAAGTCTTCACCGCATCGGTCGCGGCGCGACCGAGCACGGCGGCGATCGGCGGCTCGACGTGATCGACGGTGGCTTCGACGACGCTTCCATTCGTGTCGATCGACGCATCGACATAGACGACGCCTTCGACACGCGCATTCACCGATGAGACCGGATAAACCGGCGGCGACAGCTTGTGATAGCTGGTGTGCGCAGCCGATTCCGGCAACGCCGGCCAAGGCGGAGGCGGTGGTGCGGGCGGCGGCGGTACCGGAGGTTCGGGAGCCGGAGCCGGCGGTGAGTCATCGTCGCTGATGCGGAACGCGATCGGAACCTGCACGTCGCCGGCCACCGCGACGCCGTCCTTCATCGCCGGGTTGAAGCGCCACTTCATCACCGTCGCGATCGCAGCGTCGCCGAGTACATTCGCGTCGGGCGGATCGATGCTGGCGATTTCGGCCGCTTCCGGCTCGCCCTTCTCGTTCACGCGGACCTTGAGCATCACATCGCCGGTGATGCGCGATGCGATTGCGGTTTGCGGATAGCGAGGCGCCATGACGGAACGGAACGTCGTGTCCTCGGCCGCGGGCCGGTCCGCAACACCGGATGCAGCGCGCGCAGGCTGCATCGACCAGCTCGCGTAGCCGCCCGCCAGCGCGAGGGCGGCGATGACGGCCGTGCCGAGCGCGCGCCGGGCGCGCGTCGGCATTGGATTCTTCAGCATGTGAATTCGCTCCTTCAAAGGATGGCCGGACGGCCAGCGGCAGCCGACCGGCAGTCGCAGCTCCTGCCGCGACTGTTCGGCCAGCTGGGTCTTCAACATCGCGTCGGCATACGACCGGCGCGCTTCCGGAAAACGGCGGATCACACTCGCATCGCACGCCAGCTCCTGATCGAAGCGGAAGCGCGCGGCGGCGAGGTGAATCAGCGGATTGAACCAGTTGAGGCAACGCACGAGCGCAACCAGCGCATTCGCCTGCGCATCGCCGCGCGCGCGATGCGCGTATTCGTGCGCCAACACGAGCTCGCGTTCGCGCGGCTCGTAGCGCCGCTCGAAATCGGCGGGCAGCACGATGCGTGGGCGCAACGCGCCGACGAGCGCCGGACAGCCCACGGTCGCGTCCGCACGAAGGACCCGCACATCGTCGAATGTCTTGAGCTGCCCGAGACTGCGCACGTAGCGCCGCTGCTGGAACGCGAGCAGAGCCGCCATCCCGAGCGCACCGGCGATCCACAATGCCAGCAGCAACAAACGCGGATCGTACGACGCAGCGGCGACCGGCGCGGCGAGCGTCGCAACGATCGACGATGCCGGCGTCGAATGCGCGAACATCGCAGCGGAAATGACCGGCCCCGGCAATTGCGTCGCGATGACCGCGAGCAGGACGGCGCTCCACAAAAGATAGGCCGCTTCGGCGCCGAAACGGCGCCGTACGATTGCGCGCAGCGCGAGCACGCCGAGGATCGCGGTGCTGGCCGCGACGGTTGCAGCGACCATGGCGTCGAAAAGATCAACGATCACGGTCGATCTCCTCGATCAGCGCCTTGATCTCGGCGATGTCGCGTTTGCTGAGCTTCATGCGCTCGGAAAAATGCGCCACCAGCGGCGCGACGCGCCCGCCGTAGAGACGATCGAGCAGGCTCTTGCTTTCGGCGTGAACATAGTCGCCGCGCTTGATCAGCGCACGATAGAGATAGCGCCGGCCATCGCGCTCCGCCGCAATCGCCTTTTTCTTGAGCAGGCGATTGAGCAATGTCTTTACCGTCGCCTCTTGCCAACCCTGCGCGGGTGCCGCCGCCGCGACGATGTCTTCGGCGCTTTGCGGTGACTGCCGGCGCCAGAGCACGTCCATGACCGCACTTTCGGCTTCGCTGATGCGCATAGTGATTACGCCTGTAATCGTTTGGCTTAGATTACACGCGTAAACGTTACTGTCAAGCGGTCTCCGATTTGCGCGATATGACGCCTCCGCGCGGGGTATGATCCGTGCATCGCATAAGCTCGCTCGCGAGCACTACGAGGATTCGCACGATGAGCGACCACGAAATCATTACGCTGACGCTGACGCAGGAATCGGACTACGTGTTCCGCATCGCGTTCGACGACTCCGCGATTCCGGAGCTCACGACCGACGAATCGCCTCCGCTCGGGCACGGGGCAGGTCCGGACCCGACACGGCTTCTCGCCGCCGCGGTCGGCAATTGCCTCTCCTCCAGCATCCTGTTTGCGCTGCGTAAATTCAAGAACAAGCCCGGCACGATCGTCACACGCGTGCGCGCGTATCCCGCGCGCAACGAGCAGGGGCGCCTGCGCATCTCACATATCGCGGTCGAGATTCAGCTTCCGGAGAACGCTGGCGATTACGCGCAGATCGAGCGCATCCTCGCGCAGTTCGAGGATTTCTGCGTCGTCACGCAAAGCGTGCGCGCCGGCGTGCCCGTCGAGGTCACTGTGCTCGATGGCGAGGGCGCGGTGCTGCACGGCGACATTCCGTCGGCATGAACGACGCGCCGGTCGTCCGCAGCTTTCATCACGCCGACAGCGGAACCTGGACTCACGTCGTCGTCGATTCGGCGACGCACCGCGCGGCGATCATCGATCCCGTGCTCGATTTCGATGCCGCGTCCGGCCGCATCCGCACGGCGAGCGCGCAGCGCGTGCTCGAATATGTTGCGACAGCAGGTTTGGGCGTCGACTGGATTCTGGAAACGCATGCGCATGCGGATCACCTTTCCGCGGGCGCGTGGCTGCGCGAACGTACGGGCGCGAAGCTTGCGATCGGCGCCGGCATCGTCGAGGTGCAGAAGACGTTCAAGCGGCTGCTTGGTCTTGACGATCTCGCCGCCGACGGCTCAGCGTTCGATCGGCTGTTCGCGGATGACGATACGTTCGAACTCGGTGCGCTCGACGCCACGATCATCGCGACGCCCGGCCACACGTCCGACAGCGTCACGTATCGCATCGGCGATGCGATCTTCGTCGGCGACACGATTTTCGCGCCCGCCGCCGGCACCGCGCGCTGCGATTTTCCCGGCGGCGATGCGGCGACGTTGCATGGCTCGATCCTGAAGCTCTACGCGTTGCCCGGCGAAACGCGCATGTTCCTCTGTCACGACTATCCGCAACCGGATGTCGCGCCGATCGCCGAGACGACGATCTCAGCGCAACGCCAAAGCAATGCGCACGCGCGGCACACGACGAGCGAAGCCGACTACGTAGCGTTGCGCAGGAAGCGCGATGCGACGCTCGCGGCGCCGAAGCTGTTGTGGCCGGCGATTCAGTTCAACATTCGCGGAGGCCGACTAAGCGGACAGTTTTTCAAGATACCCGCATCTTTTGACAGCGGATGATCCTTAGCCTCCTTGAGGTTCAAAGTCGCCATCAAAAAGATGGTCGCATGCCCGCCACCATGGATAATCGTTGATCGCGTATTGCCATTCTTCCAAATCAGGCATGCCTGACAAGCTTAGTTGATTTGGGCACAAGCTGGAGGTTCCTTCATCCAACGTTTCCGGGGCTTCTGGGATCAGACCTCTTAGATCGTTGTACGCGAGCTGCAATCTACTGATATTTGTTAGGGAAGCTAAGCTCGGAATTTCGCCTGTGAACTGATTGTGCTCGGCGTCAAAGACATCAAGCAGTGCCAATCCATCGAAGGAGGGCAGCTCACCTGAGAAATTGTTGTACGCGATTGACACATTGCTCAGCTCAGAGAGCCCGACAAGGCTCGGAAAGGTTCCGCTGAGCGCATTGTTGTCGATCGAGAGCCCGTGCAGATTTTTGAGTCCAGACAGCGAGGGCACGGCTCCGCTCAAGTGGTTTCCACTAAGGTCAAGTGATCGAAGCGCAGGCGCGCCCGACAAGTCAGGTATTGCGCCGCTCAGATTGCAGTATTGCAGTAGGATCGTCTCAAGATGAGACGAGGGACCGAGTAACGGGATACTGCCGACAATCCCAGCATTCCCTCTCAGGTCGATATTCCGCAGGAACGGAAGATCGGAGAAAAGAATTTCGGGGAGGGTCCCTGTAAGATTATTGGTATCTAGATTGAGTGCAACTACATGCGCACCAAACGCGTCGCACTCAACACCGTACCAACCGCATTCGGTGCCTGGCGCTCCGAATAGTGCACCCGTACGCCAACCGGCACTGTCGTACCAGTCACTTCCGTGAGTCGAAGACCATAGAGCAATCAATGCGATCCGCTCTGAGTTCGGAATTGTTGCATTGACTAGTGGGCTTTGCGCGAACAGCACGATTGCTGCTGTAAGAATGGCGCCAGCTCGTCTTGTCGCAGGCTGGATCGCTTTCCTGGATCGGGCAATTGCTAACATGCTTCTCTCCGCCGACATGGACCGCCCGCAGTAAGCGAGCTTGTCTTACAGATACGGAAAGAGGGGATATCTGCCGCCAACTCCGCGGTGGCGAGATATGCCTGGATACTCGGCTAATCGTATGTGGCATCGACAACACGCGAGCAAAGCTCCCGTCACCCGCGCCTGCCGGCGCAGCCTCTCCCGCGCAGCGGGAGAGGCGACAATCACCGCCGCGGATTTACGGCGTCGACTTCACCGCGGCGACCACGTGCTCGACCGTAAACCCGAAGTGCTTGAACAACGCCTCGGCCGGCGCGGACGCGCCGAACGTATCGATACCGACCACGGCGCCGTCGAGCCCGACGTACTTGCGCCAATAGCCTGTGACGCCCGCCTCGACCGCAACACGCCTGCGACACCACGACGGCAGCACGCTTTCGCGATACTCGATCGGCTGCGCATCGAACACGTCCGCACACGGCATCGAGACGACGCGCACCGCGACGCCCTCGCCCGCCAGCACGCGCATCGCCTGCATCGCAAGATCGACTTCTGATCCGGTCGCAATCACGATCGCATCGAACTTGGTACTGGCAGGATCGGCGAGCACGTATGCACCGCGTTCGATCGCGGCGAGCTGCTCATCGGTGCGGTGCTGATGCGCGAGATTCTGGCGCGAGAACACGAGGCACGACGGGCCATTGCGGCGCGCAATCGCGGCTTTCCATGAAACCGCCGATTCGACAGCGTCGCACGGACGCCAGACGTGATTGTTGGGGATCAAACGCAGGCTCGCGAGATGCTCGATCGGCTGATGCGTCGGGCCGTCTTCGCCCAGGCCAATCGAATCGTGCGTGTAGACATGAATCGCGCGCGTCGGGATCAGCGCCGACATGCGCACGGCGTTGCGCGCGTAGTCGGAGAACACGAGGAACGTCGCGTCGTACGGAATGAAGCCGCCGTGCAGCGCAAGGCCGTTCGAGATCGCGGTCATGCCGAATTCGCGCACGCCGTAGTAGACGTAATTCCCGGCCGGATCGTTCGTGTTGACGTCCTTCGAGCCTTTCCAGATCGTGAGATTGGAGCCGGCGAGATCCGCCGATCCGCCGATCAATTCCGGCAGTTTCGGACCGAACGCGTCAAGCGCCATCTGCGAGGCCTTGCGTGACGCGACGACCGGGCCTTCGGTCTGGAGCTTCTTCGCGTACGCATCGGCGTGTGCGAGGAAATCGTCGGACAGCTTGCCGGCGATGCGGCGTTCGAATTCCGCGGCGAGATCCGGATGCGCGTTGCGGTATTTCGAGAACAGCGCGTTCCATTCGGTTTCGCGCTCGGCGCCTTTCGTTTCAGCGTTCCACGCATCGTAGATGTCGTCCGGAATCACGAACGGCGGATGGTTCCAGCCGAGCGCGACGCGTGCCGCGGCGACTTCATCCTTGCCCAGCGCAGCCCCGTGACTCGATTCCTTGCCCTGCTTGTTCGGCGCGCCGTAGCCGATGATCGTCTTCGCGCAGATCAACGTCGGTTTGTTCGGATCGAGCGCCGCCGAGACGAGCGCGGCCTTGATCGCCTCAGGATTGTGACCGTCGACGCCGCGCAGCACTTCCCAGCCGTACGCTTCGAAGCGCGCGGCGGTGTCGTCGGTGAACCAGCCGTGCACTTCGCCGTCGATCGAGATGCCGTTGTCGTCCCAGATTGCGACGAGCTTGCCGAGCTTGAGCGTTCCCGCGAGCGAAGCGGCTTCGTGCGAGATGCCTTCCATCAGGCAGCCGTCGCCCATGAACACGTAGGTGTAGTGATCGACGACGGAAAAGCCGTCGCGATTGAAACGATGCGCGAGCACTTTTTCGGCGAGCGCCATGCCGACCGCGTTCGCCAAACCTTGTCCGAGCGGACCGGTCGTCGTTTCGACGCCGGGCGTCTCGCTCGCTTCGGGATGTCCCGCGGTTTTCGAATGCAGCTGGCGGAAGCGCTTGATCTCTTCGATCGGCAAGTCGTAGCCGGTCAGATGCAATAGCGCGTATTGCAGCATCGAGCCGTGCCCGTTCGACAGCACGAAGCGATCGCGATTGGGCCACTTCGGATTCTTCGGGTTGTGCGAGAGGAAATCGTTCCACAGCACTTCGGCGATATCGGCCATGCCCATCGGCATGCCGGGATGACCTGATTTCGCGGCTTCGACCGCGTCCATGGCCAGCGCGCGGATCGCGTTGGCGAGTTCTTTACGGCTCGGCATCGGGCAAGGCTCGGGAGAGTGAACGAAGCGCGCGTGCCGGACGGCGCGCGCGGACCGCGGGATTGTCGCCGATGACATGCCGGCTTGTCGTGCCGCGTTTAAGTGACTGAACCATTACTAAACTACCCGGTATTGAAAACAAGCGACTGAACCCTACCTAACGTCCGTCCGCCACAGAACGAACGTGCGAAGCACTGGGCGGTCGAAGTTCGGCGACACCTGGAACGTGCCGCGAATTTATTTCATTAACAAGCAGTTGGAGTAACAAACCATGAAAAATACGCTGTTTGCCATTGCCCTTGCTACCGCAGGTCTCGCGACGGTCTCCGCCGCCCATGCCGCCGATCAGAGCGGCTTTTTCGTTAACGGAAACGTCGGCCAGTCGAACCTGAGCAAAGGCGCGTACGACGACGACGACACCGGCTTCGGCGCGAACGTCGGCTACCGCTGGGCGGTGGCTCCGAACGTTCTTCTCGGTATCGAAGGCGGCTATACCGATCTCGGCAAGTTCTCGACGAAGAGCCGCGACAACGCCCTCGGCCTCGGCGACGCCGAGCTCAAAGGCTGGAACATCGGTGCGAACGGCCACTTCAACGTGACCGACAACTGGTACGTCAGCGGTCGCGCTGGCTGGTTCCGCCCCGACATCAAGGGCGGCTATCTCGATTCGACCGGCGCTCCGGTGCGCGTCGACGACACCAGCAACAAGTGGTACGCCGGTGCCGGCTTCGGTTACGACTTCAACACCAACTTCAGCGTTGGCCTGAACTACGACTACTACAAGGCCGACAAAGACAATCTGAAGCTCGACGCCGACCTGGTCTCGGTCAGCGCCGAATACCGCTTCTGATGACTTAAAGCGGGCGCAAGGATCGCGCCCGTGCCTCACTCCAACGGAGCCACAGGGCAAGGACGCCGGGACGTGCCCGGCCTGCGAAAGCAGGCCGGGTTTTTTGTGCGCGGGGAAGTCCGGCGATGGCTTAGTGTCTCAACGCCATCGCGCGGCCTGACGCTTTACGAGCGCAACATCGGCAAACGCATCGTCGACGATCGCAACCAACGGCGATGCGACCGCTTTCGCGTCCTGCGCGCGGCCCGCGTCGGCGAGGGCCACCGCATACGCGATACCGAACTCCGCGGCGAGCGGATACTCCGCGCCGCGCGCATCACGCATTGTGTTCCAAGCTTCCTCGCGCGCGGCGAGCTCGGACGCGTTGTCGTGTCGAGCCGCGGCGATATCCGCAGCGAAGGCCGCGCGCTGTGCGCGCATCAGCGGCGTGAACGTCGCTTTCGAGGCTTGCAACGTGGCGAGGCTCGCGCTCGCCGCGGCGATGTCGCCCGACTTGAGCTGCGCCACGCCGATCCAGAGCTCGGCTTTCGCCGTCAAAGCGTTCGCCTCTCCGTACTTGCGCACGAATTCCTTATGGACGCCGTCGAGCATGGGCTTCGCTTCCCTTAGCAGGCCGGCCCGCGTCAACACGCGCGCAAGGTTGTAGTCCGCGCGCAGCACCATCGCATCGTTTGCTTCCAGCGACTTCTTCCGGATCGCGAGCGATTCGCGGAACAGCGGAATCGCGGCCGCGTAGTCGCCCATGTCCTCGAACGCGGACGCGAGATTGTTGAGCGGCTTGGCGCGCTCGGCGCTGTCCTCACCCGCAGTCAGCCCGTTGATGCGCATCGCTTCGCGATAGTGCGCGGCCGCATCGCGAAACCGGCCGAGATCGTGCAGCGCGGAACCGATCTCGTTATGTCCGGCGCCGGTGTTCGCGCTGTCGTCGCCGTAGAGCTCGCGCGCGATCGCGAGGCTCTGTTCGAGCACGCGAATTGCCTCGGCCGCATTGTCACCGCGCGCCAACGCCGTGCCGTAGTTCTGCAGCGTCATCTCGTATTCGGGAGAACGCTCACCGATGCTCTCCTTGCGCAGCTTCAAGGCCTCGGCGTAGTACGGATACGAATCTTTCGGATGACCGCTGTTGACCTCGACCAGCGCGAGGTTGTGCAGCGAGGATGCAATCGTGCTCGGCGTCGCGCCGTTCTCACGGCGAAGCGCGAGGCCTTTCTTGAGCAGCGTTTGTGCCTCGTCGAACTTGTCGCCGGCTTCAAGCACGATGCCAAGCGTGTTGTACGAATCCGCCATCGCGAGGACTGGCGCACGGTTCTTCTCGCGCAATTCGAGCGCACGCCGGGCCGCGGCTTCGGCGTCGGCGCGCGGATAGCGGTTGTTCGAATACGCCACCGCGAGCTGGCTCAATGCCGCGGCCGCTGCCAGCGGATCGTTCACGCGCGGATCGAGATAGAGATCGACCGCTTCGCGGAACAACGCGACCTCCTGTTTCGGCTGGCCGATGAATCGATACGCGGTGGCCAGTGTGTCGAGCAGCTTCGCTTTGACCGCGGGTTGATCGGCAAGCTCGGTATGGATGCGCGCGGCGCCTTGATCGAGCACCTC
>Ga0070667_100002187_pt1 | contig 17213 bp, 10 predicted proteins | sample KBSS33metaG_FD_64659 | JGI IMG/M metagenome (GOLD analysis project Ga0070667, IMG submission 64659) | Switchgrass rhizosphere microbial communities from Kellogg Biological Station, Michigan, USA - KBS S3-3 metaG | ecosystem: Host-associated > Plants > Roots > Rhizosphere > Soil ... | reverse complement strand
CCTCCAACGGCCAGGCGATCGCGAGATCTGGGTCGTTGTAGGCCAGCGCGCGTTCAGCAGGGCCGTTGTGCAGGCCACTGCACTTGTACTGGACCTCAGCGACGTCGGAGAGCACGGCGAAGCCGTGCGCATATGCAGGCGGGATCAGTAGTTGCTTCTTGTTCGCGGCGCTGAGGTGGTAGCCCCGCCACTGACCGAACGTCGGCGAACCGGCATCGATATCGACGATCACATCGAAGATCTCACCCACCGTGCAGCGCACCAACCGCCACTGCGCGGCCTCAGGTGCCTGGTAGTGCAGTCCACGGATGACGTTGGCCTTGGAGCGGGAGTGATTGTCCTGCACGAAGACCAGGTCGATCCCCTGCTCGGAGACCTTGCGCGAGTTATAGCTCTCGTAGAAGAAGCCACGATCGTCTTCGAAGATCGTGAGGTCGAGCAACTTGACGCCCGGGAGGTCTTCGTCGTGGGCAGTGACCTGCATCCTCAGACTCCCGTCGCCATGTTGTCGCGTTCCTTGCTCCACCACTGCACGAGCTGACGTAGGCCATCTTCCAGGCCGACCTCCGCGGTGAAGCCGAAGTCACGCTGTGCGGCGCTGACGTCAGCAAGACGACGAGTCACACCGTTGACGGCACGCTCCGGACCGAACTCCACATGCAGATCCGAATCCATCGCGGCGAGCATCGCCTCGGCGAGACCCAACAGTGAGGTCTCCTCGCCGTTGGCGATGTTGTAGGCGCCTTCGGTGACATTGCTCTGCGCGGCGAGGATATTCGCGCGGGCGATATCGCCAGTGAAAATGAAGTCCATCGTCTGCTTGCCGTCACCAAAGATCAGCGGCGGCTTGCCGTCAACGATGCGCTCCATCCAGCGCACGAGGACCTCGGTGTAAACACCGTGCACGTCCATGCGCGGGCCGTAGACGTTGAAGTACCGCAGCGCGACATAGTTCAGGCCGTACATTGCCTTGAAACTGCGCAACATTCCTTCGTTGAACGACTTTGCCGCACCGTAGAACGTGTCGTTGTTGTGGTGATGGTGACGCTCAGTCGTCGGGAACTCTTCAGCCAAGCCGTAGACCGACGCGCTCGAAGCGGCGACGATCTTGTCGACTTTGTGGTTCACCGCGGCTTCGAAGACATTGAACGCGCCATCGACCATGACCTGCAGCGCTAGACGCGGATCTTCTGCGCACTGGGTAATGCGAATCGCGGCCTGGTGAAAGACAATGTCTTTGCCCTTGGTGACATCGTTAATAGTGTCGATGTTGCAGATGTCGCCCTCAACCAGCGTCACCTTGCCCGAGGCGAGCGCCTCGGCGATGTTCGCGCGACGACCACGCACCAGGTTATCGAGGATGTCGATGTGTGCGACGCCTTGAGCCAGGAGCTGGTCAACGAGCTCGGAGCCGATCGTCCCGGAGCCTCCGGTAACGAGAACCTGGGCACCTTCGAGGTTGTTGGCTTGATTTGCGGCCATAGCCACTTACTGTCCTTCCAGCGTGATGAGCGATCCGTTGTTTTTTAAGCTCTTTGTCGCTGCGTTGAGTGTCTGAACTACACGCAGCCCTGCCCGTCCGTCAGTGAGCGGCGGACGCTTCTCCTTGATGGCGTTGGCAAATTCGGTAACCATGCTGCGCAGCGCCTCACGTTCTTGCAGTGCGGGTGCGACCATCTCACCAGTGCGGTAGGAGATCAACGTCTGCGAGCGTTGTTCGGAATCCATCGACTCCGAGAGCTCAACACCCTTGTCGTACAAGCTGATGCGCTGCGTGGTGGACATGTCATCCCAGACGAGCATGCGACGCGATCCGCCGATCACCATCGTGCGGATCTTCACCGGCGAGAGCCAGTTGACGTGAATGTGTGCGATACCGCCACCGGCCAACGGCAAGCTCAGGTAGGCGACGCAAGCCTGGCCCGCCCCCACCGGGTCTGCACCGAGCGCAGAGACAGCGGTCGGACGGTTATTCACCGGCAGGATCGCATCGAGGATCGACAGGTCGTGCGGGGCGAGATCCCATACGACGTCGATGTCGTGCTGGATAAGGCCAAGGTTGATCCGCACGCTGTCGATGTACTGAATATCGCCGAGTTCACCGGAGGCAATTATTTCGCGGATCTTGGTGACAGCCGGTGTGTAGCAGAACGTGTGATCGCACATCAGGGTGAGGCCGCGCTCGTCTGCCATGGCGACGAGGATCTCTGCCTCCTCCTCCGACGCGGCGATCGGCTTCTCGATCAACACGTGCTTACCGGCCTCAAGGGCGGCCTTGGCAAGCGGGAAGTGTGTGGAGGCTGGAGTCGCGATGGCAACGGCGTCGACGGCCGGGTCAGCGATGACCTCATCGAAGGACCCCGTGACCGGGACAGTGCTGTATTTCCCGACGACAGCACGAGCGCGATCGACGTTAGCGTCACAGACGCCGCGAAGCTCCCACTCGTCGGAGGCCATGAAGTTACGAATCAGATTGGGGCCCCAGTAACCGGCTCCGACAACAACTACGCCGAACGACATCTCGCTCCCTCTTGCTGCGCGTCCATCGACACGCACGCATTCGCGCGCACCCGAACTAGTGCGCCTCGTCTATGCATGGCTGGTACGCTCCCCGCGCCGCAGGCATCCTCGCCTGAAAAGCGCGTCGAAAAGTACCGTATCGCAAATATGTCGCCGCGCCATTCTTGACGACGACGGCTTGTAGGTGGCCAAGAATGGCTCACAAGCGAAGATTTGCTGCACTTTTGGTGGTTTCGTTCGAAAAGTTCGAACGAAACCACCAAAAGTGGCGCTTACTCAGCCTTGGTACGCGGCGCCGATCGAGCGCAGCGTAGGCGTCGTGGACTTCAACGTCGTAGTAGTGGTGAAGGTGATCTGGTATTGCATGTACCGCTTTGCCGTCGCCCCAATGGAGCCACCAGACGCTGCCACGGTGGTGTAAGCGCTCCAGGTGCCATCCGGGGTGGCGGTGTTACCGGTACGCACCTTGACGACCATGGTGGTGCCGGTCGGGACGGCGGCGTCCCAGGTCAGAGCGCCCCAGGTGACCGGTGCCGAGGCATCGAAGACCTTCGAGGTGTACGTCCCAGTTGCCGCATACGGACCGACACGGACCCAGTCAAGGGCCATGGCGAGATCACCCGTGCCACGCGTGTTGTCGGCGAAGGTCGGCTTGTAGGTCGCCGCGCCGCTGTAGGCGGTCTTAAACGTTGCGGTGTAGACCTGGACATCGTCGATGAAGAACGTCACCGATCCGGTGTAGGCCATGAAGATGAACGGCGACGTTCCCTTGTTGTACTCGATGCGGTACTTGTGCACCGTATCGACGTAGCTACCACTTGCGGGAACGAGCGCAGCACTGGTGTTGTTGTCGCCCTGTGCATCGTTAGCGGTCGCTACGAGCTTGCCTGTCGAATCGACAGAGAACTGGATCTTGTTGGTGCTGCTGTTGAAGAAGCCCACGACGTCGCTCTTCTCCAACTTGCCCTGGAACTCCATCGAAGTGCTGCCACTGTAGGCGGTGGAGTTCTGCAGCTGCGTACCGTCGATGACTGCATTGCCATTGGAATACGTGGTGGTACCGCCGGTGACCAACGTGGTCGAGGTCCAGCCGCTCGGCGCCGTGGTGGCAGTGAATTCCTGAACCGCGGTCGGGGTCAGCACAACTTCACCGTCACCATTGGCTGCCACGTAGGTGGACGAAACCGTGCCTGCGGCGAAGTCCGCCGAAGTCGTGCTGGTAACCGAGCCCGGCGGCGGGATGTAGACGGCCGGGGCACCAGAGGTAGCCGGCGAGGTCGTCGAATTGTTCGACGCGTCCGCACTCGTCACCCGGAAGTAGTAACGGGTGTTGATCGTCAGGCCCGTCAGTACCACGGTGTGGGTGGTGGTGAGGCCTGCCGCCGTGGCCGTTGAGGTCAACGAACCCGACGCCGTGCCGTAGGAGACCGACGAGGTCGAGGCCTCGTTAGTGGTCCAGGTGATGGTCGCCGAGGTGCCCGACCCCGTGGAGGCCACGTTAGTGATCGTCGGTGCCGTGACATCCGGCGTGGTGAACGACAGCGGAGCCAGCGAAGCATTCGGCGAGGTCGCCGTCAGGTTCGTGGTGGGATCGGTGCTGTTCACCCGGAAGTAGTACGTGGTGACCTCAGCGAGACCCGTGATCGTCACACTGTGCGACGTACCGTTACCGGCGGCAGTAGCTGTCGAGGTCAACGATCCCGAAGCCGTGCCGTAAGACACCGACGACGAGGAAGCCACGTCGGTGATCCAGTTGATCGTCACGCTGTGCGCGGCACCGTTGACCGTGGAGGTCACGTTGCTGATCACCGGCGCAGGAATGGTGATCTGGTCGTTGAAGACCGGGTCAACCCAGTAGTTCGAGTTGGAGCCGTTGGTCGGGAAGCCACCGCCGTAGAGGAACAGCGCCGGGTGCGCTGGCATGTGCAGCGGAGCGTTATCGATACCCGTGCTGGCGAACGCACCACCGTAGGTCTCGGAGTAGAAACCAGCCGTCGTGTTGTACGAAACGATGTAGCTGGTGTTGGCCGTGACGAGCACCGGGCGAGCGAACGTCACCGTCTGCCAGCCCGACGCCGACTCGTTGGAGAAGGTCGCGGTCGCAAGCTGCTGACCAGCGGCCGTCCACAACGTTCCCGTGTGAGTACCGGTGTTCTTCGGGCCCTTGAAGAAGCGGACACCGTCGATCTCACCGTTGACGTCCGCGGTGAACGTGACACCAAGTTCGATGGCGTGGCCATCGCTCACCGTCGGGTTGTCAGGCAACGCAGCCTGGTTCCACATCGAGCACGGGCACGGGTAGCCACTCTTCGGCGCCAGGATCGTGGTGAACGACCATGTCGTCGGCGCCGTCATCGCGTTACCGGCAACGTCACTTGCGCCGACTGAGGCGATGTAGCCGGTGTTGTTCGCCAGCCGAGCTGCCGGGGTGAACGTCGCCGTCTGTGTCGTCGAGTCGAAGGTCGCTGTGCCTGCCACAGCCTCGTTCGCCGCGGTCTTCAGGTTGAAGGCCAGTGTGGTCGGGTCGATGTTCTCGGAGAACTTCGCCGTGAGCACGCTGTCCACCGCGACGCTGGTCGAGTTGTTTACCGGGGTCACCGCGGTCACCGACGGCGGCGTGGTGTCGCCGGGTGCTGAGGCAGTGGAGTTGAAGACCGGGTCGATCCAGTAGTTCGAGTTTGAGGTACCGGTCGGGAAGCCCGCGCCGTAGAGGTAGAACCCGGCGTGTGCTGGCGTATGCAGCGGCGAGTTGTCCAGGCCGGTGCCAGCGAAGGCACCGCCGTAGGTTTCGGAGTAGAAACCGACGTTGGTGTGGTACGAGACAACGTAGGTCGTTCCGGCTGTGGTCGGGACAGGTGTACCGAAGTACAAGGTCTGCCATCCGGTGGACGACTCAGCGCTAAACGTGCCGGTCGCGAGCAACGTGCCGTCAGCGCCCCACAGCGAACCGCTGTGCACGCCGGTGTTCTTCGGGCCCTTGTAGAAGCGCAGACCCGCGACCTGACCTGCACGGTCGGCCGTGAACTGCATGCCGAGCTCCACGGAGTGACCGTCGTTGATCGTGACGGAGTCTGGCGTGGCGGCGTCGTCCCACATACCGCACGGGCAGACACCCGGCGTCGGCGAAGGCTGTGCGGTGGTGAACGACCAGACCGACGGCGCGCTGGAAGCGGTACCGCTGGTGTCCGTACCGCTGACCGAGGCCGTGTACGTCACGCCGCGCGTCAGCGGGCTTGCCGGGGTGAAGGTCGCTGTGGTGGTGGTGTTGTCGTAGCTGGCGGTGCCGGCGACGGCGTTACCGGAGCTGTCCTTCAACGTGAAGACCAGGCTGGCCGGTGCAATCGAGGTGCTGAGCACCGCACTCGGCGTCACGGAGACCGCGACGCTTGTCGCGATGTTCAACGGCGAGGTCGAGACCGCCGACGGACCGGTTATGGCAGCCCCTGCGACGGTGGTGAAGGCCCAGCTGTACGGAGCGGACATCGCCGCACCAGTCAGGTCCTTAGCGAAGGCACTGGCTAGGTAACGCACTCCCGCGGTCAGCGCAGCTGCCGGGGTGAACGTCGCCGAACGACTCGCTGAGTCGTAGTCCGCTACGCCCGCTACCGCGTTACCGGACTGATCCTTCAACGAGAAGGCCACCGTGGCGGGATCCATGTCGTCAGAGAATGAGGCGGTCGGAACAACCGTCAACGAAACGCTGGTGGTTCCATCGGAGGGGTTCGCGTTGACGACGGTAGGCGCGGGGTTGATCGCCGAGATGGTGAACGACCAGGTGTACGGCGCAGCCATAGCCACACCCTTGCTGTCATTAGCCGAGGCGGTCGCGGTGTAGACGGTGTTGAGTGCCAACTTGGCGTTTGGCTTAAAGGACGCGGTCAGCGTGGTGGCGTTGTAGCTGGTCGTGCCTGCAACGAGGCTGCCGCCAGGGCCGGTCAAGGTGAACGCGAGCGACGCCGGAGTAATGGCCTTCGAGAACGAGGCCCCGATCGCCTGACCCGGAGCCACGTTGGTGGCACCAGCCGACGGCGAGGTCGAAAGGACGGTCAGCGGCTCGTTAGCCGCAGTAGCGAAGTTGACATCGACGTAGTAGTTCGCGCCCTGCAGATCGTTGTAGGTCGGGAACTTGTCACCGGCGTAGTTGTAGACGCCGTTCTTCTGCAGAGGTGCTGCCGTGCTGTACGACTCTGCGTGCAGCGGCGAGGAGTTCACATCGCGGTAGAAGAAAGTGCCGATGTCCTTGGAGTAATGACCGTTCGGAGCGTAGTAGCTGGCGACGTAGGTCGTACCGGCTGTGATCTTGATCGGAGTCGCGAAGTTCAACGTCTGCCAACCGCTGGCCGTTTCGTTGGTGAACGTGCCGGTAGCAATCAAGCTGCCCGTCGCGGTCCACAGCGTGCCGGTGTGCGTGCCGGTGTTGCTCGCGGCCTTGTAGAAGCGGATACCGGTGACCGAACCCGGAGTGTCAGCAGTGAAGCGCACACCCGGTTCGTAGGCGTAGGAGTCACCGAAGTCGGCCTTGTTCGGCGTGATGTTGCCGAAGATCGAGCACGGGCAAGGCGTGGAGACGCTCAACGATGTCGGCGTGGAGATGTTGCCGCTGTCGTCGGCAGCGCGCACCTGGATCGTCGCGGTGTCGCCACCGAAGGCGGGTGCGGTGTAGGACCAGGATGTGGTGCCGGTCGCTGCGTGCCAACTGGTGCCGCCGTCCATGGAGACTTCCACTCCAGCGACACTGCCACCGACGTCACTAGCGGTGCCACTGACAGTGACGGCCGTGCCGTCCCCAACGGAGGCGCCATTGACCGGCGAGGTCACGGTCACGGTCGGCGCGGTGGTGTCGGTGGTCTTGGTGGTGGCGACCAGGTCAGAGGCGATGCTGCCGGGCTGCGCACCCATATCGACGAGCATGTTCAACGTCGCCTGACGCATACGCACGTCGGTGCCGCCGGAGGTGTCACCGTCGTGGTTGGCATCCAGACCCCAGGCCCACTGAATCGAGCCGGCGCTGAAGACACGGGCGCCGCTGGCGGCCTTGTACATCGTGAGGTGATGCGTGGTGGTACCTGCCGCGACGGTATTACCGAAGTCCAGCAGTTCCTGCGCGGTCGCGGCAGTGACGGTCGAGAGTTGGACGAGCCCTGCTGGCCGGAAGCCGTTATCGAGGTCCTCGTCAGACTCGTAGCCGACGGTGTGCGGCGCAAGAGCCGTCGCCGAACCACCCATCGATGACAGGCCGGTGTTACGCCACAGTCGCGTCTTGCCCTGCGCAGCGGTCACCGTCACCGGGTAGTCACTGGCATTGGATTCGTAGGCCGTGCCGATGAGTGCGTTCTCTGGCGTGGCGGCGATGGTGCCGTTAGTGCTCGCGACGCGAGGGTCACGCCAGGTACCGGTGTACTCACCGGACGGGTCACTGTTGGTGAAGGATGCGTTGGTGTTGGTGATGTCCCAGGTGGCCTTGTAGCTGACGAGCGTGCGATACGTCGTGTTCGAGCCATCGATACTGTTTTCGTAGCGGGTGCGCCAGTACATCGAGTTGCCCGACAAGAACATCAGGTTGACGCCAGCATCGCGAGCGTTGAGGACGTTCGTACGCTGCGCAGCCGACCAGTACTCGTCGTGGCCGACATCGAGGAAGACCTTGTGCTTGGTCAGCTGCGTCGCGCCGTAGCGGTCGGTGTCCACGCCGGAGATGTAGGAGACGTCGAACCCGCTCTGCTCAAGGTAGCGAATCGCGGGGTATTCGTTAGCAAAAAGGAAGTCGCGGCCGGAGTTGTCGTCACGGGTGGCGAAGGGACGGTTGTAGCTGATCTTGCGGGCACGCGACTTGGAGTCGTACATGTCCACGGTCGATCCGGTGTAAAAGTTGTAACCGCCATAACGGTTGTAGGCCTGCCAGGTGGTGTCTGAGGTCTGGTAAACCACGTCCGATGTGCTCGCATCATTGCGGACGACGAAGGTGATGTGACTCGCAGCTCCGCTGCCGTCGGTCTTGGTCAGCTTGGCCAGGTACACACCCGAGACAGCCGAGGACGGCACGGACCAGGTGCTCGACAGCGACCAGTTGCCACAGTCGAAGAGTCCGGTTGAGGTGTCGTTGAGGCAGGTCGGCTGCGTCACCGGGGCGACGTGAGAAAGGTTGGCCTGCTTAAGAGCGGCGCCGTTACCGCCGTAGTAGCCCAGACGGTAGATGTCGATGGTGTACTGACCGTTGGTCTTGATCTTGAAGCCGATGGACGATCCAGCGTTGACGCTGATGTCGGTCGAGAAGCCCTGGATGTTCGGGTCGCCCGAGCCGTCGATGTCCCACGTCGAGGCAGGAGTACCTGGGAGCTGGTTCTCGCAGACGACCGGATTGATGGTGGCGCCGCAGGAGGACCCGGCAGCCGAAGCTGCGGTCGTCTGAATGATGCCTAGGGTCGAGGCAACAACGGCGCTAGCGAGTGCGGCAATGCCAATGCTTCGCAGGCGGGGGAGATCAAGCCGTTTGGCAGTCATCTTTTAAAGGCTCCTGTAACTTTCTGCTTTTGCTTCAGTACGAATGGGAGAGCGAGTCTCAGACAGCGGGCCAAATTGCTTAACCCGGAAAATATATCGCCATAAACGGTTTCCCTCAAAAGATAGGAAGTTAACGGCGTCAGAAATTGCGCCCCGTGAACGGTCATCTAGCATCGAAACCACTAAGGAGGCATTTATATGGACATTCAGAGCGGTTCTGGCATAGCGCGCGAACTCAACCCCGAGGAAACTGAGGCTTCGCGGCAGTGGGTGATACACCCCGACGCCTTCGTGCACCCCAGCGCGGAGATCGAAAATGACGTCGCCATTGGTGCCGGCACCCGCGTCTGGCGAAACGTACACATTCGCACTAACGCCGTTATTGGGGAAAATGCCCAAGTCGGGTCGAATGTATTTATTGATCATGATGTAACCGTTGGAAATCGCGTCAAAATCCAGAACAACGTCTCGGTCTATGCCGGTGTACTTCTGGAAGACGAAGCCTTTGTGGGGCCAGCTGCCGTTTTCACTAACGACCGCAATCCGCGCGCGACCGGAGAATGGCTGCTGACGGAGACCCTCGTTCGCCGAGGCGCCTCGGTAGGCGCCAACGCGACCATCGTCTGCGGAGTCGAACTCGGCGAGCACAGCCTTGTCGCTGCCGGCGCGGTCGTCACCAAGTCGGTCGAGGCGCACCAGCTCGTCATGGGCAACCCCGCTCGCCCCGCCGGATGGGTCTGCCGCTGCGGTGAGGTCGTCTCTCGCGACAGCACCCGTCCGGCCACTCTGGTTTGCGAGAATTGTCCGCACCAGTGAACGTAGAGGGCCCAGCGCGAGCCGATTGCTGAACCCTAGGGCCATCGGCGTCTAGTACGCCCCGTCGCCGCGGAGGACCGCGCCGACGGTTTTCCACAAAATCATCAGGTCAAGCGTCAAAGACCAGTTTTCGACGTAGCGCAGATCAAGGCGCACCGCGTCGTCCCACTTGAGCTTGCTACGACCACTGATCTGCCCCAGGCCAGTCAGACCAGGCTTAACGAGAAGCCGACGGTGTACGTCGTCGGCGTACTCGGCGACTTCGCCCGGCAGTGGCGGACGGGGACCGACGAGCGACATCTCGCCCTTCACGACGTTGATCAGCTGAGGCAGCTCGTCAAGGGAGTACTTACGAATGACGCGACCGATGCGCGTCACGCGGGGGTCATCCTGCATCTTGAAGGTCGGGCCGTCGTTCTCGTTGAGGTGAAGCAGCTCATCCTTGCGGTCTTCAGCGTCCACGCTCATCGAGCGGAACTTAAGGATGTTGAAACGCTTGCCGTCACGCCCCACGCGCGTCTGCGCAAAGAAGATCGGTCCGGCACTGGTTGTTTTCACAGCGAGCGCTACCGCCATGACAACCGGCGAGAGCAGAACGAGCGCGGTGAAGGCAGCGAGACGGTCAAAGGCGCCCTTCATCACTCGCCGAGCACCGCTGAACTCCGGCTCCTCTACGTGCACCAACGGCAGACCCGCGACGGGCTGGATGTGCAGCCGGTTGCCGGCAACCTCGATCAGACCGGGCGAGACGACGAGGTTGGCATCCGTACCTTCAAGCTGCCAGGAAATCCAGCGCAGTTTCTTGCCGCCCAGCTGAGGCGAGGCCAGCACAGCAACGGTGCGCGCACCGCTGGACTCAACGACATCGACGATGGCGTCCACGTCACCTAGGACTGGGATGCCTGCGGCGTCGAGTTTGTCCTGTCCCGCACCGTCATTCATTGCATATTCGGGTAGGCATGCCCCGACGACGCGCATGCCGGCGTAACGGTCACGGCGCAGCATCTCGTCGAACTCGACGATCGACTTCGGGTCACCGACCACGAGAACCGAGGTCATCGCACGGCCAGCCGCGCGCTGACGATGCAGCCACTTACGAGCGCCGTAACGTCCGACCATGCCGAAAGCGAAGGTCAGCGGCAGCATCACCAAGACGAAGCCACGGGCGATCTGAGCGTTGAGCAGGTAAGAAAGGATCGCGACGCCTGCGCCAAGGTGGACAAACGAACGAGCAACGCGGCGGTATTCGTCTTGGCCAGCGCCGATGAACCGTGCTTCGTAGGCACGGTTAGCGGTCATTGCGACGATCCATCCAACGGGCATGACCGCAGCGAAGATCGGACTGCGGAACGTACTCAGCTCGTCGTCCGCGCCGAAGCGGATGACCAACGCCACCGCAGTGGCAGCAAGCGCGGCGAGTAAGTCACCGGCGAGAATCATCGCCTGGTAGCGACTGATCCATCGACCACCCCGGCGACGAGTCGTCGTAGACGTGTCCACCACAGGCTTGAGCGCGGTGACGGTGTCGTGACCGGGCGCACCCAGAGCCAGGTCATTGCTGAGGAACTCGCCACTCGCGAGGTCGTCGCGCAACGTGTCAGGACGCGCAAGACCGGGACGGTGTAGATCCGCGTGCAGATGCGCACGCCGAAGACGATGCGGCGAAGCAATGCCACCGCGTTGAGCCGCCGCAGCACGCATAAGACGAGCAGACGTCAAAGAAGTCGCCGAGATAACTGGCGATAGAGATGGCGTCGACGAGACACCTTGGGACGCCATTGGCGTCACCGAAACAACCTGTTCTGTGCGCACCGCGGACACGATGCCCGACTCAAGCAGCGGAACTTCGCCCGCGTCGGACCCCGCACCGGCGGCCGCCTGGCCCCCGAGCTTCATTTTCCCCCAGTAATTGCCCGTCAACGGTCTTGACCGCTGTCGAGCCCCCCAGTTATTTGTGAACCACCCGCTAAGAGACGGTCACAGTCCCCTTGATACCGCTGCGCTGATTTGCTTCGTCGCCTACCCGGAACAGGTCCCCACCTGTGATTCCCGTTAAAGCGCCGTACCTAAGTTAACTTCCCAGTAGACATTGCGAAACTCGAAACCTGCCCCTAGCGGGCATCCGTCCCTATTACGTAATGAACGTCACAAGAGAAGCTCACTCTGGGTAACCATACAAATACTTAACAGGGTTTCGCGGGGACTTCAAGGTCCTACCCGAAGGTCGGGACTTTGGTCCGACCGTCATGTCCGAAAACCGCGAGTAAGTGTCGGTGCGCTCAGGCAGAATGACTAACGTGCTTCCCGACGAGCAGACCTGCGTACGCGCGATCGCCAGCCGCGACCCCCGGTTCGACGGCCGGTTCTTCGTTGCCATCCGATCCACCGGGATTTACTGCCGACCGTCATGTCCGTCGCGGCCGGCGTTGCGAAGCAACATGGTCTTCTATCCGAGCGCCGCCGCGGCACAGCGCGATCATTTCCGCGCCTGCAAGCGATGTCGGCCCGATGCTACGCCCGGCTCCCCCGAATGGGATGTGCGTGGCGACCTCGTTGCTCGGGCGATGCGGCTGATTCGAGACGGAGTGATCGACCGTGAGGGTGTGAGTGGCCTGGCGACTCGGCTCGGCTACACCGAGCGGCACATACACCGAGCTTTGACCGCAGAGCTCGGTGCTGGACCGCTTGCACTGGCCCGCGCACAGCGCGCACAAACGGCCCGAATTTTGTTGGAAAAATCGGCACTCCCCACCTCAGAAGTCGCCTTCGCTGCAGGCTTCGCCAGCGTCCGGCAGTTCAACGACACCATCCGAGAGGTCTTTGTCAGTACGCCTACCGACCTTCGTAAGGCGGCCGCCCCGCGCAGGAACCCCAGTGGCACAAGGCACCTACGTGACACCTCTGCTGCCTCTCCCACATCAGCCATATCCGTCTCCCCGACGGTGACACTGCCGAGTCTGCAGCTACGTCTCGCCCATCGCGAACCGATGGATGTCCTCGCGGTCCTGGCTTTTCTAGGTGCGAGGGCCATCAATGGAGTCGAACGTTTCGCCGACGGGGTGTACAGCCGAACCATGCGGCTGCCACACGGCTACGGCCTGGTCTCGTTGGCCGCCACCGACCCAGCCCCGTGGCGGTACCGCAACGACCGTGAGCGGGTCTCTGGTGGCGCAGGCGATAGCAACTCCACCGCGGCCGCGGTGCACAGAATTGTCCGCTCAGGGCGGCACCTCAGCGGCTCCACCGGCTACGTGCACGCCACCTTGTCACTGCAAGACCAACGAGATGTGATCACGGCCGTGGCCCGACTGCGCAGATTACTCGATCTGGACTCTGATCCCATCGCGGTGGATCAACATTTGTCTCGCGATCCGCAGTTGCGCCCGCTCGTACAGCGCCGCCCCGGCCTAAGGTCACCTGGCTCAGTCGATGCGATGGAGATGGTCGTGCGCGCAATAGTGGGGCAACAGATCTCTGTCGTCGGCGCCCGCACCGTGTTGGGACGCATCGCTGCCTCTGCAGGTACAGCGGTCGACTTTGACGGAGCTTCCTGGCAGCTGTTTCCCTCCGCAGCGCAGCTCGCCGCCCTCGACCCAACGACGCTACCGATGCCGCGTCGTCGAGGTGAGGCGATCGTGCGAATCGCGCAGGCGATCGAAGAAGGCTCGCTGGTACTTGATGCAGGCTCCGATCGTGACGCCACGCGCAGTGCGTTACTCGCCTTGCCCGGCATTGGTACCTGGACGGCCGATTACCTCCTCATGCGAGCCCTCGGAGCTCCCGACATCCTCTTAAGCACCGACTTGGGCTTGCATAAGTCCGCTCAGCACCTCGGTATCAACCTGCCCACAGGTGAGAGTAAGAGCACCTGGAGTCCCTGGAACTCCTACGTCACACACCACCTATGGGCCGCCTCGCCACAAAGTTCGTCACGCCGCACCACAGGGCCCGGACTACACAGCACCACCGACTTCACCAGTAAGGAATAGGCCATGTTTTACAGCTATGTTGACTCACCGATCGGCCAACTCGTGCTCACCGGCGATGCCAAGCAGATCACTGCTCTACATCTGCCGGAGGCGAAACGAGCTCCGACGGTTCCCGCTGACGCTGAGCGCAATGACGCGGTATTGCAGTACGCGACACGCCAGCTTAATGAGTACTTCGCCGGCAAACGTAGGGAGTTCCAGCTCCGCCTGAACGCCAGTGGTACCGACTTCCAGCGTCGCGTGTGGGATGCGGTGTACGCGATTCCCTACGGCACGACGGCCAGCTACCGCGATATCGCCGAAGCAGTCGGCTCCCCGAAGGCGGTCCGTGCCGTAGGAATGGCCAACGGCCGCAATCCGATTCCACTGATCGTTCCGTGCCACCGAATCGTCGGTGCCGACGGCTCGCTTACTGGCTACGGTGGCGGATTACCCACAAAACGTTGGCTGTTGGACCACGAACAAGGAACAAGGCTGCCTGCTCTCTTCTAGCAGTCCTCGTTGTCGCCGACTAGCTGTTGAAACTCGCCTGAGTCCGTTCAAGACCGTGCGTCAGCAACGACTCAACCGCGTCGGCGGCGCGGTCATAGAGCAACGGCAGCTCTTTACGTTCGACGGGAGTGAACTCCTTGAGCACGTAGTCCGCAGGGTCCTGCCGCCCTGGTGGGCGGCCAATGCCGAAACGCACCCGCAGGTACTCCTTGGAGCCGAGGCACGACGTCAATGACTTCAAGCCGTTGTGCCCGCCGTCGCCGCCACCTCGCTTAACGCGTAGGCCACCGAAAGGCAGATCAAGCTCGTCGTGCACGACGATGATCTGTTCGACAGGGATTTTGAAGAAGTTCGCTACCGAACTAGTAGGGCTGCCTGAAAGGTTCATGAACGTCATCGGCTTGGCCAGTACGACCCGTGTACCCGATAGCCGACCCTCGGCAACATCAGCATGACCTTTATGCGCTTTGAAACGTGATCCGGCCCGCTCGGCAAGCAGCTTGAGGATCTCGAACCCGGCGTTGTGCCGGGTAGGGGCATATTTCGGTCCGGGGTTGCCGAGACCGACGATCAGATAAGGATCGTCGGTCATCAGCAACGTGCCCGGTCGAGCGGGTTAGTTCGCGGCTCTGGTGTTATTCGGCTGCGGCGTCGGCAGCAGCCTCGCCGGTGCCGTCCGCCGACGACTCAGTCTTGGCGGCCTTGGCCTCGGTGAGGATAAGAACGATGTGCTCGGCATCGACGGCGAGCGAGGTGCCCTTCGGCAGGATCAGGTCGCCGGCAGTGAGGACCTTGCCGATCTCCAGGCCCTCAATGTTGACCTCAATCTCGGTCGGCAAATGGGTGGCCTCAGCCTCCAGGCTGACAGTCGTCATCTCCTGCTCGAGGAGCGCGCCACGGGCGATCTCGCCGGTGATGGTCAGCGGAACATCGACGGTGACCTTCTCGCCGCTACGCACGGCAATGAGGTCCACGTGCTCGAAGATGCCCTGGATCGGGTGACGCTGGATGGCCTTCGGGAGAACCAGCTCGTCCTTGCCCTCAACGCTGAGCGTGAGCAGGACGTTGGCGCCACCCTTCTTGATGGCGTGGGAGAACTCGCGCGAAGGCAGCGAGACGTGACGCGGCTCCTGGCCGTGTCCGTAAATGACGGCCGGGATCAGACCTTCGCGACGGGTACGACGCGCGCCGCCCTTACCGAAGTCAGTGCGCGGTTGTGCCGACAGGCGAATTTCAGACACGGTAATGCTCCTCAATCACGATCTTTGGACGTTCAACTTCTCGGGTGGCCGCTAGTTAGGCCGCCTGGTGGTCTGCGATGTCGACTCAGCGGGTTGAAGACGCGCGCCGATTAAACGACACCGCGTCGATCACGGACATCGGATTCGGACCAGACAACCGGAAGGTTAGCTGAACGAACGCCGTAAAAAGTCCCTCGCCGAGGCAACCCGTATACCCTACTAGAATCCCTGCGTGTCCAATACCGCACTCCCCCATGTACATGTGCGGGTACCAGCAAAGATCAATCTTTTCTTGCACGTCGGACCAGTTCGCTCCGATGGGTACCACGAACTGGTCACCGTCTTCCAGGCTGTTGACCTTTTCGACGAGATCACCGTCGCGCCGTGTGCGATGTTCCGGCTCAGCGTCTCCGGACGGGGCGCTACGGAGGTGCCCACGGATGAGACGAACCTTGCTTGGCGTGCCGCCGCTCTGCTGGCGCAGGAGTTCGGGGGCCGAGCAACCAACCCGCCGCTCACTGCGCACATCCACATCGATAAACACATCCCGGTCGCCGGCGGGATGGCAGGAGGCTCCGCCGACGCCGCCGGAGCGCTCGTTGGATGCGCACAGCTGTGGGGAATCGAACTCAGCGACGACGAACTGCATGGACTCGCCGCCCAGCTCGGCAGCGACGTGAACTTCTGCCTTACCGGGGGCACAGCATTGGGACGAGGACGCGGTGAACAACTGACACCGCTGCCGACCTCCGGCGCCTTTCACTGGGCCGTTGCCCTCGCCGAGGGGGGGATCTCAGCAGGTGCGGCCTACCGAGAGCTTGATCGGCTGCGGGAACCCGCACAGGCCATCGCCAACCCGCAGGGAGGGGCCGGCGTCCTTGAGGTCATGACTCAGGCCCTGGCAAACGGCGAGGTCACTGTGGCTCTGGCCGCGATGGAGAACGACCTCGAAGCTGCAGCAGTCTCGTTGATGCCCGAACTGCGACGCACTCTGGACAGCGGCCCTACTGGTCACGTCTCCGGCTCCGGCCCGACCTGCATCTTCGGTAGCGCCGACGGCGCACGTGCGCACGCCGTCGCTCAGCACCTGCGAGACTCAGGGACCTGCGTCGACGCTTTCGTCGCAGTGGGACCGGTCCCTGGGCCGGCTCCGCGCTCGATCCGAGGGACCTGAGATGGCAGTAAGTGGCAACCTGGTCAACGTTGACCGAGTGAGCAAGGCATTCGGCACGACGACCGTGCTGGCCAACGTCAGCCTCGGCCTCACCGCCGGCGAACGTATCGGCGTCGTCGGACGAAACGGCGGGGGCAAGTCCACGCTGCTCTCCCTGATCATCGGCGATCAGGAGCCAGACACAGGGCGTGTCACACGTACTGGCGGCGTCACGATCGCCACCGTCGCGCAGCAAGACGCCCTCGACGCCAACGCCTCCGTCCGGGACGCGGTGTTGGGCGAGGCCGCCGAGCATGAGTGGGCAGGCGACGCGACAATCCGCCAGATTCTCGGTGGATTGGGTCTCAGTCGGCTCGGTCTCGACTCGACGATCGGACGGCTCTCCGGTGGCGAGCGGCGACGAGTCTGTCTCGCCCAGGCGTTGATTCAGCAAGCGGACCTACTCGTGCTCGACGAGCCGACGAACCACCTCGATGTGGA
>Ga0070667_100002186_pt1 | contig 17218 bp, 17 predicted proteins | sample KBSS33metaG_FD_64659 | JGI IMG/M metagenome (GOLD analysis project Ga0070667, IMG submission 64659) | Switchgrass rhizosphere microbial communities from Kellogg Biological Station, Michigan, USA - KBS S3-3 metaG | ecosystem: Host-associated > Plants > Roots > Rhizosphere > Soil ... | reverse complement strand
GCAGGTAAATAGGCGCTCGAATCAGGGAATTTTTCCTTGCTCGAATGGAACCGAGTATCCTCCGGTCTGTGCCCGCGCCCATCGCCCGTGCTATCGTCACCCGTTATGCCATTCGGAGATTTGCAAAGCTTTGTCCATGCTCTTGAACGTCACGGACAGCTGAAGCGCGTGCGGGCCGAAGTAGACCCCATCCTCGAAGCCGGAGAAATTGCGCAGCGCGTTGTCGCCGAAGGCGGACCCGCCGTCCTGTTCGAGAATCCCCGAGGTGCGGAAACGCCACTGTTGATGAATGTATTCGGAACGATGGAAAGGATTCGCATGGCGCTCGGCAGGGATCCTGCGGAAATCGGAAATGAACTGCTGCAGTCGGTTCAACGGTTAAACCCGCCTTCCCTGTCCGGAATATGGCAGGGGCGACATGTTTTCCGGCGGCTGATGAACATGCGTCCGTCGACGGCTTCTCAGGCAATCAGCCAGGAAGTTTCCGAGGCACCGGATCTGACACGGTTGCCTGTCCTTCAATGCTGGCCAGGTGACGCAGGACGCTTCATCACGTGGGGAATGGTGATCACTCATCATCCGAAGACCGGACGCCGAAATCTTGGTCTGTACCGCCTTCAAGTATTCGGCAAGGACGAGACCGGGATGCACTGGCAGAGCATGAAGGGCGGCCGCGGTCATTATTGGGAAGCGGAACAGGCAGGCACCGAGCTGGAAGTCGCGGTGGTGATTGGTGCCGATCCAATTCTGATGATGTCGTCGATACTGCCGTTGCCGGAAGATGTCGACGAAATCGGATTTGCCGGATTTCTGCGCGGAAAAAGTGTCCCGCTGGTTCGCGCAAGAACCTTGAACATGATGGTTCCGGCAAACGCGGAAATTATTTTGGAAGGGACCGTGCCTGCCGGAGTTCGTCGACTCGAAGGACCATTTGGAGATCACTTCGGCCACTATTCGGAGGCATCGGACTTTCCCGTGTTCAAGATCCGGACGGTGACGCGGCGCCGCAATGCGATGTATGCAGCCACCGTTGTCGGTAAGCCCCCGCAGGAAGACAAGTTCCTTGGTATCGCTTCTGGAGAAATGCTGGGGCCCCTGATCCAACTGATGCATCCCAATGTTGTGGATCTCTCCGCCTATGTCGGAGCCGGTTTTCACAATCTGCTTGTCGTGTCGGTGAAGGAACGGCATCCGAAGGAAGTGCTCAAAACCGCGATGGCCCTGCTGGGGACGGGTCAGCTGTCCCTCACAAAAGTGATGGTTCTGGTTCGTTCAGATCGCGATCCCCGGGATTTCCGCGGCGTGCTTCGGGATATTGGCGCAAGGTTCGATTCGGAAGATCACATGTGGCTGCTGCCGTTTGCTCCGCTCGACACTCTGGATTTCACGTCGTTCAAGCTTCACGTCGGAAGCAAACTGGTCATTGACGCATGCGGTGACGTCCTGCATGCGTCTGACATTTATTCAGAGGAGGAATTCAGCCGGCTGGATTCCCGCATCGAAAAGTGGAAGCTCCTTGATGGAGGTTTCCTGATTCTCACTGTCCAGAAGGAACCTCGTGAGGTTCTGAGATCGGTGATCGCGAGCGCGCCCAAAGTCCGCTTCGTTGTTGCGGTCAGTTCCGATGTGAATCTGGACGACGACGAGAACCTTCAATGGGGCATTTTCACGCGATTTGATCCGGCACGCGACATGGTTTTCAGCGAACAGACCTTCGTCGGAGCACGTCCGGTTTATCGCGGTGTCATTGGAATCGATGCGACGTGGAAGTCCGGTTACCCGCGACCACTGGAAATGGATGAAACCATCGTACGGCTGGTCGATCGGCGGTGGCAGGAATACTGGCGCTAGGCCGGTCTCAGCGAATTCCGACAGCGGCGAGCTTCTGAACCAGATCCCACGCCGGTTTGACCGGGCTGTGGATGTCGTCGATCATCCATGCACCCTGATTCTGAACCACATCAAAGACCGCAACGCGTTCGTGGTGATCCACACGGAATCTGGCGATCACTCCGCCACTGACCGCTTCGAGCTTTACATTTGAGGGAACACCCCTCCGTCCGCCACACACCGGATCGAAGCCGAGAATCACGGACCTGGACTCCGCGTCAGCGAGCTTGTCCCGAAGATCATCCGTCAGTGGCGCCCATGTATGAAGAGGCTGGACCTCCGCGCCGTCACGATATCGGGCATAGATCATTTCTACGGGAGCTTTCATTTCGTCGGGATTTCCAATTGCCTTGAGTGCATCATCGATGGATTTTCGCAAGTCGACCTTCCCGCTTCGGATTCCATCCACTTTCCATGATCCGTCCTCGAAGAGCATGTCGTACCCGACCAATGTCCCTCGGCCGCCGTTTTCAAATCGGGCGAGAATATGTGCCTTGCCGGCAGATGAAGGATAATCCACTTCAATCCGCAAATTTGTTATCGAAAATTCCTGAGCACCCGCGACTGGATCGTAGTCAATCACCGGCTGGTTGAGTAGAAGGCTGTATTCAAACCCGCGATCGATTGTCTTCCTGAATTTCCTGGAATATACCTGTGCCTCTTCCCAAGTGGATTGCCCATGTTCGGCCTTGTGCGAAACATAGGGTTCATAAAGAGCTTCGATCGTTCGTTCCGGTGGCGGTACTTTCGGTGTGCAACCGGAAACAAGAGCAGCCGCGGCGATGAGCCCATAAGCCGTGAGAAATTTTTGAATACGCGACATGAAAACTCACCATAGCACGGTGACAATTTGCATGGGAAGTGTGCCTAATCTCGTGGTTTGGCGGCGCCCCTTCGCTTTATGCTTTCTCAGCTTGCAAGGTCCGATATATTTGTGGAATGCCGGAGTTGCCCGATATCGTTGTCTATATTGAAGCTCTGGAGAGGCGCATCGCCGGGTCGACACTCCGTCAAATCCATTTGTCCAGCCCATTTCTGGTTCGAACCGTGGACCCTCCGATTTCATCTCTGAACGGAAGACAAGTCCTGGAGATCCGTCGTCTCGGCAAGCGAATCGTGTTTGTGTTCGAAGACGAACTCTACCTGGTGCTGCATTTGATGATTGCTGGCCGGCTGCAATGGACGGATCTCGAGTCCAGGCGAATCGGAAAGAACACGTTGGCGGTATTCGAGTTCAACTCAGGCACACTCATTCTGACGGAGACCGGATCGAAGAAGCGGGCATCGATTCATGTCGTTCGCGGTACGCCAGCCATGAACCTAATGGATAAAGGCGCACTGGAAGTTCTGGATGCCACGGAGCGCGAATTTTCGAAAACCATCCGGAGTGAGAATCACACGTTGAAACGATCGCTGACCGACCCTCGTTTGTTCAGTGGAATCGGCAATGCGTATTCGGACGAAATCCTCCATCGTGCGCGGCTGTCCCCATTGAAGCGGACTTCCGCTTTGAGTGATGTCGAGATTCAGTCGCTGTTTCGTGCGGCCCGAGAAGTTTTATCCGAGTGGGTGGCTCGACTCCGTGCGCAGTCCAACGATGGATTTCCCTCCCATGTGACAGCATTTCGTCCGGAGATGGCGGTTCACGGTCGCTATGGAAAACCGTGTCCGGATTGCAGCGCTCCGGTGCAGCGGATTGTTTATGCCGAAAATGAATGTAATTACTGCGCCTCGTGCCAGACGGGCGGACGGCTTCTTGCAGACCGTGCGATGTCGCGACTTCTAAAGGACGACTGGCCGAGATCCCTGGAAGATCTGGAACGGCTGTACACGAAATAAACGAGGCCCCCTGTCGTCTGACAATTTTCGGGATCGGATTGAAAAGTTCTCCACGAAAAAGGTTGAACGACACGTCTGGCTCCTTTTTCACTGCAATTGGACCATGGCTAAAGGAGCGTTACATCAGGATTCCTTTACAGCCGGTCGATGTCTCTTCTCGCCGGATTTCTCGTGACAGCCCAATTGCTTTCGCTGCCGATCTTCTTCATCGCGATACGCATGAAACGCAGCGCGGATAAGGGCACCTGAGGTTTGTCCGATGGCCCGCATGGAACCTTATATGGAAGTCTGTGTCCATCGGCTGTGCCCATCGGTGCTGCGAAAGACGTGCGAGACTTTAATGCCTCCTACAGTTGGAGTGAGAGGGATCCCACACTCGTGGCACCAGAAATCCCTTCGATCGGCGATCAGTGGCGGCGGTTCGGGGATTTATTGCCATTCGCTTTTCTTTCCAAAAGCGCAATACATCGATGGTACCCATCTTGCCTGTCTGAAGTTCAAGGTATCGCACGGTCTGTTCAGAGATGTTGCAGACAGAACTAGGTCGTTTGCAGATCCGTGAACTGGAAAGCAGGTTTCAAAGTGACTACCGAACCCAAACCGCCAGCGCAGCCAGACGTTCCGCCCAAAGTACCTCCCGTTGTTCCGCCCAAGGGCCCCGAGGAGCCGCCGGAGCCCCAACCGATCGTTCCCAAGGTCGATCCACCCACGACGGAACCGCCGAAAAAAGAGCCGCCAAAGGCTATCGACGATCCGCCGGGTCCTGCTCCAGGCGTTTAGTGGGCAAGTCCATGAAGGACGCATGATGGATCGAATCCAGTCTGCGGGCAACGTGAGGCATTATGAGTGACCAAACACGGGAATTGAATCGGAGGGATTTTGTAAAGACCAGCCGGTGCAATTACCGGAGCGGCTGTCATTGGGGTGCCTGCGGCGAGCGAGGCGAAGAATGCTTCAGACGGTCGTGTTTCGATGAGCATCCGCATCAACGGCAAACCGCATTCGTTAATGGTGGATACTCGAATGACGCTGCTCGATCTCCTGCGCGAGACTCTCGGGCTTACGGGGACCAAAAAGGGCTGCGACCATGGTCAGTGCGGCGCCTGCACCGTATGGGTGAACGGACGGCGAATTAACAGCTGTCTTTCGTTGGCATTGAGCAATGACGGCCGATCACCACGATTGAAGGTCTGGCGGAAGGCGACCAATTGCATCCTCTTCAATCGGCGTTCATCGAATGCGATGGCTTTCAATGTGGCTACTGCACTCCGGGTCAGATCTGCTCGGCGGTTGGTTTGCTTCATGAAGCGGCACTGGAGCGTACTGAACTCACGGTCGAAGAGATCCGGGAACGAATGAGCGGCAACATCTGCCGGTGCGGCGCTTACCCGGGGATTGTGAAAGCGATACAAAGCGTTTATCACCAAACGGCCGGCAATGACATTGCAGCTCCCGGGAGGGACTGATGTTTCCGTTCGAGTATGACCGCCCAACACAGCAGGAAAGAGTCATCGATGCATTGTCTCATTCGAATCGGACAAAGATTCTTGCCGGAGGGACAAACCTCGTCGATCTGATGAAAAACGGTGTGGAACAGCCGGAACGCCTCGTGGATATCAATCAGCTGGATCTCACGACCATTTCACAATTGGGCGATGGCGTGGTTCGTCTCGGCGCGTTGGCCCACAACAGCGACACTGCGAATCATCCCCTCATTCGGGAACGATACCCTTGCTCTCGCAGGCCATACTCTCCGGCGCATCGCCTCAACTGAGAAATATGGCCACCAATGGAGGGAACCTGCTGCAGCGAACGCGTTGTTATTACTTCACCGATTCGGGTTTCCCTCAATGCAACAAGCGCATGCCTGGCAGTGGGTGCGGGGCCATTGAGGGGTTCAACCGAATTCACGCCATCCTGGGCAGTAGCACCCAGTGTGTTGCAACGCCCCCGTCCGACATGTGCGTCGCGCTGGCTGCATTGGATGCAACGGTTCGCGTTCAGAGCTCGAAAGGAGTCCGCACGATCGAGTTTCGAAATTTCCACCGCTTGCCGGGAGATACGCCGCGTCTGGATACGAATCTCGAAGCCGACGAGCTTATACATTGGGCATTTCTCCAGATCGCATCGATGTGCAGGTCGGCGACACGCTCTTGCCAGAGGCGCCGATATCCGCGGGTTCAATGACAACGGCCAGCGTAGTCCCCGCTGTTCAGGCGGCAGCCACCCAACTGAAAGCGAAACTTCAAGGTCGCAGTGCCAATTTTGATTCCAATGCCGGTGTAATTATCGAAGCCGTGGCGAGAGTCGAACCGGACGAAATGCTCAAGCAGAAGGCTTCAGCACATTCCTTCGGTGCGGTGTTTGCGGAGGTAGCCGTCGATTCCGATCTGGGAACGGTGAAGGTTCGGCGGATTGTGGCGGTCTATGATGTCGGGAGGATTATCAATGAACAGACGGCAAGAAGTCAGTTCATCGGCGGAATTGTTTGGGGGATCAGCCTCGCACTGCATGAAAACACGCTGGTGGAAGCGCACCGGACGCGTCGCCAATGGGAATCTGTCGGAGTATCACGTGCCCGTCAATGCCGATATCGGGGAAATCGATGTCTCGGCGTTGAATATGCCGGATATGGTTTTCAACTCCGTCGGAGTGCGGGGTATCGGCGAAATCGGTATTACCGGCACGGCAGCGGCTGTTTGCAATGCCGTGTTTCACGCCACCGGCATTCGCGTCCGCGACCTTCCGATCACTCTCGATAAGTTATACAGCCTTACAAAAAGCCAATAGTCGTACCGTGTTATACGCGAGTGAACGGGATGGTTGCGACCCGGGTATCGCTTGCGACCAGTCCCGCTTAGCCGAGTTTCTCGGCAAGCCCGACAATGATGCCTTCGGGGCCGCGGACATAACAGAGCCGATACTTGTCCTCGTACTGCACCACCTCTCCGACCAGCCCGGCGCCGCGGGCGCGCAGGCGCGCGACGACGTCGTCGATGTTATCGACCGCGAACATGATGCGGCGGATTCCGAGTGCGTTCACCGGAAGGTTCTCGGGAGTCGTTCTGATCGCTTCGGGCGTGTGGAACTTGTCCAGCTCGATCCGACCGTGGCCGTCCGGAGTGCGCAGCAGCGCGAGGGTAGCACGAACGTTCTGAAGGCCGATGAGACGATCTACCGAAAGGCCCTCGACGGTCGTCTCGCCCTCCAACTCCATACCAAGCTCGACAAAGAAAGCCTTCACAGCCTCAATGTCATCAACCACGATGAGAACGTTGTCTAGTCGTTGAAGCGTCACGTCTCTTGCACCCACTTTTGGTCGGAAGCGCGCGGCATTGCGCCGATCACCGGGCGGATAACGGAGTAGTCTGCCGGCGCGGCCTATTCTCCCATAGGAAGTAGTTCGCACGTGCGTGCGAACTACTTCGGGCCTTCGGGACACAGGCTGCGGTGGGCTGCCTTTGACGAGAAGGCGAACGATTCTGAGAATCAAATCGAAAACCCGAAAATCGAACCGAGGGCGGATTCGAAAAGAATGTTATCCGCTTTGGGCCGCAGGCCGGCGCGCCCGTGGGTTCTAAAGTTTCCGAGTTTTGGATTTGAATCTCAGAAATCATGCACTTTCGAATCCGGCATGACGGAGACGCATTTTACGTCTGACGCTGCACTGTATAACCGGACGCATGAGGAACACGTGTCGGAAGGCATCTCTGAAAAGTGTTCAATCGATTCCGGGCGAACGTTTCGCGGCACTCTGGATCAACGCTCGAACCTCGGCATCCGTCGTCTGCTCGAAATCTTCGTACGAGAAACCGACGGCATAAAAGGGATCTGGCGTGATGGCACAGACGATTTCATCGGCTTCCGATTTCAACTCCTCGCAGGTTTCAGGCGAAGCTGTCGGAACTGCAACGATGATTTTGGCGGGCTCTTGACGGCGCAGTGCAGCGATCGCCGCTTTCATGGTGGAACCAGTCGCTAAACCGTCATCGACGACAATGACGGTTTTGCCCGGAAGGTCCGCTGCAGGACGGACACCGCGGTATGCCCGTTCGCGGCGCCGTATTTCTTCCGCTTCCCGTTTTGTTACAGCTTCAACCACAGACTCGGGAATGCCCATGTATCGAATGACGGAGTCGTTGAGGATCTGAATCCCGTTGCTCGCGATTGCTCCCATCGCGAGTTCTTCCTGACCCGGAACACCTAGTTTTCGGACAAGCAGGATATCGAGCGGAGCATTCAAAGCTGTCGCAACCGCCTCGGCGACCGGTACGCCGCCTCGCGGTAGTCCGAGCACCAGAACCCCGGGCATATCCCGGTATCGCTCCAGTTTCCGAGCTAACACGGCGCCCGCCTCTGCACGATTCCGAAATCGGATATCCATTTCGCTCTCGCCACTATGAGTTCGGTTTCGCCGCCGCCTCGCACGTACCTGCCTATTGCAGCGGTGGCGGCGGAGGTGGATTCGGTGCCGGAGGCCGCGCCGGCTGCGGGTTCGCAGGCGGACTGGGCCTCGGTTCCACTGGCCCGTCTGGTTGTGGATTCGGCTGCGGATTCTGCGGCGGGGGCAGAGGTTCCCGTGGCTGATCCGGTCGCGGATTCGCAGGAGGGATTGGTTTTGGTTCTGGTTCACCCGGTTGGGGACTCGGCGACGGATTTTGGGGATCCGGCTGCGGATTCGCAGGCGGACGCTGCGGAGCGGGCTGGGGAACCGGCGGGACTCCCGGCTGCGGCTGCGGTGGCACTGGAACTCTGGGTACCGGTGGCAAATCCGTCGGCGGAATCGTCGGAGGATTCGGCGGCGGGTCCTGAGGTCGATTGGTCTGGCGATAGGACGACAATGCAATTGACGATGAGGCAACGATAATCAGCAGTATTCGAACATTCGGCTTCATTGCAGGACTCCTTCGCTTTCAAATAACTCCAGTGCAATCGACGTGCCAGGAAAAGCTCTAATTCGCGCCTTTTTGAAGATCACGAAATGGCCTGGCAGGTTCACCCAGTAATCGAATCGCGGTCCTGGTATTGACAGATCGGACCCAAAGGTAATCCTCATCGTCCTTCTCTGAAAGATGCAATGTGACTTGTGAAGGGCGGAACAAAATGTGCTTTATCTCTTTGGTGTCGTAAGCAACGGTCACGTTGATGCGCGGATTGCTCTCGTCCTCCAGATCCAGTTCGATCGAGCGCAATCTCGACATGTGTGAGGTGACTGTTTCCTTCGTCTCGACATCATGGGTTTCGATCGCCACCCACCATCCGACGTGCCGCTTACTGAAATCTTCCAAAAATGTCGTCCAAACGTCCGGTGAAATATTGATACCCGGCATAGACACCTGCCTTGCTCAAGCAGCTTTCAGTTCGGCTCGCGTTTTTAGAAATTGGACGACGTTTCCGCGGGTGATCACTCCAACCAGTTCCCCATTCGAGATCACCGGCAGTTGATTCACGTCGTCGCGCATCAGGAATCCCAATGCGTCCTTGATATTTGTTTCCGGAGAAACCGTGCGGACGCGGTCCAAAGGCACGACAATGTCCGAAACAGTAATCAGCGGCCATCGCTGACGCTCAATCCGCTTCAGATCAGAAACCGATACCAGCCCCAGGGGACGGCCGTTTTGGGTAACGACAAAACATTGCCGGCCGGTGCGCAGAAGAAATTCATCCGCAAACGTTCGAAGGTTTATATTGCCATCCACGGACCCGCAGTCTTCCGACATCACGTCTCCCACTCGGACTCCGGAAAGTGCCGCAGACGCTGCAGTTTCGGCATAGCTGGCGGCAGCGGCCCGACCAAGAAATACCCCGATGAAGGCGATCCAGAGCCCGCTGAGACCAGCACCCATGAAGAGGCGAGCCATGCCAAGCAGAATAAAACTGACTGCAATGAACTGTCCGGCAGTGGCTGCGATTCGTGTGGCGCGCACGGCACTCCCGGTGATTCGCCATGCAATGGCGCGCAGTATCCGGCCACCATCGAGTGGATAGCCCGGAATCATATTGAATATCGCGAGCGCGATATTGATGTAACCCAGCCACAGCACGCCCGCCCCGAAAGGCGATGATGGCGTGTCAGCTCCTGGACGCCACCCGGTGATTAGCGCGACACCAAAGAAAGCCACTCCGATAAAGACGGACGTCAGTGGACCCACGATCGCCATCCAGAATTCCGAACGAGCATCTGCCGGCTCCTGTTCGATATTCGCGACGCCGCCTAATGCAAAAAGGGTGATGGATCGTACGGACATGCCGCGGCTTTTCGCAACAGCCGCGTGCGAGAATTCATGAATCAGGATGCTCGCAAAGAACAACAACGTTGCCGCGAAAGCGGCCAGCCCAATCAGCGGAGACGTCCATTGCGGATTTGTCAGGTGAAACTGTCCGGCAAGGGAAAGAAGAACCAGGAACGCCGTGAGCAGCAAACTATAATGAAGTCCGATCTCGATGCCGAGAACATGACCCATTTTGAAAGTGGGACGCATGATTACCTCCTGCACTTCTGCGAAGCCGAATGGTCATGCGGATGTTGGATTTGGACTTTGATGTTTTGGCCGACCTCTCTTTTGACGCGTTTACCATTAATAAGTCGCCGACGCGGGATTTCCTGCCGGACCTTTCCGCCAATCCAAATGGTCGCGAATGACCACTGCATGGTCGCCCGGGCTCTCTCACGTCGCCTGCAGCAGGTACGATCCGACAGGCACAGCCGAATGGGAATTCGGAATGCGAATTCCCCTGCCGCGTCCGTTAGCGGTTCCCATTAGATGTGCGGACCCGGATTGTATTGGAGTTTGTATTCCCCTTCTGGTTCGTATTCGCCTTGGAAGGCGACGTCTCCAGCTCTCTCAAAATGTTTTGTGCCAACTGCAAATGCTCACGAACTTTTTGCGCCAGGTCCTGAGACACTCGGGCCAGAGAGGTGTTGCCCGGCGCCGGTATCGAAGAATCCGCCTTGCTCTGCTGTTCGAAGAACTTTAATGCGTCCTGATGTTCCGACACCATTACCCTCATGTATTCACGGTCGAATTCGATACCGGAGATTTGCGATAACCGGTCCGCGGTCGCCTGATGTCTGGCGGTCGGCTTTGTTTCGGTCACGATAACGCTCGGGATACTCCGCAACTGTGTCAATGCGGCCATATGCTCTTTGATCGACATATCGGCGAAGGCCTTGACCTTTGCGTTTTGAGCTTTTTCGGCCGCGACTTTAGCCAGCGTGATTTGGGCATTATTCATCTCAATGGCCTGTATCACAGGGTCTACGGAGGAATCTGCCGTGGGTGCCGTGAAGCTTCCAATCAACGGACCTTCCGTAGCCCCGCCGGGCGCGCCCGGCGGCGTCACTTGTCCGTAAACTATGGCGACCATCACGCAGAGCGTCAGCGGAAAAACCGTGTGAAACAATTTTCGTTTCATAGCGCGCTACCTCCTCACCACTGTCAGACCGTGGACGTGAGTTCTCACACCGACAGCAGCCGCGTGAAGAACGAACGGTATCGTTGCAAAGCCAAACGTAAATCTTCGGTCGAAACGTTGTCGCCACTTTCCCACTGGGTTTCCAGATGACCGCGCTCATCGGTAAATATCTGGGACAGCCTTTGGATAACGGACTCGACGAGGTTGTCCGCCTCCTGTACCGATTTGCGGGGCTCGTCCACAAACTCCGTCTGCACCGCGTCCCATCGAGACCGGAATCGTTGTGCTTCATCGGCTGAGAACAACGGCGTGGATTGCTCCGCAGTTTTCGGAGGGACTGTTGTCGCTGTTGGTTTCGACTCAAATACTTCAGCCACATTTTCAGGACGTGCGGGCCGCGGATCCAATGAAATGTCTCGGCCTCTTTCTGGTGCTTCGCTCATCGTCGTACCTCCTGCATTTCAAGTAAGTCATTAAAGAGCTCACGGTAATAGACCATGGCTTTTCTCAAATCCTCCGTTGTTGCTTCGCCGCGTTCGTGACGTCGCGCAATCGCATTTGCGGCTCGATAGTTGTCGACCACCTGAGCATGATCCACAGAAATATCTGCTACACGTTGTTCGAAGTCCGACACGGGATAGCCCTGTATCTTCATCACTTCGGTTACAAGTTTGTCCGCTTCAGTCACTGCTCCTTTAGGATCATCGACAAACCGCGCCTGTTCTTTCCGCCATGCTTCCGTAAAACGCTCCTGGTCTCTTAAGGGAAGCGGTCGGATATGCAGCTTCTCCACGCGCCTTTCACGTTGCTGAAGATCCGATTCCGCGCGCATCCGACTACCTCGTTCCTCGACGGCACGCGTATATTCCGGACCAAAACGATGACGAAGGTGGTCGCTTCGGCGCTTTTGCAAGAATATCCATGCCGCTTCGGCAACGGCGACTACCAGAAGGACCACGATCACAGCTATCGCCCATTGAGGCATAATGCCCTCCTTTCTGAAACCGTGTTCGGTACAGCAATGCTTGAAGCATTTTTATGACCAGACGCAGCATTTGGGTGCCCTGTTCGCCAGTGATTTTTGTTGATGGACGGGGACGTACAACGCTCTTTCCGCTTCCCGGCATTGCCCTGCCACATTGTGGTCATGGTCTTTAATCGGACCGCTTGTACGGTGCGCTCAGTTCCTGCTTCGCTTTCAAGCGCGTTGAGTTTTGTTTTGGAGAGTTTGTCCCCGGCCCGATTGATGTAAAAAGTCAGCATCGACATCGCGGATCGAAACGGATCGCTTTTTCGGCGGGGACTGCGATCAGCGGAACGTTTTAAGGATTTCGCGCGATCGTCCGGGGATCATCACGGGTAAAAACTCCCGGGTCAAAGATGGAGCGCATTGCTGCGCTTACTGACGGCGTGCGATCATCGTTTGAGAGTTTTCTGTTCATCGGATATGGCCTGCACCCCGGGTTTACCCCTTCATCACGGAAGCAAAGTTGCGAAGGAAGTCGTAGCACGGGAGAGTTGCATATGCGAATTGCACAGGTCGCTCCGTTATTTGAAAGCGTGCCGCCAAAGCTTGGGGGGACAGAGCGGGTCGTCCATTACCTGGCTGAAGAACTTCTCCGGCAGGGCCATGACGTTACTCTTTTTGCGAGCGGAGATTCACAAACCAGCGGCCGTCTCATTGCGCCGTGTGAATCCGCACTTCGTTTGAATTCGCAACGATGTGATCCCATGGCCTATCACATTCTGCTGCTTGAGGAAGTGTTCGAGGCGGCGACGGAGTTTGATATCGTTCACTTTCATATCGACTACCTGCATTTTCCCCTGTCTCGTCGACATTCGATTGCACACGTGACGACGCTGCACGGGCGACTTGATCTTCCAGAGCTTTCTCACCTTTATGCCCGATATCCGGACATCCCTCTCGTATCGATCTCGGATTCACAGCGGCGGCCGGTTTTGTCCGCGAACTGGCAAGGCACCGTTTACCACGGTCTGCCGGTGGAATTGTTCCATCAGGGAAATGGAAGCGGTCATTATCTGGCCTTTCTCGGACGCATCAGTCCGGAAAAACGTCCCGATCGTGCCGTCGAGATTGCGCGTCGAACCCGGATGCCATTGAAGGTTGCTGCAAAAGTGGACCGCGCGGATCAGGAATACTTTGAAACCGAAATTCGTCAACTGTTCGACGACCCGTTAGTCGAATTTATCGGAGAAATTAGCGAGCGTGAAAAGAATGAATTTCTCGGGAATGCGGCAGCCTTGTTGTTTCCAATCGACTGGCAGGAACCATTTGGGCTGGTTATGATTGAAGCCATGGCGTGCGGCACTCCGGTCATCGCTTTCAGGGGCGGATCCGTGGATGAGGTGGTCGACAACGGTATAACTGGCTTCATTGTCGAAAATATCGACGAGGCCATCCGGGCCGTCGAAGACCTTTCTGCAATTCGCAGAAAGGATTGCCGCCGCGCTTTCGAGACTCGATTCTCGGCATCGAGAATGGTGAAGGATTATCTGAAGATTTACGATCGCTTGATTGGAAGCAGAAATCAAAACTCCGATCTGGAATACCTGATCGATCCCGATCTGCGAACAACCCGTTAACATGGTGGGCCTGCCTTGAGCGAAGTCATTGAAGTCGGAAATCAATTCTACATCCTTGCCGGATCATCGGTAACCGACGACCGGACGCAGGTTCTGAAGCAGGGCGACACTTTCGCAATCTTCGATCGGCACGGGGATATTCAACCCTTTCACCGGAGTGAAAAAGGTATTTTTCACGATGGCACGCGATTTCTTTCCGCCCTGACGTTCAAGCTTGAGAATGAAAGGCCATTGTTCCTGAGCTCAACGGCGGAATCGGACACGGAGTATCTTTCGATTGACCTGTCGAATACGGACGTTCAGGTCGGTGGAGAAGTGCTTGTCCCACGAGGCACCATTTATATTTCACGTTCGAAATTCCTGTGGGAGGGCTGCTACTACGAAGATATTCAATTGACCAATTTTGGCCTGACTAACGCGGTGCTGCGGATCACACTGACGTTTAATGCCGATTTTAAGGACATATTCGAAGTGCGTGGCCTGCGTCGATCCAAACGTGGCGAGCATCAGGGGCCGGAAATCGATGGACAGGATACGATGGTCTTCTCTTACCGGGGACTCGATGATCGAATCCGGAAGACGCGAATCACCTTTGCCGCCAATACCCTCGAATTGTACGAAGGCACAGCGGCCGTCACCATGACTCTGCGCCCGAAACAATGTGAACGTATCGCGTTCACCCTTCGATGCGAGACAGACTCTGCGCCGCGAGAGCTTCTATCCCATTCTTCGGCGTCTCGTTCCGCCGAAGCTGAAATCCTGTCCGTGAAGAAGGACGAATGCGAAATTACAAGCTCGAACCGGTTGTTCGACGACTGGGTGCGGCGATCGATGATGGATCTTCGAATGCTGCTCACGCGGACATCTCATGGTTTGTATCCCTACGCCGGCGTTCCCTGGTTCAGTACGCCGTTTGGCCGGGATGGAATTATTACCGCGCTTGAAACGTTATGGATCAATCCCACAATCGCGCGAGGAGTCCTCGGTTTTCTTGCGGCATGTCAGGCCACAGTCACAGACCCTGGAGCGGAATCGGAACCCGGAAAGATTCTTCATGAAATGCGTGGAGGCGAAATGGCAAGGCTCGGCGAAATTCCATTTGGCCGGTATTATGGGAGTGTCGATTCCACCCCTCTGTTTATCGTGCTTGCAGCCGCCTACTACGACCAAACCGGTGATCTGGACTTCATTGAAAGCATCTGGCCCAATATTGCGCTCGCTCTGAACTGGATCGATCATTACGGCGATCAGGACGGAGATTTGTTTGTGGAATATCATCGCCGCTCTGAAAAAGGACTCATTCATCAAGGGTGGAAAGACTCTCAGGATTCGATCATGCATGCGGATGGTTCACTTGCAGAAGGGCCCATCGCTTTGTGTGAAGTCCAGGCCTATGCCTACTCGGCCCGGAAATGCGGGGCGCAGCTCGCCAGAGCGCTTGGAAATGTCAGCCTGTCTTTGGAGCTGGAACAATCTGCAGCGGAATTGCGAAAGCGCTTCGATAGTACATATTGGTGCGAGGACTTATCGACTTATGCCCTGGCGCTCGACGGGAGGAAGGCTCTCTGCAGGGTGCGCACGTCCAATCCTGGTCACTGTTTATTTATGGGTATTGCTCCGGCCGATCATGCCAAACGTGTCGCCGATACTTTGATGCAGGAAACGTCTTTTTCCGGATGGGGCATACGCACGCTGGATTCGCGTGAAGTTCGTTACAATCCGATGTCGTATCACAATGGTTCCGTGTGGCCTCACGATAATGCACTGATTGCTGCGGGTCTGTCCGACTATGGGTTCAAGGCGCATGCGGCACAACTGCTGTCGACTTTATTCGATCTCAGTCAGTCGGTTCATCTCAACCGACTACCTGAACTTCTTTGCGGATTCTCCCGGCGCCAAAGTCAGGGTCCGACTCTGTACCCAGTTGCCTGTGCGCCTCAGGCGTGGGCTGCGGGAGCGGTGTTTATGGCACTTCGGGCGTGCCTTGGAATGAAGATTGATGGAACCGGCCCATCGGTATGCTTCGAACATCCCATTCTGCCGAAATTTTTAAATGAACTTCACGTCCGCAATCTGCGGGTCGGGGATGCCTTGCTGGATCTGACGTTCCGTCGATATCCAGACAACGTGGGCGTCAACGTAGATCGTCGGTCCACTCCCGTTCAGATCATGGTGCTGACTTAACTCCGTCGAAGGCTATTCGTCTAATTGGCGGATCAACGAATCGTCGACCTCGATTTCCAACCTCAGTAATGCGGTGCTGTACGTCTTGCCCTGTGCGTCGGTCTTGAGCGACAGCGTGCCGCCGCCGTCGAGGCTTTCGTGAAGGAGAAAGTTCAAAGCATGAAGATTCGGCACTTCGAAACGCTGCACCGGGCCCAGACATATTCCCTTGAAATGATCTTTCACACGCGCGGCCGTCACCTGTTCCACGAGAATCGAATAGTATTCGGGTTTATAAGCAATCAGGCCGATGTTCGCCGTATCGCCTTTGTCGCCAGAACGGGCGTGGGCAAGCTTCAACAGTTTCACTCTCGCCATGTATCAAGCCTCGATCACGGATATTTCCGGATGAACCTCGCTCTTGGGAATCAGCGCCGGCCAATAGGCGATGATCTCTTCGACTTTTGGGCGCCCCGCAGCGAATCCGGTAACTGTGGGAGGGCCGTTGAGCACGAGCGGCGCAATTTCCCGCGCAAATCGCTCGACCGCATGTTTATCTCTGGATCGCACTCCGACACGAAGTGACACTTCCGCTAGTTCGGGTGGCGGCGCCCCCGAAAGCGCGCCGTGACACGCATCGACACCGACGAATTCAGTTCGCACCGAGTCAAATTTCAAATTCAGCCTGTCGAGTCTCTCTCTCAAAATGCGATCCGCCGCCTGGGCTTTTCTGTAAGCATCGGGCCATCCGTAGACGAGGGATCCGATCGCTTTCCATCCAGCCGAATAGCTCACGCTGACCTTGTAAAGACTCGTCGCCGAACGGCCCTTTATCCCGGAGAAACGCACGCGGTCTGTTCCGTCCTGTTCAAGTTGAATTGTTGTAAAGTCGGCGATGCAATCGGGCGTGATGTATTCCCGCGGGTCGCCCATTTCGTAGAGAAGCTGTTCCTTGATCGCAGCGACGCTGATGCGCCCGCCCGTTCCTTGGTGCTTCGTGACGACGAACGATCCGTCCGGCTCGGCTTCGATGATCGGGTAGCCGATGTCCGCCAGATGAGGAATACTGTCCCAATCGACGAGGCAGTTGCCGCCGGTGCATTGAGCACCGCATTCGATCGTGTGTCCGGCGATCGTACCCGCGGCGAGGCGATCCCAGTCGTTGCGCATCCAGCCGAACTCATGAATCATCGGGCCGAGCGACAAACTGGTATCCGTTACTCGGCCGGCGATGACGATCTGTGCGTCCTTTTCGAGAGCTTCGGCGATATCCCGTCCTCCAAAGTAAACGTTGGCACTTTGAACC
>Ga0070667_100002176_pt1 | contig 17247 bp, 17 predicted proteins | sample KBSS33metaG_FD_64659 | JGI IMG/M metagenome (GOLD analysis project Ga0070667, IMG submission 64659) | Switchgrass rhizosphere microbial communities from Kellogg Biological Station, Michigan, USA - KBS S3-3 metaG | ecosystem: Host-associated > Plants > Roots > Rhizosphere > Soil ... | reverse complement strand
CGCCCTCCTCCGTGACCTTGGCGATCTTGGAGAGGCTCATCACCTGGAAGCCGCCGGAGTCGGTGAGGATCGGCCCATCCCAGCGCATGAACCGGTGCAGGCCGCCCAGCCGCGCCACCCGCTCCGCGGTCGGCCGCAGCATCAGGTGGTAGGTGTTGCCGAGGATCACGTCGGCCCCGGCGGACGCCACCTGATCGACGGTCAGCGCCTTGACCGTGCCGGCCGTGCCCACCGGCATGAAGGCCGGCGTGCGGATCTCGCCGCGGGCGGTCTGCAGCACGCCGGTGCGCGCGGCCCCGTCGGTCGCGTCGATACGGAAGGCAAAGGCGCTCAATCGGCCCTCCAGAGCAGGCTCGCGTCGCCATAGGAATAGAACCGGTAGCCCGCCGCCACCGCATGGGCGTAGGCCGCGCGCATGGTCGCGAGGCCTGCGAAGGCGCTGACCAGCATGAACAGCGTCGACTTCGGCAGGTGGAAGTTGGTCATCAGCCCATCGGCGGCGCGGAACCGGTAGCCCGGCGTGATGAAGATCGAGGTCTCGCCCTGGAACGGGCGCACCGTCCCGTCCGCCTGGGCGGCCGACTCCAGCAGGCGCAGCGACGTGGTGCCCACGCAGACGACCCGCCCGCCGGCCGCCCGCGTGGCGGCGACCGCCGCCGCCGTCGCCGCGCTCACCTCGCCGTACTCGGGATGCATCCGGTGCTCGGCGACTGTCTCGGTCTTCACCGGCAGGAAGGTGCCGGCGCCCACGTGGAGGGTGACGTGCGCGGTGGCGACGCCGGCCGCGGCGATCCGCTCCAGGAGCTGCGGCGTGAAATGCAGCCCTGCGGTGGGCGCCGCCACCGAGCCGTCCTCGCGGGCGTAGACGGTCTGGTAGTCGGTCCGGTCGCGTTCGTCCTCGTCCCGCCGCGCGGCGATGTAGGGCGGCAGCGGCATGGCCCCCCGGTCGGCGATGGCGGCGTCCAGGTCCGGCCCCGACAGGTCGAAGGCCAGCGTCACCTCGCCCCCCTCGCCCTTGTCCTTCACCGTGGCGTCCAGGGCGCCCAGCAGGCAGGCGCGATCGTTGGTCTCGCCGAACGCCACGCGGTCGCCGACCGCCAGCCGCTTTCCCGGACGCATGAAGGCCGTCCAGCGGCTCGGCGACAGCCGGCGGTGCAGCGTCGCCTCCACCGCCACCACGCTATCGCCCCGGAAGCGCCGGCCCTTCAGGCGCGCGGCGATCACCCGGGTGTCGTTCATCACCAGGAGATCGCCCGGCCGCAGCAGGTCCGGCAGGTCGCTCACCACCCGGTCCTGAAGCGCCTCGCCCGGCCGCACCAGCAGCAGCCGCGCGGAATCCCGCGGGCTCGCGGGCCGCAGCGCGATGCACTCGGCGGGCAGATCGAAGTCGAAGTCGGCAAGCTGCATGAGGGCCGGGTCAAACGCATGCAACCTGCGGCGCGTCAAGCGTCGCCCTGTGCTACAGGCCCGCCCATGCGATTCCTGCGCGCGCTGATCGCCGGCCTCTGGACCCTGGCGCTCCTCACCCTCGGCCTCTCGGCGGCTGCGGCGGCCCTGCTCGCTCAGGGCGGCCGGATGTACCCGCGCCTGGACGTGCTCAGCCACTTCGCGCCGTTCTGGCTGGCGGCGGGCGTCGTCTCCGCGGCGATGGCCCTGCCCTTCGGTCCCATGGGCAAGAAGCTCGCCCTCATGGCGCCCGGCCTGGTCGGTGCGCTGGCGGCGACGGCGCTGATGGCGCCGGAATACCTGCGCAAGGCCGGTCCGCCCGCGCCCGCCGGCGCGCCCGGCCAGATCAAGCTCATCCAGTTCAACACCTGGGGGCGCAACACCGACGTCGCGCGCACCGCCGACTGGATCGTGGGCGAAGACCCTGACGTCGTGGTGGTCGAGGAGGCGCGGCCGGCGATCCGCGACGCCATCCTGGCGCGGCGGGCCTACCACGTCACCTGCGCCAGGTGCTCGGTGATGATCTTCTCCCGCGCCCGCCCGGTCGCCAACGACGCCCCGAAGCAGCCGGAGGGCGGCCTTCGGGTGCCGATCGCCCGGGCGACCTTCAAGACGCCGCAGGGCGCCTTCACGGTGCTTGGCGTGCACTATACCTGGCCCACCGGCGGCGACATCCAGCAGCGGCAGGGCGCGCGCCTGGCCGACCTGCTGCGCCGTTTCGACAAGCGCCGGCTGATCCTGGCCGGCGACTTCAACTCCACGCCCTGGTCGTTCAGCCGCCGCCGGGAGGACGCGATGTTCGGGATGGAGCGGCGCACCCGGGCGCTGTTCTCCTGGCCGGCGGGCGAATTCTCCCGGCGGAGGATCCTGTCGGGCCTCCCCTGGCTGCCCATCGACCACATCTACGCGGGTTCCGCCTGGCGCACGGTCAGCGTCGAGCGGGGCCCGAAACTGGGATCGGACCACTATCCGGTCGTCGCGCGCCTGGCCCTGCAGCCCTGAGCGCGCCTAGCCGCCCAGCTCGCGCCGCGCCGCCCGGAGCGCGGCGTCGAGGGAGTCCCGCTGGGCGCGGAAGCGGTCGCGGCGCCGGGCCGCCTCGGCCTCCAGCTTTCGGCGGGCCTCGTCGAACACGGCTTCGGCCTCGGCGTCGGCCGCCTCCAGGGCGGCGAGCTTGGCCTCCAGGGCGGCTATGCGACGCAGAAGCTGTTTCGGCGGGCCGGCCGGCTTCGGCTTCTTCGCCGGTCGCGCACGGGCCAGCGTTTCGCGCGAGCCGGCGGGCCGGCGCAATACCTCGCCCGGCTGGGCCAGCGCCGCCGCCGTGAGCTTCGGATCGTCGGTCTCCCGGGCGACCCCTGACTTGAAGAGATCCTGATGCACGCCCCAGGCGGCGAGCGCCCTCGGTCGCGACGTCGCCGCCACGACATAGTCGGTCAACCCGTCGGAGGTGACGAACACCTTCAACCGCGCCGCCATCGCCTGCACCTCTATCGGTCCGAGACGATAACCGACGCAGGCGCGATGCGGTTCAGGGCCGCGGCCTCAGCCGTCGGCGGCGACCTTCGCCGAGACGATCTTGCCGGGCGCGCGCGGCGGCTCGCCCTTGGGCAGGGCGTCGACGTTCTCCATGCCCTCCGTGACCTCGCCCCAGACGGTGTACTGGCCGTCGAGGAAGGTCGCGTCGTCGAAGCAGATGAAGAACTGGCTGTTGGCCGAGTTCGGGTTCGAGCTGCGCGCCATCGAGCACACGCCGCGCACGTGCGGTTCGCGGGAGAACTCGGCCTGCAGGTTCGGCTTCTTCGAGCCGCCCATGCCGGAGCCGGTGGGGTCGCCGCCCTGGGCCATGAATCCGGCGATGACCCGGTGGAACACCACCCCGTCGTAGAAGCCCTCCCGGGCCAGCTCCTTGATGCGGGCCACGTGGCCGGGCGCAAGGTCCGGGCGCAGGCGGATGGTCACCGGACCGGTGTCCAGGTTCAGGATCAGGGTGTTCTCGGCGTCGTCAGCCATCATCTTACCTCTGTCGGAATTTCCAGGTCGCAGGCGGAAAAATCCGCGCCCTTCATTGAACGCACCCGCGCGATTTCCGCCTTGAACCAGGCGCCCTTGGTGTCGATCGTCCGGACCTTGGGGCGCTCGGCCTCGGGGATGTCGGCCAGAACCCGCACCTTGTCCATCCTGTCGCGCGGTTCGGCCACCGGTTCGCCGACCTTGATGGCGCGCACGACGTCCTGGCCGGACAGCACCCGGCCCCAGGCGGTGTAGCGCTTGTCCAGCGACGGGAAGCCCGCGCGCATCAGGAAGAACTGGCTGTTGGCGGAGTCCAGCTCCGAGCCGCGCGCCATGCCGGCCACGCCCGGGCAGAACAGTCCCCAGGCGGAGACCTTCCCGTCGGCGGTCATCGGCATCAGCATCGAGCTCTGGCTCATCACCGGCAGGGACTTGATGAACCCCACCTCGGCCACGCCCTGGTCGGCGGCGACCACCATCCCGGTATCGGGGCCGCGGCGGAAATTGATCTCGGCGACGAGGTCCGGCTTGGTTGATCCGCCCTCGCCGTTATTCTTGGGATCGCCGGTCTGGTCCATGAAGTTCTCGATCACCCGGAAAAAGGTCAGGCCGTCGTAGAACTTGTCGTGCGCCAGCTCACGCACGCGGGTCACGTGGTTCGGGGCCGCCTCGGGAACCATCTCGACGATGATCCGGCCCTTGTTGGTGTCGATCACCAGCACGTCCTGCGGATCGGGCGTGCGCCAGTCGGCGGCCGCGGGCTGGGGAGCTTGAGCCGGCGGCGGAGCAGCTTTCGGTTTCGGCGCCGCCGAGGCGGCGGACGCCGCGAGCACGGCGGCGGCGATGAGCGCGGTTCTGATCATGCTTACTTCCGCAAAGGGGCCGGATGGATCAGGGCTTGCCGACCTTCTGGGCCAGGCGCGCGGCCACGCGCGGGCTCACGAACTTGGTCACGTCGCCGCCGAGCTGGGCGATCACCTTGACCAGGCTGGAGGCGATCGCCTGATGGCGCGGGTCGGCCATCAGGAACACGGTCTCGATGTTGCGGTCGAGCTGCTGGTTCATGGCGGTCATCTGGAACTCGTATTCGAAGTCCGCCACGGCCCGCAGGCCACGGACGATGACGTTGGCGCCCACCTCGCGGGCGAAGTGGACGAGCAGGCCGTCGAAGGGCTGCACCACGATCTCGATGCCGCTGTTGAGCTGGGCGGCCTCCTCGCGGATGATCTCCACCCGCTCATCGAGGGTGAACAGCGGTCCTTTGCCCTCGTTGCGGGCGACCCCGATGACCAGCTTGTCCACCAGCTTCACCGCCCGGCCGATCAGGTCGGTGTGCCCGTTGGTGAACGGGTCGAAAGTCCCCGGATAAAGCCCGACAAGCGCCATGCGACGAAATCCCCCTAGAACTCGCTTCTTCGGCTTTCGCCGCGGGCCGGCGATCTGGCAAGATTATTCTTCGCTTACAGGCGTCTCATCATCGCCGCCACCGTCCTCGTCGGCCTCTCCGGTGTCGGCCAGCCGTTCCACGGAAACCACGTGCTCCTCCGCAGCGGTGCGGAAGATGGTCACGCCGGAGGTGTTGCGCCCGACGATCCGCACCTGGCTGACCGGCGTGCGGATCAACTGGCCCTGATCGGTCACCAGCAGGATCTGGTCGAACTCCTCCACCGGGAACGAGGCGGCGAGCCGGCCGCCCTTGCGGGTCAGATCCTGGGCCAGCAGCCCCTGCCCGCCCCGGCCCGTGCGCCGGAACTCGTAGGCCGAGGTCCGCTTGCCGAAGCCCTCGGTGGAGACGGTGAGGATGAACTCCTCGGCCGCGCCCAGGTCGGCGATGCGCTCGGGCGACAGGGGGGCCTCGCCGACGGCCTCGTCCTCGTCGTCGGGGACCGCGTCTTCGATCTCGTCCTCGCCGCTGACCGCGCGGCGCATGGCGTTGGAATGCTTGACGTAGGCGGCCCGCTCGGCTGGCGTCGCATCCACCGAGCGCAGCACGGCCATGGAGATGACGCTGTCGCCCTCGGCCAGGCGCACGCCGCGCACTCCGGTGGATTCCCGGCCGGCGAACACCCGGACCTCCTCGGTGGCGAAGCGGATCGAACGGCCGAGCGCGGTGGTCAGGAGGATGTCGTTCTGCCCGGCGTTGCACAGGCCGACCCCGATGATGGAATCGCCCTCGTCCAGCTTCATGGCGATCTTGCCGGCGCGGTTGATCTGCACGAAGTCCGAGAGCTTGTTGCGCCGCACGCCGCCGGAGCGGGTGGCGAACATCACGTCGAACTGGTCCCAGGCCGCCTCGTCCTCCGGCAACGGCAGGATGGTGGTGATGCTTTCGCCCTGCTCGATGGGCAAAAGGTTGATGAACGCCTTGCCGCGCGAGGTCGGCGTGCCCACCGGCAGGCGCCAGACCTTCAGCTTGTAGACCTTGCCGCCGGAGGTGAAGAACAGCACCGGCGCATGGGTGTTGGCGGAGAACACCCGGGTCACGGCGTCCTCTTCCTTGGTGGACATGCCCGAGCGGCCCTTGCCGCCGCGGTGCTGGGTCCGGTAGGTGGCCAGCGCCGTGCGCTTGACGTAGCCCGAGTGGGTGACGGTGATCACCATGTCCTCGCGGGCGATCAGGTCCTCGTCCTCGACGTCGGCGTCGCCTTCGACGATCTCGGTCCGCCGCGGAACGGCGAAGGCCGCGCGAACCTCGATCAGCTCGGCGCGGACGATGGCCATGATGTTGTCGCGCGACGACAGCACTTCCAGGAAACCCTTGATGGCGTCGGCCAGCGTGCGCGCCTCGTCGAAGATCTCCTCGCGGCCGAGTCCGGTGAGCCGGGACAGGGTCAGCGCCAGGATCGCGCGGGCCTGCTCCTCGGTCAGCCGCACCCGGTCGCCGTCCACCAGCACCGTACGGGGATCGGCGATCAGCTCGATCAACGGCATCATGTCGCCGGCCGGCCAGTCGCGGGCCACCAGCCGCTCGCGCGCCTCGGTCGGGTCCTTGGACGAACGGATGATGTGGATCACCTCGTCGATGTTGACCACGGCGATGGCCAGGCCGACCAGCACGTGGCCGCGGTCGCGGGCCTTGCCGAGCTCGAAGCGCGTCCGGCGGACGACGACTTCCTCGCGGAAGGCCACGAAGGCCCCGATCATCTCGCGCAGGCCCATCAGTTCCGGGCGGCCGCGGTTGAGGGCCAGCATGTTGACGCCGAACGACGTCTGCAGCGGCGTGTAGCGATAGAGCTGGTTCAGCACCACGTCGGGGGACGCATCGCGCTTCAGCTCCACGACCACCCGCATGCCCTGGCGGTCGCTCTCGTCGCGCAGGTCGGAGACGCCTTCGATCCGCTTGTCGCGCACCAGTTCGGCGATGCGCTCCACCAGCACGGACTTGTTCACCTGGTAGGGGATGGCGGTGATGATGATCGCCTCGCGGTCCTTGCGGACCTCGTCGATGGCGGCCTTGCCCCGCATGATCACCGAGCCGCGGCCGCTCATCAGCGCCGCGCGCGCGCCGGTGCGCCCGATGATCTCGCCGCCCGTGGGGAAATCGGGGCCCGGCACCAGGTCCAGCAGCGCCTCGAGGCCGATGTCGGGATCGTCGATCAGCGCCACGCAGGCGTTGACGATCTCACCCAGGTTGTGCGGGGGGATGTTGGTGGCCATGCCCACGGCGATGCCGCCCGCGCCGTTCACCAAGAGGTTGGGGATCCGCGAGGGCAGGACGACGGGTTCCTGCTCCTTGCCGTCGTAGTTGTCCTTGAAGTCGACGGTGTCGAGGTCGAGGTCGGCCAACAGCGACGTGGCCGCCTTGGTCATCCGGCACTCGGTGTAGCGCATCTGCGCGGGCGGATCGCCGTCCACCGAGCCGAAGTTGCCCTGCCCGTCCACCAGCAACAGGCCCATGGAGAACGGCTGGGCCATGCGCACCAGGGCGTCGTAGACCGACTGGTCGCCGTGCGGGTGCAGGCGCGCCAGCACGTCGCCCACCACGCGGGCCGACTTGGAATAGGCCCGGTCGGGCGTCATCCCCAGGTCGTTCATCGAATAGAGGATGCGCCGGTGCACCGGCTTCAGGCCGTCGCGCACGTCCGGCAGCGCCCGGCTGACGATGACGCTCATGGCGTAGTCGAGGTACGACTTCTTGAGCTCGTCCTCGATGGCGATAGGGGCTATGCCCCCGCGCCGGCCGTCGTCCGGGGGGATGGTGGTTTCGTCGGTCAAGGGAAGGATTTAGCCGTCAGAATCGGACACAGGAGCTCACGCTTCCTGTTAGCATCCCCAACCCTTCGCGCCAACGTTCGCGACATGCGCGGACCGGGAGATTCGAGAATGCAGACCTTCAGCTTAGCCCTGGCCGCAACGCTCGCCGCCGCCGCGGTCGCCTCGGCGGCCGACGCGGCGAAATCGGTGAAGGCCGAACTCAAGAACGCCGCCGGCGGATCGGTTGGCCAGGTCACCGTCACCGAGGCGCCGAACGGCGTGCTGTTGCGCATCGAGGCCAAGGGCCTGCCGCCCGGCTGGCACGGCCTGCACTTCCACGACAAGGGCGACTGTTCGAAGTCCGACTTCACGTCGGCCGGCGCGCACGTCCACGCAAAGCCGGTGGTGGTCCACGGGCTGCTGAACCCAGAGGCCACGGAGGCGGGCGACCTCCCCAACCTGTTCGTCGCCGCCGATGGGACCGCGACCGTCGAGCTCTTCTCCAACTACGTCTCGCTGTCGAGCGGCCGGCGGCCCTCCCTGGCCGATGTCGACGGTTCGGCCCTCGTCGTCCACGCCAGCCCCGACGACTACGCCACTCAGCCGATCGGCGGCGCCGGCGCGCGCATCGCTTGCGCCGTCATCCCGGCCGGCGACTGAGGAGACCGGCTCATGCCGCTGCGGCTGTTCGAACCTGCGCCCTGGTTCACGGCGCCGACGCTGAGCGAACCCGAGTTCTCGCTCGAAACCGCAGCGGGCCGATACGTTCTGCTGCTGTTCCTGCCTTCGGACGTCGATCGCCGCGGCGTGGCGTTGAAGGCGCTCTCGACGCATCAACGCCACTTCGACGACGCGCGAGCATCCGCCTTCGTCGTGGCACGCGACCCGGCGATGCTGGCCGGCCTGCGCGACATGCGCGGCCTGCGCTGGTTCATCGACGCCGACGGGGCGGTCAGCCGACTCTACGGCGCGCTGGACGCCGGTGGCGCGGAACGGCCCGGATGGGTGCTGCTGGACCCGACTCTGCGGCTGCTGGCCGGCGCGAGCATCGACGACACGCCCAGGATGTTCGCGCTGGTGCAGTCGCTGCCGGCGCCGGCGGAACACGCGGGCGCGCCTATGGTGGCGCCGGTTCTGCTGGCGCCGCGGGTGTTCGACGCCGACCTGTGCTTGCGTCTGATCGCGCTCTACGAACATGTGGGCGGGACCTCCAGCGGGGTCATGCAGGACTTCGGCGACCGCACCAGGGCGGTCATGCACGAACACAAGACACGGCGCGACGTGACGGTGAGGGACCCCGACCTGATCGAAGAGACGCGCCAGGCCCTGACGCGGCGGTTGTTTCCCTTGATCGCCCAGGCCTTTCAGTTCGAGGTCACGCAGATCGAGCGCGACCTCATCGCCTGCTACGATGCGGCGGAGGGCGGGGTCTTCCGTGCGCACCGGGACAACACCACGCGCCAGACCGCCAACCGAAAGTTCGCCTGTTCGATCAACCTGAACGGCGATTTCGAGGGCGGCGACCTGCGGTTTCCCGAATACGGACGCACGCTGCACCGGCCGCCGGTCGGCGGCGCCATGGTGTTTTCCTGCAGCCTGTTGCACGAAGTAGCGCCGGTGACGGAGGGACGCCGCTACGCCTTCCTGCCGTTCTTCTATGACGAAGATGGCGTCCGGACCCTGGACGCCTACCGCCGAAGCGTCGCCGCAGGCGCGCCTTGATGCGGCGGTGGGCCGCTGGCGCAAGACCGGGTCTTGGCGCTAGAAGGACAGGATCTGGCCCCGAGGGGGCGGTCGTCGGACACGAACGATGGCGCTGACCGTAGGCGAGCCCGCACCCTGGTTCAGGGGGGAGACCCAGAGCAATCCGACGTACGCGGTCCACAGCGTCGGGGGCCGCTTCGTGCTGCTGGGCTTCATTCCGGATGCGGCGGAGCGGGAAAAGGCGCTGGGATTGTTCGCCGCCCGCCGCGCGAAGTTCGACGACGTGAACCTGTGCGCGTTCTTGATTGTCCGCGACCCCGAGTCCATCGACCAGACGCGCGACGTTCTGCCAGGCCTGCGCATCATGCGCGACCGCAGCGGCGACATCACCCGCCTCTACGGCCTGGCGAACCCCGATGGGGCCGAGCCCGGCCGCTGGCTGCTGCTGGACCCCACGCTGCGCGTGCTCGCGAGCCTGCCGCTCGACGCCGGGCCGCGGCTGATGGAATTGCTGGACGGCCTGCCGGCGCCCGACGACCACATGGGCGTGACGCAGCATGCGCCGGTGCTGATCGTGCCGCGCCTGTTCGAGCCCCAGCTCTGCCGGCGGCTGATCGATTTCTACGAGGCCGCGGGCGGCACGGCCTCGGGCGTCATGCGCGACGTGGGCGGCCGTACGGTCGGCGTCCTCGACGACTTCAAGAGCCGGCGCGACGCCCTCATCACCGATGAGGCGTTCCAGCGCGATCTGCGCACGCGCCTGGCGCGACGGCTCGTGCCGGAGATCCGCAAGGCCTATCAATTCGAGGTGACGCGCATCGAGCGCTACCTCGTGGCCTGCTACGACGCCCAGGACGGCGGCTATTTCCGGCCGCACCGCGACAACACCACCAAGGGCACCGCGCACCGCAAGTTCGCCTGCTCCATCAATCTCAACGCCGAAGACTACGACGGCGGCGACCTGAGGTTTCCGGAGTTCGGCTCGCGGACCTACCGACCGCCCACGGGCGGGGCGGTGGTGTTTTCCTGTTCGCTGCTGCACGAGGCGACGCCGGTAACCCGCGGGCGACGCTACGCCTTCCTGCCGTTCTTCTTCGACGAGGCCGGCGAGGCGCTGCGCCAGGCGAACCTGAAGTTCCTCGACGCCGCGTCAGGCGGGACCGCCACGGGGAATGAGCCAGCGGCCGTTCAGGCCTGAGTCAGGCCGGCGTGCGATCCTGCGTCCATATTCCGCGAGGAGATGCGATGAAGGCCGCCCTGCCCTTCCTGCTCGGCGCCGCGGCGGCGGCGGCTCCGGCCTGCGCCGCCGAAACCATCGCGCCGGGCTATTGGGAATCCACCAACGAGATGCTGTCGCCGATCCACACCAAGTCGGTGGAGAAGCGCTGCCTCACCCCGGCCGACATCGAGAAGTTCATGATGGGCCCGAGCAACCGGCACTACACCTGCACCTATCCCACCCGCTCATTCGAGGGCGGCCGCATCCTTCTCGACGGGTCGTGCGTCAGCAAGAAGGGCCAGACGGTCAAGGTGCAGGGCGCGGGCGACTACGACCGCACCAGCTTCACCCTCACCGCCACGGTCGCCACCGAAATCATCGGTATTCCGGTGTCCGGCAAGATGCGCACCGAGGCGCGCAGGATCGCCGAGGACTGCCCGCCGCCGGACGCGCCCCCCGGCTAGTCAGAACGGGATCTCGTCGTCCAGGTCGGCGGAGAAGGTTTCCTGCGGGCCGGAGCGCGCAGCGCGCGGCGGGGCGCTGGAGAAGCCGCCGGAATAACCGCCCTCGTCGCGGTCGGCCACGCCCCCCTCGCCGCGCCCGTCGAGCATGGTCAGCTCGCCGCGGAATTTCTGCAGCACGATCTCGGTGGAGAACTTCTCCTGGCCCGACTGGTCGCTCCACTTGCGGGTCTGGATCGCGCCCTCGATGTACACCTTCGAGCCCTTGCGCAGGTATTGCTCGGCCACCTTCACCAGGTTGTCGTTGAAGATCACCACCCGGTGCCACTCCGTGCGCTCCTTGCGTTCGCCGGAGCCGCGGTCGCGCCAGGTTTCGGAGGTGGCGACCCGCAGGTTCGCCACCCGGTCGCCGGAGTTGAGGGTGCGGATCTCGGGATCGGCCCCGAGATTGCCGATCAGGATGACCTTGTTGACGCTGCCCGCCATGTCGAATGTCCTTGGTTTCCGTAGATGCGGGCTTTCGGCCCGCCCGCACGCTAGCGCGGCGTCCAGGCGGGATCAATAGAATGTTCCGTGTTCGTTCCAGTTCGCCCACAGGGATTTCGGCCCGCGGCGATTCTGTCGCGCCTATTGCATTGGCATGGCGCCCGGCGTCGCCAGCCGCCCGTCACCGGTGCGCACCAGCGCCAGGTAGCGGTGTTCCTGCAGCGAAGGTGCGGTGAATACGCCCTCCGGGTCGATGAACAGGAAGTTGCCCTGGTAGGCGCCGACGATGTCGCGACGGCTGCCGCCCATGCGCAGGAACTTCACCCGCATGGCCTCCAGGTTGGCGGCGCAGGTCTCCAGGTTGCGGACGTTCTGGACGACCTTGTTGTAGCGCAGGGTCTGATCCTTCTGGATGACAACGTGGTAGCAGACCCCAATGTCGCCGGGCGGCAGGGTCTTCTTGCTGCAGGCGCCGAGGGCGGCGATGGCGGCCAGGGCGAGAGCGGCGAACGCACGGCGCATCGAAGGACCTCCTGGCCGCGCCTGGCGCACGGCTATCCGATGGGGGGAATGGCGCAGCCGGCCGCCTGCTCGGCCAGCACGCGGAAGCTATGGTTGTCGGACGAGACCTCCACGCGACCCGACACCAGGCGCAGGGTCTGCAGCATCCAGCGGCCGTAACTGGCGTTCCCGGCGCGCTCGCACCGTCCGGCGAACAGCGCCTGGATGCAGGCGTTCAAGGTCAGGTCGGCCTGCAGCTTGCGCCAGTCGCCGTCCTGGTAGCGCCAGCAGGCGCCGGCCGGAGCCGGAAGCGAGGACGAGACCGCGGGGACCACCGGGGCGGGGGCTGGCGCCGCAGGGGCCGCCGCCTCGGCCGGCGGCAGCGGAATCAGCACCGTGCCCGCGTTGTCCGCCGCCGCCAACTGGCCCGACGGATCGACGCCGACGTCCAGGGACCCCGTGGCGACGCCGTTGCGTTTGGCGCACTCGGCCAGGGTGAACTCGCCGACGAACTGGCCGTTGACGAAGCAGCGCAGCGGTTTGGCGGGGTCGAGCTTGGCCTCCTCGGCGCCCGTGGCGTCGATCACCAGCCCGCCCTGGGAGGCCGGCGCCGGCGGGGGTTTTTCGCCGCGATGGCTCGACACGAGCGCAAACGCAATGCCGAGGCCCGCGACAAGGGCGAGCGCGCCGCCGATCAGCACCGGGAAGTTGCGACGGTCGCTCAGGAACCTCATGCGTCCTGGCTAGACTGCGGCGGCGACGGATTCAAGACCGCGCCCGGCGTCAGGCGTCAGCCGCCGCCGGTCAGGCGGGCGAGCGCGGCTTGGTAGTTGGCGATCTGGCTGGTGAGATAGGCTGGCGCCTGGCCGGTGATCGTCGGACTCTTCGTGGCCGACTTGGGCGTCGCGGCGGCGACCAGGTCCTTGTAGGCCGTGCGGATCACGCCCATGGCCGTGGCGATCTCGGCGGCGGCGTGCTTCATCTGCTCGGCGCTCGACAGGTTCGCGTCGCGGTCGAGGCTGAGGCCGTAGAACTGCGGGCCGCCGTCCGCCGGGACCAGCTTGCCGTCGTCGTTGGTGGTCGTGGACCGCAACACGCCAGGGGTCAGGCCCAGGACCTCCAGGGCGTCATGGTCGGTCTTGCCCGCGCCGATCTCCACCGTGGAGTGCGAACTCTGCGGCTTGATCTGCAGGCGCCGCGCGCCCTCGACGGTGACGATGTCGACGGCGATCCTAAATCCCGTCGCGCGGCGCACCTTGGTGGCCAGGGTTTCGAGGGTGTCCTTTGCATCGACCGTGACGGTCGCCGGCAGCCCGCCGTCGATGGCGACAGTGAACTGGTCGCCGGCGCGAATCGAACTGTTCGCCGTGAGCTGCTGGGAGACGCCGAGCGGCAGGGCGCCCTGCGGCAGGCCCAGGCGATCGAGAACGCTGGAGCCGGAGGGGGCGACAGCAATGGCCGTGGGGATCGCCTGGCGGTCCTTGCCCGTGAAGCGGCGCGACCAATCCACCGTCCCGCCCGCGACGTCCAGCGAGGCCAGGAATCCGTCGCGGAGGCCCACCGCCGCCTGTCCCGGCAGGTCCGTGCCGGCGGTCCCCGCGATCCATACCTTGCCGCCCGACACCGCCAGGGCGGCGGCCTTGTCGTCGCCGGTCCCGCCGTAATAGGCGACGGCGTCGGCCGCATCGGGGCCGAGGCCGGCCGAAAGCCGCACCGCGAAGGCGTCCAGGCCTCCGGCGTAGGCGCGGGTGACCGCCCCGCCGGCCAGGGCGCCGTTCCGCGTCGAGCCGGCCACCACCACCTGCCCGCCGTCCAGCGCCAGCCCGGCAATGTCGCCGCCCTGAAGGTCGCCCAGGTCGCGGGTGGCGGTGAGCGTGGGCGCGGCGCCGGAGACGTCGAAGCGACGAAGGACGCCGCGTCCGTTCTCGACGCCGGCGACAACGATGGAGCTTCCGTCCACCACCAGGCCGGCCGGCTTGTCGTTGTTCGCCGTGCCGTAGCTCTGGGTGAACAGGGTCTGCACCTTGCCCGCCGCATCGGCCTTGAAGGCCTCGATGTAGGAATCCCAGCCGCCGCTCAGCGCGCCGCCACTGGGCAGCGCCGACTTCGAGCGGCCCGCCACATAGACCGTCCCGTCGGCCCCGAACGCCACCGCGTCGGCCTCGTCGTCCAGTTTCGCGCCGCGGCGCTCGGTCCACACTTCCTGGCCGCTGGCGTCGTAGAGGGTCACGAAGCTGTCGGTGTTGGTGCTGGCCGGCCCGGAGTTGAGGCCGCCCTCGATGGCGCCGCCCAGCGCGCCGGTGAGCGATCCTGCGACCGCGACCTGGCCGTCCGCGGAGACCGCGAGGCCCAGGCCGCTCGCCGCGCCGGCCGCGCCCAGGGTGCGCGAATAGACGAGGGCGCCCGCCGAATCGTACTTCAGCAACGCGACGTCGCTGTCGCCCTTGATCGCCTGGCCGCCGACCGCCCCGTTCACATTGGCCAGCATGTAGACCGACCCGTCGGGCCCGACCTGGGTCGCGCGCACCGACTGCACCTTGGGGTCCAGCGGCTTCGAGAACACCCGCCCATCGACCCAGTTGGCCGAGCCCGAGGGTTGCGGCGGACCTGAGACGTCCGTCGTATCCGTCTGGAATTTCAGCAGTTCCCGTTGCGTCACGCCGTCCGCCGTGGACGGCTTCTTGTCCGGATCGGGGTCGCCGGCGCTCTGCGCCAGGTAGACGGCGCCGGCCGTCTTCGGCGCGAGGAAGCTCACCGTCTCGCCGGAGTCGACCTTGACCTTCAGCGCCCACTGGTCGGCGCCCGGCGACAGGGTGACCGTCTTGCCGGCCACCTGCGTGGTTTTTGGGACGGCCGCGATCCGTTGCGTGGCCAGGCGCGTGGCGACGCCCGCGGCTTCCAGCTTGCCGTTCACGAAGTTGATGACGTTGGCCAGGGTGCGGGGCGCGGCGCCCATGTCGTTCAGGTCGATGTCCACCGACTTGGTGGTGTTCACCTGCTTGGCCTGGATGGTGAACTTCACGTCGCCTTGGAAGGCGGCGACCACATCGGTGCTGGCGCCGGCGAAGAGCGGCGCGGTGACGTAGTCGGTCTTGTTGCGGCTGATTCCCAGGTTCGTGCGCGCATTGATCGAAACCGCGCCCTGGCTCAGGCGAAGTTTCTCGAAATCCGCGGTCCCCACATAGCTCGAGACCTCGGCCATTCCCTTGGCGAAGGTCTCCTGCAGACGCTTCAGGTCCAACGGCGACACGTTCTTCGCCTGCGCGCTCTCGATCAGGCCGCTCAAGGTGTTCAGCCCCTGATAGAGGGCGAACAGCTTCTTGTAGTCGTCACTGGCGCCGGCCAGGTCGAGTTGGGCGGCGTTTTCGTCGATCAGCTTGTGGCCGGCCAGTGCGCTGCGCACCGCCGCCGGCGTCGGAGCCATAACCCCTTGCCACGGGGGCGTCGGGGCCACCTTCTTGGTCGCAGCCGTCGTCCCGCCCGTCACCTGCACGCCCGCGCGGTTCTGGTAGTAGTTCAGCAGGATGTTGGTGTCGAAGCTGATCGTCATGGCGCCGGTCCACGGGCGCGAAGGCCCGCAGGCTGACCGTAGGTCGGCAAGGCTGACAGGCCGTTAAGCCCCAAAAGAATCTGTCCGTTACGCGGCGATCTTTCGATCAACGGGACGGATCAGCTCCCGCCCCTGAAGAGCTGCAGGATCACCTGTGGCGCTTGGTTGGCGATGGACAACGCCTGGACGCCCAACTGCTGCTGCACCTGCAGCGCCTGGAGCCTGGCGCTCTCCTTCGCCAGGTCCGCGTCGACGAGGTTGCCCACGCCCGAGGTCAGCACGTCCGTCAGCTTGCTGACGAAGGCGTTGTGCGCCTCGATCTGCTTGGCCTGGGAGCCCATGTCCCCCAGCGCCTGGTTCACATTGACGATCGAGGCGTTGAGCTGGGTGAGGACGGCCCCCGCCAAGGTGACCGTTCCGATCGAGGACGCCGCCGTCATGGTGATGATTCCGCCGGGCGCGCCGACGCCCAGCGACATGTCCTTGTTGGACAGCGTGATGAACGAATTGGCGTCCGCGTTGGCCAGGAACTTGATCCCGCCCGGAATGCTGTTGTCCAGGATGTTGGCGCCGTCGAAGGTGGAGTTTTGCACCACCTGGGTGATCTGGCGCAGCAGCGACTTGTAGTCGGCGTTGACGGCGTTGCGCGACGCCGTATCGAGCGAGGGGTCCTGGGCGGTGACCACCTTCTCCTTGAGCTGCACCAGGAGGTCGGAGACCGATTCGCCAGCCGTCATCGCCACTTCGGCGATCGACTTCGCTCGGTCCAGGCTCATCTGCACCGCCGCGAGCGCCCCGATGTCGGCGCGCTGCCCCTGGGCGATCGACCAGATCGCCGCATTGTCCTTGGCGTTGGAAATCTTCAGCCCGGTGGAGACGCGGGCCTGGACCTCGGTGAGGTCGCTGTTCGTGTTGTTCAGGTTCTGCAACGCCGTCAGCGCCGAGGCGTTGGTATGGACGCTGATCGACATGTTCCAGATTCCCCTGACCGCGTACGCGAGTTTGCGAACCCGCAACGGACTTCGCCGTGCGCCGAGGATTAAGGAATCATGGTGTCTAGATGGTTAACGGGACCAGGCATGGCGACGCCGCCGCCCGGCGAGCCGGTGGCGGTTCGTAAGGAGTCAGGCCGCCGTCAGGCCTTCGCGCGGACCACCGCGCCGACTTCGTACTCGGCCTTATCGCGCAGGCGCATAACCTGCTCGCGCGGGAGCTGGGAGACCACTTCGCCCGTCACCCGATTGACCGTCTTGTAGATGTACGAACCCGGAACCTCGCCCTCCTCGATCACCAGCCGCAGATCGGCTTCGTCCTGAGAAGAGTTGACGGGCTGCTTGACCGTGGCCGGGTCGGACGACGGTGTACGCACCGGCGTTCCGGGGGTCACGTCGGATGTGGCCGAGATCGTCGCCACGAGAGTGCCTCCTGTTGTGGGCGCGGGCTTTCCGACGGCCGACGCCAGGGATCCGAAAGAATGACGGCGGGAAGGTCGCCCTTCCCGCCGCGAAGTCCGGACCCGCGCCTTGCGGCGCAGGTCCGGTTACCGTGCTTAGCGGAAGAGGCTGAGCAGGCTGGAAGACGACTGGTTGGCGATCGAGAGCGCCTGGATGCCGAGCTGCTGCTTGGTCTGCAGGGCCTGCAGGCGGGCGCTTTCCTTGGCCAGGTCCGCGTCCACCAGG